>Ga0209202_1000088_pt1 | contig 106582 bp, 93 predicted proteins | sample AD_UKC032_MetaG_FD_184416 | JGI IMG/M metagenome (GOLD analysis project Ga0209202, IMG submission 184416) | Active sludge microbial communities of municipal wastewater-treating anaerobic digesters from USA - AD_UKC032_MetaG (SPAdes) (version 2) | ecosystem: Engineered > Bioreactor > Anaerobic >... | reverse complement strand
TTGCTCATGAACACCTCCAAATTGTTTTAGATGTTCATGAAATGTCGTAATAGCTATTCGATTGTCAAAGAACTTTGTCCACGACCTCTTGGCACTTTTTTTGTCCACGATGTCCTGGCACTCAACAATTAACAGCAATCTTTTTACAGGCTATCGAGCCTTCAGAATCGATTACGCAAATTGTTGGATTGGCATTACAGTTCGTATTTGATGTTATGTTCGGTGCCGTGAAAAATACTGAATCACCCGACCCTGAAAAACTGCCGACACCGCCGCTAATGCCCCATCCAGAATAGGAACCGCTGCCGCCTGTTGCCGTATAATTTTGTGTTGCACCAACTGGCATCTGACCGGGGCCGTTGATGGTCAAAGCTGCATGACCGATACCTGAATAGATTAAATTGAAAGTCGCTGTAATGATTAGTATTATAAAGATTTTTAACGTTTTTCTTTCAGTCATCATTAAATGGTTTCCCTTATTATTGATCGGCTTGATTTTTTTTAGAAAGACCTAATCTTGCCAAAATGTAAAAAAACACCGACTGGAACATTTCCAAATCAATATCGGTTATTCTTTGCTGCTCACTTTTGGGAAATTTGCTGCTGACTTCTTGGAGCAATTATTAAGCTCTAATCGGCTATTTCAATGCGCCGCATTTTAATTGGAAATTGCCAGACAAAAAGAACCTTCTAATTGCGTTAAAAATATATAAAGGCAGATGCGTTGTCAAGAAAATTTACCCTATCATTAATACATACTCAATGTTTTGAGTAATATTATGATTGGCAAAGTTTTTGATGAATAATATCGACGGCTATTTTATTTACATTCTTCATCGCTATATCCGCATCGATGGTTAACAGGCGCCTGTCTTTCATGATCACTTTGCCGTTGATGATGGTGGTCTTTACATCCGCGCCGCGCGTCGCATAAACAATCTGTGAGTAGCAATTATAAAGCGGTGTAAGGTGTGGCTGATTCATATCCAGCAGAATGATGTCCGCTTTTTTTCCTTTTTCGATGGATCCGATCAGATGATCCATTCCCAGAACTTGCGCTCCGCCGATGGTGGCCATTTTGCAGACGGTTTCCGCGTCCATCACCGTTGGGTCGAGAGACGTGACTTTGTGAATTTTTGCCGTGGTGTCCATTTCGCGAAACATATCCAGGTCATTGTTGCTGGCACAGCCGTCCGTTCCAATGCCCACGGCGATTCCCTGGCGCAGCATCGCGGGAACGGGGGCAACACCCGATGCCAGTTTCATGGAACTTTCCGGGTTGTGCGAGACCTTCACGCCACGATCGGCGAAGACTTGCATATCTTCAGGCGCAAGCCAGTTGCAGTGGACGGCCACCGTCTTTTCATCGAGAACGCTCAGGTCCATCAAATGCGGCACCGGTTTTCTGCCGTAGCGTTTCATGATGATGTCTTTCTCGTCCCGATTTTCCAGCAGATGGATCAGGTATAAAATACCCGCCTCGCGGGCTGCTTCCTTGACGCGCACCAGTGTTGCCGGAGAGCAGGTATAGGGGGAATGGCAGAAATAAGCCGGCGTAATCAGCGGCGCACGGGATAGCCAACGTTCCAGGAAACGGCTTGCCGCGGCCATTGTTTTTTCAACGGCAGATGGATCCTTCATAATGAAATCGGCGAATCCCTGCCCGACAACGGCGCGCATTCCTGCGACACGGGCCGCTTCAGCGATACTGTCTTCAAAAAAATAGCCGTCGCAGAACGTTGTCGTTCCGGAAATGATCATTTCCGCCATCGCCAGCATGGCGCCGTCATAAACCATTTGTTTATTGACAAAACGGGTTTCCGCCGGCCAGATATGGTTGGTCAGCCATTCGATGAGAGGCAGGTCGTCGGCCAGGCCCCGGAAGCAGACCATCGGCAGGTGCGTATGGGTGTTGACCAGACCGGGCATGACCAGGCAGCCGGTGGCATCGATGGTTTCTTTTGCCTGGCGGTGCTTGCGATCCGCCTCTTGATTCGGACCAACCTCCACAATGGAGTCATTCCGAATGCCGACATAACCATTTTCGATTATTTCCATTCCGGCCGACATGGTGATTAATGTTCCGCCGGAAATCAGAAGATCAAGTTTATTTTCCCGCATCGGCTGCCGTGGTCGAGGCGGTTTTGCTTCCCGACATACTGCAGGTTGCCGTAATGTCCAGTTTGTCGCCCGGAGCGGCGGCTACCTTGTAGGTATAGGTAAAAGGAACTTCCTTCGGCTGTGTATCATAATTTGTTGAACTGACGATCGTAGCGTTTTTCTTTATCTCGACATTTTTGATGTGATGGAATTTGGGAAATAGAGATTTATGGGTGATGGCAACGGACAAAGTTTGTGAGACGGTATCATATTTAACGGTTACATCTTTTGGCGCGTCAGCATAAGAAAAAGACGGAGAGAGACAGAAGCTTACTAAGGTCAATAACAATGTTCCAAAAATAATTTTTGAAATTGCGGCTGTTCTTTTCATAATAAACCCTCCTGATATTATTTTAGATTTTGCATAATAATATATTCACGGATGAAAGAACAGTGAAAAAATAACTTGTTGAAAAGTTGAATCCTATCGGCTAGTATTCGCCAGCAAGTTTTGGAGGTGTTTATGAGCGCTTTATTTCTTGCCCGGCTTCAGTTTGCCTTTACCATCTGCTTCCATTTTCTCTTTCCGGCGATGACGCTCGGGACAGCCCTGATCATTCTGATATCCGAATCGCTTTATCTCATTAAAAAAGACGAGGCTTACAAAAAGATAACGGACTTTCTGGTCAAGCTGCTGGGACTCATTTTTGTGGTCGGCGCGGCAACGGGAATTGTTATGGAATTTTCTTTTGGCACGAACTGGTCCGGATATTCCCGCGCGGTGGGCGATATTTTCGGGCCGATCCTCGCGGCGGAAGGCGTCATCGCGTTTTTTCTCGAATCCGTATTTCTCGGGGTGCTGCTTTACGGCCGGGGCAAAACGTCTCCCGGAGTTTACTGGCTGTCCGCGCTGCTGGTTTTTATCGGCGGACACCTCTCGGCTTTCTGGATTGTTGTGGCCAACTCCTGGATGCAGACGCCGGCCGGTTATGTCATCGGTGAAAGCGGGAAAATTATTCTGGGAAATTTTGCCGATGCCGTTTTCAATCCGTCAACGGTGGTCCGTTATGTCCATACCATCCTGGCGTCGTGGGTCACCAGCGCGGTGATGGTTGCGGGGATAGCAGGTTATTATGTGAGAAAAGGCCTGCACGGCCAGACGGCCAGAACCATGCTGAAGGTCGGCATCATTCTTTTTGCGCTCACGCCTCTCCTGCAGCTTGGCGCCGGACACGCGCACGCCGTGAAGGTCATCAATATGCAGCCGGAAAAGGCGGCGGCCATGGAAGGACATTTTAACACGATGAAGGGAGCGCCGATATATGCTCTGGGGTATGTTGATGTCGAAAACCAGAAGACGTATGGAATTTATATTCCCAGAGGCCTGAGCTTCCTCTACAATTTCGACTGGAATTCTGAAATCAAGGGGCTGAATGATTATCCGCGGGAAGACTGGCCGCCGGTGAACTTTGTGTTTCAGGTCTATCACATTATGGTCGGAGCCGGCGCGCTGATGATCGCGCTGGGATTGCTGGGCGCTTATCTGTTGTGGCGGGGCAAGCTTTACGAGAACCGGAAATATCTTTTCATTCTGCCTTTTCTGATACCGCTTCCGCACATCGCCCATGAAACGGGATGGATAGCGGCGGAAGTCGGCCGCCAGCCCTGGATCATCTATAAACTGATGAAGACATCCCAGTCCGCTTCAGTCGTCGTTTCGGCGGGAGAAATTACCTTCAGCCTGGTGATGTTTGCTCTGATTTATCTGCTGCTGGCGGTGATCTTTTTGAAAATATTTATAAAAATTGTTCAAAAAGGTCCGGCAGCGTAATGCGTATTCGTATAACAGAAATGATTCTGGAGGCATAAATGGAATATATACAGAATTATCAAACACTCTGGTTTTTTCTGATTCTGATCCTGTTCATCGGCTATTCCGTGCTGGACGGCTTTGATCTGGGGATCGGGGCGCTGCTTCCTTTTCTGGGGAAGAGCAGAGAGGAAAAAGACATCCTAATCAATTCGATCGGTCCGGTCTGGGACGGCAATGAAGTCTGGCTGATCACCGGAGGCGGCGCTTTGTTTGCCGCTTTTCCCCACGCCTATGCGACGGCGTTTTCCGGATTTTATCTGGCCATGATGCTGGTTTTGTTTGCTTTGATATTCCGTGCCGTGTCGATGGAATTTCGCGCCTATGACGAACCGCGGGCCCTGATCTGGGAAAAGGCGTTTATTGCGGGAAGCGCTCTGGCAACTGTCCTGTTTGGCGTGGCGCTGGGCAACGTGATTTACGGCGTACCGCTGGATGACCAGATGGAATTTACCGGCAATTTTTTCACACTGCTGCGTCCGGTGCCGCTTTTATTCGGCATTACCGGACTGGCCGCCGTTCTGCTGCAGGGCGCCACTTACGCCGTGATGAAGACAGAAGGGGAGCTGCAAAAGCGCTCCTTTCGCGCGGTTGGCATTCTGACGGTTGTGAATATCGTCACCGCCGTGATTTATTTCTTTACCCTGGTCGTTACCTTTGACGATATGGTGACCAACTGGGTGTTCTATCTGGGCGTGCTCTTTACCATGCTGTGGCTGTCGGCCATTTTCTTTTCTGTCCGGCATCAAAACGAATCCGCTCCCTTCTGGGAATCTTCGTTTGCTTTGATGGGCCTCTGGCTGGTCGCGGCGGCGGTTCATTTCCCCAACCTGATTAAAGCCGACAATGACCCGCTGCTGAGTCTGACGATCTACAACAGCTCCACCGGTTTGCAGACGCTGAAAGTAATGAGCGTTATCGCGCTGGTCGGAATGCCGATGGTTCTCGCCTACACGATTTTTGTTTATCGTATCTTTAAAGGGAAAGCGAAAGCATCGATGCATTATTAAAGGATTCCGGTTGACGAACGTCAGCCGGTTTGATTAATATTTTACCGAGGGGTGGTTCGGCACAGTCCGGATCTGAGATAATACCCATAGAACCTGATCTGGATAATGCCAGCGGAGGGAGAAGATTTCTATCAGCCAGCCCTTCCCGTCATGGCCAGTCGGGCGGGGTTCAATATTTTTAGCGCTGTATTGTAGAAAAAAGGAGTTGACAGAAATGAAGATAAACGCGGAAGAAATTTACGGGTTGATCGAACGGATTCGTTCGCAATCACCGGTCATCCATAACATCACCAATTACGTGGTCATGAATAACACGGCCAACGCTCTTCTGGCCATAGGCGCATCGCCGGTGATGGCGCACGCTCCGGAAGAAATGGAGGAAATGGTCAACATTGCGTCGGCGCTTGTCATCAACATAGGCACGCTGAGCGAAAACTGGATTGCTTCGATGTTCAAAGCCGCACGCCGGGCGCGTGAGAAAGGCATCCCTGTGATTTTAGATCCGGTGGGCGCGGGCGCCACAACCTACCGGACGAAAACGGCGCGAGAACTGATTGCGGCGGGACCGCCGACGATTATCAGGGGGAATGCCTCGGAAATTATGGCCCTCTGTGATGATCAATCCAGAACAAAAGGTGTGGACAGCGCCGCTTCGTCGGATCGGGCGATTGATATAGCGCGAACACTGAGCGAAGCTCACCGGTGTGTGATTTGCGTCAGTGGTGCCGTCGATTATGTGGCGGATCAGGGAAAAATGATAAAAGTTGAAAACGGCCACCCGATGATGTCCAAGGTGACAGGACTGGGCTGCACGGCGTCGGCGTTATGCGGAGCCTTTGCCGCGATCGAAAAGTCGCCGGTTACGGCCGTCGTTGCCGCCATGGCCGTGATGGGCATTGCCGGGGAACTGGCCGCCCGAAAAGCCGCAGGGCCGGGAAGTTTGCAGATGCATTTTCTGGATTGGCTTTACCTTCTTGACGTAATAGACATCTCGCAGCTTTTGAAAATTGAGGGATAGAAATGCGCGGATTGTATCTGGTGACCGATCGGGGATTGTGCGGAGAAAAAGCGGTGGAAACGGTCATTCTTCAGGCGGTCAAGGGCGGTGTGTCTTATGTGCAGTTGCGCGAAAAGGATGTCTCCACACGTTTCTTTATCGAAGAAGCGCTGAACATCAGGAAGATTTTAAGGCCGTATCATGTTCCTTTGATCATCAATGATCGCGTGGATGTCGCTCTGGCCGGCGGTGCTGATGGCGTCCATATCGGGCAGGAAGACATGCCCTACGCGATGGCCCGCCGACTGTTGGGACCCGAGGCGATCATCGGGCTTTCCGTGGAAACATGGGAGGATGTTGAGGCCAGCCAGGAACTCGACGTGAATTATATCGGTGTCAGCCCTGTTTTCGCGACGCCGACCAAAACAGATACCAAAGACGCCTGGGGACTCGAAGGGCTGCACCGGATCAAAGCTTTCAGCAGGCACCCTGTGGTGGCCATCGGCGGCATTCATCCAGCCAATGTCAAAGAAGTTCTGGATGCCGGCGCGGACTGTGTGGCTGTCGTGTCAGCGATCTGCGCGTCGGATGATCCCGAAGCGGCGGCGAAGGAACTCAACGCCATTATCCGTTCAGGAAAATAAAGCGCAAATGAGAAAGAACCGGCCTGTCAATACCCCGGGTAATCTTTCCGCAATGAAATTATTCTGCCTGTTTTCTCTTAATGGATTCCAGCGCTCTTTTCGCGGCATACTTGACTTCCGTCGGATAGGAGGAGGATAGCCCCAAAAAAGACTTCGATTCCGCGATGTCGGAAAGCGCCGATACGGCGTCCGGTGATCCGATCGCGCCCAGCGCGTTGCATATTTTTTCCTGGAAGGCCAGTTGCTCGCCCTTATCCGTTGCGGATTTGTTTTTCAGCATATCCAGCAGATTGGGCAACGCTTCCGCGCATTTTATTTTGCCGAGCGTTTCGATGATGTTCATTTTCAATTCCTGATCAACCGCTGGCAGAACCGATAAGAACAAAGTTCCCCTCTTGTTCCCTCCAATTTGACTGATGCTTTTAAAAGCCTCCATCCGCACCCTTTTGTCTTTATGGAGCAAAAGAGGCCTCAGTACGTCGGTGTCGATTTCACGGCCGATGCGGCCCAGGATATAGGCCATATTCCGCAAAAAATACCATGGCGCGTCGGCCTCCATACTTTCTTTAACGGCCGGTAAGGTCTTCTCTCCCATTTCCTGGATAATGTGGATGGTGCGGATGCGTTCTTTGCTGTCCTTGGCATTCCTGACCGTATCCAGTAGTTTTTTAATGATCAAATCGTCGCCAAACCCAGCGAGGATATGAAAGGCATCCGTGATCTTATTTTTTTCGCTGACGTTGATTTCTTTAAAGAGCAGATTAATGTTGTTTTCGGAAGCCAGATTGCGGAGCACGCCTGAAGCGACTGTCCGCACTGCCTCGTCTTTGGGCAATTCGCCGCTGTGCATTTTACTAAAAACAGATATAAAAGCATTGGCCTCGGTAAAAAGTCCGCGATAGATGAAATCCTGAATCAGCTTTTGCAGACGGTCAATGGTTGTTTTGTATTCCGGTGTGACCTGCGTTTCTTTTTCCAGCCATTCAATCACCTGTCCGGACAACTTTTTGATGACATCCCTTTGTTCTTCAGAGATAAAAGATTCGATGCTTCCATCCATGTCGCCCAGACGCGACAGGGCCTGCGTCATGGCGGTTATATTTGCCGCAACCGGATCTTCCGTTGTATCGGTTTCCGGAGCCGCATTTAAATCCGGCAATCCAAGACTCTTCATGTCGGGCAGGGCAGTTTCCGGAGCCGGATCGATGGATAAAACCAATTCTTTTTTCTCAACCTGAATATGGATGATGTTGTTTTTATCCATAAGTTTGGTAAGGCCGCCCTCGGCGTGCAACTGTTCAGGATTTCTGGCGATCAGCCTGATGAATACGTTGAGTTCCTCCTTGAGCAGCCCTCTGGTGAAAGCAATGCTTTGCAGACCGAAATCCTGCATAATGCTTAACAGGGATGCCACATGAAGCGATTCCTGATCTTTCTGCTTTAAAGGCTCTCCGCAGAGCAGGGCTTGCTTTTCTGATTCCGCAAAAACCAGCGGAGATGTTTCCCGCAGGACATCCATCAGATGCAGATAGATTCGCTCAATAGAATTGGTGATGACGGGACTCTCCGATACATAGGAGTGCACATTCTTTATCGCCGTCTGCACCAGCACCAGAACATCCATCGCCTTTAATTGCATTTCTGTATTCAAAATGATTTCCCTCCGATAAGAAGTTTGGTTTTAGTGTGCAACGTTTCGAGTATCTTGGCCCTGCCGAAAAAATCAATCGGTTTATCTATCAGTAATAATTTGATTTTTATATAACATGTTTTTGTCTGTAAGGCAAACATCCGGTTGTGACATCCTCCATAGAACATAAATGATCAGAACAATTAAATTGACATAATTTATTTTTTTATGCTTATGTCACTGGTGAACAGCGGTAAATTTCGATAATATGAAATAGAAACACTTTAAAAAATACGGCTTAATCAGCCGCAAAAAAATATTTTTTCCAACGAAAAGGAGTATGAAATGAACACAGAAAAACTTGATGCCTACTACACGAAGCCGAATAACCTGGTAGATCTGTTTGAAGACAGCGTGGCGAAATTCGCCAAACTGGATCTGTTCGGAACTAAAAATCAAAAGACAGGCGATTATGAATGGGTTAACTTCGAGCAGGTCGCCGAACGGGTGAACAACCTGCGCGGAGCCTTGAGTAAGCTTGGCCTGGAAAAGGGCGAAAAGGTTGGCGTCATTGTCGGCAACTCGGTGGAGTGGTTCATCTGCGCCAATGCCACCCATGGCTTGGGCGGGGTATTTGTTCCCATGTATGAAAAAGAACTGCAAAAGGTCTGGCAATACATCATTAAAGACGCGGCCATTAAATATCTCTTTGTCAGCACCCAGAAAATTTATGATGTTGCCAAGACTTTTCAGGCAGAAATTCCAACCCTCAAAGGGGTATTTGTTCTGTATGGCGAGGGCGGCAATACACTGTCCGTGCTGGAACAGATGGGCAAGGCCAATCCTGTTCCTTCCTACAAGCCGCACTGGTCGGAGACGGCCTTTATTATTTACACCTCCGGTACCACCGGAGATCCGAAAGGCGTACTGCTCAGCCATGGCAACATGACGCACAACGCCAAAGAGTGTCATGCGACATTCAATGTGGGGGTACACGAGATCGGTTTGGGCATTCTCCCCTGGGCACACAGTTTTGGTCTGACCGCTGATTTGCACACCTTTATTATAGGCGGCTGGCAACTTGGATTTGCCGAATCCGCCGACAAGCTTCTGCTCAATTTCGGTGAGATCAGACCCACCCACATGAACGCAGTGCCGCGTGTCTTCAATATCATTTACGACAAAATTCAACAGGGTGTGGCGGCAGATCCAGTCAAAAAACAATTTTTTGACCTGGCCTGCGCTGAAGCGGTCAAGAATCGGGGCCTCGCAGAAAAAACAAAAGAATTTAAGGATTATGACGCTCTGGTCTTTTCCCAGATCAGAAACATCTTTGGTGGTCGATTAAAACAGGTCGTGACCGGCGGGGCATTGATGAAACCGGAAATCGCTCTGTTCTTTGACGATGTCGGCGTGCCCACTTATAATGGATACGGTTTGTCGGAAACGTCGCCGGTCATATCCAATAACGGACCCAAACGGGGCAATAAATACGGTACGGTCGGCAAAGCGTACAAGGACACAAAAATAGTCATCGATAAATCCAATGTCGGAGAAGACAGCCTCGATGGCGAAATCATCGTTTACGGCGCGCAAGTCATGCAGGGATATCATAACAAACCGGAAATTACCCGGGAGGTTATGATGCCCGACACCTGGAACGGTCTTCCCGGCGTCAGAACCGGAGACCGCGGCTGGCTGGATGAAGAAGAATTTCTGCATATCACCGGGCGCTTCAAGGATGAATACAAACTGGAGAACGGCAAGTATGTTCATCCCGAATCCATTGAAAACGAAATTAAGCTTCTTCGCTACGTATCGAATGTCATCGTCTATGGCGAGGGCCGCACGTTTAACGTGGCCCTGGTTGTTCCGGATTTCGAGACGCTCAAGCACGATTCTCAAACGTCTGCATGGGCGCAGGGGACTACTGAAGAAACCATTGCCAATAAAGAATGCACCAGCTTCATCTCCAAGCAGATTGCCGATCATTTGCGCAAGTCTTTCGGAGGGTATGAAATTCCCCAGAAATTCCTTTACATCACAGAGGACTTTTCCGTGGATAACGGCATGCTGACCCAGACGCTGAAGCTGAAGCGCCGCAATGTTATGGAAAAATACGGGGAGAGACTACGCGCTCTCTATGACAATGTTTAAGGGCTGAATGAAGCGGCTGAGCCATCCGTCTTTCATCAAGAAAGACGGATGGCAAATTATTTTCCGGGGAAAAGCGTCACTGAAGAAGGAGGGCCATAATGATGAAGAATGAAAAAGGTATTTCGACGTGGGCTGTCATTTTGATCATTGCGCTGCTCATTGGCGCCGGCTTGCTGTGGTCGAAATATTTCGCCAAACCGGCGGCCACGGTGATGATGCAGGGCGCCGATCAGGCCAAACCGGCTCTGGAGAAGGCGCATCAAGCTTCCGACACGGCGGACCGTGCCGTGAAAGCGGCCGAAGAAGCCACAAAGAAGATGAATGAAAATGCCAATCCGTAACGGTGATTCAAGTAGATGCGATCACGATGAGGATTCAACATTTCAGGAATGAGGAGAATTAAGCATGAAAAATAACAAAATCATTTTCCTGGCTGCCCTTTGGGTTCTGCTGGCCTTTGCCGGTTTGCCGTCAGATGTCATATCGGCTGATCAACCTCAGATTCAAAAAGAGGCAAAACAACCAGTTGAAAAACAGACAGTTGCAAAACAAGCCAGTCCTTACGCCAAGGCAAAATTGACTATTAAGATCATACCGTCTGTGAACAAGACATTCGGTTATGATATCCTGATGCAGGGGAAGCCCCTGATTCATCAGCCCAATATTCCGGCCCTGCCGGGCAATGATGGTTTTAAAACAAAGCAGAGCGCCCGGAAAGTTGCTGAATTTGTGGTGAAAAAAATCAGAAAAAATGAAATGCCGCCGACCGTGACGGTGGAGGATTTAAAGCGGATGCAGGTGTTGAAGTAATCAAGATTGAAGATTTCCCTTGACAAATATTTCTGGCCGCATTATGTAATGCGCCATTAAAAGACGGGATTTTCACGATGAACAGAAAACTGAATGTAAACATGAATTATTATGGTTATTGGTTTTATACCTATTTTACATCGGTCTGCCCGTCGCTGAGGAGGACTCATTAAGGTTCCATAAACCAAAACAGCCACGGGTAGATCGAAACCGCCCGTGGCTTTTCTTTCTCAAAAAGCCGGGGCGGCAAGAATGCTCCGGCTTTTTAATTTTCAGGAGGAAATTTTATGATTATTGTAATGAAAAATCACGCGACCGAAAAACAGATTAACGATGTTGTGAAGTGGATTGAATCTGTCGGCTATAAAGCGCATCCTTCCGTCGGCGTGGAAAGGACGATTATCGGAGCGGTCGGCGACAACCGGGGCAAAGAGATTCTCAAGTATGCTGAATCCCTGCCGGGCGTGGAAAAGACCATGCCGATTTTAAAGCCCTACAAACTGGCCAGCCGCGAGTCTCACGAGGGCATCAGCGAAGTGAGCGTCGGATCGGTTAAGATCGGCGGGCCGGATTTCGTCGTGATCGCCGGTCCCTGCGCGATTGAAAGCGAGGAGCAATTGCTGGAATCCGCCTATATTGTCAAAAAAGGCGGCGGTCAGGTGCTCCGCGGCGGCGCCTATAAGCCGCGCACGTCGCCCTACAGCTTCCAGGGGATGGAGGAAGAGGGGCTTAAGATCCTCAATGATGTGAGTTCCAAAACCAGTCTGCCGACCGTCACGGAGGTTGTCAATCCGGCGGATGTGGATATTGTAGAGTCTTACGCCGATATGCTGCAGATCGGCGCGCGCAATACGCAGAATTTTGCCCTGCTGAAAAAAGTGGGCCATTCGCGCAAACCGGTGCTTCTGAAGCGGGGCATGAGCACGACGATTGAGGAGCTGCTGATGTCGGCGGAATACATCCTTTCCGAGGGCAATCCGAACGTCATTCTCTGTGAACGCGGGATCAGAACCTTTGAAACGGCGACCCGCAATACGCTGGATTTGAGCGCTGTCCCGGTGCTGAAGGAGCTGACCCATCTGCCCGTGATTGTTGATCCCAGCCATGCCGCCGGCAACTGGAGATATGTCATTCCGCTGTCGCGCGCGGCGGTTGCCGTGGGGGCGGACGGCATTATTGTGGAAGTGCACCCCGAACCGGAAAAGGCGGTGTCCGACGGCGCTCAGTCGCTGAAGCCGGAGAAGTTCTATCAGCTGATGGAGGAATTAAAGGCGATTACCGCGGCGATGAAACATTAGAAAAATATTCAGGAAGTGGAGATAAAAAAATATATGCGAACGGTGAAGGTTAATCTGGATCGAAAGATTTCATCTTCTTATGAAATCCGTCTCGGCAAGGACATCATTGACCGGATGGTTTTGCTGATTGCCAAAAATCATAAGGCGGGACGCTACGTGGTGATTACCGACGATTGCGTCAAACGTCTTTACGGTAAAAAATTTCTGGCCGCGTTAAAGGATATCGGCTTGAACGCCGCGCTGATTGACTTTCCCGCCGGCGAGGCCTCTAAAAACATCAATACGGTGATGAATATCGTCGGCAAATTAATGGAAATGGGTGCGGACAGAGGAGCCTGCCTGATCGCGCTGGGTGGCGGCGTGGTTGGCGACGTGGCTGGTTTTGTCGCGTCCATATTTATGCGCTCTGTGCCCTGCATCCAGGTGCCCACGACGCTGGTCGCGCAGGTGGACAGCAGCATTGGCGGCAAAACAGGCGTTGATTTGCCATACGGCAAAAATCTGGTGGGAAGTTTTTATCAACCGGCGGCCGTGTTTATCAGTCTGAATTTTCTGGAGACGCTTCCGGAAAAAGAATTCAACAACGGGCTGGCGGAAATTATTAAATACGGCATTATTGATGATGAGAGAATGTTCCGCACGCTGGAGGAAAACATAGACGCGATCAAGGCGAGGGATCCGAAGCTGCTGCTGAGTGTTGTCGAAAACTGCTGCCAGATTAAAAAATCGGTTGTCGAGATTGACGAGCGGGAAGAAGGCCTGCGGCGTATTCTTAATTTCGGACACACGCTGGGGCACGCGCTCGAAGCTGTTTCGAAATACGCGATCACGCACGGGGAAGGCGTCGCCATGGGCATGGTCGCCGCGGCGCGCATTTCGGAAAAGATGGGCTACCTGAAAAGCACCGAACCGGCGCGCATTGAAGCGCTGATCCGTCAGGCGGGACTGCCCGCGGCCATACCGAAGGCGCTTGATCGGGAGAAGGTCATCGCACAGATCAAGATGGACAAGAAGAAAAAAGATGATATTGTTCATTTTGTTCTATTGAAAAAAATCGGCATGCCGTTTATCAACGGGCATATTGAACACGGCATAATTGCCGCCGTGCTGGAGGAGATGAAAGGATGAATTCGCGCAGGCTGGATATGCTACGGGGAAAAATGAGGGAGAAGGACAGGGACATCGTCCGGCTTTTAAATGAGCGGGCGCAGATCTCCGTTCAGATCGGCAAGGTGAAAGGGGAAGGCGGCATGCAGGTGTATGATCCCGCTCAGGAGACGAAAGTTCATGATTACCTGCGCGAGCTGAATGCCGGACCGCTGCCGCAAAAAGCGCTGACCACCATTTTTCGCGAGGTCATTTCCGCCTCCCGCGATTTGCAGAAACCGATGACCGTCGGGTTTCTGGGGCCGGAAGCCACATTTTCCCATCTGGCCGCTCGGATGCATTTCGGCGAGTCCAGCCTCTATTTTCCGCAGACCGGAATCTCGCGCGTTTTCGACGAGGTGGAAAAAGGCACGATCGATTGGGGGGTGGTTCCGGTGGAAAATTCGCTGGAAGGGTCCATCAATACGACATTGGATCGATTGATCACAACGCCGCTGAAAATCAGGGCGGAGATTTATCTGCGGATCAGTCAGTGCCTGATTTCGTCGGCAAAAAATATCAAGGACATTAAGAAAGTATATTCCATCCCGCACGCGCTGGCCCAGTGTCAGGTCTGGCTGAAGACCAACCTGCCCAATTGCGTGCTGGGAGAAACGGAGAGCACGGCCGCGGCGGTGCAGATGGTCAAAGGAAAAAAGCATGAAGCCGCGATCGGCAGTTCACTGGCCGCGAAGATTTACGGTGTCAATCTGCTGGCGGACGGCATAGAGGATAATGCTTCCAATATGACCCGGTTTCTGGTGATCGGTTCCGGAGAAAGCGATGCCACGGGCACCGACAAAACGTCGGTGATTTTTGCCACCCCTCATTCGCCGGGCTCGCTGCACAGCGCGCTTTCCGCTTTCGCCCGGCGCAGCATTAATCTGGCCAAAATAGAATCGCATCCCGTCAAAGATAAACTCTGGGAGTACAGCTTCTTCGTGGATTTAATCGGCCATGTTACCGACGGGCATGTGAAGAGTTGTCTGCGGGAACTGAAAAAGAAAACCACTTTTATGAAAATCCTGGGCTCCTACCCGAAGAGTGAAGGCGCGCTATGATCTGTATTCCGATTGTCTCTCCCACAAACAGGGAAGCTCTGCACGCCATTGAAAGAAGCTGCCGGTTTGCCGATTTCATCGAGCTGAGAATGGATTTAATCCGGCAGGGGAATCTGGCCGAATTGATTGAAGCCGTCCACGATAATTCAGATGACGTTAAAATCATTGTGACCTGCCGGAAGAAAGAGGAAGCCGCATCGTCTGGTGTGGCGCCAGCGATGCAATCTTTCCGGCGCAAAAAGGAGAAAATAGCGCTGCTGAAAGAGGCAGTTGAATTGGGCGCTGATTTTATTGATGTTGAGCTGGCTGAAGGCAGTGCCGCCATTTGCGATCTGAAATCTTTATGCGCGCGCATGGGATCCAGGACCGGCATGATTGTTTCTTATCACAACCTTCGGGAAACGCCGGCGCCGGCGGAACTCAAAAAAATATTTCAGCAATGCGTAAAATACAAACCTGCTATTGTGAAAATCGTCACGACCGCAACGGCCATTGAAGATAATATGAGCGTGCTCAATTTGATTGCTTTCGCGCGTCAGCGTTCTCAAAACATCATTTCGATTTGCATGGGAGAAAAGGGCGGCATCAGCCGCGTCATGGCTCCCTTCATGGGAGGTTATTTAAGTTTTGCCACGCTGGAGCGATCCGGTCAGTCCGCACCGGGACAGTTCACGGTTCACGAAATGCGTCAGTTTCAGAATTGGTTCAACGGCGGTCATCACACAACGCCGTCCCCGGTTTTATCGCTGCCCAAGTCAGCGCCCAGAAATTATGTTCTACTGGGAAATCCGGTAGGGCACAGCCTGTCGCCTTTGATGCATAACACGGCTCTGCAAAAAATGGGCATGGATGAAAACTACAACGCGGCCTGTGTGCAGGATATCGGTGCTGCGATGGCCGGCATCCGGGGAATGAATATCCGCGGCGCCAGTGTGACCATCCCGTTCAAAGTGGCGGTGATGGAATATCTGGATGATATTGACGACGATGCTCTGGAAATCGGCGCGGTCAACACGATTGTCAACCATGACGGCAGCCTTACCGGCTACAATACGGATTGGCTGGGATTAATATTGACATTGAAATCGGCGATGAAGATCAAGAATAAAACGTTTGTCATTATCGGCGCGGGTGGGACGGCGCGGGCGGCGGCTTACGGAATCATCAGGGAGGGAGGAATTCCCGTGATTGTGAACCGCACACCGGAAAAAGGAAGGATTCTTTCGGGGAAACTAAATTGTTTTTTTTATCCCCTTTCCGAAGCGGGCAGGATCAAAGCCGACTGTCTGATTAACACCACATCGGTCGGCATGTCTCCTCACATGGACCAGTCGCCGGTGAGTGCCCGGGCTCTCGCCGGATATCAATATGTCATGGACGTCATCTATAATCCGCTGCAGACGAAGCTGCTCAAGGATGCGGCAAGACATGGCTGCCATGTCTTCTCCGGAGCGGATATGTTTGTCCATCAGGGCGCGGAACAGCTGCGGCTCTGGACCGGCAAGGAACCGCCCAGAGCGCTGATGAAAAAAGTTGTATTGGAGAGATTAACAAAAAAGTGAATCATCATATTGAAAAAGAATTCAAGGCGACGGTTCGCGTGCCCGGTTCCAAGAGCCTGAGCCAGCGGGCGCTGGTAGCGGCCGCGCTGGCGAAAGGCAATTCCGAAATCAGCAATGTGCTGGTCTCTCAGGACACGACTTATCTGATGGGCGGACTGCGTGAATTGGGTGCGGAGATCATAGAAAACGAAAACGGGTTTGCTGTTTCCGGCACAGGCGGCCGCTTATCAGGCAGCGGCCGGGAATTATTTCTGGGCAATAACGGGACAGCGCTCCGGTTTCTGACCGCGCTGGTTTGCCTGGGCAAAGGCCAATATGTCCTGACCGGAGAAAAACGCCTCTGTGAAAGACCGGTCGGCGCTCTGGCGGAAGCCTTACAGGACATGGGCGTGAATATTCACACGACTAATCATTGTCCGCCGGTGCGCATCAGCGCCGATGGCCTTGCCGGCGGAAAGGTGACACTGAAAGATATTGAAAGTTCGCAGTACGTATCGGCGCTGCTGCTGTGCGCGCCCTACACGGAAAAAGGGATCGATTTGAATCTGGAAGGAGGCGTTGTGTCCACACCCTATATCGACCTGACGATTGCCGTGATGAAAGATTTCGGAGCGGACATCCGGCAGACAGGTCCCTACGCCTATCATGTGAAAGCCGGAGAGATTTATCAGGGGCGAAAATATTTTGTCGAGGGAGACGCTTCCAGCGCTTCGTATTTTTTTCTGGCGGCCGCGCTTTTGAAAAAGACCATCCGGATCGAAGGCATCAGCCGGCAGAGCAGGCAGGGCGATATCAAGCTGCTCGATGTCTTTGAAAAACTCGGTTGTCAGGTGAGATCGGGTGAAACGTGGGTTGAGGTTTCAGGAGGTGATCTGGCGAAAGGCGATTTTACATTCGACCTCAAGGATATGCCGGATATGGTGCCCACGCTGGCCGTTCTGGCCGCTTTTCGCGAAGGTCAGACCGTCATCAGCAATGTGGCGCATTTGAGAATCAAAGAGAGTAATCGTCTGGCGGCCATCGTCGCGGAATTGAGCCGCGTCGGCATTGACGCGCGGGAGTTGCCCGACGGCGTGGTGATCCGGGGCGGCCGGATGCATCCGGCAAGTATTGAAACCTATAATGATCATCGCATCGCCATGTGCTTCGGCATCGCCGGCCTGGCGGTGCCCGGCATTGAAATCAGCGATAAAAAATGCGTTGACAAATCCTTTCCTTCATTCTGGGAGGAATTGAAAAAGCTATGAACGTCATCCTCATCGGCTACCGGGCGACCGGCAAATCAACCATCGGTCGGATTCTTGCCCGCAGGCTGACGGCAGGATTTTGCGATACGGACGCCATCGTCGAGAAAACGGCGGGCAAGCCGATTAAAGAAATCGTGGCAGAGGAAGGTTGGGATTCTTTCCGGGCCATGGAAAAGGATGCGGTTCGATCACTGGAGCGAAAAGGCGCCTGTGTTGTGGCCACCGGCGGTGGGGTTGTTCTCGACAGAGAAAACATAGAACTTTTAAAACGGGCGGGCGTGGTTATCTGGTTGAAAGCTCCCCTTCAGGATATTGTTGACCGACTGAAGAGGGACGCCCAAACAAAAGCTGCACGTCCTCAGTTCACCGCCGGCAATCTCTTGCAGGAAACAATTGATATCCTGCGGCAAAGACTTCCTTTATATGAGAGCGCCGCGGATTACACGGTGGATACTTTTGCGAAGAATCCTGAACAAGTGACGGAAGAAATTTATCAGTATTTGATTAAATCGGGAAATTTAGATAAGATAAACAAAAATTAAAGGAGGAAAGTTTCCTCCCTTTTTTGTTATTCCCGCGAAGAGGGAATCCATTAGTCCCGTTTAATTCTGGATACCGGCCTCAGCCAGTATGACGACTTTGAAGCTCAACAGGAGAAATTATGTCCGGCAATACAATTGGCAGTGTTTTTCGCGTCACCACCTGGGGAGAATCGCACGGTCCTGCTCTGGGAGCCGTGGTAGACGGCTGTCCGCCGGGAGTCGTTCTGAATGAAGCGGATATTCAACAGGCGCTCGACCGCAGAAAGCCGTCAACCTCTGTGGCCTCCACGACCAGGAAAGAGGGGGATCAAGTAGAAATCCTCTCCGGCGTTTTTGAAGGAAAAACCACCGGTACGCCGATCTCATTAATGATCAGAAACACTGACGCACGATCCTCATCCTATGATGCCTTGAAAGATGTCTTCCGTCCCGGACAGGGAGACTTCACCTATCAACAAAAATACGGTATCCGCGATTGGCGCGGCGGCGGACGAGCCTCCGGGCGGGAAACCGCGGCGCGTGTTGCGGCGGGAGCGGTAGCCGCGAAGCTGCTTGCCCGGTCAGGTATTGACGTTATCGCCTACACGCAGGCAATCGGCGCCATTGCCATTGACCGCGGAAGAATGCCCGCGGAAAAGAACTTAAGAAAATCTGTGCTGGCCAATACTCTTTTTTGTCCTGACGCGCTGGCCGCGGCAAAGATGGAAAAAAAGATTGCGGCCGTCCGCAAAAAAGGCGACTCTCTGGGGGGAGTTGTTGAAGTGATTGTGCGCGGCTGTCCGGCGGGTTTAGGCGAACCGGTTTTCGACAAGATGGATGCGGATCTAGCCAAGGCGCTGATGAGCATCGGTTCGGTAAAGGCTGTTGAAGTCGGCGACGGTTTGGCCATGGCCGGTTTGCAAGGCTCTCAGACCAACGATCAGATGAATAAAAAAGGATTCAAAACGAATCACGCAGGAGGAATCCTTGCCGGTATAACCACCGGCCAGCAGATTATTCTGCGTGCTCATTGTAAACCGATTCCTTCCATTGCCCGGTCGCAGCAGACCATCGATTGCCGGGGAAAAGAGTGCATCATCGAAATTCATGGCCGGCATGATATTTGCGTTCTGCCGCGGATTGTGCCGGTATGCGAAGCGATGGTGAACATTGTTGTGGCGGATCATTTACTCAGACAGAAGGCGATCAGCGAATGAAGAAAATCAAAGCCGGCATTATCGGCGGCACGCACGGTATGGGAAAATGGTTCGCCCGTTTGCTGAAAAAGCAGGACTGCACCGTATATGTCAGCGGGAGAAAAACAAAACTGCAGGCAAACGATCTGGCGCGACTGTGCGACGTTGTGGTTGTCGCCGTGCCGATCTCCGCTACAGCCGACATCATCAGACAGGTCGGCCCGCGGCTTACGAAAGATCAGCTTTTCATGGATCTGACATCGCTGAAGAAAGAACCGGTAAAACTGATGCTGCAAAATTCGCCAGCGGACGTCATCGGCTGTCACCCGCTGTTCGGGCCGCAGTTGAAAGATGTGAGCGGCCAGAATGTGATTGTGTGTCCGGGGCGTGGCAAAAAGTGGCTGGCCTGGCTCAACGGCGTCTTCAAAAAAAATAAAATGGCGGTGTGGAAAGCCACCCCCGAAAAGCACGATAAAATGATGGCCGTTGTCCAGGCACTCAATCACCTCAATACCATAACGCTGGGCATGGCGATTTCTCAAATGAAAATCACTCCGGCGGAAATCAATAAATTTTCCACGCCAATTTTCCGGGCAAAAATGGACATTATCAGAAAAGTGTTTGTGGAAAGTCCCGCGCTGTATGTTGATATCATCACCGGCAATCCTCAAATCGGCAAGATACTGGGTCACTACGAAACCGTGCTCAAAGACATCGGCGCGAAAATCAAATCCGGAAATCGGATCGAGCCAAAGGAAACTTTGGAAAAGGCGGCAGGAAAATTATATGGAAGAAAAAATTAATCAAGTCGCGGAAATGATCGCGGCATCGCAAAGACTGGTTGTGTTTACTGGCGCTGGCATCAGCACGGAATCGGGCATTCCGGATTTCCGCGGGCCGGACGGTCTCTGGACCAAGGTTGATCCCGAAGATTTTACGATTGAGAGGTTTATGCGTTCCGGCGAGGCGCGCCGGAGAGTCTGGTTTTATCTGGTCGAGGGCGGTTTGATGGCCAATGCTCAACCCAACCGGGCTCATCTGGCCCTTGTCGAACTGGAGAAGATGAACAAACTGAGTGCGGTGATCACGCAGAACATTGATAATCTGCACCAGCGGGCGGGCAGCAATCCTCACAGAGTTCACGAGCTGCACGGGAATATGGAATGGTTGGTTTGTCTGGATTGTGATGCCCGTTATGATCTCGAGGAAATGCGAAAAAAACATCCGTCGCCGGATCATTTCCCGGTATGCGAGCAATGCCGGGGGATTCTCAAACCAGGCGTGGTTTTCTTCGGGGAAATGCTTCCGCCGCATACGCTAAGAATGGCCGAACAGGAATCGGAGCATTGTGATTTGTTCATGGTGATCGGCTCTTCGCTGGTGGTTTATCCGGCCGCGTATATGCCGCTTTACGCCAAACAATCCGGCGCGAAAATTGTCATTATTAATATGGGACAGACCGGCCAGGATGATATCGCCGATGTTTTTATCAACGCGCCGGCGGGAGACACGATGGCCCGAATTATGGACAGACTGAAAGCCATTATGAAATAAATACCCGGTTTCTTAAGACCATGTGCCTGATTACATTTGCTTACAATGTTCATCCGTCTTACCGGCTGATTCTGGCGGCCAACCGTGATGAATTTTACGAACGGCCTTCGTCGTCCGCTGATTTCTGGAATGATCATCCCGATGTGCTTGCCGGCCGCGATTTAAAAAACGGCGGCACCTGGCTGGGGATAACCAAGAATGGAAAATTTTCCGCCGTGACCAATTACCGCGATCCCTCCACATTGAAAAGCGGCGCTCCCTCACGGGGGAAACTGGCCAGAGACTACCTGACCGGCCATCACAATATCGCGAATTATCTTCAAAAAATATCCGCGAAGGCGGATCAATACAACGGTTTCAACTTGCTGTTAGGGGATGACAACGACGCTTTCGTTTTTTCCAGCCGCGGAGAAAAGCAAAAGCTGAAGCCGGGCATTTATGGTTTGAGCAATCATCTACTGAATTCGCCGTGGCCGAAAGTTGTCCGCAGCAGGAGAATGCTGAAAGCGGCGCTGGAGAAAAAAGGCGACGATCTGGAAGGAGCGCTGTTTGATCTGCTGGCGGAACGCCGCGTGCCCCCGGATGACAAACTGCCTTCCACCGGCATCGGTCTGGAATGGGAGCGGCTTTTATCTTCTATCTTTATTGAAAGCCCGATCTACGGGACCCGCTCTTCCACGGTTGTGCTCATCGGGAAAAACAGGCGCATCCGGTTTGTCGAAAAAGTTTTTGATGGACAAAAAGAACCTTGGATTACGAGCCGTTTTTCTTTTGTTTTGAAAAGGAAGTAATATGGAGCGGCAATCAGGCAAGGCTTATCCGATGGAACCGCGCGTGGGGGTCGGGGCGATCATCATCAGAAACGGCAAAGTTTTGCTGGTCAAGCGGGGCGCGGAACCGAGCAAAGGTCTCTGGGCGATTCCCGGCGGAACCCTGAAGTTGGGCGAGACCATGCGGGAGTGCGCCGCCCGTGAAATCCTGGAGGAGACGGGTGTCACGATCAACGTCGGCGAGTGTGTTTATGTGTTTGATTTTATCGAATACGACGACGAGAAAAAAATAAAATTTCATTTCGTGATTGTTGATTTCGCCGCTGAATATGTGGCCGGTGTTCCGGAGGGGGCGGACGACGCACTGGAAGCTCGCTGGCTGTCCGCCGAAGATTTACATGAATTGCCGGTCGCCCGCAATACGATCAATGCCCTGACGTCGTTGGGATTTTTGAAGTGATGTAAATCAATCAACCGTGTTGTCAAATGACAAGGAAGATGAAAGGAGGATGATATGAAAGTCGTATATCACGAAGACTATAATGAAGTTTATTCCAACGATCCCGCATCCGCGCCCGGAAGAATTCACGCCGTGGAAAGGGCTTTGCGTGGCAAGGTTACTTTTGTCGAGCCGGTTGCAGCGTCACGGGAAGATATTCTTCACGTGCATACGCCCGATCATGTCCGGTCAGTGGAGCGGGAAGGCGTTTACGATATCGCCGCTCTGGCGGCAGGCGGCTCGATCATGGCGGCGCACATCGGTCTGACGGAACCTTGCTTCGCACTCATCCGTCCTCCCGGACATCACGCGTCTGCGGGAAGCGCCTGGGGTTTTTGCTATTTCAATAATATGTCGATCGCTCTGGAGAAATTGAAGCGTGAAGGCAAAATTAAAAAAGTTTTCATTCTGGATTTCGATCTGCATTACGGAGACGGTAATGTCAATATTCTGGGAAATAAGGGCTATGTGACCATACTGAATCCGGCTTCCGCTGATCGGAATGAATATTTAAGAAATGTTCAGAATGATCTGAGAACAACGGACGCCGATATGATTGCCGTGTCCGCCGGTTTCGACCATCACGAAGCCGATTGGGGCGGGCTTTTGAAAACCGAGGACTACCACTATATGGGCAGGCTGGTTCGGGAAACCGCACGTCGCAACAACGGCGGGTGTTTTGGCATTCTGGAAGGCGGCTACAACCATGACGTCCTGGGCAAAAACGTCCTGGCTTTTATTGAGGGTCTGGAGGAAAAATAAGGCAACGCTGCTGAAAAACAGCCCGCTGCAATCCTGTTCTGCTGAGCTCACGGCCGCAAAATGCATCGAAAATGCCTGGAATAGTCATCGCCGCAAGGCGCTTCTTTGTATTGTGCAACCTGGTTTGCTCTGTAAAATCAGACTTTATTTATTCCCATCGATAAGGTATATAAATATAGCATTGGTTTGAAATTGCTTGAATGCATGATCAAAAAGATGTGGGGGACCGGCTGTGAAAGATTGCGAAAAAAGGCAGGCGATACGCCGCAGGGGAGCGTTTCCCGTTAACCTGGAAAGCACCCGTGGCATTACCCGCGACTTCAGCAGTTCCGGTATTTTTTTTGAAACCGATCAATCATTTGCTCCCGGCCATACCATCAATTTCACCATTGTTCTGGAATATGTTGATCCGGGACGTCCCGTGCATCTGAAATGCCGGGGCAAGATTGTCCGGGTGGAAAGCAGGGATCATAAATTGGGCATTGCCGCGCAAATCAAGTCCTATACCTTTGAAAAGTCTAACGGTAAGCCTGCCGCAAAAAAGGTGAAGAAAACAACCGGAAAAATCAAGAAATCCCCCTGACGATCCTTCATTCGGAACAGCCGTTACTTGCCGATGCAGAAGCTGGAAAATATCTTATCCAGGATCTCGTCGTTGATTTTTCTGCCGGTTATTTCATCGAGATGATTCAGCGCTTCCCGCAAATCGAAGGCGGCAAATTCACCGGAGAGGCCGCCGGCCAGACTTTCTTTTGCGTGCTGAATATTCTTGCACGCCGCTTCCAGAGCCAGTTTATGGCGAAGATGGAGAATCATTTTCCCACCGTTGCTTTCCGGTTCAGTGCCGACAGATAAATCCATGACGGCTTGTTTCAGTGCGGGGAGGCCAGTGCCTGATTTGGCCGAGATTTCCAGGATGCGTGTTCCGGCGGAAAAGAGCTGCTCGATAATCTCGCGTTCCAACGCATGAGGCAGGTCAATTTTATTGATCGCCACCATGGTGTTTGTCGATTGATTTGCGTTAATTATCATTTTATCTTCGTCTGTCAGAGGCTTGCTGACATCCAGCATCACCACGATGACATCCGCCAGCGCCAGATTTTCCCAGACCAGTGATATGCCTTCCTGTTCAATCAGGTTTTGCGGTTCACGGATGCCGGCCGTATCCATCAGATGCACCGGAATGCCGTTGATGTCTATCGTGTCGGTGATTAAATCGCGCGTGGTTCCCGGGATATCGGTGACGATGGCTTTCTTTCTGCCGGTGAGCGCGTTGAGCAGACTTGATTTGCCCACGTTGGGTTTGCCGGTGATGATCACATGAATGCCTTCCGTGTAGGCTCTGGCTGAACGGTATGACGCAAGCAGTTTTTGCATCCGCTCGAGAGCCTGATCAATCTGGGGCGGCGTCTCCGGGAGACTGTCTTCCGCGGTATCCTCTGAAAAATCAATGGCCGCTTCCAGTCCGGAGAGCGCTTCGACGATCAGGGATCGCAGATCTTCTATTTCCCGGCCGAGGGATCCCTTTAACTGGGCGAGCCCCAGAGCGAAAGCTTTGGCCGACTTGGCGGAAATCATGGCCGCGAGGGCTTCCGCCTGCGACAAATCGAAGCGGTTGTTCAGGAAAGCGCGCTCGGAAAATTCGCCGGGGCGGGCCGGGCGGCATCCCGCAGTCTGCAGGAGCGCGAGAATGGCATGGATGATGTTGGGGTTGCCATGGCAGTTGATTTCAACGACATCTTCGCCGGTAAAGGAGCGTGGTCCGGCCATAAAGGAGATAAGCACTTCATCCAGAATGGTTTCCCCGTCGGCGGCAACAATATCGCCGTGATAAAGGTGATGGCTTTTCCACTCGCATTTGCCGCCGGAAGGACAAAAGACACGGCGGGTGATGGCGAGGGCGTCGGGGCCGCTCATCCGGATGATGCCGATTCCGGCCATCCCGAAAGGAGTTGCGGTTGCTGCTATGGTATCCTTGCCAAGCACGGTCGGGGACTTCCCCTCTAACGTATAATCATTGAACTAAGAAGACTGGTCGCGTTTTTTTTCTCTGTTTCGCCTAGAGTTGCCTGTCCTGGCGGGCAGAATGACAATCTTTCTGTTTTTGCCCTCTCCCCGGCTTTGCGTCACCAGCGAAGTGTCTTCCTGTAGAAACATATGGATGACGCGGCGGTCGTGGGCGTTCATATTGGCCAGCGAGACGGGTTTCCGGGTCTTTTTAACCTTGTCTCTGATTTTTTCCGCCAGACCCAGCAAAAACTCTTCCCGTCTTCTCCGGTATTCGCCCGAATCAATCAAAATCATCTTATGCTCAGCGTCAATCTTATTGGTCGCTTTATTCAAAAGGTATTGCAGAGCATCCAAGTGCTGTCCGCGTTTGCCGATCAGCAGGCCGCTTTCGTCGCCTTCAATGCCCAGAATGATTTTTTCTTCCGTTTCCCTGACGCTGGCGTGGTATTCCGGAGACATTCTCTGTAAAATGCCTTCCAGAAGATCTTTGGCCTGCACCGCCATCGGTGAATTGTCAATGTAGACAACCTCTTTTTCCGTCTTCAGCGGAGGCTTCTCTTTGATGATTTCCTTCCGGGGCCTCTTCTGCGGCTCTTTTTTGGCTTCCATCTTGACTTGGAAATTTTCCGCCGGCGCTTTGTCTTCTATAGCCTCTCTGGTAATTTCTTTTTTATGCCTCTTTTCCGGTTCTTTTCTTGCCTCCATTTTTGGTTGGATGCTTTCCGTCATTTCCGTCAGCGTTTTTTCCTCTGCGGTGTCTCGGGCCATTTCTTTCTTGATTTCATTGAAATCAAAATTAATATCCAGAGCCAGCAGCGATGCCCGGATCTTCGCTTTTTTGGAGAAAAGCCCCAGGAAACCTCCGGACTCGGCGGAGAGGATTTCAATGTTCAGTTTTTCTCTGGGCACACCGAATTCCCGGCAGGCTTTTTCAATCGCTTCATCAATGGTTTTTTCTTCTATTTCGATAACTTCAGAACTCATTTTTTTATCCTCGATGTGTATCAATCAGCGAATTTTTTATTGATATAGATCTGCTGACCGATGCTGATAATATTATTTAACAGCCAGTAAATGACCAAACCGGATGGAAAATTCAAAAAGATAAAAGTGAAAATGATGGGCATCGCCAGCATAATCTTGGCCTGCATGGGATCGCCCACCGTGGGGGTCATTTTCTGTTGGATGAACTGCGTGGCGCCCATCACAATCGGTGTGATGTAATAGGGATCTTTGGCCGATAAATCCTGTATCCAGAAGAAGAACGGCGAGTGGCGCAGTTCAATGGCATACAGGAGCGTGTTGTAAAGGCCGATAAACACCGGAATCTGGATCAGGATCGGCAGGCATCCGCCGAAGGGATTCACTTTGTGCGCTTTGTAAAGCGCCATGGTTTCCTGTCCCAGTTTTGCCTGATCATCCTTGTATTTTTCTCTGAGCGCTGTAATCTTGGGCTGGATTTTCTGCATTTCTTTCATGGACTTGTAGCTGATGTTGCCCAGGGGCCAGAAGATGATCTTGATCAGAACCGTCAGAAGAATAATGGCAATGCCGTAATTGGCGATAAACTGATAGAGAAACTTGATGAAAATCAGCAGGCCGATGGACAGCCATTTCAGGCCCGGGATGAATGATTCAAATTCAATGGCTTCTTCCAGTGACAGCCCCAATTTTTTGAGCATACTGTAATCTTTGGGGCCGATGAAAAGATTATATTTGAAAGAAGCGGACTGAGCCGGCGGGATGGCATTTTTCGTCCCTTTGAGATTCACCGCAATCATATGGTTGGCGTCTCTGGACATACTCATGCTGGTCAGTGAAGGATTTTCGGGAATGATCACCGCCATAAAATATTTTCTTTCAAATCCACCCCAGGAGACATCCGGTCCCAGCGTTTCTTCCTTAGATATTTCAGCGGATTTTTCCCGCTTGATGGATTTGGACACATAGGCAACCGGACCTTCCTTGCTGTAGCTATCCACTTCCTGTTGCGGATCCACGTATTCATACCAGTTCAGATAAGGCGCCTGGTTCACGGGCGCGTCGGTCAGGTTGAAGACCTGCACGTCCAGCGCGATGGAATAGTTATCGGGATTAAACGTGAAGGTTTTTTCCACTTTCAGGCCGTCACGGAAGGTGCGCGAGAAGACGAGACGCTGCTGATTTTTATCCTGGATCAGGTTCAGATGGGTGACGTTTGCGTGATAGACGGAATCGGCTGAAATCGCGGATGGCGCTTCGGGGAAAGTCAGCGCCAGCGGGTAAGGCATATTTTCTTTCACCGCCACCAGTTCGATGAGTTCATTGCCTTTGGCCGTCGCCGGTTTTTTATTGCCGGATATGGAATTTTTAATGACCGGCCAGATGTCGGCGACGCATTTTTCGCATTCCTGCCTGTAATGTTTCAGTTTAAATGATTTCAGCGCGGCGCCTCTCGTCGAAAAGACCGCCGTATAATTTTCCGTTTCCACGCGGATATCTCTGGGTGTTTCTTCAGCCGGAACCGTAATGGCTTGAGCGGTAGGTCGGGGCGCTTCAATAGCCGTTTTCGTTGTGGGTTGTTGAACGGCTGTGGTATTGCTGGCCTGCCTGGTTGCCTGTTGAGCAGGTGCTGTTTCCGGCGGCGCAGGCGGCTTGGCGAAAAAAATCTGATATATTAAAAGAACAGCCAGTGACAGGACGACAGCCAGAATAGTCCTTTTATCCATTTTTTACCTCTCTAATTTTTACTTGACGGGATCGTATCCGCCAGGATGCAGGGGATGGCAGCGCAGGATTCTCTTGATGCCCATGAAGGTTCCTTTGACCGGTCCATAAATTTTTATTGCCTCAATGGCATATTCGGAACAGGACGGATGGAAGCGGCAGCATGGCGCAAAGAAGAAAGGTGATAGACAGGTTTGATACAGACGAATTAAAAAAATAAAATATCTTGTCAATATTTTCCTGAGCATAAAGAATATATATTACTTTTCCCGCGTGAAGAGTTCCGTTAATTCATGACATGCCTGTCTGAAAGTTAGGGGAGGCACATTTCTTTTGGCCATGACGACAACATCACGGCGTTCGGGAAACAGGTTCTTATGAAGACGAAAAAATTCTCTGATGAGTCTTTTGATTCTGTTTCTTTTTACGGCGTTTCCCGTTTTTCTGGTGACGGTGATGCCGAGCCTTCTTTCCCCCTGTGGATTATCGCACGTTACAATCGTGAAATTTTTGGAACTTCTCCACACCCCCTGGTCATAAATTGTTTTAAATCTGCTTCTTTTCGTTATCCTTTCCGGCTTCCGGTATGATTGTTCCTTCATGCATACTGACCTGACCATCCTGAAATAACTTCGAAGATGACGGATTTACACGGTTAAACTTTTTCTGCCCTTGGCCCGGCGGCGGCTTAAAACCTGTCTTCCGGATTTTGATGCCATTCTCACGAGAAATCCGTGTGCTTTCTTTCTTTTGGTATTCGTCTTATTGGTCAAAGTCTTTTTCATTAGCAAAACCCCTAAAATTAATAGGTTAATGCGTTAATCACAGTCAAGTTTATTTGTCAAGGTTAAATTGGCTCAATGGGTTCATGGTGATGATTGAAATGACGGCGCGCGAAATTCAATGATATTGTCAAGGCGGCTCTTGAAAGATATGAGAATCAAGAGTAGTATTGATTCAAGGCGGGAGAAGATCAGATGATCGCCGGTCTGCTGGACAGGCTGGAGGAAAGTCCGAGCTCCGCAGGGCAGGATGGTCGCTAACGGCGACCGGGGGCGACCCCAGGGAAAGTGCCACAGAAAATATACCGCCCCGCGCAGGCGGGGTAAGGGTGAAAAGGCGAGGCAAGAGCTCACCGCTTTTCCGGTGACGGAAAAGGCATGGTAAACCCCATCCGGAGCAAGACCAAATAGGAGAACGCTTGAGGACGGCCCGTCTGAAGTTCTCGGGTAGCGTCGCTTGAGGCGTCAGGCAACTGGCGTCCCAGATGAATGACCATCACCCCGGAAAGGGCAACCTGAACGGGGGACAGAACTCGGCTTACGATCTTCTCCCTGCCTTGATGAATCGAGGCCATGGCGCTGGCAACGCTGCGTGAGAAATAAAGCCGGTCACGCACGGCGCTCTGTCACATCTTCTTTCCTTTTTCCTTCGCCTCCGTATAGAGTTTCCAGATGCAAAGGACTATCGCCAGAAAAAAAGAACAGAGCATAAAATTGGGTGAAGTGCCCAGCAGTTCATCCACGAGATAACCGATATAAAGAAAAAGAAAAGAAGACACGACCATGGCGAATCCCCAGGCCGACAGCATCAGAATGCCGCTGAGTTTACTGATCGGCTCTCGTTCCGGCTTTTGTTTTCTTCCTATCAGGTATCCCCTCATTCTTTTCGTTCCCGTATGGATGATGTTTGTGGTAAGGCGGCCCGGGAAATACAGGCGCGATTAATCGACTTGAATGAAAGCGATAAAACTTTTTACCAGATCGATTCCGGTATCTGTAAAGATCGTCACCAATACAAAAACAAGAATATAGATCAAGATCAATTCAACTGTTCTGATGTGCCGGTATTTTTTTTTCAGGATGAAAAGCACAATACCGGTGATCATCAAAACCAGGATATGGATAAAAGGGAAGTTTCTCATGGTGACATCCTTATTGAACGTGACGTTCAGTTATGGTCATACAAATTTCTCGCCGTTCATCGTTACTTTCTTACTATATATGATGTTTGATAAAGTTGATATATTTTTTTATAATTTTCAGGACCATAAAAAAAGGCCGAATCGAAATTCGGCCTTTGGTTTAGTGATAACACAAGTTGATTTTAATTATTTATCATCGTCATCATCATCAAATGGACCTTCCGAGCCTCTGGGAACTTCCGCCTGCAACGAACGGGTAATTCCGCGAACCAGGAGAAGCATGATGAAGAACAGAATAATCATCGATGCGATCAGGATAAAGATGACCGTCGCCGTCCAGGCTTTGGCTTCTTTTTCAATCTCCTTGGCGACCTTGGCAGCTTCCTGATTGTACTTTTCAACATCCAGACCCAGTCCAACCCATCCAAAGCCTGCCGGTTCGGGCAGATTGGATGCGTAGAACTTAACGGGTGCATAAGCGACGAACTTCGTCAGGCCGCCGTATTTATACATCAGGATTCCCGATTTTCCGGTCACAGCTTCCTTGGCGATGTTGAAGATGTTGTGATCCATAAATCCAAGCTGGAACATATTCAACGCTTCCGCACCCTTCTTGGCCAGATCTTTCGCATTATCAGCCGAAAGGGTCGGGACCGTTGTTCCCTGTTCCGTGAGTCCGACAATGTGATAATCCGCCGGATGAGAAATGACGAACCCGCGATTATCAACCATATAAGCATAATTACCCGTGGCCGCCTCTGTTTCGTATACCTTTTCAGCCTGTGTGGGAACAAGTTGATCGGTAAATTCGGCCAGATGACGATAATCCAATGCCAGAGTAATGACGCCGGCAAACCCGTCCTTGCTGAATATCGGTGTTGCAAAACGGATGTATCCTGAAAACCGTTTTCCCTGATCAAACGCTGCCTTATCGACATAGTAGCCGGTGACAGGAGAAACGTAAATTTCACCTTTATTCAGATTTTTTGCCTTGGCAAAATAATCTTCCGTCTTATAGGTCGTATTGGCCGGATTGCTGACATTAACCCGTTTGTCTGCAGGAACTGCCTGACCGTCAACGATCTTGATCTGTTCGTTGCCGTTCTTGTCAATCAGGGCCATTTCACTGTACAGAGGGATCAATACCTGTTGTACTTTCCCGTCTTTTTTTACCCAGGCCGGTTTTTTATTTTCAGCAATAAACTGTTTAAATACAGTTTCTGTCGAGGGAAGAATCGTTGCAACCTGTAAATCTTTCTTGCTCTCCATCAGGAATTTGGCAATTTCATTTGCCGTATTGACGGCTCTTGCTTTGATATCTTCCTGGGATTTCTGATCGAGAACGTTAACAGTCTTCTCTTTTACGGTAACCCCCAGTTTGAACATGCCGTTAGCGATTAAAAACGCCATTAGTGATAAGGGGATGACTATAAGCAGGAAGAACACGCCTCCAATATTGAAAAACCGTTTATCTTTTCTAGTTTCTGACATTACTATTTCCCCCTAACCTTTGTTATTTTGTAGTTAATGATTTTATATTAACCCAAAAAATAACGCATGTAAGGGTTAGCATACAGAAGAATCAAAGAAATAACCAAAGCGTAAATGGCGATAGATTCAGCCATGGCCATACCGACGAGCATAACCATCATAATCTTGCCCTGAACGCCGGGGTTTCTTCCTACTGCCTGACATGCGCCGTTTGCAGCGTTACCGATACCTGCGCCCGCGCCGATCGCGCCCAGTCCCATTGCCAGACCGGCTCCGATCATTGCGCCTACAGCAAAATACACTTTAATGTAAGATTCTCCGCCTGCCGGAATCGCTTCTGCCGCAAATACGAATGGACTTGCTACCAGCAGAACCACCATGCATGTAAATGCTGTTAAAATTACTTTACCCAATTTGTGTGACATTGTTTGTCTCCTTTCATAATAAAGTTTTTTTTATTATTACTTCTTTTTTCCATAACATAAATTAACATTCGATGGAAAGCGAAATAATTTTACCTCTCACTGCGGCAACATTATTGCATGAGTTGTGCCATATCTTTTATGGGGAAAATTTTTCAAGACGATGCATTATGAAATCCAGAAGAATAGGGACATCTAATCCATTGAGATTATTTCATTTGGTATGCGGACAGAAAATGAAAAAAATAAGTGAAAAATATTTGCGATATGTTTTTTGATCATCCTGAAAGTTTTTTTGTTGCACCCATATTTAATATTTTGTTAAATGGCGCTATAAAAAAACATGAAAGTCCCTTCCCGGTGGATTCCTCCGGCTCGTGAATATTTCTTTTTGTTCGCCGGTCTCCATGTCAAGACCATGAAGGATCCAGGAATGCTTTTCTTCCTTGTCTCTTATATTTTTATTGAAATTTTCGTCCAAGGCCGTTACTATCGTCAAAATACAATATGAGATTTTTTGTAAAGGATGATTATGCAGGAGCTTTTAACGGCAATCACTTACCCGATCGTATGGCTGATCTGTTCTTATGTTCTAAGAATTGAAAGCGGCATGGCAAAACTTCTTATTTCATTAACGGCGGCAATTCTGGTTTATGTTCTGGTCGGAATGAAGCGTTCCCATAAAGAAAAAAAAGAGGATCAAGACGATTAGGTGACTTTCTTCACAAAAATTAAAATCCTTTTCTATAAAGCTGCACAATTACGCATATTGTTTGCCAGTATTACCGTGGTCATCCTGTTTCTGCTTCTGGCGCTGACGGTAAACAACTCCCGCGAAAAAGATATTGTCAATATCTTCAGCCGGCAGCAGCTCTTCAATGTTCAAAATACGTCCAATAGAATGATGGATGTTTTTTCTCAGATCGGAAAAAACATCGATCTGTTCTCGCGTCTTTATCCCGGTTCCAAAATGAATGAAAAAGAAATGGCCGACTATTATAGAATGCTGTCTTCCGGCTGGGAAAATACGTTTGATGTGATTGCTTTATTTGATGCCGACGGAAAGATCAGGGGCCTTTATCCGAAGGATGTTTTGTCGGCCGTCAATCTATCGGAGCATTTTGATCTTCTCCGGATGGAACAGAAGCGTTATCTCGGATTGGCTCCGCCTGATTCTTCACGCATCGGCGTTCTCCAACAAAAAAAAGACAGGTATCTGATTCTGGGGTATCCTCTCCGGGAAGCGGATGGCGCCTTCAGCGGAGCCTTGATGATTTCTTTCTCTCTTTCCGCGGTAATGAATAAATACCGGCAGCAAACGGCCGGTGATGAGTTGGGGGACCTGTGGTTAATCGACGAACAGCGGAAAATAGTCATTCATGAGGATCCTGCTTTCATCGGCAAAGACATCAAAGAGGTGCTGAGCGACAGCGACAGCACAGACATTAATTTTTCATCGGACAGTGGCGGCAGCTTCGAATCGGTTGTTCTTCGGGGGAATCAAAGAAAGCAGAGAAGTATTATTGCCTATTATCCCTTCAGGGCCGGAGAGAAAAGATGGACCATGATGGTCGTTTCTCCCTATAGCCGGGTGATTTCACCGCTGCGAAAGACCTTTTTCTATACGCTTTTCAGTTCGTTATTGCTGATCATCGTCGTGATCATTGCCAGCATGTCCTTTGCCTACAAGGAAGGAAAAAGACTGCGCCACCGGGAAGAGAGAAAACGGCTAAAGGAGCGCAGGGACTGGCAGGAAAAACTGCTCCGGGAAAAGAAAACCATCGAGGGGATTATCGAGGGCTCGCCCATTCCCAGTTTCGTCATTAACAACGAGCATAAAGTCATCTTGTGGAATCGCGCCTGTTCCGAACTGACCGGCCATTCCGCCGAAGAAATGATGGGAACCGGAAATCATTACAAGCCCTTTTATTCCGTTGCCCGTCCCATGATTGCCGATTTGATCGTCGACAACGATATAGACGGGCTCAGTAAACATTATGGAATGAAGAATGTAAAAAAATCCGATAAGGTCGTGGGTGCCTACGAGGCGACGGATTATTATGCCAGTCTCGGAGGGCAAAACCGTTATCTGTACTTTCTGGCGGCTCCCATTTATGACGAAGAAGGAAAAATCATTGCGGCGGTTGAAACGCTGCAGGATGTTTCGCGTGAAAGGGAAATGACGAAGAGCCTGAGCGAGTATGCCGAAACGCTGCAGAACGAATTGATCGAAAACATTGACTTGCAGCGGCGGGTTCAGGAACTGAATAATTATCTGCAAACCATCATCACCAGTCTTCCCGATCAAATCTATGAAATCGATGAGAAAGGCATCATTAACTTTATGAGTCCTGGTCTGAAGAAAAGGAGGGAATCATACGCTGAATTCAAAAACAAACATTTTCTGGATTTCGTCGCCTCAGGATTTGAAGAGCTCGTGTTATCGAAATGGGAAGAAGCGAAGAATGGCATCTATAAACCTTATGAAATCGAAGCGATCGGTAAAGACAGCCGTAAACATAATCTTCTGATCACGACATCGCCGGTTGTCGGCACAAACCATCATATTATCGTTCAGCGGGACATTACGGAATTCAAGGATCTCGAAAGAAAGCTCTACAACAGCCAGAAACTGGCGGCGCTGGGGCAGCTTTCGGCGGGCATCGCGCATGAAATACGCAATCCGCTGTCTTCCATCAAAATGAGTCTGCAGATTCTGATCAAGCGGATGAATCCGGACGGGAACGATTTGAAGCGGTTCCGGATCGCGGAGAAAGAAGTGGAGCACTTGGAAATGCTGGTCAATGATATTCTGGCATTTGCCAAGCCGGTGGAACCCAAAAAGGTTCCGGTGGCTTTGTCGAAGGTTCTGGAGCAGGCTATCGCCATGTCGGAAAAAGGCATTGCCGACAAGAAAATTGACGTGCAGACAGAGTATGCCGATGTTCCCAACGTCGCGGTCGACGCCGCGATGATGACGGACGCCTTTATCAATCTGATCCGCAACGCTGTGGAAGCGCTCAACGACGGGGGTCAGATAAAGGTGAAGCTGCGCTATACCTACGAATCAAACCAGTCTGTGGCTGTCGAAATCGAGGATAACGGAAGCGGCATTTCGGAGGAAGATCTGCCGCATATCTTTAATCCGTTTTTTACGCGAAAAAATTATGGTACCGGTTTGGGACTTTCTCTGGTAAAGAAAATAGTGGATATTCATCAGGGAATAATTGATATTTTCAGTAAAAAGAATGAGGGGACGAAAGTGATTATTATTTTGCCCGTGGGAGCCGAAGGCACGCGTTCACCCCTTACCAATAACGAATAGGATCATACCTTATGCCGAGCATTCTTGTGATTGATGACGACGCGTCCATTTCCGAGACGCTGGATCTGTATCTGACCGAGGAAGGCTATAAAGTCCGTACTGCGCTGACCGGCACCGATGGCTTGAATAAATATGTGGAAGAGCCGTCGGATGTCGTCATTCTGGACATTCGCCTGCCGGATGTGGATGGTTTTTCTGTTCTGGAAGATCTGAAAGAGGAGAATGAGAACGTCAAGGTGATTATGATCACCGCTTTTCACGACATGGAAACAACGATCAACGCCATGAAAGGCGGCGCGTTTGACTACATTCATAAACCGGTCAATGTGGATGAACTGGATCTGGCCATCAAAAAAGCCCTGAAATCCATGGAGATGGAAAAAAAGATTGACGGTCTTTTAATGGAGCCGTCCCGGACTTTCCGCGTCGGCGATATCATCGGCACCGGCAATGAGATGAGGGACATTTTTAAAACGATCGGCACGGTTTCCCAGAGCCGCACCACCGTGCTCATTCAGGGAGAAAGCGGCACCGGAAAAGAACTGATCGCTAAAGTGATCCACAACAATACGTCCCCTGATGAACCGTTTATCGCCGTGAACTGTTCCGCCATCGTTGAAACCCTGCTGGAGTCGGAGCTGTTCGGACATGAAAAAGGATCATTTACCGGAGCAGTGTCCCGGCAGCTTGGAAAATTTGAACTGGCGCGCTACGGTTCAGTCTTTCTGGATGAGATCAGCGAAATGTCCGTCAACCTTCAGGCCAAGCTTCTGCGCGTTTTGCAGGAGATGGAATTCGATCGCGTGGGAGGAAAAGATAAAATCAAAGTGAACGCCCGGATTATGGCCGCGACGAATAAAGATTTAAAGGCCATGGTGAAGGATGGAAGATTTCGCGAGGATTTGTATTATCGGCTGAATATTGTATCCATTACCCTGCCGCCGCTGAGGTCGCGACGTCAGGATATTCCGCAGCTGATCGATTATCTGCTGACCAAGATTAATCTTGACCTGCATAAAAAAATTATCGGGATCTCCGACGAAGTGATGGACATCTTCATGCAATACAACTGGCCGGGCAATGTCCGCGAACTGGAGAATCTGCTGGTGCGCGCCTGCGTTGTGGCCAAGGGACAGGTGCTGGGCGTCGGTGATTTTCCCGAACTGGCCAGGGAAGAGGCCAAACCGGCCGGTGAGACGAGCGTCGATCTGTTTAAATCCGCGGCGCCGGGTAAATTCTTAACACTGGATGAAGTGGAAGAGCGCTACATCCGGAAAGTCATCAAAGAAACGGATAAAAACAAAGGAGAAATCTGCGAAATACTGGGCGTCTCTCGCCCCACTTTGGAGAGGAAGTTGGAGAAATACGGCATCACCTTTGAGCGGGAATGACAAGGGTTTTGAGAAACGTTTATCGGCGGTGTTTCCCTTATTGGTTGTCGTTGCAACGAATGCAAAAATACGCCTCACGCCTCACCACGAATGATCCCAAAGTCAATATGTATATGAGTTGTTCATGTGTACAGGAATTACCTTGACAATCCGGAATGCTTTTCTTATATTCTCGCGACTTAGGAAGTGATTATGCCAAATGAGTTGGACAAAATCATGAATGATGAGGACGGCATCCAGGCGGCCCTGGAAGAAGCCATTGAGCGGGCTAATGCGATGGTGGTGGAGGCTGAAATTGCCAACGTCGAACTCACACAGATTATCAATTCGTCTATTGATGGCCTGCTGGTCATCTACAGGAACTTTACCGTTAAAAGAATCAATCAAGCGATGCTGAATTTTCTGGAGCTGACGCAAAAAGAAGCTGTCGGTAAAAAATGTTCCGAACTTATGCTATGTTCATGGTGCAACACACCGGAATGTCCTCTGACGAAAATCTTGCGAGGCAAGAGTAGCATTGAGGTGGATATCGAACGCTCAAGAAGAAACGGCGAGATGGTGCCCTTTATGTTTTCCGCGACACCGCTACGCGGAATCGAAGGGTCCGTGATCGGCATGGTTGCACATTTCAAAGATATCACTGAAAGGAAATATGCTGAAAATACGCTGAAGGAAGCCAATGAGAGGCTGGAACGTCTTTCGACCAGCGACGGTCTCACAGGTGTGGCTAATCGACGCTGTTTTGATCAGACGCTTCAGAAAGAATGGACACGTTTACAAAGAACGAAAGAGCACCTGTCGCTGATTATGTGCGATGTGGATTTCTTCAAGCTCTACAATGACGCATACGGCCATCAGGGTGGCGATGACTGCCTGAAATCGGTTGCCCAGGCGCTTCAGGAAAACGCGCGGCGGGGGGGAGACTGCGTGGCGCGATACGGTGGTGAAGAATTTGCGGTAATTATGCCGGCAACGGAAGAGAAAAATGCCGTTTATGTTGCGGATAAAATACGGCAGGCCGTGGAGCAAAAGGACATTGCGCACATTAAATCATCGGTTGCTCCCCGCGTCACATTGAGCCTTGGCGTGGCCACGATTGTTCCCGACGATCTGGAAACACCGGAATCTCTGATTAAGCGCGCCGACGAGGCCCTATACCGGGCTAAATCTTCCGGGAGAAATCGTGTTGTGCTCTGGGAGCCTGTGCCAGAAATCTCACCGAAAGATTAAATCGTCAGCTCCACGTTCCCGGAAACAATTTCTTAGATCATCCCGGCCTAACATTATTGAATTCTGCCATTTAAATATGCTGTTGAAAAAAATCAAATGACCGGATAACAAAAGTATATGAAAGTAACCAGTGCAGAATTTATAAAGAGTGCCGTCTGGCCGCCGCAGTATCCGCCGGCAGCCTTGCCGGAGATCGCCTTTGTCGGGCGCTCGAATGTCGGCAAGTCGTCTTTAATCAACACCCTGGTCAATCGTAAGAATCTGACGAAAACCACTAACACGCCTGGCTGGACGCAGTTGATTAATTATTTACGATTAACGAAAAGATTTCTTTTAACCGGAATGGGTGTCGACCGTGAGGATGGTCTTCTGGCCATGAGGCAAAACAAGGCTTACACCATCGCGCAGGATGAAGCCAGTTCGGTGGTTTTCGGAATGCCGGGCGAAGCGGTTAAATTAGGCGCGGCCTGTGACGTGTTGCCGCTGGATGAAATCTCCAACCGGATTATCAAGCGATTATCCGGAGAAGAAACAAAAAAAGAGTAAGAAGGATGTTCTCAGAAGAAGCAGAGACCAAAATGACTCAAAATTAAAATATTTATTTTGTCATTCAGCCGTAAGTATGTATCAGAGAAATCGTTTATTCCTCATCGTTTTTTATCTCATCCTGATCAATTTTCTGTCCTATGCCAGTCCGTCTGGCATCATGGCGGGGGAGACGATTCGCATTAACGGATCGGGAGCCTGTCTGGCGATGCTCAAGCCTCTCATGGAAGCCTACGGCAAAGAAAACCGGGGAATTTCATTCCAGGTGGAAAAACCATTGGGAAGTTCAGGCGCCATAAAAGCACTTTTGGCAGACGCTATCGATATCGCGATCGTGGCACGTCCTTTAAAGACCGAGGAAATGATCCGGGGAGCCAGGCTCGTGAATTACGGCAAGACACCGCTTGCCGTTATCACCGAAGAAAAAGTTCCCGTAAAAAACATTTCCACCCGGGAACTTGAAGATATTTATTACGGGAAAATCCAAGAATGGCCGAACGGCAAGCCCCTGAGAATCATTCTGCGCCCGATGGAAGACGCGGATACGAAGATTCTGATGCGTCTATCGGCGGGCATGGCCGAGGCTGTTGCCCGGGCCCATCAGCGGCGCGGGGTGATGATCGCAGAAACGGACTTTCAGTCTTATGAAGCGGTATCAAGAACCGGCGGAGGCATCGGTGCAGTAGGCTTGCCGGTTATTCTCTCCGGAAAATTACCGCTGAACGTTCTTGCTCTCAACGGCATCAAACCCAGCAGGAGAAATCTGGCCAACGGGACCTATCCGCTTTCCAAAAACATCAGTTTTGTCACGATGGGCAGACTTCACGGTGCTGCAGCAAAATTTCTTGAATTCATTTACTCGAACAAGGGACGTGCAATAGCAGAGAAAGCGGGCGTTCTGTTTACTTTGGATCATCCATGAAGTTGCACGAACAATCCATAACAAGTATTTCATCCATCCCGACAATTATCATCAGTCTTATCGTTGCCGTTTTTATCCCTCTAGCATATTTCATCATGGCCTGCGAATACGTCTCCGGATCCGTCAACGCTGAATTGGCCTTTTCCGCGCGGGCGGTTGAAAACATTATCATGGATAATCCGGCAACCTGGCATTTCGAGGAGGTTCGTCTTCAGGAGATCTTAAAACGGCGTCTTGATCCTGCTTATCGCGACCGTCATAAAATAAAGGATCTTCAGGGACACGTCATCGCCGAATCCAATGAACCGTTGACGCCTCCTGTTTTGACTTTCAGCCAACCCATCTACGATTCAGGGAGGGAAGTCGCCGTCATTGAAATAGAACGTTCCATTTTTCCGCTGGTTGCCCGGACTGCCTTAGTGGGAACGTGTTCCTCCGCGGCAGGCATTATCATTTTTCTTATTTATTATTTTTTCCCGTTACGGATGGTTCGGGAAGCCTACGGCAAGTTGCAGAAAAGCGAAAGACGATACAAGCTGATTGCCGAAAAAATGACGGATATCGTCTGGATGGTGGACATGGATTTGCGGTTGCTCTATATCACTCCTTCCGTACAAACCGTTCTCGGATTCAGCCTGGAAGAACTGCCCAAAACCGTCGACCGGCAGATCACTCCGCAGTCAGTGACGGCCGCTTTAGAAGCCTTTACCCGGGAGCTGGCCGTCGAAAAAAGCGGTCAAGGCAATCCGGATCGGAGCTTACAGATTGTTCTGGAATATTATCATAAAGACGGTTCCACCCGCTGGCTGGAAGCCATCATCACCGGGTTACGGGACGAGCAGGGTGCCCTAACCGGGCTTCACGGGGTATCCCGGGATGTCACGGAACGCAGGCGGGTGGAGGAGGAGGCTCGCAAACTTGCTTCGATTGTCCAATTCAGCGGCGAGATGGTGGGTCTGGTTACTCTGGAAGGAAAGGTAATTTTCATCAATGAGGCGGGCAGCCGAATCTGGGGGTTTGATCCGGACAAAATAGGCGACTACTCCATCATGGATGTTATTCCGGAATCGTTTCTGCAGAAGAGTCAGCAGGCCATGAGTGATCTGGTGCAGGGAGGCAAGAACTGGAGCAGCGAACTGCAGTTTCGCAACATTCAGACAGGTGTGATCACCGATGTTCATTTAACAGGATTTACAATCAAGGATTTTGATACGGGAGTTCCTCACTACCTTGCGGTTATTGCGCATGACATCACGGAACAAAAAAAGGCGGAAACAGCCTTAAAAAAAAGCGAGGAAAAGTATCGACAGCTTGCTGAAACGACACATGATATTATTATATGCGTGGATTTTGATTTCAAGATTACGTATGGGAATAATGCGGCAACCAATTTTGTCAGAGGGCTTAATCTTGTCGGAATGAGCCTCCTGGATTTTTCACCTCCGGACATGCGCGAGCTGCAAAAAGCAATCATGCAAAAAAGGCGGGAAGGTTATAGCGACGAGCTGTCCTTTGATTTTGAAATAATCTATCCCGCCGATACCGTCACTGTATTTGATACAAGAGCTTCGTTGCTGACGGATCATGGAAAACCTTCAGGCGTCATGTTCATTGGCAGGGATGTCACTGCGCGAAAGAAAGCGGAAGACGCACTGCGCACATCCGAAGAGAAGTTCGCATCGGCTTTCAAGAATAGTCCCAATGTCATGTGTATCACCCTTCTGAATGAAGGACGTTTTGTTGATGTCAACGATGTTTTTCTCGATACGCTGGGATACCACAGAGAAGAAATCATTGGCCGTAGGTCATCCGATATCAATCTCTGGGTGGATGACGCTGAACCTGAGGCCATCCTGAAAGAAATCGCTGCAACCGGCAAGGTAAATGATGTTGAATTCCGAATTTACGATAAGAAGGGCAATATCCGCTGGGGACTTGCCTCCATGTCGCTCATTAAAATCGCGGGAGAACCGCATGTTCTGTCCCAGATCGTTGATATCACCGATCGCAAACTGGCGGAAGAAAAATTTCATAAAATTTTTATTACAACGCCGGATTTAATCGGCATTTCGCGTTTGAAAGATGGTCTTATCACTGATGTCAATAAGGGGTTCGAAGATATCCTCGGATGGAAACGGGAAGAAGTTATCGGGAAAAGATCTGTTGAGCCGCCGATTAATTTTTGGGTGGAGCCAGCCGAGCGATGTTTCCTGACCGAAGAGTTGAAAGCGGGACGGGATATTCTGCATCATGAAATTCAGTTTCGGCGGAAAGATGGTTCCATCCGCACAGGTGTCTACTCCGCCCGCCCCATCAACATCGCGGATGAAGAATTGATTATTTTTATCATGCAGGACGTCACCGAACAAAAGCGAATGGAAGAAAAGCTGATAGAGTTCCAGAAAAGGCAACTGATGGGGCAGATTACCTCAGGGATGGCTCATGAAGTGCGCAACCCGCTTCATGCCATCCAGGCTATCAGTGAAGCCATGGTCATCGACCTGAATGAAAAATCCGATTATAAAGAATATATTTCACACATCAAAGCCCAGGTGGCGCGTCTGTCCCGCCTGATCAGTGATCTGCTGGAACTGGGCAAGCCGATTCAGTCTTCACAGTTCAGCAAAGTATTATTAACGGAAACAGCCGCCGTTGCATTGAAAAAATGGGCGGAAGCCCATCCCCGGCTGTCTCAGAGGATCAAGGTTGTAAACAACTTGCTGCCGGACGACTTTGTGATGGCTGATCCCGATAAAATACAGCAGGTGGTCATCCATTTAATGGAAAACGCCGTCCGCCACAGTCCGAAAGACGGAGACATATTGCTGGAGTTCGGCAAAGCATCCGAAAACCGGCTGATCATGAAGATCATGGATCAGGGAGAGGGGCTTACCGCCGAGAACCGGTCCAGGGTTTTTGAACCTTTTTATACCACTCATAAAGGCAGCGCCGGCCTGGGCTTATGCATCTGCAAATATATTATCGAAAACCACGGCGGAAAGATAGAATTGGTCAACAATGAAAACGCGCCGGGCTGCACGGCGCAGTTTACGCTTCCCGTCTATAACAGCAAGGAGCCCGGATGAAACGGACAGGGCTATGGATTGACGATGAGCCTTTCATCGATTTTCGGGATTTCATTGACATACAGGATGGAAATATTTATGATTTAAACAAATCATCAATGTTAGCAAAGGACAAAAACGCCGACTCCTGCTCGGGCTGATGGCGGTGTGATTTTCACGATAGAAAAAAAAGGATAAAAGTGGCAAAAAAAGATTCATCTCGAATGAACAGCATGAAATCTAAAATAAGCAAACCGCAAACGCTTCGGACGTTAATCGTCGAAGATTCGGAAGACGATGCCCTGCTTTTGATACGGGCGCTGAAAAAAAACGGATATGATCCGCTGTATGAGAGAGTGGAAAATGCGGCCGCCATGAAGAAGGCGCTCCGAGAAAAACCATGGGACATTATTCTCTGTGACTATAAAATGCCCGCTTTCAGCGCTCAGCAGGCAATCGCCCTCCTGAAAAAAATAAAATCAGACATTCCCGCCATCATTGTATCCGGAAATATAAGCGAAGAAATGGCTATCGAGTGCATGCGTTCAGGCGCGCATGATTATATCATGAAATCAAATTTATCCCGTCTTTGCCCCGCGATTAAAAGAGAGTTGGCAGAGGCTAAAATTCGAAGAAAGCAAAAGCTTATGGAGGAGAAATTAAGGCAGGAACAACAACGGTTCCGTGCGCTTGCCGAACAATCCTCGGACATTATTGTTCTGCTGAATCGGGAAGGTAATATCCTCTATGAAAACTCGGTGGTGGAAAGAATTTTGGGATTCAAACCTGAAGAGCGGATTGGCCGAAAAATATTTGAGAAAATTCATCCCGAGGACTGGGTTAGAATCAGTGGCATATATAACAAATTGTTCGAGGATGAAAATTTTACGGCCAGTCAGAAAGAAGAAGTACGTATTCGTCATCAAGATGGAAACTGGCGTACGTTTGAAATTGTGGGAAACAATCTGGTGAACAACAACATTGTTGAAGCAGTCATTGTTAACCTGCGTGACATCACTCGGAGAAAGCAGGCGGAAGAAGATCTTAGAGAGAGCGAAAGAAAATACAAACTTGTTGCGGAAAAAATAAACGATATCGTTTGGATTACAGACAAGGATTTTAATATTATTTATGTTACGCCATCAATATACAATGTTCTAGGATTCACTCAAGAAGAAACGAAGAATAATACGCCTGAAGAAAAACTTACCCCGGAATCATTGGCTTATTTCAGGAAAATATTGGCGCAAGAGTTAGCTGTTGGAGAAAAGGGTCACGGATGTTCCGACGGTACTTTCAGTATGGAGTTGGAATGTTATCATAAGGATGGCTCGACCCGTTGGATGGAGGCGGTCATCAGCCGGATTTGCGATAAACAGGGCGTTATGACCGGTTTGCATGGCGTGTCCAGAGATATTACGAAGCGCAAGCAGGTGGAGGAATATCTTCGCGCTTCTGAAGATAAGTTTGTAAAAGCTTTCCGGTACAGCCCCACGGCTATGTGTATATCGACTATCCGTGAAGGACGCTTTATTGATGCCAACCATGTTTTTCTAGACACGCTCGGATACAAGCGGGAAGAAGTGATCGGCCGAACGTCAACCGATATCAATCTCTGGGTGAATACGGCCGAACGTGACGTGATGTTGCAAGAGCTTCTGAACACCGGAAAGATTGTGAATATAGAATTACAACTTCACGATCAACAGGGCAATATTCTGTCGGGGCTCGCATCCATGTCATTGATTAAATTTGCGGGAGAAATGCATATCCTGACCCAGACCATGAACATCACAGATCGAAAACTGGCGGAAGAAGCATTGAGGCAAAGTGAGGAACGTTATCGAACCATCCTTGATGACATGGATGAAGGGTATGAGGAATCAGACCTCAAAGGCAATTATACTTTTGTCAATGACGCCTTTCAGCGGATTTTAGATTACAGCAGCGATGAACTGATCGGTACGAATTTCAAACAGTACACGGCAGACGAAGAAACAAAGAAGAAAATTATTCGAGCCTATAACGAAATCTACAAGACGGGGATTCCCCTGAAAAGAAATCTGGAATGGAATATTATCAGAAAAGACGGCACCATTCGAACCTGTGAATTCTTTGCGTCCTTGTTAAAGGATTCCGACGGCGTTCCCGTCGGATTCAGGGGAATTGGCCGCGACATCACCGACCGCAAGGAGGTTCAAAATAAGTTGCGGGAAAACGAGGAACGGATCCAGAGGATTACAAAATGCGTTCCGGATCTGATCTGGGCAATGGATTTATCCGGCCGGTTAATTTATGCCAACGAAGCCGTGGAGCGCACGCATGGCTGGACGGTTGATGAATTTCTGAATCTTTCTTTGCGGGATGTGGTTTCACCCCTGCAGTTTTCCAGAGATGCTGGAATGTTAGAAGAGGCACTTGCTGAAGCGGTGAAACCTGATTACAACCGCAATAAAGTAATCACTTTTGAATCCGAGGAATTACGCAGAGACGGATCAACTTTTTGGGCCGAAGTTTCAACCAGTTTTTTGTGGTCGGACGATGACAAGCCCATAGGCATTATCGGGGTGACCAGGGACATCACGGAGCGCAAGCGTACGGAAAAGGCCTTGAGGGAGAAAGATGAAATTTTGCTCGGCATTACTAAAAATTTGCCGGGAAATATTTATCAGTTCTACGCGAAAGACAGCGGTGAGTATGGAATGAGCTACATCAGCGATCCCCTGAATGAAAATGCGAAAATAATGTTAAGTATGGAAACGGAAAACTTGGAGGAGGCCTTCCCGGCATTTCTTGCCCGTATCCATGAAGAAGACAGGGAGCGATTTCTGGCTTCCATTAAAAAAGCGGTGGAGACGGTGACCCCCTGGAATTATGAAGGCCGGGTGTTACATCGGGGCAAGGTGGTCTGGTTTCAAGGCATGTCGGTACCGACACGCGATCAGGACCGAACGGTTTTTGACGGGATTTTACTGAACATAACGGAACGCAAACTGGCGGAGGAAAAGTCCCGCGAGTCCGAAGAAAAATTCCATAAAATATTCATGACAAATCCCAACAGTATAGGCATCGCCAGACTCAGCGATGGTCTCCTTCTTGACGCCAACAAGAGGTTTGAAGATGTCTTGGGATGGAAGAGAGAGGCGGTTATCGGGATAAAGTCTGCCGATTGGCCCCACAGTTTTTGGGTGGATTTCTCCGAGCGGGATTTTATGGTAAAAGAATTGAAAGCCGGGCGGGATGTCCAGTTCCGTGACTTTAAATTCCGGCGAAGTGACGGCAGAATCCGTTTTGGGATTTATTCCGCCCGAGCCATCATTATCGACAACGAAGAATGTCTCATTTTCATCTTACAGGATATTACCGAGCGCAAATTGGCGGAGGAAAAATTCTACAAAATTTACATGACGACGCCAAACTGTATTGCCATTACACGTTTGAAGGATGGTCTTATAACGGATATAAACAAAGGGTTTGAAGATATGCTGGGATGGCGTCGGGAAGAAGTAATCGGAACAAAGTCTACCGAAGCGCCCATGAATTTCTGGGTGGATTTATCCGTCCGTGATGACATGGCGGCTGAAATAAAAGCCCGCAAAAATGTCTTGCATCGTGAATTTAAATTCCGGCGCAAAGATGGTTCTGTCCGTGACGGAATCTTTTCGGCACGCCTCATCATCATCGACAACGAAGACTGCCTTATTTTTATTTTGCAGGACGTTACCGAGCAAAAACGAATGGAAAAAGAGCTGGTGGAATCACACAAAACGAGTGTTATGAGTCAAATTGCTTCAGGTGTGGCGCATGAAGTACGTAATCCGCTTCATGCCATTCAGGCCATCAGCGAGGCCATGGCCCTGGACCTCGATGAAAACCCCGATTATAAAGACTATTTAATGCACATCAAGGCGCAGGTCGGCCGCCTTTCCCATCTGATGAATGATCTGCTGGATCTGGGCAAGCCGATTAAGTCTTCACAGTTCAGCAGGGCCTCATTAACGGAAATAGTCACCGCTGCAGTGGGATACTTGAGGGAAGGTCAAGCGGAACGGTTGCAGCAGATAAAGATTGTAAACAGGTTGTCCTCCGATAATATGGTCCTGGTTGATACAAATAAAATACAGCAGGTGATCATCAATTTAGTGGATAATGCCATCCAGCACAGCCCCAGAGATGGAGAAATATTGCTGGAAATCGGCAAGGCTGACAAAAATTTCATGATGATCAAGGTCATTGACAGGGGAGACGGACTGAAATCCGAGGATCAACATAGGATTTTTGAGCCGTTTTACACCACCCGTAAAAGCGGAACCGGCCTGGGGATGAGCTTATGCAAGCATATTATCGATAGCCACGGTGGTTCGATAGACATAACCAACAATCAAAACGCACCGGGATGCACTGCGCAGTTTACTATTCCTGTCTACAAAAGCAAGGAGTATGAATGAAACCAATCGTATTGCTGATTGACGATGAACCTTCTGTCCAGTTCGGATTTTCAGCTTATCTCCATAAGACCGGCTATCAGGTTCAGACTTCCGGCAGCATTGCCGAGGCCAGACAAAAACTCTCTCAGGGTTGTTTTGACGTCATTTTGCTGGATCTTTCTCTGCCCGACGGTAACGGCATCGATCTGATCGCCGAAATCCGCCAGAACTATCCTGAGGTGGCTTTGGTGGTTATCACCGGTCGGGGAGATGTCCCCGTGGCGGTCAAGGCCATGCAGCTGGGAGCCGATAATTTTTTAACCAAACCGGTGGATATGAATGAACTGAACGTTTATCTGGGCAAGAGCATCGAACTGAAAGGGCTGCGCAGTAAAGAAATGACCAGAAAGAGGCTGGATAAACGTTCCGAACCTTACTTCGGAGACAGCCCGGCCATAAAAAAAGTGATGGAACTGGCCGAAGCGGCTGCCGGAAAGGACAATCCGGTTGTGATTTACGGACAGACCGGTACCGGCAAGGGCGTGCTGGCCAGATGGATTCACGAACACAGTTCGCGCAGCCCCGGTTTCTTTGTGGAGCTCAATTGTTCGGTTCTGAAAGGAGACCTTTTGAACAGTGAGTTGTTCGGCCACGCCAGGGGGGCATTTACTTCCGCCCATCAGGACAAACAGGGGCTTTTGGATGTCGCCGATGGCGGCACGTTGTTTCTGGATGAGATAGGCGATATGGACTTGTCGGTTCAGGCACAGTTTTTAAAAGTGATCGAAGAAAAACAGTATCGCCGGATGGGGGAAGTCAAACTGCGTCACAGCAATTTCCGGCTCATCTGCGCCACGAATCAAGATCTGTTATCCAATACGAAGAACGGCCGTTTCAGGATGGATCTGTATTTATCGGGTCAATGTCTTTCCGATCCATCTGCCGTCTCTTAAAGAACGGGAACGGGACATGAATGGTCTGCTTCTGCATCTCCTGGAAAGCCTGAATTATAAGCCCACGGAAGTGTCACCAGAGGTCCTGCAGCTTTTTCGCTGTTATCACTGGCCGGGCAACATCAGAGAGTTGAAAAACGTGCTGGAGAGGGGGCTGATGCTTTCCGGCGGAGATCTCCTCAAACCTTCGCACTTTTCCGGTCTGGATTTACAGGTGAACGAGAATCAGGCCGGAACCGGAGAATCGTCCATGTCGGCTGCCGAGATGCTGCACATCAGGAATGTCATGGAACAATGCGGTGGAGATACCGGCGCCGCGGCAAAGGTTCTGGGGATATCCCGACCGACCTTATACCGTAAGATCAAAAGATATAAAATTATCCATAAATGAAAGATGGCTGAATGCTCTGTAAACGATTTTCTGTAAAGTGTTACGGCCGACTATTTTTATCCTCACTTGCTCTCCAATCATCATGATCAATCCAACCGAATGAAAGCTATTAAAGGTCAGCAGGAATCAACTGCAATGTAACGGTAGAGAAGTTGTAGGATTATCACTTTTGAGAAACATGATCACATTTATTCTCAAAAGTAATAATGATGATTCTCCGGCCGTCCGGACTATTCTTTGTAAAATCAAACAGATATCTTCGAGAACAAACTTGGCATAAAAATTGATATCTATCTTTATCATCGGCAGATCCGGTGAATCTAAAAAAAATGGGAGCGGAGAATGAAACAGAGGATTTTGATCGTTGATGATGAAACCGCAATCTTACTGGCATTTAAAAAGTTACTGCAGAGTCAGGATGTCGGAGTCGATACGGCTGAGACCATTGCTGATGCGGAAAACTTATTGAAAAAAAATATTTATAACGCGGTGATCGTGGACCTCCGCCTGACGGGCGTCGACGGTGAAGAAGGATTGGAAATCATAAAATACGTCAAGAAATTCCATTCTCTAACCAATGTTATTCTTGTGACCGGTTATGGAAGCCCGGCTGTCATGGAGAAGGCACAGGCTTTGGGAGCCTCTTTTTATTTCGAGAAACCCGTTTCGAGTGAGATTTTGAAAAATGCGCTGAAGAGCCTGAACATCGATTAGTATTTTTGATCTCAGGGAATTATGAAAAAACAACACATAATCTATAGGAGGCAAGAAGATGAATAACGTTACTGCAACTTGTATAAGTCGTTCCGTGGAAGTTGATTCCAGGGCCGGCAAATATCTTTCTTTTTTTCTGGCCAGCGAGGAATATGGAGTAGAAATTCTCAAAGTACAGGAAATCATTGGTCGGATGCCGATTACACCGGTTCCGCTGACATCGCGATATATCAGGGGAGTCATCAACCTGCGGGGCAAGATTCATCCTATTATGGATCTTAAGGTCAAATTTGGCATGGATGAAAGCCGGATGACTGATGAGACTTGCATTATTGTCATTAAAACTTCCAGCATGATGATGGGCATCCTGGTGGATAAGGTTTCTGAGGTGATAAATGTAGCTTCAAATGACATTGAGGATACGCCCTCATTTGGGGCAGATATTAATCCTGAGTATCTTCTGGGTGTCGGCAAAACAGGAGGACGGGTGCGACTGCTCTTGGATATTGAGAAGGTTATAACCGCTTCTGATTTTATCAATATGAAAAAAGCTGCCGCCGCGGAAATTAAGAAACCGATGGTGAATTGAGGGAAATAGATCCTGCAATCAATTATATGAATGAAAGGAAAAGGAGGAGAGAAATATGTTTAATAATATTAAAGTCGGTACGAAGATGATTGGAAGCTTTCTGGTTGTGGTTATCATTCTGGCAGTGGTAGCCTTCATAGGATTTTCTAATATAAAATCAATATCGGCGAGAAGCCAGGTTATGTATCATCAGAATACCGCAGCGATCGAGGAAATGGGCGTTATTATTGCCGGCCTCGAAAAAATGCGTGGAGACATTTACCGGTATTTTGATGTGCCGGCGGATCGGCAGAAAATGCGTCAGAACATAGAGGATACAATCAATTCCGTAACCGAGATTATGCAGAATTATAAAAAAAGGAATATCGGGGAGGAAGAAAAGAAGATTATCTCTGAATTTGAAGTTGCCTGGCCGGATATGTATCGCGGTTATCGGGAAGGGATGTTGCGCAAGGATGAAGGCAGGGATGATGAGGTTAACCGTTTGTTAAGCGCAGGAAGCTACGCTGTGCAAGGCCGGATGAAAACGATAGCTGCTGTCCGTTCTCTCAATGAAATCAACCGTAAAAACGCCGAAGCGGCCAATAAAGCGAACAAGGCCGCAGAGGCTCTGGCGACTACGGTAGTTGTTATTGCTGCCGTATTTGCAGTGGTGGTCGCTTTGTTATTGGGTTTTATCCTTACAAATTCTATTACCAAACCCTTGAATCAGGGGGTGCAGATGATACAGGAAATGGGCAAAGGCCATCTTTCTGGACGTCTAAATCTGAAACGAAAGGATGAAATTGGAATATTAACAAAAGAAATGGACAAGTTCGCTGACAACCTTCAAAAATATGTAGTCGGAGGCATGCAGCAGATATCGTTAGGCAATGTAAATATCGATACTCCCGTCATGGATGAAAAGGATGAGATCGGTCCCGCGCTGAAAAGAATGGTGGATACTTTGAAGAACCTGGGAAATGAAATGAATGTGTTAACCAGGTCAGCGATGGAAGGCAGACTTGATGTTCGTGGAAATCATCAGGATTTTAAGGGAGTTTATCAGGAAACTATCATGGGTGTCAATAAGACCCTGGACGCGGTAATGGGGCCAATTAACGAAGCTTCAGAAGTTCTGGAGAAGGTGGCAAATAAGGATCTTACCGTCCGTATTAAGGGCGATTACAAGGGCGACCATGCCAGGATTAAAGAATCAATTAATATAGCGGTGGAGAATCTGGATAAGGCTTTGCAGCAGGTGGCTGTCGGAGCAGAGCAGGTTGCTTCTGCCAGTCTTCAGGTAAGCACAGGTGGCCAGTCGTTATCTCAGGGAGCCAGTGAACAGGCCAGTTCCCTGGAAGAAATTTCCAGCAATCTGCAGGAGATGTCTTCCATGACGAAGCAAAATGCTTTAAATGCCAGAGAAGCCAACGGCGTTTCCATCGTGACAAGAGATAGCGCTGATAAGGGCGTGGAAAGCATGAACCGTATGTCTGAAGCGATCAACAAGATTAAAACTTCATCTGATGCTACAGCCAAGATAGTCAAAACCATAGACGAGATTGCCTTCCAGACCAACCTTCTCGCGTTAAACGCGGCAGTGGAAGCGGCAAGGGCCGGAGATGCGGGTAAGGGATTTGCTGTCGTTGCTGAGGAAGTAAGAAATCTGGCAATGCGCAGCGCGGAAGCGGCTAAGAACACAGCCAATCTCATTGAAGAAGCGGTCAAAAATTCAGAAAATGGCGTGGCTATCAATTCGGAAGTTCTGACGAATTTCAGGGATATTACAGAGAAGATTAACAGAGTCAGTCATGTCGTGGCGGAAATTGCAGCAGCATCGGAGCAGCAGGATGTGGGAATACATCAGGTCAACATCGCAGTGGAACAGTTGAACCAGGTAACACAGCAGAATGCGGCGAATGCCGAGGAATCAGCCAGTGCGGCAGAAGAGATGTCCTCGCAGTCCGAAGAGATGCGCAGTATCGTGGCAGGTTTCAAACTAAACGGTACGGGGCATTTCCATCAGGCTCTGCTTGCTGAGAAAAGGAATCCTGTATTGCCTGACATAAAGGCGGTTAAAAAAGGTATTAAGGTATTAGCCGGACTTCAACCCAATCCTCGTGAAGTGATACCGCTGGATGAACAAGATCAATGCGTGCTGGCAGCTTTTTAAACTGTGGAATCACGCTAACCGTGCCCCTTTCTCTGACCGTCCCCGGGAGAGAAGGGGGCACAAAAAAACAATCAGGAGCACGTCTGATCCATAATGAGAATCTCTCGATGCTTCACGATCCTTTTGCGTAAATGAGGGTTGTAATGTCCCATACGTTAAATGAGAAACTAAGTGAGTCTTTCATTATGTCTGAACGCAATCTTATGGTCAGTCAGTCAAGTAAGGACATCTGCAGGCGAAAACTGTCGCGAGATGCGGCAGACAATATTGAAGATCTGTATACAAATCTGGTTCATACCATTTCAGATGTCCTGATCCGAACCGATATGGAAGGCCGGATACTGTTTGTTAATGACCATGCCTCTCAACTCAGCGGTTATCAGCGGGATGAAATTGAAGGCCGGAACATGCTTGCGTTCATATCCCCCGATGATAGAGACAGATTGATTATGAATACATTTCACATGGTGGAACACAGTCTGGGGCCTCAGGAATATAAAATCGTAATAAAAGATGGAAATTGTGTTCCCTTCGAGGTAAATGGCGATGTCCTTCGTAGCAGTGATGGAACACCAGTCGGTCTCGTTTTTGTCTGTCGTGATGTCAGAGAGCGGGAAAAAGTCCTGGAAGCTTTGTATGAAAGCAAGGAGCGTTACAGGTTGCTTTTCGAGAATGCTATTGAAGGTATATTTCAGACAACCCTGAATGGTCAAATGCTTCTGGTCAACTCTGCCATGGCCAGAATGCTGGGGTATCATTCCTCGCAAGACGCCATCAACAAAATAAACGATATCGGCTACCAGATCTATGCAAACCCGGAAGACCGCAAAGAATTAATGAACAGTCTTTTCCTGGTGGGCAAAATCACGGGCAAAGAGGTTTTGTTGAAGCGCGTGGATGGAGATTATTTAAAGGTCATTCTAAACTTGCGTCTGGTGCATGGAACGAACGGCAATAACGCATTCATCGAAGGGAGCTGCATCGATATTACAGAGAAATGGCTTGCCGAGGAGGCGCTCAGAACCAATGAGGAAAAGTACCGGAAAATTTTTGAAGGTGCCACTGGGGGCATCTTCCAGATAACTCCAAATGGAAGATTTCTCAGTATTAATCCGGCTTTTGCAAAAATGTTCGGTTATGCATCGCCGCAGGAGATGATCAATTCCGCCACGGACATAGAACATCAGCACTATGTGAACCCAAGGGACAGGGAAGAAATGGTGAGGCTTCTACGTGAAAATAATACATTGGAAGGATTTGAAATGGAAGTTTATCACAGGGATCGGAGACGCTTCTGGATATCCTTCAATGTACATACAGTTTGTGATGATGCGGGAAATATAATTTACTTTGAAGGCACGAGTGCGGATATTACGAAACGGAAACAGGCTGAAGAAAAATTTCATAAAATATACATGATGTCGCCGGAATGCATAGCCATTACCCGATTGGAGGACGGCCTCATCAGAGAGGCAAACAAAGGGTTCGAAGATATTATCGGATGGAAACGGGAGGCCGTTATCGGGACAAGATCCAGCGAACCGCCCATGAATTTCTGGGTAAAACCGGCGGATCGTGAACGGATGATTGCGGACTTGAACGCGGGCAGGGACGTTATGCGTCGTGAAGTTGAATTCCGAAACAGTGAAGGAGTCGTGCGTGCCGGTATTTATTCCGCCCGGTCCATCAGCATTAACGACGAGGAAAATATTATTTTTATTCTGCAGGATGTTACCGACCATAAAATAATGGGCGAAGAACTTCAGCGTACCATCGACAGTCTGAGAAAAGCGTTCAGCACGACCATCAATGTCATGATTACCGCCCTGGAAATGAGAGATCCCTATACGGCGGGACATCAGAAAAAATCTGCGGCCTTTGCCAGAGCCATTGCCAGGGAAATGGGATTATCAGAGAATGAAATTGAGGGGATTCATATCGCGGGCATTATCCATGACATCGGGAAAATATCCATCCCGACGGAGATATTGAGCAAACCTACCCGACTGACACAACTGGAGTATTCTCTGCTTCAGGAACACTCCCGGTGTGGATATGAGATGCTGAAGGACGTGGCATCTCCGTGGCCGCTGGCGCAGATTGTCTATCAGCATCACGAAAGGATGAACGGGTCCGGTTATCCCCGCCATCTGAAAGGCGACGACATCCTTCTTGAAGCCCGCATCCTCGCCGTGGCCGATGTGGTGGAGGCGATGGCTTCCCACCGTCCTTATCGTCCGGCGCTGGGTATTGATAAAGCCCTGGAAGAAATCGAAAGGAACAGAGGTCTTCTTTATGACGTTGCCGTTGTCGATGCCTGTCCGAGATTATTCCGGGAAAAAGACTACCTGCTTGCTGAAGTTTAATATGGAGGAAGTCGCCAAAGGTCTGCATGGCGATGGCGGCTCCGGGAATAGGTTCCTTTTCCGGAACGGCTCCTTGAATTCCACGACGCGTTTCTGATGGTAGGAGGGACAAAAATGGCTACGCTTACAGGAAAAAGGCAGCAGTTATTCATGACCGCAGTCTTTGCATTTCACGCGGGCAAAGCCGTGGGGCAAGTCGCCGCAGTCGAGATAACGATCATTTACCGTCTCGATATAGGGCCGCCAGAAGCCGTACTGTCTGCAGAAGTGTTCGTCATAAATTTGCACGAAGGTTTCAAAATCATCCTCGACGCAATGATAATAATCCGACTCCTGCGGGCGGCGTGGCTAGTATGCGGCTGCCGGCAATGCCATTTCTACCTCGCTGGATAGGATAAATGAATTGAGAAGTAATGATTTATAGTAGGAAGAAAGTCCTATTGTCAGGGAGGAAAATAATGAGATCAAAATTTAATGAGACCTGATTCATATTGACAGGACAAGAATAAATATGTTTTTTAGAGAAGTAATTCTGGAACGTAGTCAGTATACTTATTGCCGGGTTGTTAAAACATGAAAATTACCAGTGCAGAATTCATAAAAAGTGCCGTCTGGCCGCCGCAGTATCCGCCGGCAGCCTTGCCGGAGATCGCCTTTGTCGGGCGCTCGAATGTCGGCAAGTCGTCGTTGATTAACACACTCGTCGGCCGAAAAAATCTGGCGAAGACCAGCAACACGCCGGGTCGTACACAGCTGATTAATTTTTTCACTGTCAATGAAAAAATATCCTTTGTTGACTTGCCCGGCTACGGCTTTGCGAAAGTCCCCCAATCGGTGAAAAAAGACTGGGGTGAGATGATGGAAGCTTATCTTAAGGAGCGGCCGTCTCTTTGCCTGGTCATTTTCATTCTGGATATCCGGCGCGATCCCAACGCCGACGATTTATCCCTGCGCGACTGGCTCGAACATTACCGCATTCCTTATTTATATATTCTTACCAAGAGCGACAAATTATCCAACAATCAGGCGATGGCCCGCCGAAAGGCGATTGAAAAAACGCTGCAAATTACAGCCGAGAAAAAACCCATTCTGTTCTCGGCGAAGACACAAAAAGGCAAAACCGATATCTGGGATTTTCTGAAAATTCACTTGGCCTCTCTTCCTGCCGGAAGATCATAAACATTCTGTGGCAATATCCCCTTGACACATGAGACGGTGTTTTCTATACTCGACGCACAAACAATCCAAATGATGAAAGCATTCAGAGTAATGGCCACGGCTGAAGAAACTTGGAAATTGAAGGACGTTCCCCGGACGAATGAAAAATAATAAGACTCTCTCGGAACTGAAAGCAAGCGAGAAGAACGCCCGGCGCGACATTATCATCGACGCGGCGGAGACGGAATTTGCAACGAAGCCTTTCAACCGCGTGAACATGCGGGATATCGCCCGGCGCGCGGGCATTTCGCCGGCCCTCATCTACCGGCATTTCCCCGATCAGCAGTCCCTGTTCGCCGAAACGTATGTCAGGGGCATTAGTGGGATTCTGGACAGGATACGCAAAAGGATTGACACGTCCAGAGACGGCGCATTCGGGGAGGTGGTCGACGATTTCATCGTTTTCTTTTCGCGCAACGACCAGTATTACCGGACGATGACGAATTTTTTCCTTGAAGGTCCGGTTGAACGCGGACTCTTCGATAAGCTCAACAGTATGGAACGGAAACTGCTCGGGCACTTCGATGCCATGTTTGCCAAGATGAAGATCGAGGGCGATATCCGCTTCCATTCGCATACGTTGTTTTCCGCGCTCGTCGGAATCGTAACAACCTTTAGAAGTCATCCGGATAAAAGCGACAGGGAAATTCTCAAGCACCGCAGAAGGATTGCGGCAAATCTGACTAAAATTTACACATCATATTCTTTGCACAATAAAAAATAGTCCACCGGCCGTATCCCGTTTTTTCAATAAACAGTATTATATCCAACTGTTCAGATTCATTGGACCTTTTGATTTTCACATAAAATCACTTGACTTATAAACAGCGTTCCTATAAGTAAACAACGTTTACATATAAAAGATTCCGGTGGTTCATCATGGACGTTCAAACACAAAATTCTCAGTTGGAAAAATTCTTCAATCCCTCGTCCGTCGCAGTCATCGGCGCTTCGAACGGGCTTTTCAATCTCGGAGCGACCATCTGCAATTGTCTTAAAAATTACATAAAATTCCCCGGGCCGGTTGTCGCGATCAACAGAAAGGCGGAGGAGGTGAGCGGTTATCCCGGATATTCTTCTGTAACGGACGTTTCGCATGACATAGACCTTGCCGTCATTATCACGCCGGCTTCAGTCGTGCCCTCGTTTGTTAGACAATGCGGAGAAAAAGGCATCCGCAACATCGTAATAGAGAGCGCGGGATTTTCGGAGCAGGGTGGTGAAGGGAAAAAACTTCAAAAGGAGATCGACGACTGCGCGAAGCAATATGGCATAAGGCTTCTGGGCCCCAATTGCCTTGGCGTGATGAACAACGTCACTCGCTTCTGCTGTTTTTACGGCGCGTACGACGGCATCATGGACGCTCTAAACAAGGCTGGCGGCGTGTCGTACGTCATCCAGAGCGGCGGCGTCGGCGTGGTGATTATCGAGTCGCTGATGGATGACATGCAGGGAATCAACAAGATGGTGAGCATCGGCAACAAGACCGATGTGGATGAGGCGGACCTGCTGGACTATTTCAACAACGACAACACGCAAGTCATTTCGATGTATCTGGAAAACGTCGCCGACGGCACAAAACTGATGAAGGCTGCAAGTCGGGTGAAAAAACCCATCATGATCTTCAAATCGGGCAGAACGGAGGCGGGCACCGCCGCCGCGCTTTCTCACACAGCCGGTATGGCCAACAATGACGTTATTTTTGACAGCATGTGCCGCCAGGCAGGCATCATCCGGCTCAAATCAATCAGCGAACTTTATTCCCTGCCGAAGATGCTTACCGAAATGCCCCTGCTCAGGGGAAACAGGATTGCCGCGTTTACCAATTCCGGTGCATTCGGCAGTATATCAGCGGACATCATGGTTGACGCGGGCCTGACCATTCCGCGTCTCTCACCGGAGACCAGGGAGAAGCTTTCCAAAATAAAGGGTGTGTTCAATGTCAACAACCCCGTAGACATCGGTCCCGCGCTGCCGCAGGTCTACCTGGATCTCATCGACATTATTCTCGCGGCTCCGGAGGTGGACGGGCTTCTGCTGATGTCGAGCATCTGGCGCGATTTCGTTATCGACGTCATCAAGGAAGTGATCAAGATGTGCAGGCACTATGATAAACCCGCTGCCATATACACACCGAATTCCATCAGCAAGATTATTTCCGTGCGTAAGCAGTTCAATGTTCCCATTTTCGATTCCATGGAGGAAGCGGTACGGGCGCTCGTTGTGTCGTATGAGCAGCTCAGGTATCTTCGTAAAAAGGAGCAGTATATTGGAGCAGATTTTAAAGAACGCGATTAAGCGGGGCCAAAAGAGCCTCTCCGAATATGAATCCAAGGCGGTCGTTAAATCAGCGGGCGTCGCGATAACCAGCGAAAAGCTGGCGCGCTCGCGCGAGGAAGCGACGACATTTGCCGAAGAAATCGGGTACCCCGTGGCGTTGAAAGGCTGTTCCGCCACGCTCGCGCATAAGACAGAAGCGGGTGTTGTCAAACTGAATCTTGCCGACGCCAAAGCGGTACGCGATGCCTATGACGAGATTACCGGCAGGGTTTCTGAAATAGACGGTGTGCTGGTACAGGAGATGATCAAGGGTAGCCGGGAGTTTGTCATCGGGCTTACCCGTGACCCGCAATTCGGGCCGTGCGTCATGTTCGGGATCGGCGGTATCTTTACCGAAGCAATCAAGGACGTGAGCTTCCGCATCGCTCCTCTGACTGAAGAAGACGCCGAAGAGATGATCGAAGAGATAAAAATGAAAAAATTGCTGGGCGGGTTTCGCGGCAGTCCCGCCGTTGACCGAAGCGAGCTTGTCCGCGCCCTGGTGGGCATCGGCGAACTGGCTTTAAGGCATAGCGAGATTGCGGAGATCGACATCAATCCGCTGATTATAGCAGGCAATAAACCGGTTGCGGCAGATGCGCTCATCATCCTGGCCGGGTAACGGAAAAGGCAAATAGTCATGAAAATATTTTTCATGACTACTTGATAAAGTATCAACAGGAAACACAAGCAACAAGGAGAAAAAACATGGCATCAAATTTTTTGTATTCGACACGTGAACAAAAGTTCATCTTGAAGGAATGGCTTGACCTGAGCAAAGTCTTCGGCGCAGGCCGTTTCCAGGGCGGCTACAGCGTCGACGATATCGATTCGATTCTGGAAAACGCGATGAAGATCGCCAAACTGTCCATCGCGCCCACCAGCGACGACGGCGACAACATCCATGCCGTTTACAAGGCGGGCAAGGTCACAACTCCCGAATCCTACAAGAAAGGCTACTGGGACATCCAGGAAAACGGCCTCGGCAGCAGCAACGCCGACCATTCGGACCCCAGCTCCATGCCGCTTTGCGTGATGGGAGCGACCAATGAATACCTGGCGGCGGCCAACGCTTCGCTGGGACCCTACGCGATGGCGACAACCGGTTCCGCCGGTCTCATCCGCGACTTCGGCAGCGAAAAAGTCAAGAATATCTTCCTGCCCAAAATGTTTTCCGGTCAATGGGCCGGTACCATGGACCTTACTGAACCCAACAGCGGATCCGACGTCGGCGACATCACCACCAAGGCAACCCCCACCAGCGAACCTGGTGTCTATAACATTGTCGGCACCAAATGCTTCATCACCGGCGGCGATCAGGACCTCACCGAAAATATCATTCACCTGACACTCGCCCGCATCGAGGGATGCGCTCCGGGAACAAAGGGCATTTCGCTTTTTGTCGTTCCCAAGTTCTGGCCGGACGCAAACGGCGAGAAGGGCGAAGCCAACGATGTGAACTGCGGCGGCATTGAACACAAAATGGGGCTGCGCGGTTCGGCCACGGCCATCGTCAATTACGGCGAGGAAAACAAGTGCCGCGGCTACCTGCTCGGCGATCCCCCCGTGGACGGCAAGGGACAGGGCATGGCCCAGATGTTCCAGATGATGAATGAAGAGCGCACGGTCACGGGACTTGCGGCCATGTCTGCGGCAACCGTGGCCTACAACAATGCCTGTGCCTACGCGGCCGGACGCATCCAGGGACGCCAACTCACCAACCCCAAGGCCGGCAGGGTTCCCATTATCAACCACGAGGATGTGCGCCGTATGCTCATGTTCCAGAAATCCATCACGGAAGCGTCCCGTGCCATGATCGCCTTCTCGTATTATTGCATGGACATCGCGGAAAACACCGCGGACGAAAACGAACGTAAACTGGCCAAGGCCTATATCGAAGTCAACATCCCCATTGTCAAAGCTTGGTGCTCGGACATGGCGTTCCTCTCCATCTCGGAAGCCATGCAGTGTTACGGCGGCTATGGCTTTTCGGAAGAATACCCCATCGCCCAGCAGCTCCGCGACTGCCGGATTTATCCCATCTGGGAAGGCACCAATTACATACAGTCCATGGATCTTATCGGACGCAAGTGGATGATGGGTGGAGGACAGGTCTTTGCTACATGGCTGGGTGAAATTGAAAAGTTCGTGCAGGCCGGCAAATCAAACGCAACGTTCGCTCCGCAGGTCGCCCTGCTGGAAGAGGCCATAAACAACTATAAGGAAATACAGGCCACCATGGCCGGTTACCTGGGACAGGGAAAACTGGGCATGATCGGCTTCTACGCCACACGGATACTCCATGCCACGGGTTACATATACGGAGCGAAACTTCTGCTGGAGCAGGCGCTCATCTGCCAGAAGAAAGCCGACGAAATCGGCAAGGATAATTTCGAGTATCCTTTCCACGCGGGCAAGGTGGCTTCGGCGAAGTTCTTCTGCCACAACATCCTGCCCGTTGTGGGCACGATTTTGAAAGTCATCAAGGAAGGAGATAATTCCATCATGGAAATCCCCGAAGCAACTTTCACAATTTAAAAACTTTTTAGGGACGGGAGAATTCTCGCCCGTCCCTTTTTCTTTTTCCGTAAACACTGAAACACTTTTTTGACATTACCGAAACAAATTAGTTTATTAATGGTAAATTTACTAATTGTTCTCGGCAAAGACAAAAAAGGTAAGATTGATATCCGGTAGTTTTTGGAAAATCATATACGCTCCCTTCCTTCTTAGCGCCCATACAAATCTTTTCCTGTAGGTTGATCAGCAAAAAAAGCTCAATGTGATTAAAGATTTTTTTCAAGGCCTCCCGAGCACATCTTCCTGAACGACGGTCACTTTTTTAGTCAAGTTATATCAAGTATTTAGAAAAATAAATCAAATAAATTAAGCTTGCTATCTTGACAGTTAATTTAATTTGTGTTAGCCGAATGACGCTTGTTGGAAGAAGTTTTTTGACAAAATATTTAGAGGTTCTTTAATATATCAGAAGAGGTGTAATCAGGTGCTAAAAGATAACGAAAAAGTTGGTGCTGTAATGGTAGTTGGTTCGGGAATCGCCGGTATCCAGGCGTCTCTCGATTTGGCCAATTCCGGAATGAAAGTATATCTCGTCGAAAACGGAATCAGCATCGGCGGTGTCATGGCTCAGTTGGACAAGACCTTTCCCACCAATGACTGTTCCGCCTGTATATTGTCCCCCAAACTGGTCGAAGTCGGCCGCCATCCCAATGTTGAAATCAAGACCCGGCGGACAGTTAATTCGGTCGAAGGTGAACCCGGAAAATTCAAAGTTAAAATGACATCCGCTCCGCGGTTCGTCAATCTGGATAAATGTACGGGTTGCGGTGACTGTGCCAAAGTCTGTCCCGTTTCGGTTCCCGCCGGATTTAACGGCAATCTCAGTGAAAGGAAAGCCGTCTATCGTCATTTCCCGCAGGCCATTCCCAGCGGTTTTGCGATTGACAAAGTGGGAACCTCTCCCTGTAAAGCCCATTGCCCCACGCACATCAGCGTTCAGGGTTATGTGGCACTGATTGCCGAAGGCAAATTCAAGGAAGCACTGAAGCTCATCAAACAGGATAATCCTTTCCCCATCGTCTGCGGTCGCGTTTGCAATCATCCCTGCGAAACGGCCTGTATGCGAGCCAAGGTGGATGATCCGATCGATATTATGCACCTCAAGCAATTCGTCGCTGATCTGGATCTGAACAGTGACACCCGCTATATTCCCGAAAAGAAAGAAAGCAAGGGCAAGAAAGTCGCCGTGGTCGGCGCCGGTCCTTCGGGCCTGACCTGCGCTTATTATCTGGCCATTGAAGGCTACGATGTGGACGTTTTCGAAGCCCTGCCCGTTGCGGGTGGCTGGTTGGCCGTGGGTATTCCCGAATACCGCCTGCCCAAGAATGTTCTGAAGGCTGAAATCAAAATCATCGAAGATCTCGGTGTGAAAATTCACCTCAATAAGCGAGTCGGCAAGGATATTTCCTTTGATAAATTGAAGTCCGATTACAGCGCCATCTTCATCGGCTGCGGTACCATGAAGAGCAGCAAACTCAACATTCCCGGCGAAGATATGAAGGGCGTTGTTCACGGCGTTGATTATCTGCTGAAAGTCAACCTGGGCGAAAAAGTTTCCCTGGGTGATAAAGTCGCGGTCATCGGCGGCGGTAACGTCGCGATGGATGCCGTGCGCACGGCGGTCAGAACCGGCTCCAAAGAAGTCTTCATTCTCTATCGTCGTACCCGCGCGGAAATGCCCGCGTCTCCGGAAGAAATCGAAGAAGCCATTGAAGAAGGAATCGAAATGAAATTCCTCGTGGCCCCGAAAAAAGTTGTGGGCAAGGATGGAAAAGTGACCGGCATCGAATGCACGCGCATGGAACTGGGTGAACCGGATGCCAGCGGCCGTCGCCGTCCTGTGGAAATCAAAGGCTCCGAATTTATTGTCGAATGCGACGCCATCGTTCCCGCCATCGGTCAGGAAGCCGATTTGTCTTTCATTACCAAGGAAAGCGGCGTCTCCATTAACAAATGGAATAATGTAGATTTCGATAAAATCACTTACGCGACCAACGTTCCCGGTATCTTCACCGGCGGTGACGTTTCTACCGGTCCCCAGACCGTCGTCAAGGCTGTTTTCTCCGGTAAGGAAGCGGCCAAATCCATCGACCGCTATCTGCGCGGCGAGGATATGAAGACCGGTCGTGAAAAAGACTGGACCAAGGATCTGGCAGACAAAGCTGATCTTTCCAATTTCTCCAAAGTTCCGCGCGAGAAATATCCGCTCATGAAGCCGGAAGATCGCAAAACCAATTTCAAGGAAGTCGGTCTTGGTTTCTCCGAGGCCCAGGCCAAAGCGGAAGCTCTGCGCTGTCTGTCCTGCGGTGTCTGTTCCGAATGTTATCAGTGCGTGGACGCCTGTATTGCCAAGGCCATCGACCATGACATGACAGTTACCGAAGAAACCATCGAAGTCGGTGCCATTATCGCGTCGGCCGGTTTTGAAATTTTCGATGCCCGCCTGCGCGGCGAATACGGTTACGGGATTTACAAGAATGTCGTTTCGGCGCTTCAGTTTGAAAGAATTCTCTCCGCGTCCGGTCCGTTCTTCGGTCACGTCCAGAGAATTTCCGACGGCAAGGAACCCAAGAAGGTTGCTTTCATTCAGTGCGTCGGTTCGCGCGACACGTCCTGCGGCAACAGCTGGTGTTCGTCCGTTTGCTGTATGTACGCCACCAAAGAAGCCATCATCGGTAAGGAACACGCCAAAGGATTGGAACCCACCATTTTCTATATGGACATTCGCGCGCACGGTAAGGATTTCGACCGGTTTGTTAATCGCGCCAAAAATGAATACGGTATCCGTTATATCCGTTCGATGCCCTCCGTCATCAAAGAATTGCAGCAGACCAATAATCTGCTGATTACATACGTCAATCAGGACGGAACGCTGACCGAAGAAGAATTCGATATGGTCGTTCTGTCCGTTGGCCTGATGCCTCCCAAGGAAGCCAAACAGCTTGCCGCCAGCCTCGGCGTTGAACTGGAAGAACACGGTTTCTGCAAGACATCACTGGAGAATCCGGTTCAGACATCGCGCCCCGGCGTGTTCGTCTGCGGCGCCTTCGGCGGTCCCAAGGATATTCCGGAAACGGTTATGGAAGCATCAGCCGCTGCCGCCTGTGCGGAAGGATTGCTTGCGGCCAAACGCGGTACTATGATCACACCGGTGGAAAATCCGGAAGAGAAGGATATGCGCGGACAGGGCGTGCGCACCGGCGTATTTGTCTGCCATTGTGGTATCAATATCGGTGGTGTTGTGGACGTCCCCGCCGTCCGTGATTATGCCGCCACACTGCCCACCGTTGTCTATACAGCCGACAATCTTTTCACCTGCTCCCAGGACACGGCGGTGAAGATGAAGGAAGTCATCGAAGAACAGAATCTGACCCGCGTGGTCGTGGCTTCCTGCTCGCCCCGGACGCATGAAGGGCTGTTCCAGGAAAACTGCGAAAAGGCCGGTCTGAACCGGTATCTCTTCGAGATGGCCAACATCCGTGACCAGAACTCCTGGGTACATATGCACGAGCCAAAAGAGGCCACGGAAAAGGCGAAAGACCTGCTGCGTATGGCTGTCGCCAAGGCGCAGTATCTCAAACCCTTGAAACCCGGTCAGTTATCCGTCAATCATCAGGCATTGATTATCGGTGGCGGTTTAGCCGGTATGACCGCGGCGATGTCGCTGGCCGATCAGGGATTTGCCTCCTTCATCGTGGAGAAGGAAGACCGACTGGGCGGCAATTACAATCATCTTTATAAAACACTCGAAGGCCTTGACGCGCAGACTCATTTGAAAGGTCTTCTGGATAAAATCTACAAGAATCCGTTAATCACGGTGACAACCGGTGCCAAAATCGAGAAGATTGAAGGTTTCATCGGCAATTACAAGACGACGGTCAAAGCCAAAGATGGCGAAAAAGTCTTTGAACACGGCGTCGTGATTGTGGCCACCGGTGCCTACGAGAACAAGACCAAGGAGTATCTCTATGGCCAGAATCCCTGCGTGAAAACACAGCGGGAACTGGAAACCATGATTTATGGCAAGGACGCCAAACTGGCTGCCGTGAAAAATATCGTCATGATTAATTGTGTCGGCAGCCGCGACAAGGAAAGACCTTACTGCAGCCGCTACTGCTGCTCCGAAGCGATCAAGAACGCTCTGGAACTCAAAGCGGCCGATCCGTCGCGCGACATTACCATTATCTATCGCGACATCCGAACATTCGCTTTCAAGGAAGATTACTACAAGAAGGCGCGCGAAGCGAATATCAAGTTTATCTCTTATGAAGAAGACCGCAAACCGGAAGTGGTGGCCGCCGGCGACAAGGTGGAAGTCAACGTATTTGATCCGATTCTGAATGAATCCATTACGCTGCCGGCCGATGCGGTTGTGTTGAGCGTCGGTGTTGTGCCGAATCCGGAAAACGCGGCGATCGGCCAGATGCTGAAAGTCCCGACCAACCAGGACGGTTTCTTCATGGAAGCACACGTCAAATTACGCCCGGTTGATTTTGCGACGGACGGCGTGTTTATGTGCGGCATGTCCCATTCGCCCAAGTTCAGCGATGAAACCGTCACTTCATCCAACGCCGCGGTATCGCGCGCCTGCACGATCCTGACGCTGGATTACATCGAGGCGGAAGGCAAGACGGCCTTCGTGAACAAAGAAAGATGTTCCGCGTGCGGTTTGTGCGAAATCAACTGTCCCTATAGCGCTATCAGCGTGAACGTGGCGGAAGGCTGCGCCGAAGTCAACGCGGTGCTTTGCAAGGGCTGCGGCGTCTGCACGGCATCCTGCCGGATGAACGCTGTCGATCTCAACGGTTTCAACAACGAAGAAGTGCTGGCACAGATATTTAATTTAAACGAAGGCTAAACGGCTCCAAGACCGTCAAGCTGTTGGAAGGAGAATATATGGCTGAAAATGTAGCAACCAAAGACTGGCAACCGAAATTCGTTGCCATCGTCTGCAACTGGTGCACCTACGCGGGCGCCGATCTGGCGGGGATCAGTAGAATTCAGTACCCGACCAATGTCCGGATCATCCGCGTTCCCTGCACGGGACGAATCAATCCGTTCTACCTCGTGAAAGCCCTGCAGACCGGTGCCGACGGCGTTCTGGTATCGGGTTGACACCCGGGTGAATGCCACTATATCTCGGGAAATCTGGTGGCACGGCGCAAGTTTGCGACGTTAAAAAGTTTCCTGAATTACATCGGTGTGGAAGGCGACAGAACCATCTTTACATGGGTTTCCGCCTCCGAAGGTGACAGATGGGCGCAGGTCATCAAAGGCGCTACGGAAAAAATCAAGGCGCTGGGACCGGCGAACAAGTTAATAAAAAATATAGGATAAATTTTCGCATTAAAAAATTAACGGGGAATCAATAACTGTGGAAAACATCGATACGAAATTACGGGAAGAAGCAAAAAGGCTGCTTTTGGAAAAGAGGGTCGACGTGATCGTCGGTTATGAACAAGGCACGCTTCCATTGACGGCGACACCCTGCTTTATCACGACGCCGGAAGAAGCAGATAAACTGGTCTGGAATAATCTCTGCACGCAGAATCTGGCCAAGTACGTTCATGATTTGATCATCGCGCATAAAAATTCGCAAAAGCGGGTCAAACCGGAAGACCGGAAGAAAAAAGTGATCGGCGTTGTCGCCCGCGGCTGCACAACCCGTTCGCTGATCATTCATCTGCAGGAAAGACAATACGATCGCGATTCAGTCTATATCATCGGTGTTCCCTGTGACGGCTATATTGACGGCAAGGGCCTGAAAGTCGCGGTCGGCGGAGCGGACATCAGCGAAGGTTCGCTGGATGGCGGCCAGATCAAGATGAAAACATCCGACGGCGACAAGACCGTCGCGCTGAAAGATGTGCTGGCGGATAACTGCAAGACCTGCCGGTTTAACAATCCCATTATTTCCGATGTGATGATCGGACAAAACGCTCCGGCGATGAATCCCGACGCGGAATATAATGACGTCAAGGAATTTGAAGGCAAATCGATTGAAGAACGCTGGGCCTATTTCACCAAGGAAATGGAAAAATGCATCCGCTGTTATGCCTGCCGTCAGGCCTGTCCTTCCTGCTACTGTCCAACCTGTTTTGTGGAACAGAGTCAGCCGCAGTGGGTGGGCATCGGCGAAGATCCATCCGATACGCAGGTTTTCCAATTGATGAGACTGTTCCATATGGTCGGACGCTGCGTGGATTGCGGTTCTTGTATTTCTGTCTGTCCGATGGGCGTGGATCTGCGCAAGTTCCTCAAGAAACTCGACAAGGATTGCTTCGAATTTTTCGGCAACCGCGCCGGTTCCAACATGGAAGATATGCCGCCGCTGGGCAAATATGATGAACATCACGACAAGGGAGACTTTGTCTTCAACCCATAATCAGTTTGAGTGAATGGAGTTTACATGGAAACTTTTCTGGAAGAAGTAAACAAAAAGATCAACGGAGTGCCGCTGCAGCGCTGCTATCACTGCCGCAAATGCACGGCCGGCTGCCCCATGACGAAGCACATGGAATATAACCCGAATAAGGTTATCAAAATGATTCAGAACGGCCAGCGCGACAAAGTGCTCAACAGTTCCACCATCTGGATGTGCCTCTCCTGCGAAACCTGCATTACCCGCTGCCCCAATGAGGTGGATATTGCGAGCATGATGGATGTGCTCCGGCAGATGGCCATAAAGAACGGCACCGTCCGTGAGGCGAATGTTCTGAAGTTCCATGAGTCATTCCTGGCCGGTATGAAGTTCGGTGGACGCATCAACGAACCGATGATGATGGTACAGTACAAGCTCAAGTCCGGAGATTATTTTGCTGACGCATTGCTGGGACTGGATATGTTCAAGAAAGGCAAACTGGCGTTGCTTTCTCCACGGACGAAAGACATGAAGTCGGTTCGAAATATTTTTGAAAAAACAAAGCAATCGTAAGGAGTAAAGGCTTTTTAAAAAGCCGAATTAAGGAGGATACACTTGAAAGTTTCATATTATCCGGGCTGTTCGCTGCACGCGACGGGAAAAGAATATGATCAGTCGATGAAAGCCGTCAGTCGCGCTCTCGACATCCAGCTCAAAGAAGTCGATGACTGGTCCTGTTGCGGAGCGTCATCCGCGCACGCCACCAATTTTGATCTGTCCATAGCGCTTTCGGCGCGCAATCTTGTCCTGGCTGAAAAAGACGCGATGGATGTGATGGTTCCCTGTGCCGCCTGCTTCAATCGCTTTAAAACAGCCGAACATCATTTAAAAGCCGATAAGGATCTCAAGGCGAAAATTGAAGGTGTGGTGGGGGTGAAATATCAGGGCGGCATCGCGATTCGCAATCCCATCGACATCATCTATAACGACATCGGCGTTGACGCGCTGGCCAAGAAGGTCACCAAACCGCTGGCTGGCTTGAAGCCGGTTTCCTATTACGGTTGCCTGTTGCTCAGGCCGCCTGAGGTCTGCGAGTTTGAAAATTATGAGAATCCCTACATGATGGATAAAATCATGGAAGCCATCGGCGCGGATGTGAAAAACTGGTCCTACAAAACGGATTGCTGTGGCGGTTCGCTGGCCATCAGCAAAACAGCCATCGTCGTGGATATGTGCGACAAGCTGATGAATGCCGCTCGCGAAGCGGACGCGAATTGCGTTGTGACAGCCTGTCCTCTGTGTATGGCCAATCTGGATATGCGCCCCAGCGAAGGAAAGAAACTGCCGGTATTTTATTTCACGGAGTTGATATCGCTGGCGATGGGGCTTCCCGGATCGAAAGAGACGTTCAAATCGCATATTTTTGATCCCCGGCCGCTGTTGACACAGTTGGGGCTGATTTAATAAATTGTAAGCGAATTTCGTTTGGAGAAAATTCTGAATTATGGAAAAACGTTTGATTAAAAAAGATGCACTGGCGGGCATTGCGAAGAAAATGGCCGACAAATTCCTTGTGTGGGCGCCGGTAAAAAAAGAAGACAATGTTCTTTTTGAACCTCTGCAGAAAAACGCCGAGCCCAACTTTGCCTATTTAAATTCCAAAAACGCGCCGAAGAATGTTTTCTTTCCGCACACGGAAACCATGATGAAATATACCCGCACCCCCAAGGGAATGGTTTTCTCCACGGAGGAAAACAAAGCGGCCGAATCAGTCCTGTTCGGCGTCCGTCCCTGCGACGCGCACAGTTTCGTTCTGCTGGACAAGCTGTTTGATCAGGAAAAATACAAGGACGGCTATTACATTACTAAAAGGCAGAACACCACAGTAATTTCTCTGGCCTGCGTCAAGCCTCCTTATGCCAGCTGTTTCTGCACATCCGTTGACGGCGAGCCCGTATCGTCTGATGGCGCGGACATTTTGATCACCGACATCGGCTCCGATTGTCTGGTCGAGTTTATCACGACCAAGGGAGAAAAACTGGCCTCTTATTTCGGCGATGCCAAGGCGGATGCCGCTGCGGATGCCAAGAAAAATGAAATCGCAGCCAAGGCCAAAGAAGCGATCAAGTCCAAAATACCGGCTCATGAAATCAAGCCGATTCTGGACAAGAATTTTGACAATCCCTTCTGGAACACGATCTACGGCAAGTGCCTGGCTTGCGGAACCTGCACTTATATGTGTCCCACCTGCCATTGCTTCGATATCAGTGATGAGGTGAAGGGCAGCGACGGTGTCCGACTCCGTTCCTGGGATTCCTGTATGTTTCCTATGTTTACCAAAGAAACGTCAGGCCATAATCCGCGTACGTCGCAAAAAGAAAGATGGCGGCAACGTGCGATGCATAAATTCAAATATTATGTGGACATGTTCAATTGCATTGCCTGTGTCGGCTGCGGTCGCTGCGTGATGAGCTGTCCGGTCAATCTTGATATCAGAAAAGTTGTTGAAGATATTTCAAAATTATAATCAGGGAGTTTGTAATGCAGAACCCGTACATACCGTATCCCGTTGTTGTGGATAAAATCATTACCGAAGTTGATACCAAAGACATCAAAACATTCCGTTTTAAATTCGTGAATCCGGAGGACGAACAGAAATACGCCTATATCCCCGGACAATTCGGCGAACTTTCCATTTTCGGCAAGGGCGAATCCCCGATCGGCATTGCCTCTTCTCCAACGCAGAAGGGCTATGTGGAATTTACGGTGCAGAAAGCCGGCGTGGTTACCACGGCGCTGCATGAAATGGAAGAAGGAACCCTGATGGGGATTCGTGGACCGTTGGGCAATTCCTGGCCGCTTGATTTTCTGGCCGGCAAAAACATCGTCATCGTCGGCGGCGGTTTCGCGTTTACGACTCTTCGCTCGCTCATCAATTATATGCTTTTCGAAGACAACCGCAAACGCTTCGGCAATATCACAGTCATTTACGGCGCCCGCAATCCCGGATTGTTGCTTTATAAAGATGAACTGGTCGAATGGGGCAAGAGAACGGACATCAATCTCAACGTTACCGTTGACAAAGGCGATGCTACCTGGAAGGGGCGCGAAGGTTTCGTTCCCACGGTCTGTAAAGAAGTCGCTCCCAGCAAGGAAAACGCTGTGGCCGTGATCTGCGGACCTCCGATTATGATTCGTTTTACCCTGCCGGTATTTTTCGATCTGGGTTTCTCCAAGGAAAATATTATTACGTCTCTGGAAATGAGAATGAAATGCGGCATTGGCAAATGCGGCCGCTGCAATGTGGGCAGCAAATACGTCTGCAAAGACGGCCCGGTCTTCTCCCTGGCGGAATTGGATAAACTGACGCCGGAATATTAAAAATTTCTTTTTGCTAAAAAATGAAAAGGGGGCCCCCCACAGGTGTCCCCTTTTTTTTGAGCGATCAAGTAAGAATAATAACGGGATTTGAACAATTAGGAATTGCCGTTTGGTTTATGATGTGCTAACAAAAACATAAATTTTCATTGAAAACGGGAGAAGCTGAATGTCGCAAACAGTCACACCCTATCTGGAAATGTCCCGGGCCATTGTGGAAGCGGGGGGGGAGGCGCTGAAAAAATGTTACCAGTGCGGAACCTGCACGGGCACCTGCCCCTGGACACCGATTACCCATTTCAATATCCGCAAGCTGGTGCGCTTCGGCCAGCTGGGACTCGACGGCATCGAAGACTATATGTGGGGATGTTCTACCTGCAAATTCTGCGTGGACCGCTGTCCCCGCGGCGTGGAACTGATCGACGTCGTAACAGCCATCCGCAATGTTTACAGCGGCGGCGGAATGCTCCCTCAAAGTCTGCGGGCTTTTGTCGGTTCCATGTCGGCGCGCGGCAATCCCTGGTCGGGAGAGCAGTCAAAACGGAATGATTGGGCTAAAGACAAATATCCTCTGTATACGCAAGACACGAAATATCTTTTCTGGACCTGCTGTACGGTTTGCTATGATCCCCGCAATATCAAGCTGGCCAAAGCAGCAGCTGAAGTATTGAATCTGGCCGGTTTAAACTGGGGAATGCCATCGGTGGATGTGAATTGCTGTGGCGAGAGTGTGAGAAAAGTTGGTGATCTGGAACTTTTCGAACGTCTCAAACAAAACAATCTGAATTATTTCAATACCCATAAAGTTGATAAAATAATCACGGTATCGCCTCATTGTCTGGCCACCTTCAAAAAAGAATATGGTGAAAACTATGACGTGCTGCATTTAAGTCAATTGATTGACAAATTAATAAAAGAAAAAAAACTGTCGCCGAAAAAAAATTTTGGCGGTCTCAAGGTGACCTATCATGATCCCTGTTATCTGGGCAGGCATAGCGGCGTGTATGACGCGCCCCGCGATATTCTCAAGGCCATTCCCGGCATCGATTTTGTGGAAATGGGCAGAAACCGGGAGCAAAGCATGTGCTGCGGCGGGGGCGGTGGCGGACTGTGGATGGAGAAGCTCAAAGGAGAGCGCCTGAGCGACTTAAGGATTGAAGAGGCCATGGCGACCGGTGCGACGGTTTTGGCAACGTCCTGTCCGTATTGCATTACCATGTTTGAAGACAGCACCCGGACGCTCAATGTGGATGAACAGATTAAGATCAAGGACGTGACGGAACTTTTTCTGGAGAGTTTGGGCGTCAATATGGAAGAATTAATGGCAAGCGCTGCCGATCTTAATTTTACATGCAAAATGGATTAAAAAAATTTTTATAACGAAGCAAAAGTGTTGTTTAACTGGATACCGGCCTTTACCGGTATGATGATCTAGGAGAGTCTATGAGCAGAATTGGTGTTTTTGTTTGCCACTGCGGTTTGAATATAGCCAAAACAGTTCGGGTAAGCGAACTGGCAAAGTTTGCCTCCACACTGCCAGACGTTGTCGTTGCGAAAGATTACAAATTCATGTGTTCTACGCCCGGTCAGGAAATGATTGCCAACGACATCAAAAAACACAAGCTGGATCGTGTTATCGTGTCGGCCTGTTCTCCGCTGATGCATGAGCAGACGTTCCGCAAAGTTCTTGAAAACGCCGGTCTCAATAAATACCTTGTGACCATTGTCAATATCCGTGAGCAGGTTTCCTGGGTTACGCACGATATTGAGGAAGGTACGGCCAAAGCGAAAGCAGTGCTCAACGGTGCGGTATATCGTGCGAGGCTTCTTGGGCCGCTGACCTCACGCGTGATCGACGTCAATGACGATGTGATGGTTGTCGGAGCCGGTATCGCCGGGATTCAGGCGTCGCTGGAACTGGCCAATACGGGCAAAAAAGTTTATCTGATCGAAAAGAATTCGACGATCGGCGGACACATGGCACAGTTTGATAAAACGTTTCCCACACTGGATTGCTCTGCCTGCATTCTGACGCCTAAAATGGATGCCGTCATGCAGCACAAAAATATCACTCTGATGACCTACTGTGAAGTCAGTGAAGTTAAAGGATTTGTCGGCAACTTCGATGTTACGGTCCGGCAGAAGGCACGCTACATCGATCACAGCAAGTGTAACGGTTGTCTGGCCTGCACGGAGAAGTGCCCCGGCAAGGGCGTCTCTGAATGGGATGAAGGGCTGGTGAAAAGAAAAGCCATTCACATTCCGTTCCCGCAGGCCGTTCCGCAAAGACCGATTATCGATCGAGACGCCTGTGTTTTCTTTAAAAAGGGCAAATGTCGTCTTTGTGAAAAAGTTTGTGAGCATAAAGCAATCGATTTTGAACAGCAGGATACCTTTACCACGGTGAAAGTGGGTGCGGTCATCGTGGCCACCGGGTATGATTTGATGGATACCCAACCGCTGGTTCAGTATGGGTACGGCAAATATCCCGGTGTCTATAATGCTCTGGAAGTCGAAAGGCTCTTTAACTCCACCGGTCCGACCGGAGGCAAAGTAACGCTGCGCGACGGCAAGGAGCCGCAAGCCATTGCCATTCTGCACTGCATCGGCAGCCGGGATAAAAACAATTATGAGCACTGTAGCCGGGTCTGTTGTATGTATTCGCTGAAGTTCTCCCACTTGTTCAAGGAGAAGACCACGGCAGATGTTTATCAATTTTATATTGATATGCGCGCAGCCGGTAAAGGTTATGAGGAATTTTACAATCGCATTATCGAAGAAGATGTAAAGTTTATCCGCGGCAAAGGGGCGCGTGTGGCTGAAAGCGCCGATGAACCAGGCCGTCTGGTTGTGGAAGCGGAGGATACGATTACCGGAAAATTCGTCAAACTGCCGGTGGACATGGTGGTGCTTTCGCCGGCAATGATTCCGCGGTCGGGTTCCAAGGAAATCGCCCGGCTCTTTAATCTGAGCACGGACAAGAACGGTTTCTTTATGGAACGCCATCCGAAACTGGCGCCGCTTTCCACGATGTCCGAAGGCATTTTTATTGCCGGTGTCTGTCAGAGTCCGAAAGATATTCCAGATACGGTAGCACAGGCCAACGGCGCGGCGGCGGAAGCCTTGACGATTGTCGAGAAAGATAAAATGGAGCTGGAAGCGACCACCGCGATGGTCAATCCGTCATCCTGCTGCGCCTGCCAGAATTGCGTAAGGGTTTGCCCGTACGGCGCGCCGTTCTTTAACGAGCAAAAAGGCGTTTCGGAAATCAACGAGGCATTGTGCAAGGGCTGCGGTCTCTGCGCGTCGGTCTGTCCGGCATCGGCCATTATCGCGCGACATTTCACCAATGATCAGGTGCTGGCTGAGATTGAAGGCCTAATGGAATTTTAGTTATGGCATCATTAAAAGTCCATATACTGCGTTGCACTTCATTTCGCGTCGCTGCGACCTACGAAAAAGTAGGCCTCACTCCGCGAAATTCGTGCGCCTTGTCTCTGGAGCTTTTTCTGACGCCATAAATGATTTGCTAGAAAGGAAATTATTTACATGGAATTTGAACCGAAAATACTGGGCATTGCCTGCAACTGGTGCACGTATACCGGAGCCGATCTGGCCGGAACGACCCGGTTATCGTATCCGCAAAATCTGCGCGTTGTCCGCGTGATGTGTTCCAGCCGTATCAATCCTTCGTTTATTTTCCGTGCCTTTCAATTGGGAGCGGACGGGGTACTGGTCGGCGGCTGCCATCCCGGGGATTGTCACTACAATACGGGCAATCTTTACGCTCGACGGAGACTGGCTGTGACCAAAAAAATACTGGAATTTGCGGGCATCGAACCGGAGAGATTCCGTGTCGAATGGATTTCCGCATCGGAAGGTAACAAATTTGCCGAGGTTGTCCGGGAATTTACCGAGCAGGTGAGGAATTTGGGTCCGCAGACTAAATTCAAGATAGAACGTGAGCCAATGCCGGAGAAGATATGAGCATCAATTTTAAGCACATCGAAGACAAATTAAAAACCGAAGCAAAAAAATTGCTGGAACAGGGCAAGGTAAGCATTGTGCTGGCGTACGGGAAAGGTTATGATGATCACCATCCCATGCCTTATGTGGCCAGAAATGCCGCCGATGTTGGAAATATCGTTTTTAACGAATTCTGCACGGCGAATCTGGCACGTTATCTGGTTCGTTATCCGCGCGGGACAAAAATCGCCATCGCCGTCAAGGCGGCGGACAGCCGCGCGGTGATTCAACTGATTCAGGAAGACAAGATCAAACGGGAAAACCTGGTTGTTTTGGGTATTCCGGTTTCCGGGATGAAGAATTCTAAAACCGGTGAAATCATCGACAGTAAAACAACCTGTGGACTGTATAATCCGGTGCTTTACGATATCCTGCTGGGCAAAGAAGTCCATGGCAAGTCCGTGATCTCACCCTATGATGTGCTCGCGGAATATGAAAAGATGGATAAAGACGCTCGCTGGGATTTCTGGAAAAAAGAACTGGATAAATGCATCCGCTGTTATGCCTGCCGCAAGGCGTGTCCGATGTGCTACTGCGATCCCTGCTTTATCGACCAGAATAAACCCAAGTGGGGTGAAAAGTCGCCAGAATCGCATGGCAACCTGATGTATCACCTGACCCGATTCCATCATCTGGCTGGTCGATGTATTGATTGCGGTGAATGTTCACGCGCCTGTCCCGTGAACATTCCGCTTTATCTGTTCCACAAGAAAGTCGCCAAGGAATGTGAGGAGATGTTTGGCCAGGTCGCCGGCATGAAGATCGAAGACAAACCCACGCTGGTGAATTTCCGGGTAGAAGATTCCGATAAAATTCTGGAGTAAAGAGAAGGAGCTCGTTGTGTTAAAGAAAACAGCTATCAATAAAATATCCGAGTTGGCCGTGCAGTTGATGCAGAAAGGAACGCTGATCGCTCCTGTTCAGGAGGCCGCCGGCTTCAATTTCCGTGAAATTTCCGACGCCAAACAGGTGAATTTGAATTTTCACAATACGATTCTCAGTCCCAAAGCGGCTTTCTTTCCCCAGATGGAAGATTTCGTCCAGTACCAGACCGGCCAGTCCATTATGGAGGCCGTGCCGGTTGAACTGAATGTCAAACCAACATTTCTTTTCGGCGTCCGTCCCTGTGACGTGAAGAGCTTTGAAATCATGGATATTCATTTTTCCGGAACCGGTGTGGTCGATCCCTACTGGCGGGCACGAAGAGAAGCCACCACGATTTTCGGTTATGCTTTTGATCTGGACGAACCGGCTCAGGCGGAAGAATTTTATCAGACGCTGGGCATCGGCGCCGCCGATCCCGATGGCAGCGATATTTTCATGATCAGAAAAGGCGAGACCCTTCTACTGAAAGGTATCACCCCCAAGGGAGAAAAACTGCTGACCCAGCTGTCCCGTCTTGCGGATGGTTCAGCCAATGAAGAAGAATATTTCAGGAATTACATCAGTCGGGGGCGCGATTTCAAAACCCGTTATACCTGTGTCGATGACAAGAACATTGCCAAGAAATTAGAAGATATTTTTGACAATGGTGATTTCTGGATGAAGGTATCCGACGCCTGTTTGAGCTGCGGCGTTTGCACGTTTGTCTGTCCCAACTGTTACTGTTTCGATATTTGCGACGAGACGCTCTTTGGCAAAGGCACCCGCCGCCGGGTTTGGGATGCCTGCATGTTTACCGATTTTACGCTGGAGGCCAGCGGGCACAATCCCAGGGCGCAGGTATTTCAAAGATTACGCCAGAAGATCAAGCACAAATATTCCTATCATGTGAGAAAATACGGCGTGATCTCCTGTGTCGGCTGCGGCCGTTGTACGCGGCATTGCCCGGTGAACATTGATATTTTCTCCATCGTGGAAGAGGCAATGACTGTTTGATGACGCAGAGACGTCGCTGCGGGAGAATTTAAGAAAATGCAAATAATTGATTTGAGGAATAATCATGAGTTCTAGTAATCCATACATACCCATACCCGTTGAGATATCCAAAATCATTAATGAAGTTGATACGAATGATATCAAAACCTTCCGTCTCACCTTCCTGCGGAAGGAAGACGAGAAAAGATTTAAATATCTTCCGGGACAATTTGCCGAGTTGTCCATTTACGGTAAGGGTGAAGCGCCCATCGGGATTGCCTCGTCGCCGACTGAAACAGGGTGTGTTGAATTCACCGTTCAAAGAGCCGGCACCATTGTGCCGGGGCTGGTCACCGCCGCGCTGCATGACATGGAGACGGGCGGCAAAATCGGATTGCGAGGCCCCCTGGGACATCCCTGGCCGATAGAGTTTTTGGAAAACAAGAATATTGTCGTTGTGGGAGGCGGATTTGCGTTTACGACCCTGCGTTCGCTTATCAACTACATGCTGCATCAAGATAATCGTTCACGATTCGGCGAAATCACGGTGATTTACGGCGCCCGAACGCCCGGACTGCTCTTGTATAAGGATGAGCTGGCTGCCTGGGAAAAACGGGACGACATCAAGACGATCATTACCGTGGACAAAGGTAATGAGACATGGACAGGCCGGGAGGGCTTTGTTCCCGCCGTATGCAAGGAAGTTGCGCCGTCTCCGTACAAGGCGGTGGCCGTGATTTGCGGGCCGCCCATTATGATCAAATTTACCCTGCCGGTCTTTTTCGATTTAGGTTTTTACAAGGAAAACATTCTGACGTCACTTGAAATGCGCATGAAATGCGGCATCGGCAAATGCGGCCGCTGCAACGTTGGCTACAAATATGTCTGCTCGGACGGCCCCGTGTTTTCACTGGCCGAACTCGACGAACTGCCCAGAGATTTCTAAGCCTTTGTGATGGCGAACAAGACAGGGATTTGCATGGAGCCATGACGTATAATCTGGATACCCGGAAGGGCGATATAGGATTATACGTGTCATTATCCTAAATTAAATAATTTCATAAAGATTAATGAAGGGCGCAATCTTTGAAGGTCTGTTAATGATGATGCCGATTTTGCCGATTCTAAAAGAATACGACCAGTAAGCGTTTTTCCCCGTCGCTCCATGCCAGTAACGAAAACCGTTTTTCCAATGCTTCCTGACCACCTGATGCATTTTCCTTCTCCCTGTTCCGGAAATGTTTGCATTTTTAGGGATGAGCCTTGATAGTACTTCGGGGTGAGGGGGCTTGCATCTGTTCCATCTTTATTTTCAGGATGTCAGCCATATGCGAATCATCTTCTATTCGCCAGACATTCTTATCAATGTATTTTCTGAATGCGTCGCAACCGGCTTTATACGTGGCCGACAATTGTTCCATAGTTTGCTTAATTTCCGGCGGCATTCCTTTCACCTGGTCCAAATAAGCTTTTAAGGTGTTGGCCGTCTGGCCCTCAAAGATGGAGAGCGTATTTTTACGATGGAAGTGCTCAACCATGGTGTAACCTTTATCCATAGCTTTTTTTAAATCATCAATCCCCTTTTCATATTCGCTAATTCTCCGGTCCATAACCTTTTTTACCTCATCGTTCATTCCCGAATAATGTCGAAAAAAATTAAATATATTTTCCGCCTGGCACTGAAGCCTCGTTGTCATAGAGAAACTATTTTCTAAAGTTGCTTTGTGAAAATCAAGCATCTGTTTCAGAATTCTTTTTTGTAACATTTTGAAATCCTCCACATTAAAAACATGAGGCCTTGAAGTTCCTTCGTCTGGATTGAATCCCTGATGAAAAAAGTTAAATTCGATATGTGCCCACTCATCAAAAATAATACTATTTTAATTTATTCATTATCCTGACGATTTCTTCTTCCCCTTCACCCGCCTTGCGGAACCATTTGATGGCTTCGTTATCATTTTGAGGCACGCCGTCTCCATACCGATACATTTCAGCCAGTTTATACATGGCGTCAGTGCTGCCCTGATTCGCCGCCTTTAAAAACCATTTTGCGGCTTTGGCATAATTTTTCGGAACGCGTTTGCCATGGAAGAACATCAATCCCAGATGAAATAAGGCATCCTTATGGTCTTTCTCCACCGCTTCATGAAAATCTATTACAGAAAATATTTTCATATCCACCTCTGACCTGAAAATGAATTTCTATCTTCAATAAAAGAATAATTCATAAAATTCATCTTGTAAATGCCAATAGAATGCATTAAGAATACCTATATCATATAGGCATTGATAAGCGTGCTGACAAACAAGGCAGAATAAAAATGGTAAGAAAATCCGGAATTGAGATTGAATTACGAGAGAGAATTAAGGAGTTGAATTGTCTGTATGAAATGACCCGTATGGAGGAAAAACACCATGGTTCCATGCCGGGATTTTTGAAAAACCTTGTCGAATTTATTCCCCATTCCTGGAAATATGCTGAGATAGCATGCGCAAGCATTCTTTTTCACAATGAATCTTACAAAAGTAAAAATTTTAAATGGACGGAATGGAAGCAGTCGTCACCGATTACAGTGAACGATGAATTGGCGGGAAATGTGACCGTCGTCTACTCGGAAGATCGCCCCGTGGAGGATGAAGGTCCGTTCCTGAAAGAGGAAAGAACTTTATTGGACTCCATTGCGCAGCGAATTGGTGATACTTTTGTCCGTATTACGGCACAGCAGGAATTGCGGGAAAATAACATGCAACTCTTGATTGAAAGGAAAGCTCTGCAGGAAACCAATGCTGCCCTGCGCATTATTCTTTCCAATATTGAAGAGGAAAAAAAACGGATTTACGAAAATATCCGTTTGAATATTGACAAGGTGATTATGCCCGTTATTCATGCCCTGATGCCCGCAGTACCCAAAAACAATCAAAAATATATGGAGATTTTAAGCAGAAACCTTGAAGAAATCACCTCACCGTTTATCAGCGGCAATGTGCAACTGTTTCGCACTCTAACGCCTACGGAAGTGAATATTTGCAATATGGTCCGGAATGGCCTGCGCAACAAAGAAATAGCTCAAATGCGAGGAGTTTCCGAAGCAACGATCAACAGGCATCGGGAACACATCCGTCGGAAATTAAAAATTACAAACCAGCAGATCAATTTAACCACGTACCTCCAGTCTGTGTTATCGACAGAAAGCTCTCTTCTTTCTGAAAAAAAACAATGATCTATATTTGGGAGGGGTGACAGCCGTCCGGCTTCCGGGCGTGAAGACAGAATTGCAAAATTCAACTATACGTCGAAACGTCCCGCCGCTTCCGGTTGATAAATGGTTTCGATGATCCGAAATGTTTTCGTTCCCGAAGGAACTTCCCACTCAATGAGGTCGCCGACCCGATAACCCAGTAAAGCTGTGCCGACCGGCGCCAGCACGGAGATTCGATTTTTTTCCAGATCAGCATCGGATGGAAACACCAGAGAAAGAATTCTTTCTTCACCCGATTGTTCATCACGCAGACGCAGCTTTGTATTCATGGTGACAACATCAGCAGGAATATTTTTAGGTTCAACAACAACCGCCTTCTCAAGTTCCTCTTCCAGCCGCTCTATTTGCGCTTTCAGTTTGGGAGATGCAGAGCGATGGTTATTGATAATGCTGTAGAGTCTTTCTCTGTCAAAATTGGTTATGTAAATCGTATGTTCCAATTCAGCATGTCCTTTTTTGTTTGTTTGAATTGAGCATAGGCCATAGGAAGAAATGTGTCAATGATAAAAACTGATAAAAAGCGATGTAAGACAAAACGAAACTAATGATAATAATTTGATTTTTTTGCAGTAGCTCTTTTAGAAAAAAAGAGGTAAAAACATATTGCATAGGGGAATGATTATGCCGGCGGCGACGGTGTTAACTTTTTTTATTTTCTGACGGGAATTTATTTAAGAAGAACAAGAATTAAAAAAGAAGATTACGTTTATGATAAAGGAGGAGCAAATGAATTATCTAATCCAGCCGAAAAAGTATAAGAGCCTGATGGCCGACAAGGGTTCGCAGGCGATCATGGACAAGACCGTCGCTTTTTTTGAGAAGATGGGCAAAGAGCGCCTGCTCGATGACTACAACAAAAAAGTCTGGTATCGGGAGTTCGTTGATTTTATCGGCAAGGAGCAGATCTTTGCCAAACTGCTTACGCCCAGCCAGTACGGCGACGGCGATCCTGATTGCCGCTGGGATACCGCCCGCAACAGCGAATACAGCGAGCTACTGGCCTTCTACGGTCTGGGTTACTGGTATTGTTTTCAGGTCAGCATCCTGGGGCTTGGACCCATCTGGATGAGCCCCAATGAAAAAGCCAAGAAGAAAGCGGCGGAGCTGCTGAAGAAAGGCGCGATCTTTGCCTTCGGTCTTTCCGAGAGAACACACGGCGCTGATATTTACTCGACCGAAACGACATTGACACCGGCCAAGGATGGCACCTGGGTGGCCAACGGAGAAAAATATTACATCGGCAACGGCAACGAGGCCGAGATGGTCTCCACGCTGGGCAAAATCAAAGACGGGACGGACGACTATTGTTTCTTTGTCACCAACTACAAGCACAAGGCCTACGAACTCAAAAAGAATGTTATCTCGCATCAGGAATATGTTTCCAACTTCGCGCTTCATGATTATCCCATTACTGAGGATGATATTCTGGAACGTGGCTCGCACGCCTGGGATTCGGCGCTCAATACAGTCAACATCGGCAAATTCAATATCGGTCCCGCGTCCATCGGCGTCGTCGAACACTGCTTCTATGAAGCCATCACGCATGCCGCCAACCGCATTCTTTACGGGATGAAGGTGACGGACATGCCACATGTGCGCAAGAATTTCATGGATGCGTGGCTCAGACTGGTGGCCATGAAATTGTATCAGAGGCGCTCCACGGATTATTTCCGCAATGCCACTGACAAGGACAGGCGCTATCTGCTGTATAACCCCACCAGCAAGATGAAAGTGACCTTGCAGTCCGAGGACGTTCTCAATCTGCTGTGGGAGGTGATTGCCGCCAAAGGTTTTGAGAAGGATACCTATTTCCACATGGCTGCCGCCGATATTCGCGGTCCATCCAAGCTGGAGGGAACGGTTCATGTCAATGTTCAGCTAATTCGCAAGTTCATGAAAAATTATTTTTTCAATCCGGCTTCCTATGCTCCGATTGCCCCTGATTTTTCCACCAAGGATGATATGTTCCTGTTTAATCAGGGGCCGACCAAGGGACTGGGTTCGGTGCAGTTCCACGACTACAAGCCTGTTTTTGAAGCCAGCAAGCAACTTCCGAATGTGGCTATCTTCATTCAGCAGATCAATCTTTTTAAGGAACTGCTGGAGAAGGCCGGACCGGACAAGGCTCAGGATATGGATCCGTCCTGGTCGCTGCCGGTGGGCGAGATGTTCTCCATCGTGGTTTACGGCCAGCTTATTCTGGAACAGGCCGCGTTGGACAAGGTGGACACCGATGTGGTCGATCAGATTTTCGATTTCATGGTGCGTGATTTCTCCCGCTTCGCGCTGCAGATCTACGGCATGCACAACAGCACAGAAGAACAGCGCGCCTACTGTAAGGACATCATGCTGATCAAATCACAGGGAGACAATGCCCAGTACAATAAAGTCTGGCAGAATTATGTTTTCGCCCTCAACGGCGAGTATGCGATGAACGAGAAGTAATTGTTTTATGATCGGTCGGTGTGCGTCCTATCTTGAGGGCGAGCACCGACCGATATCTTTACAAAATTGATCATTTGGGCACCTCATCTTAAAACGCTTTCGTGTAAGTTCAATTATTCCGTTAACATCATTCCCAAAATTGTTAAGATCTTTTTATGATTGATTTATTCGGCAGATTACTTTAACGTGCACCGATTATTTTTTAGAGGTTTGCAACATGAAATACACAAAAAAGCCGCTTTTTCACGGCTACGCCAATCAAATCCTGACCATCGATGTGGGAACCGGTAAGATCGAGCCGCGCCCTCTGGAGGAAAAAGTGCGGGATTTTTTCATCGGCGGCCGTGGCCTGGGGCTTTATCTTCTGCACCAAAAAATCAACGCTCAGACAAAGGCTGACGATCCTGCCAATCCACTGATTCTGGCTCCCGGGCCGCTGGGCGGTATTCCGCAATTTCCGGGAACCAGCAAATGCATGGCTGTATCCTTGTCTCCGCTCACGCATATCCCGGGCGTATCCAATTTCGGCGGCTATTTCGGCGCCTATCTGAAATACGCTGGCTTCGATGCCCTCGAGATTACCGGAATCAGCACAACCGATGCCATGATCGTAATCGATGATTTTAAAAGCGAGATCTATATGACCGAAGCACCGGCTTTTGATCAGGTCTTCGATTTGGAAAAGGCCATTATCGATAAATTCCTTCAGGAAGGCCGTGAGAAAAAAGATATTGTTTTCCTGACCACGGGACTGGGCGCCGCCAACACCATGTTCGGCTGCATCAACAGCCATTACTACGATGCCGTCAAACCGGTGGACGGGAAAAAGGGATTGTTCAGAACAAAACAGGCCGGACGCACCGGCTTGGGAACGGTCATGATCAGCAAGAATATCCGGGCGATCGTCGTGCTTTCGGGTTTTCCGCACGGCGAAAATCCTTACGGGGCGGCGGATTGGGAGAAGGTCAAACATTCCGGAACAAAACTCCACAAGATCGTCAAAGAGGTGGATCCCCAGTCCCTGCGCATGTATCGCAAGGGATCGGCAGGACTCATTACCTTTATGAACAAGGATGATTATCAATCGCTGCCGGTGAATAATTATCAGTACGGCTCCGATCCCCGGGCGGGCAATATCTGCGGTAAGAATTACGAGGAACATCTGTTTGACCATCGGGGGATGGACGGCTGTTTTCCCGGCTGCAACCTCAGATGCACCAAGGGCGGCTGGGTGACGCTGGTTTCCGGCGAGCATCATGGTCGGAAGGCCTGGGTGGACGGGCCGGAGTATGAAACGGCGGCCGGTTTCGGATCCAATCTGGGCGTTTGGAATCCCGAATTTATTATGGAAGCGAACTGGTACTGCGACAATTACGGGATCGATACCATCACCACCGCCGTCATCATGGCTTTTGTGATGGAATGCTATCAGCGCGGCTATCTGACTGGAGAAGATACGGATGGCTTTGAATTAAACTGGGGCGATGAAAAGTCTGCGATGCAGTTTATTCACGATGTTGCCTACCGCAAAACGGCGCTCACCAGCATTGCGGGTTTGGGGATGACAGAACTGATCAGTTGGATTGGCGACCGATATGCCGCCCGGACTTCTCAACCCAATCCCCGCAGGGAGCTGGAAAAATTTGCCATGCAGGCCAAAGGGCTTCCTTTTTCCCTTTACCGGACGCATCGGTCGTTATCGATGCAGGGCTCTTACGCGGCGGCCAGCGATATCGGCGCGCATCACGCGGCCGCCTGGTTGATCAAGGTGGATTTGCTGGGCGCTTTTCCCACCTTTGAAGCAAAGGCGAATGCATTAATTACTTATCCGCGCGTGCGTCTGGGCAACGATAATCTGGGTTTGTGCAAACTGCCGTGGGTGGACGTTTTCAATCCGGATTCCAGCAGCCGCAAGGATACTGACATCTATATTAATCCCGCGTCTCAGGAAATCTACGCCGATTTTTACAACGGCATGCTGGGGACTAACATGACCTGGGAGCAGATCTTCGAGCAGACGGATCGCGACATCAATCTGCAGCGCATTTTGAACATCATGGCCTTTGATAAGACAACAGGCGAGCATGACTGGATTCCCGACCGGGCGATCGGTCCCACGGTAGACGCGCTCTACGAAAAAGAAAAAGCATATAACGACGAACAGGTGAGTTCCCTGCTGAACAGGCCGCTTGACGAAGTTCAGAAAATGCCGACGTATGAGAAACGGAAGATTTTGATGGAGCGCCGCAAGGAAGAGCTGAAAAAATTAATCCGCGTTTATTATGCCCAGCGCGGCTGGAGTGAAACCGGCATTCCCAGGGTCGAGACTATCAAAAAGATCGGCTTGTGGGATTTTTTAAGCGATGAAGCCAGAGCGAAAATTACCGCGCTGAATGCATAGGACGCCATGTCCGGCGGGCTGAAGCCGTCTCAAAAGTATCGGATAGATTGTTCGTCATCCGGCAATTGTTTTCCTGATGAGCCCGAAAAGCCAGGCCACTTCCGCCTCGGTCAAACCCGCGGCGAATTCCATGATGGTTGTGTCGCTGCGGGCGATGATGCCTTTTGTGCCGACCATTTTCATAATGGATAAAAGCAGCCCCGGCACCGGGCGTCCGTCAGGCATCCGTGGTGTTCCAGTGTCTCCGATGGACGTCTTTTTCATATCCGGCAGATCGACGGAGTTGATGATTCCCTGCGTCGTGGGAGCCACCAAGTCATCCAGTTCATCCGCTGGAATCTCCGCTGTGGTCAGTTTTCCCTGTTTCATGGTTTCCACACGCAGAAATGCTCTGGTCACGGTGATCCGTTCAAAATCCTTTTTCATCTGATACAACGTCCGGAACGCCGACAAGACAGGTACCAAGACAAAAAGAATGACCAGTGAGCCTGCAATAATATAGCGGAAATGGTCGGGCATGCGCGAGATCAGGATGACCGGAATAAAGAACCAGGCCACGCCCACGGCGAAAATAACGGAAAGAAAGATGGAGATATACAGCAGGCCGGTCCTCGGTGTGGCATCCAGATGAATAATAATACCTTCTCCAGTCTGTTCCACCCGCGAGCGTTTAATGGAAGGCTCCGGCGGCAGGAAGTTGACGGACTCGCCCGTTCGCCGGATTCTGTCCCTGTAGGATTCGTTCAGATGAGAGGGATCACGGATGATTCTCTCGCCGGTGGACGTATCGACCAACGGCTTCTGCAGAAAACGCGAAAGCTCCTCTGCCAGTTGCCTGGCCTCGGTAAAGCTGGTGGGCGCTGAAACGGAAATGGGCTTGGTCAGTCCTCGTCCGGATATTTTAACCGGCCAGGTTGCGGCGGATTCGCTGTCCCCGCTGGAGAAATCCATTTCCACCTGTTCGACTGCGTCCATCAAATACTCGATGCGTTTGAGGGGCACGATCAACCCGTACCACTGAACAACGCGGCCTCGGGCCCGATCGAGGATAATGCCGGAGCGCCCGAAAACCAGCGCTGCCCCCACAACCGCAAACACGGCACCGAACGGGATGAGGACAAGGGAAGAAGGCGTTTCCTCCATCGGCACAAGGCCCAGAGGAATCTGCATGATGAAGAGACCGACCAGAAGAAACGGCAGGCCGAAAATAGAAATACAGCCGCCTCCGGTGCGAATTTCCAAAGTGGCCTGATCCCGATAGATGAAGGGACTTTTCTTTGCGCCGACAGGCGTTGGATTCATCATCTTCATGTCCCAAGTGCCGCATCGAATTTCTTGATTTTTTTTACAGCATACCGCCTGCACAAAAATATTGCCAGAACATTTCGTGTTCAGGGCTCTGCTCAGGCTGATTCAATCCCGACGTGTCGGGACTGAACCGATTCCAACCTCAAAAACAATATGAATATCCGGCCAGATTGTGATAAGTCATTAATCAGCTAAGCGATAAAAACAGGGGAACAAAAACGTTGTTTTGGGTGTCTAATATACCAGAGGGCAGGAAAGCGGCTGTCGGGGATGAAGATCTGCAATATGTGATGCTTTGTCAGAAGGGCGATGTCGAAGCTTTTACCGTGCTGGTGGAAAGGCATCAGAAAAAAATGTTGAACATTGCTTATCGAATGACCGGTGATTATGATGAAGCCTGCGATGTGACGCAGGAGGCTTTTATTGCGGCCTATAAATCGATTAAGAGCTTTAAGGCGGAGGCGAAATTTTCCACCTGGCTTTACAGAATCGTGATCAATTGTTCCAAAAACCGCCTGAAACAACTGCAGGGCAAATCCCGGCATGAAAGCATTCTTATCGATGATTCCGGCGAAGAGAAAATTGGGGGAACCAACCATCCCTTGCCAAGTCATGAGGACAATCCGGGCGCGACAATGGAGAGGAGGGAACGGGAAGCCCATGTGCAAAAGTGCGTCAATTCCCTCGATCATGAATATAGGGAAGTCCTGGTCTTGCGGGACATTCAGGGCTTTTCTTATGAGGAAATCAGCGATATGCTCAGCGTGCCGGATGGTACCGTCAAATCCAGACTGTCCCGGGCGCGCAGCGCGCTGAAGGATTGTCTGAAAAAAGTGATGGGTGATTTATGAAAGAATGCAAACAGATTGAAAACCTGCTCCCTTTGTATCTGGATGATTCACTGTCCGGCGCGGATCAAAAAGCCGTGGAAGAACACCTGACGTCATGTTCGGACTGCGCACAAACTCTTGCCCAGTTGAGAAAAACCCATTCTATGACAGCGGACCTGTCCGACGTTGAGCCGCCCGCCTGGTTCAAACAGAAAATCATGGCCGGTGTGCGCGAGCAAGCCGAAAAGAAAACTCTTTTTCATAAACTGTTTTATCCGCCGAAGATAAAAATTCCTGTGCAGATATTTGCGACCATTTGTATCGCGGTGCTGACCGTTTACATTTACAGGGCAGGGGAAGATCAGATGAAGAAGGTGGTGACTTCATCGATTGAGTCACCGGTTATGGAGGCTCAGAAAAAACAGCAACCACAGAGAGAACTACAATCAAAAGCGGACAGCGTGATGCCAACTGAAGAAGCAGTGAAATCCGCGGACAAGATGGCGCTTCCCAAAAGCGCGGCGCCCGAAAGGGATTGGGCTTCGGCGCCTTCCGCGGCTAAAGACGCAAACGAGCAGATCACGACTGCCGCGGCTCCTCCCGCGGATAGAAGCGCGAATGACCAGGTCGGCAGCTCCAGGAAAGCAGAATCAATAATGGCCGCTGAGAAAATGGATGCAACCAAAAGCGCTCCGGCGGCGAAACCCGCCGCAACGGATGAAGTAGTCCACAGGGATGGAAGTGTCAAGGCGGCAAAATCTGTGATGATGCCGGAATCCCGGTTGAAGAAGAAAAAACAAAACGATGTTTTAAATGCCGCAATGAAAGGCGGCCAAGCGCCGAAGGCGCAGGATATGATCAAACAAAACCGCGTTGTCTTGAAGGTTGCCGATCTTGATGACGGTATCATTGAAGTCGAAAAGCTTCTGGTCAAATACGGGGCCAAAAATATTTCGCGGCAAACAGCGCAGTCGAAAACCACTCTGACCGTCAGGCTGGAAAAACAGAAAATGAAAGAGTTTACAGCGCAATTGAAAACAGTCGGTCAGATCCAATATCAGGATGCCCTTGATGGCCATCAGGAAGAAGAAATAACATTCGTTATTGACATTGTAAGTCCATAAACGCCAACGATTGTTGGCTGCTAAGTATCCGATAATCAAAATATATTTAGAAAACTATATTGCTTGACTCCAATCGGCGGCGAGAGTAAAATTATAAAAGATTTTGAGCTGTGAAAGGAGGATTATGTAATGGCTAAATATCTCTATAATCAGGAGGCGGTTGAGAATCTCAAGCTCAGCGACACCTCTGTTCTGGATCGTCTGGTTGATTTTGAATCGGCGCGCGAAGCGCACTCGAAAAAGGAACACGCCAAGAAAGACAAAAGAATGACAATCGGTGAAGCTGTCGCAACATTTGTTCAGGATGGCGACATCATCACCGATGGCGGTTTTTCCTATGTCCGGACGCCGCATCAGGCTTTTCACGAGGTGATCAGGCAGGGCAAAAAGAATCTGCAGATGATCGGATCACCCAATACGAACCAGAGTTTTTTTATCTTTTACGGATGTGTGAATTTTTCCCACAATTCATACTCCGGGGCGGAGATGCGCGGGATTGACCGACTCTATGACCGCGCCTTGAAGCAAGACAAGGTTAAAATTCTTTCCGAGTGGAGTCACGGCGGCATGGCGCAGGGATTCAAAGCCGCTCAACTGGGCTCCCCGGGTGTTGCCAGCAAGCAGATGATCGGCAGTGATCTGGTGCGCTACAATCCTTATCTCAAGGTCATCCAGAATCCCTTAAAGAAGGATAAAGATCCAGTTGTGTTTGTTCCGGCTTTGTATCCGGATGTGTCTTTCATTCATTGCCACGCGGCGGATAAGTACGGCAACGCGTATATCTACGGTCCGGCGGTGAATGATCTGGCGATGGCCGCAGCGGCCCGCAAAGTCATCATTACCGCGGAAGAAATTGTGCCCGAAGGCGATATTCGCTACAACAAGCAGGGTCAGATCATTCCGTTTTTTTATGCGGATGCCGTGGTGGAAATGCCTTTCGGGGCGCTTCCCGGAAGCATGCCCGGATGTTACTACTGGCCGAGACAGTGGTGGGAAAAGTGCATGCGGTGGGCTACCCTGACGGACGAAAACGCCAAAATATTTCTTGACGAATGGATTATCAATAACAAGAACCAGTTCGACTTTGTCGAAAAACTGGGCGGCGCAAAGTGGATTGCTGAAGCCCGTCGTCAGACCAAAGCCGCCGAAGGCGATAACGAAGACATCGATTTCTCTTACGAGGAATTCACCCTGAACCACGATTCGGGACTCTACTATTAGAAAGGAGAAAACCATGCGAGATTTAAATGCACCAGCCAATCCTTTGGAAACATTGGCTTATATCATTGCGCAGCAGATTCACGATCATTCGATCGTATACATCGGGACCGGATTGCCCATGGTGGCGGGGATTCTGGCCAAGAAAACCCACGCCCCCAACATCACCATCGTCTATGAGTCAGGCGGTCAGGACCCGATCGAGGGTGACATGCCCTGGTCGGTCGGTTGTCCCTTTACCTGGCGCAAATCACCCACCATTATGGAAATGGCCTATTCATTCGCGCAGTGCTACAATGGCTATGTGGATATCGGATTCCTGGGGTTTGCCCAGGTGGACATGTACGGCAACGTGAACACGCACATGATCGGCAAGGATTTTCATCATCCCAAAGTCCGTCTCACCGGCAGCGGCGGCAACAACGATCTTTCTTCGTTGATGGGCAATATGGTTCTGGTCGGACTCCAGACGCCGGACAAATTCCCGGAGAAAGTTGATTTCGTCACCTCCGTGGGACACTTGACCGGCGGCAACTCCCGTCAGGAAGCCGGTCTCATCGGCAATGGTCCCAGCGCAGTCATCAGTCCCTGGGGCGTTTATGATTTTCACCCGCTCAGCAAACGGATGCGCGTCAAATCGCTCACGCCTGGCGTTACGTTTGAGATCGCTCAGTCTTTGACCGGCTTCGAGCTTCTCAAGCCCGATGGAGACATTCCGCAGACAAAGTTGATTACGGACGACGCAGTGAAAATTATACGGACGGAGGTGGATCCGCGCGGCGTTTTCACCACCATGCCGACATAGCCGGGAAATGGGAGATCGTCTTGATAGTATCAGAAGCGCTCTTGACACAATGTGAACATATGAAGTCGGGATGATGGAATGGCCATCTTTTGATAAGCATTGAAAACATTAAAACACGGTAATTAAAACTTTAATTCAGGAGGGCGATCATGGAAAATACAAAAAAAATTCTTGCTGTGAGTTGGATTACTCAGTACTGTCAGGCGACGGTTCGTGCGGCTATTGAAGTGGCGAGCAGGTTTGATGCCGAATTGTCCGTGATTCATGTCGTTGACACGCAATTGCTGCAGGGATGGAATCTTCCCTTCAAATTTCATGATGAAGAAAACCAGAAGACATTGGAGCATATTAGAGCAGAGATAAACTCCGTAGTGAATATTGAAAAGAAAGAAGGCATGAAAGTCAAAACGATTGTCAAAGAAGGCAATCCCGTCGAAGAGATTCTGAAATATGTCGAAAAGGAAAAGATCGACATCATTGTCCTGAGAGCGCATGAAAAAAGCCGGTTCGAACAGTTTATGGTCGGCGGCAGCAATGATGAACTGATCAGGTTGATGCCCTGCTCGATTTTTTTGGTTAAAAATGAACCGAAATCCGGAACGGCGCGGAGCAAAAAGTAATTCCGGCGGTACGGTCAATCCAGCCAGGCCGGCATGAAGGCGATTGACGTGAACCTGAAAAAATTACAAGCGCTGATTGTATTGTGGCCGGGGATCATGGTCTGCTTTTTTCTGGCGGCCTGTTCCCCCCGGCCGCAGTTGCCTGCTCTGGCCGGTGATGCGGTGGTTCTGGCCTTCGGTGACAGTTTAACTTTCGGAACCGGCGCTGACACTGCTCAGAGTTATCCGGCAGTTCTGGAATCCATAATCCACCGGCGTGTGGTCAATTACGGGATACCGGGGGAGGTCACCGCTGAAGGGCTCTCCCGGTTGCCGGGCATTCTGGAAAAAGAAAAGCCGGCGTTGATGCTGTTGTGTCACGGCGGCAACGATCAGCTCAGACGCAAGGATTTGAAGCAATCGGCAGACAACATTAGAGACATGATCGCCTTGGCCCGAAAATCCGGAGCCGCTGTTGTTCTCATTGCCGTGCCGTCACCGGGACTGTCGCTTAAACCTCCATCCTTTTACCGGGAAATGGCCCGGGAAATGAAAATTCCTGTCGAAGAGGACAGCTTGTCCGACATTCTGGCCGATCGCACTCTCAAGTCCGATTTAATCCATCCCAATGCCGCCGGATACCGGCGTCTGGCCGAAAGTGTCGCCAATCTTTTGCGAGAGAGCGGCGCGCTTGATTAATCGGATTCAATTTCGGAACGATACAGCTTATTTTTTGATGCTTCCCGAAAGAAATCCGACCTGCGTGTAGGCCGGTTTGGGATAGGTATAGAATCCTTTTTTGGTTTTGGCTCCAAGTTCTCCACGATCCACATACTGCTTGACAAAATCGGCGATGATCCTGTCCTGGGGGGCATTCGTCTTCTGCGCCCAGTAATCCACAATGGTCCAAACCGTTTTTAAACCGATCTGATCCATGATGCCGAAGGGGCCCATGGGCATCAGCATAACCCCCATCCATGACCGGTCCACATCCTCGATGCTGGCGACGTCCGTGGCGGCCAGAGACATAGCGGATCTGAAAAGGCTTGAAAGCATGGTGTTAAAGACGTAGCCGTTGTTCTCCCGGTGCAGCATAATGGGAACCTGTCCGATGCTCACCGCGAAGTCGTGCACCAGTTGTGTGACGGCCGGATCCGTGCCCGGATGAGGCATGACATCCACAATGTTGTTGACCCGCAGATCATGAAAATGAAGCGCCGCGAACTGCCCCGGCCTGCCCGTCGCTTCGGCAAACATGGAAGGCACGAGCAGCGAGGTGTTGGTGGTAAAAATCGTGTGTTTCGGGCAGAGCTCATTAAACTGTGCGAAAACCCTGCCTTTGAGTTTCGGATCTTCCGGAACGGATTCATTGATGATGTCGGCGTCTTTAGCCGCTGCCGCCGCGTCCGCGGTCATGGTCAGCCGATCCATCGTCTCCTGAAGCTGCTGTTCGGTTATTCTGTTGATCTGTACAAACCACGCCCCGAGCTTTCCCATCCGCTTCCGGGACGCCTCCAGAATTTCGTCCGAGATGTCATAAACAGTCACCTGGTATCCGTGCAGGGCGCAGATGAGGCCGATCTGCTGCCCCATGGTGCCGGCTCCCAGAATAAGCACTTTTTTAATATCTTTCAGTTCCATTTTCCCCTTTCCTCCTGTTGAATAACAGCACTATATACCATATTCGAAAAAATAAAACAGGCGATGTGATTTAAATCCACTTGAGGATTCCCGCAAACACGATGAAAGCGACAGCGTTGATGGCGAAGAGCGAACCGATAAAAAGCTTTTGCGCGCGCGGTTCCCAGTCGTGGACGTAACAGGCGGCGGCGAAGAAGGGGATGTAAACCGTCACAAACACCGGAAAAGCGCCCCACCAGCCGTAAACCCAGACAAAAGCCGGCGTGCGCACCAGGAAGATTTCCAGGATCGAAGCAAAAGCGGCATTGGCCACGGAAAAGAACAAACGGTTGTTGATGCCCATGATTTTCATCGTTGGATCTTTTGGCATCAGCTTGCAGACGACAAGCCCCGCGATGGAAAACATCAGGCTGATTTCAATTCCAACCCCCACCATAATTTCAAACGCTGTTCCCGTGGGCACCGTCCACAGCGCGTGGCCGGAAAAGTGCTGAATGAGCGCGTTGATAATTTCGACGAACCAGTGCACCATGTAAAGAGCCAGTCCGCCGGCAATGGCGCGATAATTGTTTTTTTCGTATTCGTTGGCATAGATGTATAAAACGATCACCAGCAGCGGAATCACATACCACTGAAACGTATCGCCGCTTCGCAAGATGTTTAATGCCTGCTTTGTTGCTTCGGGATTATTTAAATTCATCGCCGCACCTCCTTTGTCGGTTCAGATTTTTTTGCGAAATCTGTTTGATGAACGATATTTTACATCCAAACTGGAAAAATAACAGCCTCAATTTTATCACTTTCGATCGCCCTGAACACGTTTGACAAAGCCTCTGCAAGGGTGTAGATTTTACCATAATTGAATCGAGGAGGTTTCTTATGAAAATATCTTTGATTGAGCTTTATCATGTTCAGATTCCTCTCCAGCAGACTTTCTGGCCTACCTGGATTCCCGGCTATCCCCAGACGCATAATGGATTTACCTTAATCAAATTGGTGACCGACGACGGCATTGAAGGATACTCGGCGGGGTCTGCTCTGGGATATGAACGGGAAGGGCTGGGAGACCTTATCGGCGGATACCTGCTGGGTGCGGATCCGACGGATATTGACTCCTGCCAGAATTTGCTGAAACAAGCCGGCATTCTCGGATGGAGAAATTTCTGGATCGAACCCGCGTGCTGGGACATCATCGGCAAGAGCAAGGGCAAGCCCGTGTATGAGCTGTTAGGCGGCGAGGCGAGGCCCATCGAGGTTTACTGTTCCACCGGAGAAATGCACGAACCGGAAAAGAGGGCCGAAGAGCTCATGGCCATGAAAGAGCGCGGATTCAAGGTGGCCAAACTGCGGGTAAAAAACAAGGCGCTCAAAGACGATATCCGACACATTGAGGTGATTAGAAAAGGTGTGGGGGATGGGCTTGTCCTGGGCGTGGATGCCAATCAGGGATGGCTGGTGACCATTGTCGATAAAATTCCCGCGTGGGATTTGAAGCGCGCGACGGAATTTGCCGAAGCCTGCGCCGCCAACAACATCAACTGGCTGGAAGAGCCGCTCGATTCCAGAGATTATGACGGCAATGCCGCCTTGAAGAAAATCTCCAAAGTGAAGATCAGCGGCGCCGAACTCAACTACGGCTGGGATGAAATCAAAATCATGCTGGAGAAAGACTGCTTCCATATTTATCAGCCGGACGCGACGTTTGCCGGAGGAATCGCGCAGGTGAAGAAGGTGATTGACGGCTGCCACGAACACAACAGGGAATATTCTCCGCACACCTGGACCAACGGAATCGGGTTTTATATCAACTGGAACATGGTGCTGGCCGACAGGGGCAACAAACTCCCGCTGGAATATCCGCTGGAGGAACCTTCCTGGGTGCCGCGGGAAAGAGAAGGAATTATTGAGCCGATCATTCCGGATAAAAACGCGATGCTCGCGCCTTTTACGAGGCCCGGCCTCGGTTTTGAAATCAATCAGAAACTGTTGAACAAATACGGCAAGCGATTCTTTAAACTCACCGAAACCAGACTCAAACTGAAAGTGATCAGGCAAAAGGGGATCAAAGCCGCGTTGGAGCTGAAGAAGAGAAAAGAATCGCAGTAGCCATTGTCGATTTTCAATAGTCCAGCTTTTCCGTTTTGTTTTTTGTGTCAGGTTATCTTCGACGAGGGTTCTAAAAAAATGAAAATTCAAAAATTATTTACGGAGGAAATAAGTATGCGGCGCACGATCAGCAAAATGATTGGAATGGCACTGTTGGCGGTCATGGTTATGTTATGTATATCCTGCACCACATCCAAATGTATGGTGGAAAGGACGCAATGTAAATTTGATTGCCCATCCACGGTCGGCCTCAAGGAAGTCTGCGAACAAAAATGCAATGTCATGTATGACCTTTGCAGAAATAAAGAATGATATTGTAGACAGGCCTGATTCTTAGTCAGCGCTATGCGCAACAACGAAATAAGGCTTTAAAGAGTGTCGGCTGGTTGGTGCCACTGCCTTGCGTAAGTCTTCAATATTATTTACATGTCTATCCATGTCAACGTGGTCCGGTTAGACAGTTAACCGGACCGGATGAGCCTGTACCATCGTAATTTTCACTTCAGACAAGAATTAATTGACACAATTTACATTTTCATATTTATATCCAAAATTGTGATTTCCAATATGCATGGTCATATTACGGTTGTCCATCTGCCGCATATTAAATAATTTTATTAAATTAAAGGAGTAATTTTTATGGGAACAGAAAATCTTGATTCTTACTACACTAAACCGGACAATCTGGTTGATCTCTTCGAAAACAGCGTGGCGAAGTTCGCCTCACGCAATCTATTCGGAACCAAGAACAAAGAGACAGGACAGTATGAATGGGTCACCTACGCTCAAGTAGCCGAACGAGTGAATAACCTCAGGGGAGCTCTGCATAAACTGGGATTAAGCAGGGGTGAAAAAGTGGGGGTCATTGTCGGCAACGCGGTTGAATGGTTTGTGTGTGAAAATGCCACCCAGGGTCTGGGAGGGGTTTTCGTTGCCATGTATGAAAAGGAGCTGCAGAAAGTCTGGCAATACGTCATTCAGGACGCCAATATCAAATATCTTTTTGTCAGTAATCAGAAGATTTACGATGTCGTGAAGAATTTTCAAAAAGATAATCCAACGCTCAAAGACATATTCATTTTGTACGGTAATGGAGAAAATACCCTGGCGTCACTGGAGAAAATGGGAAAGGCAAACCCTGTCCCTTCGTATAAACCGCACTGGTCGGAAACGGCCTGTATCATCTACACCTCCGGCACCACCGGCGATCCGAAAGGAGTGCTGATGAGTCATGGCAACCTGTCGCACTGTGCCCAGACGTCCTGGGAGGATTTCGAGACGGGAGAAGTCAAGGTGGGTCTGAGCATTCTGCCCTGGGCGCACAGTTTCGGACTGAGTGCCGACCTGCACTGCTTTATCCTGGCCGGCTGGAGCCTCGGATTTGCGGAATCTGCAGATAAACTTCTTGTCAATTTCGGTGAAATCAAACCCACTCACATGTCCGCCGTGCCGCGTGTCTTCAACATCATTTACGACAAAATTCAGCAGGGCGTCGCGGCTGACCCGGTCAAAAAACAATTCTTTGACGCGGCCTGCGCCGAAGCCGTCAAGAACCGGGGCCTGGCAGAGAAAACAAAAGAATTCCTGGATTATGATGCCCTGGTGTTTTCTCAGATCAGAGCGCTGTTTGGCGGGCGGTTAACAAATGTCGTCACCGGCGGGGCATCGATGAAACCGGACATTGCATTGTTCTTCAGTGACGTCGGAGTCAATACCTATGACGGTTACGGTCTGTCCGAGACCGGACCCGTTATTACAACGAATTCGCCCAGGCAGGGTAATAAATTCGGGACGGTCGGCAAGACGGTCCGAGGGATGCATGTCATTATCGATAAATCCCGTGTCGGTGAAGACAGCCCCGACGGAGAAATTGTTGCCTATGGAGCGCACGTTATGCAGGGTTATCACAATAAACCGGCGATCACCAAAGAAACATTAATGCCCGATACCTGGAACGGGCTTCCCGGCATCAGGACAGGAGATCGCGGCTGGCTGGACGAAGAAGGATACCTGCATATCACCGGCAGATTCAAGGATGAATATAAACTGGAAAACGGCAAGTATGTCCATCCTGAATCCATTGAGAATGAAATGAAACTGCATCGTTACGTGTCCAATGCATTGGTTTATGGCGACGGCCGTCTCTACAATGTGGCCCTGGTTGTGCCGGATTTTGAGGCGCTCAAAACCGATGCTCAAACATCCGCATGGACGCAGGGAACACCCGAAGAAACCATTGCCAATAAGGAATGCACCGATTTTATTTCTAAACAGATTGCCGATCATCTCCGCAAATCTTTCGGCGGATATGAGATTCCGCAGAAGTTCCTTTACGTCACAGAAGACTTCTCCGTGGAAAACGGCATGCTGACCCAGACATTGAAACTGGTTCGCCGCAATGTTATGAAGAAATACGGCGAACAGTTGAGCGCACTCTATAATGACTGATCGATGAATGCTGACAAAAATCTTTGATGAAAGATGATTGATACGCCGGAGCATTGAAAAATGTTCCGGCGTTAGATTAATATCAGAAGTAAAGTCATCAAATGTTTAAAATAGAAAAAATCATATCCGGCGGACAGACCGGCGCCGACAGGGCGGCGCTTGATTTTGCCATCGATAACGGCATTCCCTATGGTGGATGGCTGCCGAAAGGCAGAAAGACGGAGGACGGCAGACTTTCCGAAACATATCATCTTCAGGAGATGCCCACGGAAGACTATGCGAAGCGGACGGAAATGAATGTTCTCGATTCGGACGGCACAGTAATCGTTTCCAATGGATTTCTGAAAGACGGATCGGCCTTAACCAGAGAATTTGCCATCAGGCACGAAAAGCCTTGGATTCATATCGACAGGAAAGAATTGTCTCTGCACGAGGCGGCAGAAAAACTATTTTTCTGGCTGACGGAAAACCAAATCAAGATACTCAATGTAGCGGGATCCCGGGCGGGTAAAGATCCGACAATCTATGAAACGACTCGGTATCTCTTGAAAACAACACTCTCAAAATAGAAAACGATGAGAATGTTTGGAGAGTGGAGGCGCTGTCAATTGTAAATCTGCGACATATCATAGCCGCAGGAAAATTCATGGGTGGACGGGTTGCTTCTCAAATGGTTGCCGAGAATAGACTGTCGGTGGATGGAGTTTTCTTGACAACACCTTTAAAGACGATCATGAATCATAATATTCTTCCTCAATTTATCAACCTTAAAAATTATTCAACCTTTCAATTGATATTAGTTACTTTCAATAATGGCAGGAACCACTCTACAGAGGGATTGATTTATTTATATTATGAGCGTGTACTTAAAACGGCAATCTATATGAGCATCATCCAGCCATAATTTTATATACACCAGGAAGCAATGATTGGCGGTAAAGTAGGAATATTAAATTGTATTCTCCAAGCTTAGGGAAGTTGATAACCTTTCTCTCTGAATAATCTTAGGCAGGCATGCACGACAGTCTCGTCATAAAGAATCCCTTTGTTTTTCTCAATCTCTTCAAGCGCTGCCTCAATACCAAAACCTGGACGATATGGACGATGGGAGGCCATAGCTTCTACAACGTCGGCCACAGCCAAAACGCGGGCTTCGATAAGAATTTCATTGCCTTTCAGATTTCTTGGATAACCGGTGCCATTCATCCGTTCATGATGCTGGTAAAGTATTTCAGCCAGAGGCCAGGGAGATTCCACATCCTTCAGCATCTCATATCCAGCGCGAGAGTGTTCCTTAATCAATGAAAATTCAAGTTGAGTCAGTTGGGTAGGCTTGGCTAATATCTCACTCGGTATGGATAATTTACCGATGTCATGAATGACACCTGCCATTCGGATTCCATCAATAACATCGCGAGACAGGCCTTTTTCTTTGGCGATGGTGCGGGCAAGATGGGCGACTCTCTTTTGATGACCCGCTGTATAAGGGTCTCTTACTTCCGTTGCCAGACTCAGGACCTGAATCGTTGTTTTAACAGACTGCCTCAGGGTTTTTAAAAGCTCATTGAGTTTCTCTTCCGTCTTCTTGCGCGTGGTGATATCCTGATAAATCACCTGAGACTGTTTTTCGCCGTTCCAGAATATTTCCTTACGAAAAACATGAAGGTGTCGTATTTCGCCATCTTTTCTTACGATGCTTATTTCATATTCAAACGGGCCAAATTCCCCTTTTAATCTTTTTTGCTTTCTTTTCTGAAATTCAGCGTAACTCTGCGGTGTATAGCGTTCCTTGACGGATGTTTTTTTCAGTTCCTCGACACTGCCGTAACCGTATATATCCAGAATGGCACTGTTGGCATAAATTGTTTCTCCTTCGATGGTTGATATGCGCACACCTAAAGGGGAATGATCAAGGGATTGTCGGAAGTTTTCTTCACTTGCCCGCAATTCATACTCTATTTCCTTACGTTTAGAGATGTTTCTGCTTTCAGCAAGAATGGAGATAGGTTTCCCATTCCTGTCGCGGATGAAACTGAATGAGACTTCGCCCCATATGGTTTGTCCGTCTTTACAGCAAAACTCCAGTTCCAGCGTACGATTTAAGACATAATCCGGAGGAGCGGCCAGGGCCCTGGGCATTTCTTCTGAAAAGAAATCCATTGCCGCCTTGAAGGATGTTGTCGCAAGGAATTTATCTATCGGAAGTTGTTTAATTTCAGCCTGTGTATATCCCATGACCTTTTCCGCAGACGGACTGACGTAAGTCACTTTTAAGTTCAGATCCATGAGCCATATGTAGTCCTTCATGTGGTCTGCAAGAAGATGATACTTTTCTTCGCTTTCTTTTAACAATTTTTCCGATTTTGTGCGTTCGGTGATATCTTTCACTATTACGACAAGATGCTTCTTCCCGTTAAGCTTGATTGTCCGACCGGATATATCTGTAAAAAGAAAAGATCCATCTTTTCTTAACATGGGTATATTTTGGGCTACAGAAATCTCATTATTGATGATTTTTTCAGCTTTTTGAATAATGTATGATAGGGATTCTTTCGGATGAAGATCAGGAATGCTTAAATTCAGAAATTCTTCTTTGGTGTAACCAAGCATCTCACATATTTTTTCATTAGCATCCATGAATTTATTGCCGTTCAAACGACCGGAGAACCGCCCCACAAGCATTCCGTCTGACGATAAATCAAATATTGTTCTGTAAGCTGAGTCTGCTTCTTTAAACGCTTTTGCAGCTTGTTGGCGTGGATTGGCAGTTTCTTGGGATAAAGCAGCTTTTGTTTTGTGATTTGAGCTCATTTTTCTCCTGCTATAAGATTGCTTTTGCAATCATAGATTATGAGCCAAAACGTTCGAGAATTATTATTTGTATCTAAAAAATACACGAAGACTGATTTTTTGTCAAAGTAAATAATATTGAGAATATGATGTAACAATGTTGCCGATTCGTAATTGGAAATTTGTTTCTTCTGGAATAAACGGAACGGCAACCTGCGTAAATAATCCAGCTTTCAACCCGTAATCATCACTGTTCAGACCTATGACGAAAATTCCCATGAAGCTTTATTTTTGCTTGATAAAAAATAAAAAAAGAGCTACATAAGTAATTAAATTGTACGTTTCCTACCATTACTTCTGTACGTTTCTCCAAAAAAAAATAAGAGTTTTTCGTAAATAGTAACCAGTCAACTTAATCTTAACTTTCTGGTGTAGTTATGAGAAGTAGTTGCCGGAAGTTACCGATTATTAGCCTCTAAGGGGTTATCCTGTCCCTTGGAGGCTTCTTTTCCAATTTCAATAAAGTTGAATCAACCTTTTTGAACCAATTCGAAGCAAAAGGAGGGGTTATTATGGAGGGCAAGAAAACTGTATTGATAACAGGTTCGTCCACTGGTATCGGCAGGGCAAGTGCTCTTCGTCTAGAAAAGGAGGGATTCCAGGTATTTGCCGGAGTGCGGAAATCGAGCGATGGAGACGCATTAAAAAATGCCTCGTCTGGAAGCTTGATACCTGTAATTCTCGACGTCACAAAACTGGAATCAATCGCGAAGGCTGTGGAAACGGTATCAGAGAAAACAAACGGTGAGTTATATGGATTGATGAACAATGCGGGTATTTCCGCCGGATTAACGGTAGAGCTCACCCCGATTTCGGTGTTGCGGGATGTTCTTGAGGTAAATGTGATAGGCTTTTTTGCAGTAACGCGGGCGTTTCTGCCTTTGCTAAGAAAAAGCATTGGACGTATCGTCAATACCGCATCGGTATCCGGATTAACCGCTCTCCCCGGCATGAGCGTTTATGCATCTTCAAAGTATGCCGTTGAGGCAATCTCCGAATCTATGAGGGTAGATCTTCGTCCCTTCGGAATATCCGTATCAGTACTAGAACCAGGGGTAATAGCGACAGGGATTTGGAAAAAGGCGACGGCTAAGGCCGTAGATATCATATCAAATGCGAACCCTGAAATATTTAAGCTTTATGCTCCATTAATATTGTTTTATAAAAACAATATCGAGAAGCAGAAATATCTTCCTCCGGAAGCAGTCGCTGACCGTGTGTATCACGCATTCACTGCAAAAAAACCAAAGTATCACTATGTTGTCGGGAATGATGCAAAATTCTTGGCATTTATTGAAAGTCTGCCTGAAAGAATAAGGGATTGGATTATATACAAGTCTATGTACAAAGAAGCGGATCTCACGCAGGCCTGGAGCGGCAAAGAGCGACGGGCTGAAGCGCGCCATACGGTGAATCTTCCCTGTGTTATCAGAGGTTTGCTAAACGGCAAACAGACCCATGAAAAGGCCTGGGTCATGGGTCTCGGCCGGCAAGGTATGTATGTCGAGGCCAAGGATCCGCTTGATGAAGGCACCGAAATGAGTGCCGAAATCAAGGCCAGACGAATCAACTCAACATTCTTAGCTATAGGCAAGGTGATCCGTAGAACCGCAAAAGGCATGGCGATCAGATTTGCGGAGCCCGTTCCAAGTGAAGTTGAAATGATCCTCACTGCCAAACGAAATTAAGGTAACGCAAAAAGCCATGAAAAGGATTTATCAAAAGTTGCCGATTACGGGGCTTCCACGGAGGTTATCATGCCTCTATGGAAGCCTTGTTTTCTGCTAATTAATTGTTCCTTATTTTTCCAAAAGATTGTTTCACTTAAATGAAAGGAGAAAAACAATGTATCTAATGGTGACATCATTCTACCCAGCTGATAAAGTAAAGGATGTAACAAATATTTATGTTAAAATGATGACAAAATATCCTGACGATACTAGTGTGGCGACTCCACTTGTACAGTGTGCGGTGAAAACAACTCTTGAAGGCATAAGAGTCATTCATATTAGTGATGTGAAAAAGGGGAAACTTGAGGCTGCTTTAGATTATGCGATAAAGAGAATGACCATGTTCTATGAAATACCAGGGTATAAATGGCAGATTGAAACCTCTCTCAATATTGAAGAGGCTATGAAAACTATTAGTATGTAAACTAAATCTAACAAAATCATTTTCTTGGTTGGTTAAAAAAAGGCAGGGTCAGAAATGGCTCTGCCTTTTTTTATTTTATCCTTCCGGAAAGAGAGCATCGTGCAATTTTGACGGGCATCCAACCTTTCAGTCCGAAATTAATAACGAACATTTCTATGGCGATCTTCTTTATTGAAAAGCTTTATCTCTTTGTTCATCCCTCTTTTGATTTTCTCTCTTCTTTGCCAGCCAATAGCACATCCAGTGGGCTTTTCGGCGCATGGGACATATCACGCAGCACGTGCGTGTAAATCATCGTCGTTTCCACATTCTTGTGGCCGAGCAGCTCTTGCACCTCGCGGATATTGACACCATTCATCAGCAAATGCGTCGCAAAACTGTGACGAAGCGTATGAACAGTGGCGAATTTGGGAATATCGGCCTTGCGGATCGCTTTTTTTATTACATCCTGTATCGCAGTATCGCTGATATGATGACGGCGTACTTTCCCGGAACGCGGATCAACAGAAAGGTTGTTCGCCGGGAAAATATACTGCCATGCCCACTCCTTACCGGCGTTGGGATATTTTCTGCCAAGGGCGTCGGGAAGATGGACGTCGCCATGGCCGTTGGCAAGATCACTTTCATGCAGCTTTTTCACGTCTATTAAATGATTCTTTAATAGCTCTTTCACGGTTGCCGGCAGAATAGTCGTCCTGTCTTTATCCCCCTTTCCGCTACGAACGGTCAATGTATTCAAATCCATATCGACATCCTTCACTCTCAGGCGCGCAAGCTCCATCAATCGCAGTCCTGAACCATAGAGCAAACCGGCAACCAGTAAATCCCTCCCGGTCAGACAGGCCAACAATTTCCTGATCTCTTCAACCGAGAAGACAACCGGCAATTTCTGCCCGCGTTTTGCGCGAACGGTTTCCGCCATATTACCCATATCATTGCAAAGCACATGACGGAAAAGAAATAGAATGGCATTGAAGGCCTGGTTCTGCGTTGAAGCGGACACTCTTTCCTGAAGCGCGAGATGACTGAGGAAATTTTTGCAGTCATCCGTTCCAAGTTCAGCAACGGCTCCCTTTCGGCCGGTTTGTTTGGCATAATCCAGAAACCGTTTGATCCATTGTAGATACGTTTTTTCCGTGGTGTAAGAGTAGTGTTTAAGCCGGATCAGCCGTTTTGCCTCTGTGAGCAGTTCCGGTGTAAAGTCTTCGGATTTCTCCGCCGGTATATTTATCGGCTTGAAGCCGCGGTAATGAAAATAATATAAACGAATGGCGTCACCCGCCTGCCGGATTTGCCAGTCGGACATGGCGGAATTTGATTTCAAAGATTCGATAAATTCTATGACGGCGTTTTCCTGATATTGATCGGGCGGTATTTGCTTTCTGTTGGCATAATTTAAAAATTTGCTGGCCCACAAAGCATAAAAAAAGACATTCTTTTCCTGCGCCAGTTTCTTATCCAAAAGAAAGGCTTGAAAATCTGGAAGAACGTCGTTTTTCCTGCTGTCGGACAAATTATCCATAATATACCAACTTGGCTCAAGCGGCATATTACCACAAATTGCCAAGTGTAAATAGTTCATTTTAACTGATTTATAAACACTTTTTTCTTTGCATTCTTTTCAAAAAAAGAGTAGCATCACCCCCAATATCGGAAAAAACCAAGTTGGTATATTAATTGTTGGCATAAAAAAACGGAGACATAATGGGAACAGAAATTAAAACATGGCAAATTGTAAACAACAAACTCACTCCAGTTAACACAAGTCTAAAAAATGAAGGAAGAACTGAGCCATATGACCTTGAACCCTGGATCGCCTCACACCCATTAATCATAGGACCTGATATTGCAATAATTGGAAAGCAAGTTATGTCAAAATCGGGACCAATCGATTTACTTGGGATAGATCGAACAGGGAATTTGGTTATTATAGAAATAAAAAGAGATAAACTCCCAAGAGAAGCCTTGGCTCAAGCTATTGACTATGCTTCTGATGCTGCCGAATGGACCATAGATAAAATTGCTGAAATCTGTTTGTCATATACTACAAAAGGCCTTGTTGAATTTATTAGTGAATCATTTCCTGATATTGATGTTGAAGCAATAAACATAAATGATAGTCAAAGAATTGTTTTAATAGGCTTTTCGGTTGAATCTTCACTTGAACGAATGATTGAATGGCTATCCGATAACTTCAATGTCAATATTAATGCAGTTGTACTAAATTATATAAAAACCTTAAATGGAGATGAATTATTAGCTAGGACATCGATCATTTCAGAAGAAATTGAATTAGAACGTGTAAAAAAGAAAAAAAAGTTTGAAATACCGATGTCTGATGAACCTGGAAGTTATGACAAAGACAATCTAAAGGAACTTTTGACTGAATATTTGTCTAAAGATCAGGTGACAAGTCTTCGAATAAGAGACGTCCTTCTCCCAGTTCTTTTAAAGAAGAAGACAGTAACAAGAGAGCAATTAAAAAAAGAATTTCTTGATTTTGACAAAACAGTGGAAGCATCAAAAGTTGGGTATCACCTTACAACAATATCGACACAATTAGGCATGAAAAAAAATGATTTCTTGAGACAGATAATTTCATATGAATACCCAACCTATTCTTGGGAAAAAGATAATTTCTCTATTAGGCCAGATTATCATGACTTTATTAATTCTATTCTTGAAGAATTAAAACAAAAAGAGAATGCCAACAAAAAAATGCACCCGATCGCGTAACCGCGCCGGGTGATTTTAAACGTTCTGTCTATATGCCGAATATTAAAGATGAAGCATGAATCACAAAACTATCAATAAAAACAGCCATGACGAAGTAACAAAACTTTTTACGTCTGTTTTCACATTATCTGAGGGAGAAAAGGAAGGCAGGCTGATCGGCAATCTTGCCTCAAAACTATCTTCCGGGATCGACAATCAAGAAATAATCTGTTTCGGAACCTATGAAGGTGGATCAATTGTTGGGGCTATTTTCTTTACTCGTCTTCAATTCAAAACGGCTATCCAGGTTTACATGCTTGCTCCTGTTGCTGTTAAAAAAGAACATCAGGGAAAGGGTGTAGGTCAAGCACTAATTAATTTTGGCCTTAATGAACTGAAAAATAGAGCAGTGGCTATTGTTATCACATATGGCGATCCATCATATTATTCCAAAGGTGGATTTCAACCTTTGTCTGAAAATGTCATTCAGGCTCCGCTTAAGCTTTTAATGCCAGAAGGTTGGCTGGGCCAGTCCTTAACAGGAAAACCAATTCCGACTATCAAAGAACGTCCTACATGTGTTGAGGCATTTAATGATCCAGCTTATTGGTGATTATAAAAGACAGAACAAAATCAATACAGCCGATCGCTACGCTCCGGCTGATTTTTTCGTTCGGCAAGGAGACACATTATGGAAGATGAGAAACTCTATCAGCAACTTGTTAGAAAGATTGGCGAAGGAATGATGAAGGGAATTGATCTAGCCACTGGCAACGATGTTTCTTCAATATCAAATTTTGTAGAAAGGCAGAAAACTCTCCATCCAGAATTAGCTGGCAATAATAGTGAACTTGCAGATCGTATCATTGGCAAGAAACAGTGGTATGCAAGTGCTGCAAGTTTCTGTTGGGGTTGTGGTGGCTGGTTTACCATTGTTCCCAATCTTGCCCACATATGGCGAATTCATGGAAGACTCGTCTTATCAGTTGCTCACATCTATGGATATGACTTACGCGATCCAGAAATAAAAGAAGATATAGCTCTTTGTTTTGCGTTGAGTAGTGGGAACGAAGCTCTTAAAAAAGTTCTAAAAGAAGCAGGTCTGGTTGGCGCAAGGAAAGCTTTGTTAACACCAGTAATCAAAGAAATTATAAAATCGCTACCGAATAAAATCATTACAATAGCAGGACAGAAAAGTTTATTAACTGTTGCAAAAATAGTTCCTGTTGCTGGTGGTATAGTCTCCGGTACTATGGATTTCTTCTCTACAAAAAGCATCGGAATGGCAGCAAAATCTTATTATGGATAAAACAAATTAAAAATTAATGCCGAACAAACAAATCCACCCGATTGCTACCAGCGCGTTGCTGCACGTCTGCGCTTGCACCGCATCAAGCCTGGTGGTACTTTGAGGGTAGTTGCTCCGCTGTGGTAGCAACGGGTGATTTGGGTCGTTAGCATAGGAGGATATTTCATGGGACAGGTAACAGTCAGAACAAAGGATGAGTTGAAGAATGCAGTTGATGCAAAAGCGGAGCACATTATTGTTAAGGGCGAACTTGCAGAAAAATTGAATACCGGGCTTAAAATAAAAAAAGCATCCAAATGGGCTATCGGTCTTCTCGCAGTATCACTAGGAGCTGCACCATTCACGGGTGGGATGAGTATGGCTGTTGCGGCACCCATTGCTGCATTAACTGGGATTGAGATCGTCGCAATAATTGCCGTTGCCGCAATCGGCATCGCCTTAATTCTGTTAATTTGTCGAGAATATAAAAAAGTTACTTTCCGTGGGAAGAAGGGAGATATGGAAGCAGAATTAGAACTCGAACGGGATGCAGCTGCATCGTAACTGAAAAATAAAAAGGAGATTGATCTTATGCATATCACAGAACTAAGGATTTGCTTCGAAGAAATTAGTGATGCTTTGGCTCTTGGCGAAAACTCCATTGTGGAAAACATCTTTAAAACGGCAAAAGAGATCGTAAAGCAAGGCGGTTCTATTATTATCGAACAACGTTATGAAAATGCCCAGTCTGACATTTTGGCGAAATATTCGACGGAAATTGAAGTAGATAATTGGAAGAACAAGCTCAATGACATTCAGGTTCTCCTAAAGAGACACAAAATAGATTAATGCTAACAACCGCATCAACTCGGACTGGCAATTCCGCTGCGCTCCATTGCCAGCCGGTTATGCGGAGCGTTAGGCGTAGATATGGCGAAAGGAGTCTAAATTATGGGATATGCCAAGCTTTTGTGGATTTATGAGGATGGTATCCGGCATCCAAGCGACGATTTGTCTGAAAGAGTAGGCGATGCTGTCCTAAATGTCTGCACACGAGGAGCCAAGAGCGCTCCCGTTCGGAATCACAACAATTGTGTTAACCTTGCCGGAGAAGCACATTCGACAGAGGCTCAAGTGTATTTATGGGTAGGCAACTGTCTTCGTCCCATATACCAATTGGATGATGACCGGATCGAACTTGCGGCAGAACTAATACGACAAATTAAACGTACGAAAGAGCCAGAACAAGCACCGGCAGCAGTAAGGTTTTGGCAAATGCTAACATCCAGAATTGATGACGTGAGCCCCTTTGGACAACGCTTACTGTTTCATCTTCCTCGATCACCTATGTCTGCATATCGATGGGGTATGATAGGCGCGCCTTGCACGTTGCCCGAACTGCGCGAAGCTATTCTCGACTCAAGGCGAGTTCATGCCCTTGACGTTCTTTACTCGTACGTTGCTGATTATCAGCGGACCACTGCAAGTCTCGGGCCTTCGCCAGCGGAAAACGCATCTCACCTTGTGGAATTGGCGAAAATAATTTTAGATATCAAGGCAAATGGCTCGCTGGCCGATTCGGAACAGTCGCAGTTACATTCTATCGCTAAAATGCTTTCCGGTCTTTTCCTCGATTCAGATTTTAAGGTCTACGCTGAGGCAAAGTCCTTAAGTGACTGGGCTAATGATAACAAATAGAAAGGACGCCTAACAACCGCATCAATTCGGACTGGCAATTTCGCTGCGCTCCATTGCCAGCCGGTTATGCGGAGCGTTGTGCAGTATATAAACAGCGTAGATAAAGTATTTGCTAATAGGTTTTTTTAAGTATATGTAATTGTAAAAAAGAAGCCGTGTGAAGAAAATGGAAGTAACTTCAAATATATATCATGGTGATAGCAAAGAAGTCTTAAGGGATGTTCCGTCTAATTCTGTTGACCTCATAGTAACATCACCACCTTACGCAGACCAACGAAAAAACATATATGGAGGCATTCACCCTGATCAATATGTGAAATGGTTTTTGCCTATTTCAGCGCAGCTTTTACGTGTGCTCAAGCCGACAGGTTCCTTTATTCTCAATATCAAGGAGAAAGTGGTAGATGGTGAGCGCAGTACTTACGTTATGGAGCTTATATTAGAAATGCGTAAGCAAGGTTGGTTATGGACGGAAGAGTTTATTTGGCATAA
>Ga0209202_1000085_pt1 | contig 108640 bp, 158 predicted proteins | sample AD_UKC032_MetaG_FD_184416 | JGI IMG/M metagenome (GOLD analysis project Ga0209202, IMG submission 184416) | Active sludge microbial communities of municipal wastewater-treating anaerobic digesters from USA - AD_UKC032_MetaG (SPAdes) (version 2) | ecosystem: Engineered > Bioreactor > Anaerobic... | reverse complement strand
TTTCATAGTTTACTTAATAAACCAGACTATTTAAATATTATTGTTAATTTGTAACTGTCCATCTACGATGTTTCTTTCCGTTTCTTCTAATAAACAACAATACATATGTTATAATCATAACAACGATTCCAGCTATTGTATAATATACTACTAAGTCACTTGAAAAATGTCTACCTAAATCAACAAAAAGGTTATTATCAGCATGCATTACCCAAAAAGGTATAAATGACCCCGTTAATACTGTTATCAATCCGCCAGCAGACCAGAAAAATATAACAGTCTTAATTGAAACATCAGATGCTCCGTACCTAAGTAAATGATTTGCATATCCATAAGCGCCGAATGTTATTACAGCGATTAACATTGCAACTAACATAAAACTGATATCACTTACATTGAACTTTCTACAAGTGTATCGCCATAAGAATAAAGTAAATGCAAAGAAGAAAGCTGCTCCTAGGTTTTCAGATGCTGGGATTAACGCAAAATTATATAATACACTGCCAACAACTGTAAATTGTTGTCTTAAAACGCCCATACCTGTAAACGATTGTTTTGTAACTGCACTATATATTCCTAAAATACTAAACAATATCATTGAAATTAAAAACAACTTAAATGGATTTTCGAATATTTTAAATGGCAGACCCGGTGTTTCACCAGGAGAGTTAAAACACAACGAATCTCCATATTTGTCATCACCTTTCTTAATCATAACTTCGATAATCATTAACAAAATTATTCCTATTAAAAACCCAATGCCAGGAGCAACATAAAAGAAAAATTGTCTCTGAACAGCATCTTCAGTAAATCCTGTGCCAGCAAGACCAATTGTTTGAGAAACAGAAACCATAATAAACGTTAACACTGCAGCTAACATAAATGTTCTAAAAACATTTCTCTGGTCAGGTGAGAATTTCAACTTTGTAAACTTCATATTATTCTGATGTTTTTATGGTTTATATAGTTTATTGTTAATTTTATTTTATAATATACTCAACATCCGGCAATGCAATATCGTTGCCATCGCCATCCTCTCTTACAACCTCATTAACGTTACCATATTGAACATCACCGTCGATGACAATAACCTTTATATAATCGTCAATATCCAAGTTGCCAAATGTTTTATATTTTAAAAAAATCGCTAAACTATTATTATTAAGAGTTTGACTAGTATCATAACATCTGTCTACTTTATCTTTGTATCTTGTTGGAACTTCTGAAACTTTATAATGGTCTTCAGTCACACTAACAATGTTGTCAGACCATCGAAGACAAAAACCAATGTTTCTAACTTCACCTGTCGATTTAACAAATAAAACAAATGGATTATCTGGATTTTCGATGTTCCAAACACTATTTTTTTCAATTGTCAATTCACCAACTTTCGTTAATGGGATTTCAATTCTAAATATCTTCCCAACACCAAGAACATCATAAAAATCTTGATAATTTGTATAATATGACTGATTATTTTTATTATTATTTAAAACTCTAAAAGTAGTGTTAACAGGTATTAATTCTCGAACGAAATCGTTTTTAGTACTGCGACCTTGTTTATAAATATCACTTAATGAAATTCTAGAAATAATATAATCAGAATCAACTTGACTTTTTGTTACATTGTTATAAAAACGAATACTTAGATTATGCATCTCAGGAGGCTTTTCTTGTTCAGGTTTTTCATAGAAAAAATATAAACCGATTATAATAGCTGCCGTAATAACAATTAATACTCCGAATATTATAACATATTTATTCATGGCATATTAGAGCTAGGAGAAGCACCAGCACTTAAGCTAATATTACCAGCTCTTTCCCCCTTAACGTCTTTTGGGCTAACAACTTTCTGTAAATAATCAGAAACAAGGCCTTCTTGAAAACTAATAAATTCTTTTGAAATTTCTCCATCACCAATCTTCTTTAACATTAAGTCCTTCCTTTCACCACCTTCTCTTAAAATCTCGATAACTGTTTTTTCGTAATTCTTAAGTTCAGTTGCCCACATCATTGCTCGTCCAATCAGTGTGTCTTTTAGTGCATCAGGAATATCATTTGCGTTAGGTGGTAAATAAAAATTAACATTTCGTTCTCTTGATAATGACCCACGCGGAACTGAAATTAATTTATTATTATCTACTATTACTGTAACAGGCTTAACTTCTTTCTCATTTCTTATATCTATATCTTTAGGGTCTAATGAAATAACGTATCTACCATTTCTTCCTTTACTAACTTTTTCTTCGTTTCCAATGAATCTTCCGTCAGACAAATGAGCAACAAAGTTCAAAGCTAGAGGAGTGTCAACTAATTGTTTCTTAGTCCTATATATTTCAATGACTAACCATAATACTAATCCTGTTAATAATACAAACGCGATACCCATAACAAAGTACCATCCTGCGCTTATTGCCATTTTATAATTCCTCCTTTTTCTTTTCTTTAGATTCTTCTTCTTTCTTTACAGGACGTCTAATAACTTCTTCAGTTCCTAATAACGGGTTTCGTCTTAGAGTTTCTTCAAATTCAGGTTCATCAGTTGGGCTTTTTGCACAATAATTCTTTGCTCTATGGATTTCATGTTTTGTCGGGTTAATCAAAACCGAAGTTAATTCGTTCGGGTAATGTCTATTTATAACAACACAATACTTGTCTCCACTATATATGCCAGACCCGATATACGTATAAATATTCGATTTCAGAGATTTTCCCCACAATTCACATGTTTCAGAATCAGGACATGGCACATACTCAGCATATTTTGGGTCTTCCAATATTTCTTTTACCAAAGAATGACACTGGCCTAAAGTTATCGGTTGTGGCATTTTATCTGTTAAACCAGGTTCTTTTACAACATCTCTGTTTTTTCTTTTTTGTAAAAAATGATAACCAATAATTATCGATAAGAAGAAAACGATTATAATCCCACATATTAATAACATTAACCCTAGTTTAAACTCGGGGTTAGCTATTTTTATCATAACCAATACTATAATAAAAAACACAGCTAAGATTGCGGAAAAAATCCTTACCAATTTTTCACTACGCGCTAATTCTTCTTTCATTTAAAATCTCCGTAGCCCTTCGGCTCTATTTTGTTTTCTTTTGATATAAATCAACATTCCAATGACACCACAGCATACTAAAATTAAAACAATGATGACAAATATAATAACACCCTTTAATGCTGTTTCTTGGTCTTCTTTCTGTTGAGTCATTGTTGAATCGACCCTTGCGATTATTTCTGTATTACTATTAGACTGATTTCTAAGTAAATCGATATTTTCTTTAATATAATTATCTAGTGTTTGTCGAGCTTCATCTGATTCAAATAAATGAATCCATATATCTCTAAATTGAGCTTGAGTAATTGTTACGTTAGAAGCATAATCAGAACGGTTTGTATCTCGATATACAATTTGTGGTTCGGGGTCACAAAATTGACTTTTAGGATGGTCTTTACAGAACTTTTCTAATAATGTTTGTAAATCACCTGTCGAGTTATCCCCGGACCCGATTAACGCATAATCAACATATACTTGAAAGTCCTGCGAAGCAGTAGGAAAGTTTCCTGTTATAGTTACCGTCTTATTATATGTCTTGTTAGTATCAATAGTCATGTATATCTGAGGAGTGATTGTATATAAGATTGGTTTAGTTACACCCGGGCTTAAATCAAAATTGTTAGCAGAAAATGTAAACCATGAATCACCGGTCAGCTTAATGTTTCTTGCTACTTTATTTCCAATATTAGTAATCGAAATAACTCCTTCTTGAGTATCTAAAAAGCCCATCCGCATATTAGTATTTGAAAAAGAATAATTAATAATTGTAGGTTCATAACTTACCTTAATATTCAAATTCAATATGGCATCTTTATTGGGGTCATTTATTAAACCTGTAGTTGGCAAAATTGTTATTGTGCATGTATTAGAAATAGGAATATTTGCTAAATTACACATATAAAAGGCATAAGAAAAAGAACCAGCTTCAGTAAATTTCTTAGTAAACGAATTTCCCCTTGCAATATCGCCTCCGTCTACAGGATGTTCTCCTGGTAACTGTCTCATACAAGCAGTTGAAAATGCATAGTTATACCACTTAACACTGTCACTTTTAATAATACTAAAGTCGCATCGACTCATACCGTTCAAATCAGGAAGAGGTTTAGAAAAGTTAACTTCATATAAAGCATTTGTTTCTCCAATATTCGTTTCGTAAAATCCTTTTATTCTAAAACTAGATACAATATCTTCATCTGTTTTTACTGTTAAAGTAACACTCATGTTTGTGCCACTTGCAATCGATGCAATCATCGGCATCTTAACAATCGACGAATCTTCAAGAGTTAAATTAAGAAAATTCACGGGTTCTTCATTAGCAATTGTAATCGTAATATTTTTGTCTTGTCCTATGGTTTTGTTAACGTATACACTAGATTCGATTACCCGCAAACCGTTTGCATTTATGAGTGTTATAGCAAACACAAACACCATTACAAAAATTAATAATTTATTTTTTATCATTGTCGTTCTTATGTTTTTTTATAAATCTAATCATATGTTTCTGAATCTCCTTTGAAAAACTGGACCCTAATTTCACTGCTATCATTTCATATTCATATTTAATCGACGGGTCAACAGAAACAGTTACTGGTCGTTTTTTCTCTTCGCCTGGTAATTTTCGTCTTGGCATTTTTGTTAATTAATAATAAACAATAATTAATAATATATAAAGGTTTCTATTTCTTAGAGCCTCGTTTTCTATACCCGAAGAGAACTATTAAAAACACAACTACAGACAACATAGCAACTAGAAAATACATAAAAATTCTATAATCAAACTCAGGTGGAAAAAAAGGTATAAATGTTGTCCCACCTTCCTGAATAATCTCACTTATATTAATAGCTTCACCAGTAGGAATGAAACTAGAAAAAGGGTCAACAAGATATTGGCTTGATGTAATAACCGTTTCTGTATCACCACCATATGTTACATACACCGTGTCTGCACTGACTCCATAAATCTGAAATATAATTGCAACAGCAGCAACAATTAACAAAAATATTGCTACTATCATTTTAATATATTCTTCGGAATCCATTACCATACACCAACCTCTTGTGGATAACTTAAATATATTTCGCCATAACCTTGTGTCCCGGGTAATACTACATTATGAAAATTATTTCCATAAATGTAATCTTTTATAGTAGCGTTTTCAAGATACCATGTAACATTCATTTCATTAATATGCCATCTACCTCCGGTATCCATATTAGAAGCATTAACCTCAATCTGCAAGGCATCACCTTCACTCTGTGTCCATGGTGAACTACTAAAAAAACTCATTGCTGTATATGTTCTGGTGCCAATGCCCATGTATGGAGTTGTTACATAAGATAACCATGATGCTCCTTTTTTTACACGCATTAGCCACTGCGCTAAAACAGTCCCTGATGTCCCGTTACCGGCAAATTCTACTTTAACACCAACATAATCATAATTAGAATTAAACATCACATCATCAACACCAAACACATCAGACTGATTCACATCAGAAAAATTAGCACGTATAAAAGTATTTATATTTCCGTCGACCAACTGAGCAACATGTGATGTTGGACTCGCTGGATAACTCCAATCCGTTGTAACGTCAGAATCAGGAAATAGATTAGTAACTTGATTACTGAAATATCCTTCATCTTCTGCTTCATCCATCGGAGCATATAAAATCAAATTAGATGAGTTAATGTCTAAAGCCATTCCTTTAACTCGTCCCCATGTTAATTTAAACATGTTTTCATCCGATAATGTAGTATTCCATATAGCAAGTTCAGACATATAACCATTAAAATAATTACTTCCTATCGATGGATTAATATTATTAGAAGACCCAATACGAATGCCCCCGCCCTGATATGTTAATAATCCACTTGGAGAAGAAACTTCTGTCATCGTGACTTCACCACCGTTAAAATAACATGTTGGATTATAGCTTTCGGCTGAATTTAAATTATACTCACAAGCAATATAATAACTTGTGTTAGCAGAAATTGGAGTTCGCCACTCACCATCACCTCCAAAAATATTACCTTCATGAGATATATAAAAATAACCGTTATAGATAGACATTTCATGAACACCATCATAAAAGGCAACTAACTGAGGCTTATACACCAGTAACGTTTGTCTAGTTATATTATCAAATGCGTAAAAATAGAAAGATGTCGTTTCATAAGTTAACGATACTCCATAATCACTTAATTCATAATTACTATCCATCATATCATTACCATGAAACCGAATCATTGCTGAGACATTATTAAATGCTAATATTAAAAATAAACTTATAATACAAAAACTTAAGTATTTATTTTTCATATTAACTCCAATATAATCTGAATGTAATAACTCCAGCATTAGCATTTAATGTATCACTTGCACTACTTCCATCTCTCACAAGTTTAACGATTACCAAATCACTTGCTGCAACACTATCTTTATTTGTTAAAGTAATTGTAGTTAAAGTTGGATAATTTGCTGTTCCGGAAGCAGCAGTTGTTGCTGTATTAGCAGTATCAAAAGAATCGGTTTCGATAGAAGCAGAATCTCCTGCTGTTAATGCCATAACACTAACATTCCAAACAACATTACCTGCTGTGTTAGTATTTTCTATCCAGATAATATCTGCCTTAAGTGTGCTAGATGCACTATAAGAATCTGGCATTTGAAATTGCCATTCAGCAGCTCGTCCAGTATCGTTTTGATACACAAGTCTCCATCTATTTGTCCCGCCGTTGATTCTTGCCGAATTAGCAATGTGACCAATCTTAGCTGACTGAACAGGAAGATTAATATAAGTATTATTTGCTCCACCGGCAGATGCCCAAGATGTTCTACAATCACTACCAATGCATAATTTAGATGCATTTATACTATCTGAAGAAGTTATATTTCCAACGACAGATAATTTTGAGGAAGGTGTTGTTGTCCCAATTCCAACATTATATCCCAAACTTTGTGGGAATATATTAGAACCGCTTACATTCCAATATTGATTTGCAGATGTTTGATTATACCACCATCGTCCGTAAGCGTTAAATATACTTGTATTAGCAGCTATAGTTTGATTATACCACCACTTCCCATAAGCTCCATAAATTGAAGTATTTGCAGCAATAGTTTGATTATACCACCACTTCCCATATGTACTAACTATTGAAGTATTAGCAGCTATAGTTTGATTATACCACCATTTTCCATATGTAGAATTAAGAGAAGTTATTGCTGGTGTTGTTTGATTATATGAATAAAGAGCATAAGTTGCATTGTATGTACTTCCTGAATAAGTCATATTATACCAATATTTTGAAAAGGCTGTATAATTTGGCAACCATGTTGCATAAGTTGCATTGTAAGTCGAACCAGAGTATGTTTGGTTATACATCCATTGTTTAACAGAGTTTCCGGCTATAAAAACATCAGTACTAAAATATCCATTCTTCCAACGAGCTGCAACATCACCTAAATTAAAAGCATCATCAGTCCCTGGAATTATAGAACCATTAGTTGACAAATTTTGAAAACTTAACTGTGAAGAATTGCCATAAAGAGTTAAATTTCCTTCAATTAATACGCTACCTGTGATTCTCATTATATAAGTGTCATTAATAACGTTTGTCCCAATCCCAACTTGATTTGTATCAACATTAACAAATAAAGTGTTTGAGGAACCAACTGTTAAATTATTATTTCCAAAATTTATGTTCTGATTTGCGCCTGTGTATGGTATATATCCAGTAGTTTGATTATATGAATAAAGAGCATAAGTTTCGTTATATGAACCATCACTCATATTATACCACCACTGTCCATATTGATTATATGTAGCTGTAGTTTGATTATATGAATAAAGAGCATAAGTTTCATTGTAAGATGAACTCGCCAGAGAAGAATAACAAACACCGTTTAAACATAAGTTAGCTGAATTAGAACTATTTAATATTGTAAACACATCTGTATCATCAAAATAGACATCACCACCTGCTGAATAAATTGCATATCCTTGATTAACGGTTCCACTTAAGTCAGATGGTCTAAAATCTTCGAGATATATCCCATATAAATTATTGTCAACTGTTCCACCGCCATCAATATTTCGTTGTACTATTAGGGAATAAGCATTAGTCGCATTGCCATCGACAGTTACTGAACTCACAATTCCATGTAGATTTGAGACGTTTGCTCCCGCGCTGACTACACCCTCGCCGATTATGCCATATACATTATCATTAGTTAAATCGCCATGCACAGTTGCCGAACTTGATAAACCGTAAATAAAATCATACGGGTTAGATGATTCTTCATAAATTTCTGTGCCAAAAGCATTAAGTTTATTCACGGAAGCAACACCCGGCACAATTTCAAAATAATCATTGGTGTATACATCATGTGTAGAAACTAATGACCCGTTAAAAAAATAATTATCTAAATAAATAGTATGTTCTGATGCCCCGAATAATCCACTATTACCCAAGACAGTAATATTATTATTGATAAGTAAACTTTTATCGATAGTAAATAGATTGCTATTTGAATATATAATTCTACCAAGTTCAGACGGGTTACTAGAATCCCAGAACATTAATTGTGGAGTATTTTCATAAATTAAAAAATTTCCAAGAATAGATGTTAAATTTTCGAAGCCTGGTAATGTTGAATTAGATTTTGAATGAATTGCTGTATAATATGCCCCATCCCCGCCCATCAGTTGTTTAATTTCCATATAAGAAATATTATCACCAAAAGTTGAATTATATTTACCTTCAATGAAACCTTTTAACCAACCACTTGTCGAAGTTAAATTATGCAATAATCCAATATTACCTTCATGGTCTATATAAGCTTGTTCTTGTCCAGTATTATTTAAAAATGAAGTTCGAGGGTTAACCTTTGTTAATGGGTTTTTTATATGAGGGTCTGGTATTCGAACTTTCATCGTATTAATAACATTCTTAACGTCTGATTTATTAACATTTGTCGTCTGACTGTTCATCACACTCTGAACAACAACGCTGTTATTTGTCAACAACCGTTCTTGTGTATCTTTCTGAGTATTAAAAACATAAAAAACAGAAACACTTATACCTATTAATAATATTACTAACATACTTATTACAATGAGTTTTGTTTTTTTGTTCTTTTTTATGTCATCCATATTATCTTATATTCTTTACTATTTATATATTATTCTATTATGCAAATTGAATAATTAAATTTCCTGAATCCGAAATAAACATTGTCGTATTAACGTCTTCCCTCGATATTGTCCCGTTTCCAACAAGTTTAACGTTTGAGGCTGTTACATTATAACCAGAGAGATTAACATTTTGATTAGCTCCTTCGTATGGAACGTATAAACTATAATTAATAGTATTATTTAATTGACTTAAGCATTTTCCATCACCAGTGCAGATGTCATTACCAGTTGATGTATTAATATATCCTTCAACGACTATTGGTGATGTAATTGTTAAGAAGTTTTCAGTCGCATTATAGATAAAATCAACACTATTAACATATGATGCATCAAATAATGTTAGAAAGGGCATACCCTCATTAGTTGTGGCGTTCTCAGTTCCCCCAACTACGATAAGACCATTCATGAATATCGACAAATTTCCTAATGCGGAATCTGAAACACTTTTAAATGTTTTAAATTGACCATAACCATATGCTGTTAAATCTAAATCTGAAAACGTCGCATATCGTAAAGAATCACCAAACTTACTATTACCACTTGCTGAAATAGCGTAAGAACCAATATTAATATCCTGATTGGCATTAGTTCCTGAGAGATTTAAGAACATGTTATTGCCAGCTAGAGTTTGGTTATATGTCCATATAGCATAAGTTTCGTTATATGTTGAACGCCAAACATCGTTATAAACATTATAAATAGTTGTATTTGCCGCAAGCGTTTGATTATATGACCATGAGTCATAAGTCTCATTATATGAACTTCCCGAGATAACTGATGTATTAAGCCCGAGTATTCTATATTCAACTCTCAATTGTCTAAAGTATGGCGAACTTGTTGCATTCCCAAACCCACCTCTGCCCACAACTCTTATATTGGTATCAGCTCTAGCCCCAACTGGTATATCATACCATGCAGATGTTCTAAGTGACGTCGTTCCTGTAGCATTAACTGAAATCTGATTAGCTTCTGTTGTAGTCGACAAATTATACCATTTGTATCCTGTATTTGAGTTGTTATACTGCAAATAAATAGTACTGTTAGGTGCACCATAAACACTTAGAGAAAGATGAATTCTATACTGAATTGCATTAGTGAAATCTCTCTTCTGTCTTATATAAACACCGGATGAGCCATATACTTCTGTTTCAGCCAGAGGCTGACTTGACCATTGTGCACCGGGATAAGAAACAAAGTCAAATCCTGTTACAGAAAAATTAACAGTTGAAGAGCCATTAACCCCGCAAACATAAGAATAGATTAACTTCTGTGTTGAATTATCAAAGACCAAACACATGCCATCATTCTTTCCAACATTATTGATATCACCTAAATCAGAACTATTTAATTGTCTAACAACATAAGTACTTCCGTTAGCAATTGGGATATTTTTATTTGTATAAAAATTTCCACTTTGGTTCTTAACGTCTGTTAAGTTAATCATTGCCGAAACTCCACTTCCACCACCGCCTGAAATCGTGTTATAAGTAATATTATAATCTCCAGCTAACGGAACTTGAAATTGAATTGCAACTTGTCTAAAAGTAGGAGCCGTTGTTGCATTATTAAACCCTCCAGTACCAACTAGTCTTACTGTTACATCTCTTTTTGCCCCTAGCGGCACAGGCGTCCACCCGTTATATAAAATATAATTAGCAGTACTTATTTTAGAAATATTTAACACTCCTGATGTTGCACTATTATTCATATCTACCCAAGTCGTTCCGTTGTTTAATGAATATTGAACCCAAACTCTTGTATTTCCATTTCCATTTATTAATTGATTTACAAAAATTCTATAATTTAAAGCAGATGACAAATCTACTTGTCTTCTTGCATATTTTACATTGTTATAAAATTCGCTAACAGTAGTAGGAATAGTCCATGTAACTGACGACGCAGGATGAGAATGTAAAGTTAATTCAAAGAACCCAAGACTTTGATTACTTACACTTGAATTAGGAATAACCCAGACGACTGAACCATTATACCAAGTAGCAACCATCCAGTCACCAGGAGGAGTTGTAATACAATCTACATCATCAATGTCACATATAACAGAACCTGACATATTTATAGCGGAATAATTAACTAAATTACTTTGTGTTAGTTGATTCAATTTATCATTTGAAATATTACCTGAAAGATGAGTGTTGTTAATACCCCCCGGTAAAATCCCTAACTTATTACCAACTATCTGTAAAACATTAGAATCAAAATCTATTCCTAGTCCTAAATCAGAAAAATTCATCCCACTATTTCCAGTTCTTAATCTTATTGAAAATGTATTAATTGTTAACTGCAACCCATTACCAGTTGAATAAATAGAAGATGCCCCAATCTTAATCCAACCGCTTCCATATGCATTATATCTCCACTGAGTATTATCTGAAGTATCTAATACTGCCCATGCATCCTGGGGTTCACCATCAAATTCCCATGTTGTGCCATTATATTCAGCTAATCTATCGTCATAACCGGTCCAGTTGCCAGTTGCCCCGGTCAATACTCTCCAACGCTCCCCTGATGTTGGTGAAACAGGTTCTGTTGTGTTTCTCCCGCTAATTTCTTCTTGCCAAATTAACCCGAAGACTAAAGCATCAACGTAAGCTTTTCTTACAGCTTCATTATCAAGAGTTGGGTTTAAATCGGGTAATAGAGGAATATTTAAAAAATTCTTAGTCCCATTTATATCTTGGTCACTTGTTAAATCGACAGCACCAACTTGTATGGCAGTTACATTATGAGGATTTGAATAATTAGTAGTATGATTATATAAATCTGAATAAACTGAACTGTTTACATTATTAATTAGATTAGTATCATTATATCTTTGGTCCGTAATATCTAATTTATTGGTATCTAAAGTACCAATATCTGTAGTGTGGTCATCTACTAATGTCTTGATGTCGTCGATAATAGATGTTAAGTCCCAACCTTCAAAAAATGTCCCGGATGTTTTATTAACATAGTCACTTGAAATAATCGAAGTGGATGTTAAATAACTAGTTAATAAATTATCAATTGAAGTAGAGTTATACACCTCTGTTTTGTTATAGACATCTGTTTTAAGATAATAATTAATAAGAGAACTCGTCGAAGTTGTGACCCATAAATCCCAATTATCGACGACAGCTTGTGCCTCAACAGATGTTAAATGATAATATTCACCAGCCGAGCCCCCCTGTAAACCTGTTAAATCAACATTGTGGTCAAACACTAAATCATTTGTAAATTGAGACAAATTACTAGGTTTTCCAATTACGCCCGACCAAGTAACATTTTTAGCCATAAAAGAATATGGAGCCCTCGCAACTCTTGAAACATTTGTTAAAACTCCATCTCTATATACACAAAGCCAATACTGGTCCTGAAAATCTAAAGTAACGTTTTCTAGAAAATATGATACCTTAGCCAAACCATTAGTAGTAAGTTGAGTTTTGTTAGAATACACGACAGTATTACATCCAGAGTCAGAAGTAATATTAAAAGTAAAATTATACGTCCCAGCAAGCAATCCACTATGACTTTCATTTTCTACTTGAATAGAAAGGTGTAAAATATCCTGAACTGCAGCCGCATTAACAAAATAACATAAGTTAATAGAAATAATTAAAACTAGTAAAATGTATCTTATTCTCATATTTTTTATAACAAAATCTCGTATATAAATATTGTTGTTAAACTTCATGTGACATAGTATAGCAAATATATTAAACATAAGACGATAGATATCACTAACAGCCCCATTATTATAATAACAATCGCTCTATATTTCTTATTTTTGGTTCTCTTCTCGTATTTATAATACGAAAGAACCAAAATGAAAGTCATTACGCTCAAGAGAGCCAAAACTAACATTGTGTTGCCTCTAGTGAAAAAGGTAATACTAGAAATTATTTCTATTATTTTTTCGGGTATGTTCTTTAAAACCTCTAATCCGCCGCCCCCTCCTCCGGGCCCAATTATACCACCGCCTCCTGACACGACAGATATAATAACAGAAATAACATCAATGAATATAACATATAAATTTGTCGCTCGAGATACAATATCATTAATAGTTATTTGTTGAACAATTGTTACAAAAAACTCAGACACAACATAAACCGCAGTAACAGTTGTTGCGGTGACGATTGTAATACTATCAACAATCAATCTTGACAAAGTTGCAATACGCAAAGTCATTATATCAACGTCAAATGTTTCGTCGACTATCCTATTGCCGAAATATGTCCTGCCGTTTTCACTTGTAATAATAAATGAATCGTTTAAACTTGATAACCCAAAAAAAGTACGAATTCTATAGTCAAAGATATTAAAAGGTACGGAAACTATACGATATATTTCAGCTATTCTATCACTAAGCTCATTTATATCAAGAATGATATTAATATGTAGTGTCATACTTGAAAGTCTGTTCGTAATAATACTAAAAGAAACAATCTCATTTGGTTTTCTAAATATGTCTAACATAGTATCAATATTATCAAAGATTTCTACTGAATCACTAGCCCCTCTTGAAACGAAAGCAAATCTGACAACATCATTATTTAACGTAATTATATCATAAAACTCTTTTGAAATATCACTTATTGTCTGTGCGTTAGCTGTAAAAAAGATATCTTGTCGCACTTCAAGATAAAATTGATATAGAACATCAATCCCCGGGATATTTTCGTTAAAGACTAAGATTTGGTACAAATTTCGAACAAATGCATTTAATCTTGCAACACTATCATAAAATGTTATATCTTGGGAAACAAAGACATTTCTTGTAATGAGTCTTTCGATGCTATCATAAAAATTTATGCCCAATCCGTTATCGACAAATAAGTAAGTTATACGATTAACAATATTATTTATATAAATCCCATTATAACTATTTCTAATTAAATTTAGACTTCGTGAAAGAAAATCATCAAATTCAATGTTGTCACTCATTAAAACATGAACGTCCCCCTGTCTAACAACAGAATCAGAAAAATCTATCGTGACAGTCTGTCCTAAAAACATATATGCTATACGATTAGTAATATCGTTAAACAACAAAGAAATTTGTGAGACTCTTGACAACATCGCTGTTCTTGAAACATAATCATTAAATTCAAGTAATTCAATAATACTCTGAAATATAGACGAACCTCCTGTTAACTTAATTGCGAATATATTTATATCTTGATTTAAATATCTGATACCCATGAATCGCAATCTTATTAAATCGTCTATTGAGAAAAAGTCAATAGTTATTCTATTTCCTAAATATGTTCTGTTATTAACGATAGAAATATTAACCCGTTCGGTAATATCTTTTGAAACTATACTTTGTCTAAAAATGTCATCATTAATATTTACTTCCTGACTAATAACCCGACTTCCGAATAATCTAATATTAACACTATCTCCAACTGAAATACCATTAGTAAGTAACCTTAATAATAGTGTTCTTCTTGACATATCTTCATTAACATTAATCACATCGTTTATAACTCGACTGCCAAACAATTTTCTATTAATAGAGTCTATGAATTCCAATAAATCCTCAAGAACTCTTTTCATAGCTGTTTTTTCATAAATCGATTCAGACACTCCTATCATTAAAGACACGGAATTGTAAAGACTCGACGGCTTATATGAAGACAACGAAAAGACGATAATTTGGTCAATATTTCTAATTCCGAAATACTCTCGACCGGTTGTATCCAAAAACGACAAATTTTGATACACAAACCTCCTCCTTAATAAATTATACGTAACATCATCAAAGAATGAAACCTCATCATCAGAAACTCTAAAGAATTTTGAAAATTCTGATGACAAAGCTGTAACCGATAATTGAGTAAATGTCATTCTTTTTCCAGAATAAACGTCGAAAGTCGAATCTGTAATATTAATACTTTGATTAACTAATCTTTTTCCAGAGAAAATATCTGATTCGTTTTCATATAATAAAATACTTTGTGTTTCAATTCTAAATAATTTTAATAGTCGATTAGCAAAATTGTTTATTGTCATTGATAAAAAATTACTTCTCTTAAAATTTGATTTTATACCAACATCATCCACGACATTAATATTCTGCGTAGTAAACCTTTTACCTGATAAGATTGAATCGATATTCTCTGTAAGAGCAATTGATTGAGTTGTCATACTGAAAACACTTCTTAATTTATTAACAAAGTTATCAATCGAGAATGATTGTGATACAATTTTCTGTAAGTTTAACATTCTACTCGTTAAAACATTAATATTTATAGATTGACTCAATCTTCTAAACATATTTTCTGAGTTCTCAATGGTTACAGAAACAATAAAATAATCGACAAACTGTGTTAAATCTTGTAATTTCCTGTTTATGTTAATAATAAGAGTTAAAGCATTAGAGTTACTTCTTCCATATGAACCTCGTCTATTTATACCAACATTAGTGTTTAACGCTTGGTCGATGACATACGTTGATGTTGTTGCTCCATATGCTGAAATCTGTCTTGTTGCATTATTTACAGTACTATTTTCATAACCATCATATGCTTTAACATTACATGTAATATTTTCACCCGCGACACACAGTGAACTGGCATTACAATCAAAGAGATTAGAACTTCCTTCTCTTGCCCAATACATTGCTTCTTCAAAGACTCCGTGTGGTACGCCACCCCCAGCTGTAACGGCGTTCCGATACCATACATTACTATAATAACTTATCGCATTATCCCAATTGCCATCATATAATTCGCTCTGACTACCGGTTGTTGTACGAGTAATAGTCGTTGACGAAAAAGGTCCTTCTATAGCAACAAGTCCCGTTGCATTCTTACAACCAAATTGCATATTAGATGCAGACCCCGATGTTCCGGACAGATAGAAATACATTGTTAAAGTGCTTTGTTCCCAACAACTTGATGGAATTGTATAGTTAACTGTAACATTAGCCGTTCTTGAATATTTAACATGCCAAAGGCTATTGTTTGAAGCAAAAGACGGCTTAGAATAATTAATATAATTATAATTAGTTGTGGTGTCTGTAGTATACCAATATTTTCCAGTGTCTAATCCACCACATGCTGTCGAAATATTTGCTGTTTCTTGATAACAATATTCTGTTGGTGCAGTATATCCATAATCTTGCACAATAGTACCATTAGTTGTTAGAAATTGATAAAAATATGATATTGTGTGTCCGTCCACATCTGTTGTATTAGCTGTACAATTTAATGTTGAATTTTTATACGCAGTAGCAGGGATAATAGTAACAGTTGGTTGTACAGGAGGACTATTTTTTAAAATAGTTCTTAACGATTCATTAAACCAGTTTCCTAGTGTATCATTAGCATAAACCTTAAAGTAGTAATAACCGGGTGTAGCAATTGAAACTGTGTAATTGCAATATATTCCACTCCGGGTCATCGTATAATTGTTTATCGAACTAGTTGAATTCCATTGTAATATACATTTATCAATACCTGATGTATCATTTGCTGAAACATTTATTGTAACAGTTGTGCCAGTTTGTACACTACTATCACTTGGTGTTGGTAAAACATAAGATATTGTTGGATTATCGTAAGTTGTATTTATTGTCCAATTCTGAAAAACTTGATAATTATTGGAATCGTTTATTATCAAATAAACATTAGTACTCGGTTGAGTGAAAACATAATTAAATACGCTCTGAGCTAAACCAGATAATACAGAAACTGGACCGACAAACCATTGGTAGTATAAACTAGATGCCGGTGAATCTTCATCTATTATTGTTACTGTAATGGTTGTATTTGAAGACTCTTGAAAAGTTGGATTTGTAACTTGGTATAAATCTCTAACTTGTGTTGCTGTCAACGAATAATTATAAAACCTTAATTCATCAATTGTACCATTTAATTCACCTGTGGTAAATTCAGATGCATACCCTATTGTAATATTACCTCTTGATGTTTGCCAAGTTCCTGTTTTTGATGTTGTACTATCTTGTGAACCATCAATATAAAGAGTTATTGTTGGATTTGTTCTTGCACTAACTGTATATGTTACTAAATACCATTGGCCCTTATTCCAACTTGTTTTACTTGACCATAAAGACATATCTTCCCATGTTGTACCATTATTCAAATAAAATCTTAAGTTACGGGAATCTGTGCCAATGTAATTAATCCATTGGTTATTCTTATTAACTAATCTTTGAGCAACTGATGGATTTGAAGAGGTCATATCCATATTAAATTTAACCCAATATGACATTGAAAAACCACCTGTAAAATTATACGCAGGTATATGTGGTATTGTTGCATTATTTACAGCAACAAATAATGCATTTCCAATTTTGCCATTAATGTCCCAACCAGGACCTTCAACAATTCTAACATCATCATACAAATTAGTAGATTCTGTTGTTGCACCATTACCGCCATATAAATACAAAGCTGCAGCAGTAGTGCCATCTAAAATTTTAAACGATTTCTGATAATAATGCCAATTGTTATCTGACACAGAAATCGTCTCTGCAGGGTCGCATACATTTCTCCCCGAAATCCACATACAATATCTTGGACTATCTGGACCAGAAACATCTTTATACCAAAAACTTAATGTATAAGTTTTATTAATTGTAAAACTACTCATAGCTTTATTATTACAGGCACATGATTTATTTCCAGTAAGATTAAGTGAATAATCACCATTGATTTTATCTGTCGCGACATTAGCTAAATAATAACAAGTACCGCCGTTTGCACAAGTACAATTACTGCCACCTCCGCCTGCAGAACAATTTGACCCGGCAACACATGAACAAGAAGCACAACAACAGTCGCCGGCATTTGCCCATGTTCCACTTTCAAAATCACCGTTAACTAACAAATTTTGCATACTCTGAAATAACGTAGCATTATTTCTATATAAACTTGTATCATAAGCAATATTATTTGTTATCTCATCAAACTTCCACCATCCAACTAAACCGTTTGTTAAATTGTATCGTGAATAATTTGTAGAACTGTTACCAATTATTGTATTATTTATCTTAGGAGTAAAACGTAAAGTAAAATTAACAGAGGATGAATTAATATTTCCAGCTGAATCGTTAACATAGACAGTTAAGTTATTTAACCCAGGAACTAATGTTGTTAATGTTATATTAGGAGTAAATGTTGTATTAGCCGCTCCATTTAAAGAATACTTAAATGTCTGCAAACTTGAACCAACATCAGATGCTGTCACATTTAATCCAAGAGAATAACTATATAAATCCATGTAAACACGACTTAATGGATAAGTAACGTTAATACTAGGCGGTGTATTATCAAACGTAAAATTTCTTAGACTTGCGTTTCCTAAATTACCAAGTGAATCATTAGCATAAACTTTAAAATAATATGTTCCTGTTGTAACAGACATTGTATAATTACAATATCCCGTCGACTTTGTCATTGTGTAATTTGTTAATGCTGTTGTCGAATTCCATTGTAATATACAAGTATCTATAGCATTCAAGCTATCATTAACTGAAACATTAATTACAACGCTCGACACATATCCACCATCTGGTGTTGGAGCTTGATATGTTACATTTGGACCTATATTATCAAAGATGAATCTTAGCGGAGCTGTTGGTTGAACAAGACCACTAGAATCTGTGCCGCCATACGAAACATTCACGGCGCAACCCCAATAATATACTCCATTTGTCGTTAAAGTAGTACTCCAGTTCTGTTGAATTGTTTTGTTCGGAGCAGTTATACCACTCGTTTCATTAAACGTCATATTTCCTTTCCAATTTACCCCGGCTGAATCATTAGAATAAAAAATAACTAACTTAGTAATATTGGTTCCTGGTAAAGAAGAATCTATCGACGCATTACATGTAAAATTAAATAATCCATTAGATGTATTAGTATTATTAACTGGAAAAATTAAATTAGTTATTGGACTTGGTAAACTATAAGTAATATTAACATATGGCCTATATGTCGTTACAGTTGTATATTGTCTTGAAGCAAACTGATATCCTGATGATGCAGAAGTATTTGTCCAAAAGACAATCCCATACCATTCCATTTCTCCATGAACTGATTTATTAACATATGTAAGCATCGACAAATTTACCCATGTTCCTCCTGCATTTGCCCTAATAACATTATTAACTTGCAACGAAGCATTATAGTCAGAAACACCAGTTCCGTTTGTACACCAGTCCGGGTCAGTACTTCCACTACAACCATCATTTTTATTATCACCATACCATCTCTCCATCCAAGTAGACCCATTTATAAATGCTGAATTAGCGCCGGCAGAAGAAGTCCCTTCGTTCCAAGATTTTAGTAATGGGTATGTGGAAATATTAGCAGATGTTGTTGGCCCGTTAATAGCTCTTAAGTATAATAAAGCTTCAGAAATAGAAGCATTAGCAGGTATCGATGTTAGCGGGAAATACATTAAAGTTCTTAGTGTTCCAGGATAATTAATCGAAACAGAAGTTGCAGCTCCATAATTATATGATTTAAATTGCTCGGTATCACCCCTAATATAGTTATCCATCGACACATTTATTCTAACAGTCGGGTCTAATAATATTGAATCTGTATCAAATGTAGAACCAAGTATTGCATTAGACTCAACCTTAATCTCTTTCTCATTCAGTTTTGAAAGCGTATAATTAGAATCGACTAAATCGTTTAAATCAATATATAACCCATCTCCCATTATTATCTGAGTATTTTCAGCTATTATAGTCATTGGAGTTTTATTTACAACTTCTATTGTTACATATTCTAAATCAAAACTTTTCTTCGATGTATCATTTAACAACCAAAAGAATTCATATTCATCGCCCTTAGCCTTTATCGTTTTCACATACTCAAGATTTGAATTCTTTAAATCACCAATTTTAATCTTTTCCTTATTTTTTTCTTTAACGTTTAATATAATATCAACCTCATAATTCTTCCATTTAATGTTTATATCATCACCTTTATTTGTAACATTAACAATTTTGTCAAGATTTATTGCATCAAAATATATTGACGATGTATATGTATTATCAGGATTTTTATATGTGATTGAATTATAATCAAATTTTATTTCTCTAGGCGTTTTGTCAATAGAAATATCGTCAGAATATATCGTTGTAGCTAATAATACTAACGAAAGCACAAATAAGAATACTAGTGATAATAAGCTACGTTTTTTAACCATAGATTAGTTAATAAAAGCATATTTAAATAAGTATCCTAAATTAATAATTATGCTTATTGAACATATATTGTCCAGTTTATAGTTAAAGAATCTGACGATTGCAATGTAACTAGAGTAAACGTATTACCAGCAAAACTAGACCCAGATGAATTGGTTAATCGTGTTGAATTTGTTATTATATTATCACATGTCGAAGTAAAAGTTTTATAGATACTCCAATTTCCAGTTCCTAAAGAAGCATAAGTACCACCTGTCCCTGCTGCCAATCCGCAGTTAGTATATGCAGTGAAATCCTCATTCCCAGCAGCTACTGGTGTTCCACAACCAGCTGTAGCATTACATAATGTGATATTTTGAAAAGGACCTGGGTTTCCAGCATTTCCTAACACTTGTTCAATCGATTCTTTTCCAGTATTATATAAAAGATTATGATTACATTCTAATAATTCACCATTTTTATATACACATACATTAGCATGATAATTAATAGGTTGAGAATTAGCATCACCCGAAACAGGAATATTAATAACATATGCAAAAGCCCCGATACTGAACATTAATAAAAGAACGCCTAATACAACTTGATGTTTTTGTTCCATATTAGTTATAAGTATCTGGGGTTTATAAATATTGTTATTAATCTCACTAGTTTTTCGACTTTTTCTCGAATGGGTGTTGAAAAGTCAAAAATAGCATAATTGTTAATAATGCTATACTTTCACTACCATCTCCAGTTATCAAATAAAAACCAAATGCCCCTAAAACTTCCAAAACTACTTTTAAATAGATGTTCATTTCTCATACCTCCTTTCAGAAAAATATATTACCGATGATAATACAAGTGACACTAAAACTAAAACTAATACAATAACATGAGCATAAATAAATTGAAACGAGTTCATAACTAGTGGAATTTTAAACAAACGGAATAAATATAAATCCTTTGAATATCTATTACCGACTGTGTTCTCAATGTAATATCCATAAAATCTTTCCCGTTTAACACTAATATCCACTTTATCACTAACGCCTATTTTTATATCTGCGCTGTTTGAAATACTCAAATCGTCGCTTGAGATATCTGAAAAACTGTACAATGAAAACGTATTTATAACAAACATATATAGTACTAAAAACACTAAAGTTCCGATGATAATCAATGAATAGTTTTTAGTTTTCATTGTTCTTCTTCCTATCTTTTAAAAACATATCGATAAAGACGATAACAGTCAACATGACCATTATAACAATCACCCATACCAACCAAAATTCTTGAATATTATTAATGAATTTATCATAAGTATTATATAAATATTTCTTTGTAGTTTCATAAACACTCTCCAAAGACGACTTCTGAGAAACCGAGACGTTTCTAGTTAATTCTAATACTTTACTTCCATCGTAAGCTGTAACATTTATCATGAACGAAGTGCTATTTGATGCATTAATAATATAATTCTTAAAATATATACCAACGTCTTTTCGATATAAATCACTTTCCTCTAGAGAGACGTTTCCATAAATACTTATTTTTAAATCCGTGATATCGACATTAGAACCATTAATGCCGTATGTATAAATAAACAAAGAGTATTCCGTGTTTAAGTCCCAAGTATTCTCAAGAGAAACATTAAACGAATCCATCTTTATCGTATTCGCAGTAACAGTCGTCAAAGTCATAAAGACCATTAACAAAATGACTAATTGTTTCATAAAAATGATACTAGAATATAGTATATAAAATTATCTTTTTAATCTAATATCTATTTTAGAACGAGTTATTGCGCCCATAATACCGGGTATAGCCATTTTCTTTAAAGTAGATTCTTTTATTTCTTTCGCCAAAAGAAACCTAGCTTGTCTATCCGAATATGCAGTTATTTCCTGATTATGAATATTAATATCCATCGTAGCAACTCGTAAAACGCCATTTGCAACATATACCTTAGGATATTTTGTTTTCGTTATCATTTTATTGCAGACGGAATTCCAGCTATATTATTTTTAACCAGAAGCCTAATCGATATTAACGATATAATAATAAAGATGAATAAAAGAATAGACGAAACGATGAAAATAATATTCATGTATTCAACAAAAAATGCATCATACTTCATTAACAGAACTTTAGTCCAAATACCAAGAGTACCTAACGTCAACCATGACACAATCGTTGCCAAAACTGCAATTTTTAATTTGTGGCCCATTTTACTATAAAATTATAAATTTAATATATTTAAACATTTCTACACTTCACGTATCCTTAACTCACGGTTGTTTATCTCTCTGAAATACCTTCTTTTGAATTGTAAATAATTATTCTGCGTCCCATTAACATAAATAATGTATCCAAGAGGAGTACTTCTTGTTCCAGTTGCAACAAACATCTCTCCAACGGCATTACTTACGCCACGCATCAGTTCAAAATTCTTTCTATTATTTTTTGTAAATACAACTATTTCATATTTCATATATGAATTAAATAATCAGAGTTTATAAATATTATTATTAATTTTTAAACAGAAAACATCACTCTGTCATGCCACTCTGCTTGTTTTCCCACATTCCATTGTTCTAAAGGCCTTAGATATCCTACGATTCTTGAATATCTTTCACATTTTGTCCTCTTTATCTCTTTCTTTTCTGTTTCTTGTATATCACTCATTTCTTTTTCCACCATCAGTTTAGATTAAATCGATAAACGATATCGAATAAAGTTTCTTAAATTCTCGTTCTGTAAAATCTGGAAAACGAAGTAAGAAACGTTTAATCACAGCATTAATCGTCGCGCCCTTCACTGCGAAGATTGGATAACCTCTCTCCGTTGTGATTATTGCGATTTTCATAAATAAAATAAAAAAGCTAAATATTTAAATATTGTTATTAACGAAAAATTACTTCTTCTTTTTCTTCTTATCCTTATTTTTTGGGCAATAGGTCTTTTTTGCTGCCTTCATTGCATCACTTAATTTAACATTTTTATTCTTCTTTTTCATTTCAGCATATGTCTTCTTTAAGTGTGCTTGCCATTCAGTTGCTACCATTTGTTTTTTCCTCCTTGTGTTTTTATGTTAAATAATTAACAATTTTAATCTTTATAAATGTTATTACTTTTATCACATAAATTATCCTACTAGTTCTCTTATCACTTCTTTGTCACTTAATCCATATGATATCCCTTCTATAGACTCGTTTATCAACCGCTGTTTACCCTCTAATATTTTAACTATCTTATCCTCATATGTGTTACGAGCAATTAAATTAATTACAAGCATTTTGTTCACTTGAGTTAGACGCTGTAGTCGCCCACTACGTTGAATCATTTTTGCAGGGGTAAAACCCAAGTCATAATTTATCAGAATATGCAAGAATTCCAAATTTACACCCATACCTAAACAATCTGTCGCAATAAGATATTTTTTATCACTGTTTTTGAATTCCTCGATTGCAGCAATTTTATTTTTTGTATCACCCGTTACTACATAACATTTATCTGTTCCAATCTCTTCCGCGATAATTCTAGTTACTCTTTCAAACTTCGTAAACATTAAAACTCTTTCATCACCCAAATCCTCCAATATTTCTTTTAAAACTTTTAACTTAGAATTTTCATCTTTTTCGATATTTATTAAATTCTCACTCAAACTTCCCTTTATCATCCGGCATCCACATGCCACTTGTTGCATTAGAGATAAATACGAGAACATTTGGTCATCACGTTTTTCATAACATTCTTTCATTTTCTTAAAGTAGAAATCATGAATTTCCTGTTCATAAGATGAAAGAGTGACATAATAATTTTTATAAATCGTTTCTGGTAATTGTGGTAATACATCTTCTGCTTTTCTTTTAATCATCAATGGTTTTATTTTTTCATATAAATCGTCCAAATTTTTCCATGCAACGGGTCCGATAACATCTCTGTCACGACGAAAGTCATGATATATAATCCCCATAACAGCATATTTATTCATAAATTCATTATATTTAAAATAATAAGGTTTTAGAAAATTAACAATGGCATAAGCTTCAATTGGAGTATTAGTTATCATGGTAGCTGTTAATCCGATTCTATATCCTGTTTTTAACTTTATGGCATTTTTATAAGTTTTACTTTTATAATTTTTTATCCTATGAATTTCGTCTAATATTATACAATGAAAAAAGAAATCAAACAAAAACTCGTTTCGAGAAAGAAGTTTTTCATAATTACATATTAAATATCTAATATTACTTTTCTTATAATTCTCGAATATTGATTTCCTTTCTTCTAGATTTCCATCCAATATTAAACATTCTTTTTTTAAAAATTTCGCAATTTCATTCGCAAAATTCTCTTTCAACGGACTTGGACAAACAATAAGAACTTTTGGATAATTCATTATTTCACAATATACTAAAGATTGCACGCTTTTTCCCAATCCGACAGAATCTAAAAGCAATTGTTTTCCGTTAAGCAAAGCTAGCACACCTTCCTTTTGGTATTCATATAAAAACGGAAAATCGTTTATGTTTACCATCTTAGCATTTTTTTCAAATCGTTTTTTGTATATCCCAGAAAATCATCATATTTAACAAGATGGTCAATAAACTCTAAACCCCTTTCGTTGTTTTTTAGAATTGATTTTGATGTGATAAGAATTAACCGATAACCAGGAAATTGTTTTTTAAATAATCGTAACTTTTCAATGTCAGTATTTCTTCTAAAATAACCTTTGACTTCGATAACAATTTTGTTTTTACAAATTATATCGGGGCAATATGAAAAACATCCTAAATCGAAAACCTCAGGTTCATATCTATATGTAATTTTATTATTCTTTAAAAGTAAGCAAATATTTCTTTCCCATGTGCTTCTAACATAATGCCCTAACGTCTTTACATATTCTGATTTTCCATGAGACGGTACTCTACCGAAATTCGGACTATTTCGACCAGTAAACCGACCCACTAAACTTCTACTTATTTTCTCTCTTACGTTTATGGGTCTTCGTTTTCCATACATAAAACTCTTTTTTCCTGTATTACCATAATTTGGCCCATGTGTTCCAAACCAATGATTCTTTTTTCCGCTTGATGCCAATGCAATTTTCTTTATTCTTTTATCATTTTGTTTTTTTAAACCTTTATTCCACGTTCCCGTTTCTTTCAATCGTTTGCTTTGTTCTTTCAATCTTTCGTCATCAGCCATTGTTAATCCTTTATTCCATGGGTACGGATATTGTTCTGCATAAGTAATGGGATTCCCGTGGCGTGACATTTGCCTTCGTTTTCTTCTATATGCTTTATCTTCGTTCTTCTTTTGGTTCATATTTAATCTGGATTTTCAGAATCTAACAGCCTTTGACATTTATCTAAATCTATTCTTCCGTTTTCATAATCTTGAACTGTTGGATGTAATTTATTTACTTTAAGCATACCTCTTGATGACTTTAACAATATTTCTTGAGTCTGAAGTTTATTTAGCGCACTTGTTACGGGGCCTTTTTTATACTTTGCATCATACCTTTCGTGCATAACTTCAGCTTTAAACTCACCCATACTAGTTGCCATAATATGTTCAAACATTTCATTTGCACAGGCATCTGTAGCTAACTTTTCAACATCTTTAGATGCACTTGTTAGTTCTTCAAAACCAAATCCCCCATCCTTATCATACATTATTTTTATCATCTTCGGGTCGAATTCCTCTGATACTCTAGATTTAAGTTGATATAAAGTATATGTTAAAGGTCTTACTCCTTTTTCAAAAAATAAAATTCCATCAGCTATATTAACTAAGTCGCTAGACCCCCTTATTAAGTCCTTTTTATCTACAGTATATTTTGAGTTAGGATTTTCTTTCTTTGTATGATGTAGAACTATAATTGTTAATCCATATTTTATTCTAAGAGGTTTAAGTATAAAATTAAAAAATTCATTTACTTTATTGGCATCATTTTCATCAAACCTAATATATCTCTTAAAAGAATCAAAAAATATTACCTTGGCTCCAGATTTAATTATCATTTTCTCTAATTTTGCCCGTCCACTTACATCAACCATATCTAATGATAAATTCTGAAATGTTGAAAAAGATAATTCCTTCGACCCTTGTGTTCGTAACCCATTCCTAGCATTTTCAACCATCGGTTTAAATATTTCCCATGTGTTTTCTTCATTAAGATATAAAACTGGCATTTGTTTTGTCTTATATTTCCCATACACAGGAAGTCCTTCTGAAATACAAAAAGCCATATGCAATGATGACAATGTTTTATATGCTCCGCTTCTTCCGGCAAAGACATAAAATGAATTAATAGGTATAATTTCATCAACTAACCACTCAACATCGGGAACATTAAGATTCTTAACATCTTCAGAATAAACTAATTCCAAACCGTCAAGAGATAAATTATCTAATAATACTGGTGAAATTTGGTAATCCTCCCATGTTTTTAGAGGCATCTTAGCGACTTTGTCCATATCGATTTTTAAGTTATACTTTTCTTTTGCTATTTTAATTACATCTAAGAAATCTTTACCTCTTAGTTTTTTTCCACCATCGGAAAAATCATGACATTGACATATTCCTTCCTGAATCGCAATCCACGCGAGAGAGTCGCCCCCTGACATATCACGAAAACAATTATGAGTAATAAATGGTAAAAGATAAGTATGGTCTTCTGTTTCTAGGTTATATACCATTTCACGACATGTTCTATGTGTAATTTTATTTATACCTAAAAACATATATTCGTCGTTTTGAAAAAACTTATCTTGTTTTTTTACTTTATTATAATTAATTCGCCACGTTAGGGCTGAATTATAATACACGTTTCTTTTTTTATCGAACTTTTGCTTTGCTGGTCGAGGAGTCGGCATTCTATAATTATACCCGAGTCGTAAAAGAACAAACTGAATTTCACGACACAATTTTTCCGAAACAGAACTAACTGAGCGTTTATTAACAGATTCATGACCATCACCCTTAATATAACTTTGTGTCAGTCCATCAAGAAAATCACGATTAGCATTAACAAATATCCCAAGTTGTTTATTTTTAGCGCCTTTTCTAAAATAATGTTCTAAAAATCTTGCAAAGGGACCACATCCTATTCGAATAATCGAGGTTCCCCTGTCCTTATATCTACGAATCGTCGCTTTAACTTTTAATTTTTTTTGCAATAAATATTGCAATCTTTTTATATTTTCTGTTTCATAATATGATAGTGTAAAGTTTATTCGAGGATAGCCATGACTAGTTTTTGTAATGCTACCTTCCGCTAGCCACCATCCGATTAATTCGCCAAGCTCCTTGTCTAATAAAAGAACATCAGAAACTCTAGATGGATGATTCTTATTCTTAAACGGTCTCATATCAATTTGATTCAAATTACCAAAGCTTTTCTTTATCATTAAATAGTCTTTTCCGGGAACAATATTTTCAACGTTTTTCCAATTTATTTTTACATTTTGTAAATCATCTTTGTAATAACGACGATGTTTATATGTCAAACTTCCAACTAAAAACGGATGACCTTCAGTAACTCTAATCGCCGGATGTATATAACTGGTATCAATTGTATACATTTTTCCAGTAAACTTCCTCGCAAACTTCGTCTTCACTTTTTGTATTCTTTTATTAGTTCCCCATATTTTCTCACCGACAGCAACATCTTTTATTTTCTTCATTCCCGCCTCTGTAAAAATAATTTGGTTTCCTGTAAAGCAGTGCCAGAGATTCTTATCAGGATTAATAAAAAAGTTCATCCCGGTAGAACTACCATGAATAGGATGACTGCCATACAATTCACCGGCAGGTGTCTTTTTAAATTTACTAGTATCAATTAAATCAGTTAAACGTATTTGGTCAGAAATACTATTCGTCTGGTATTTATTCCACATCGGGCTTTTTGTTTCAAAATTCTTCATTATTGAATAATTTTCCTTAATATAATTAATCAAAGGGGTATCTAGCTTAGCTATTGGAATATCATTAATAACCTTATATTCTTTTTTTGTAACAGGATGGATACTACCCGGCCCAACACATTGAGCGCCAGCACCTTGTATTTCTCCAATGTGTTTTCCGTCTTTATCCAAAATTATCTTTTCAGGATTATCAACTTCAAAATAATAATGTCTTTTTGAAGAACCAGTTTCTACTGTAAAGGTTGATGGTAACAAATCTTCTATCTCATATACAAAATCCATATTATCTAAATCTAAAATCACTAAACCTCCGAATCCTCCACAACAGCCATAATTATTGCCATTAGCAATCCAGTCAATTATAATAGGACTATCGAATGCATAATTATTTTCAGTAGTCCAGTTTTTGTCAACAGGCCGCTTGGTTTCCTTCTCAAGTCTAACGAATCGATAAGTACCCTTTCTCAAATTTTCAGGAATATCAATCATTGTTTATAATCCTCCTGATTTTCATCTTGCACTTGTATAAACGCAATGAAAGAACATTCAATGATAGTGGTTTTATTAAACTTATCCTTTATTTCAAACGAAGTACCATTGAAGTCTGGTATCACTGCTGTGTATTCATAATTATTTTTTAAAATAATTTTACAATGCTTTCCAATGTTTCTTTTTATAACGTCGATGTCCATTTTATTTTTTCACCTCTGTGTCAATATTGTCATGAATTTTTTTAACTTTATTCATAACTTTAAGATGATTTTTTGTTAAACTATCCATCAACATTTTTACACTGTTCTTGTGATATAATAATTTAGGTTCGAAGATTTTATTCATTTCATGATGACACGATTTGCCTATTGGAACAACAACATTAAATTTTGGTTTTAGAAACTTTGGAATAGAATGATGTTTTGTCTTTTTGTGTGTTGTAGAATTAAAAGGTTCTCCACATAGAAAACATATACTATCGCTAACATGTAATTCTACACCATACTCTCTAGTAAAAATTTTAACATTATAAGTAGTCATCTACCAATTACCCCCATTAATACTTCCCATTTTTGATAAACATCTGGAATTTTTATGTTTAATTCTGTAATAAAATCAAACAAATCATCTAGAGCTATAGCTTCTATAATTTCACCGTTACTATCTTTAACGCGCAACAATTTAACTTTACCGCTAACTTCCATCTTCTTGCCCCTCGTTATTATTCTTGTAATAATATAAATTTAGCGCAGCAGCAAAATAATCAGATTCTTTAAAACATGGAATTAGATATTCTTCGTCATAAATTATCTTGTGGGCCCCATCAGAAGTTTTAAAAAAAGTGTGTAATAACTCATGACATATTGTTCTCTTTAATGCTAAAGTGTCATTAGTGTATAAAACGACAATATGACCATTACCGTTAAACCCTAAGACATCAGAACCATCAACTCTATCAAGATATAATTCCGTTTTTTGAACAAAATTCATATGTTTAATCAAATCATCTGTAAAAATAATAGACTTCTGATATTCTAAGTACTCTTTTTTTACATCGGCCATGATATCTTGAACATGTTGCTTTTCTTTTATTGTTAACCCGTCATAATCAACAACCACGCCATCTGTAGCAGGCTGGTAATACGTATGCAGCATTAATACTATTATAGAAACTAATAAAATTAAATTACAAAATAATAATGAAAACCACTGTCGTCGTAGAATTTTATTTTTATTAAAATACAATTTTTCTTTTGCATAAGTTTTTCCATATAAAACCTTTTCCAAGTTATTTATTTTTTTAATATTTTTTTTCATTGTAACCTCTTTTTTAATTTCATGAGTTTATAATTTTCTTTTTTATACTTATCTTTATAGAATTTAGCAAAAGAAAAGGAAACTATAGTAACACAAAACAACATACTAACCAAAACACCTATGACATTATGAGCTCTAGTATTTAAGTCTTGATTCTGTTCATAAAAAACAGAATGACCTGTCATACCGTTTAAGTTAATATTAAAAGTTACGACGACTAAGATTCCCAGTAAAATAATAAAAGAAGAGACTACGTATACAGAAAAAGGAAAACCAGCAACTTCAGAATCATCAATTTTAATATGAGTTTGCTTCTTCGAATTATTATAAGAATTATGTATTCTATTCCATAGTTGATACTTGTGTTTCTTCATTTTTCTTCTTATTTCTTTGATTTACTTATTGTCTTAATAATACTTAATAATTACTTTAACTTACTTCAATTAACTTAAAAAATAAAAGTTTAAATAGTTTTATCCGCTATGATGATTTGATGTTAAAAGATAAGTTTCCCCATCTCTAACTAGCTCACCAGCTTCTATGTTACCGGCATCACTAAATGAAGTAATTGACCGTCCACTGCCAACACTTATACCAGCAGCTCTTAAAGCGTCTGAAACAAGTGAATTATCTGGCACTGTAAGTCTTTTTTCTTCACCGTTCAAGCCTTCGACGATTGTTATTTGTTTACTCATATGTTTTACCTCCCTTTTGATTTAGATTGTTTAAAATATTGTAATTTTTCATAGTTCTTAAAAGACGACCTGGATAATTTTCATTGTTATTTATTTTTTTAACTATGTTACTTACTTCAGATGCAATATTAACTACCGTATAAATAATAGAGCGTGCCCCACATGGTAAATCTGTTACTTCAATGTCAAATCTTTTTTTCCATGCTGATAATTCGTTTTCTTTCATTGTGTCAACAATGTTTATCTCATATTCTTCCCCTCCAACTCTTACATCTAAAACTATACACTTAAAATCTTTAACTTTTTCATAAATCAACTTTCTTGCTTCTAATGTATCAAATGTTATAATATAAACAACTTCGCCAATTGGAATTTCTGTTTTTTCATCAACTTTAACATTATGGGTAGTTATTTCTACGTCTGTAAAATCTTTTACTATTTCTTTTAATGCTTCGACTTTAAATTCTCCTATGCTACTAGATTTATAAAACTGATTTGGAATATTATGGCTTTCAACTGTATCAAAATCAAACACTTCAATGTCATTAAAACCTAATTTAGCTAAATTTAGAGTAATAAATGAACCCAAACTTCCAGCACCAAAGACAACTATTTTAAATCTTTGATTAACGGGGTCGAACAAATCTTTCTGTCTCATAAAACTTATCTCATTTTTCATGTTACATATAATCCTTATTACTATTTAAATTGTTCTCTGAATTTGGTGTTTCTTCTGAGTTACAATATTCGGAATATCCGTCTTTTTCATCAGAGAATGAGTCGTCATACGAAAAATCAGTTAACATTTTATCTGTGTATTTACTATCGTTCTTCCCGAGTATTTTATTTACTGAATTCATAAACATATCCCAAGACAACGACTTTAGACACAATTCACAGTTCTCTAAATCAATATTTATAGGGTCACGTATACTTAATCTAATAGTATGTCCATGAACGCTTGATACTATAAAAACAAAGAATTTCTGATTTTCCATAATCTCACGCATATTACTTTCGTCTTCACTCGACCAATGAGGCATCATTTCGTGATGTGAATGCCAATGACCAATTATTTTCTTGCACTTGTCTCCATATTTCTTTCGTAATAGTACTTGGTCTCTAGGTGTAATATTAACATGAACGGTTGAAATAGCCTGTTCGGGTAATAATATATCGTATAAGTAAACGTTACCATTTTTAGTTTCACCGGTTAAATAACCACCTAACTCTATTTTATAATTTTTCGCTATAAAATCTAACTTCTGATACAAAGATGGCCTAATAAATACTTTAATGTTTTTCACGTTTACCTCCCAATAGAGCTGCTATAATTGCAATTGGAATTAAAATAAATGCTAAAATTATTAAGAAAGCCATAACAACGACAACAATGCCTAATATTAAGAAAACTATTGCTAGAAAGAAAAATATAACAAAAGGTATAGCTAATGCTATTAACAACTTTTCATACCATTTTGCTTCTGTTACATCTTTTCCGTTTATTTCAACTTTAGTGTTTTTCATTTCAGTTCCTTTAACCATTTTTCGAATGCCTCTTTTTTCATTTTTGGATATTTAACTTTTGCTCCACAATATGCACAATGAGTATTGCCCAACGGGTCACTTGTTATAGCGACTATTTTTCCATGACATTTTTCACAATCATGATAATCTTCTAAATGTTTCTGTGCTTCTTGTAACTCTTCCATTGTATCAAATTCAAATTGTAATTCAGTCATTTTTCACCTCTATTAGTTTTTTCTTTCCATGAAGTTATTTGACGATAAGGTGACTGTGGATTATATGATTTTAAATATTGATACAAGAGAAAACATAGTCTTTTTAAATCTAGATTTCCCAGTAATTTATAAACATCTTCATTATATGAACCAAAACAAGGGCTGTGTCTTGTGACATGAGGGTGGTCATAATTATCTTTCGCGTTGTTAGTGTTATAAAATTCGATTCTATCTGGCTTAATAAGAACATAAAAATTTCCAATGTAATAATCATGATTCATATAATGAATATAAATATCGCCATATGTTACTTTAATACCGTCTTGAGTTATTTCAACTTTTTCAATAAATGGTAATTCTTTTATTTCATCAACATTTTTCAAGAATGTTTCTGTAAAATTGCTTATCATCTGAGCAGTAGATTCTATTAATTTAACATTCATTCTTATAGTCTGATGATTAACTAATATTCTTCTAGAAAAGTTATCAATTTCGTTTCTTAAATTTTCTTGGTCTGTTGAAAGCCTATCTAAATTCTTTTTCAAAGTATTAACAAACATAGATGCATTCTTCTGAAGTAATACTTTTTGAAACTCTTTAGAATTATCTACCTTAGTAAATGTTGGTAATAAATTTATATTGTTTATACATTCCTTTATCCTTGGTCTAAAAGGAAATGGATTATAATATAAAATAATCAGATTCTTTGCTCTGTAATAATCAGCAATTACCTTTTCTTTAAATTTTATTCTTTCACATGATTCGTTAAAAGCATCGTATGGTTTTTGAAGAACAATCTTATAGCCGTTACTCTGAATAGTATCGCCTTCACCAGGCCCCTTTCTACCATCAGATATTACAGGATTAATAATCATAGTTAATTCAAAAAACGTTAAATCAACAAAAGCAAAATGCTTCACACTATTAATCACTTTATCAATATTCTTCTTTTTTAATTCTTCAATGATTCTTTCACATCTATCTTGTGAACTAGGGGCCAACCATCTTCCATATCTAAAAGCTTCACCCGTTAAATATGCGGAAGGTTGAACTTGTGTAACAGTTGAAGTTCTTCTGCCTCTTCGTCGTGATTCTCTTATTCTTTGGGGAGTTATTGTTTCACTACCAGGAACGAAAAAGTTTCGAGTAAATGCGTTAGGAACAGGAGGAGTTTGGTTATTATTCATAAGATTTGAAATATCGTTTACAGCATTCGAAACTTCGTCTTCATCTTCAAAATCATCATCTCTGTTCATATATTCTTCACTCATTTTTGTTTATTTGATATTTATTTTAATATGATACATTATATACTATATAAATGTTAGTCCCAAGGTAGTTTTTCGTCTTCCTCTTCTTCGATTAATTTTAATTTTCTTTTTAACAAAAATAATGGAAATTCAATTGTTCCAAATTCTAAATACCGACGATATTCTTTTACTGTCATTCCATGAGCTTTTGCTTCATTTTCAAAATCTAAATCGTTTATTATTGATTGTGGTAATATAATGAAACCCTCTTTATTAAATGATAAATTAGGAATGTTGATAGTATTAATATTGAATGTGTTTGATGTCATATATAATATAATACTTTCTAGTATATATACTTTGACATACTTTTAGTGTAACGACATAGTTACATTATTTCATCTTTTTTATTCTATTTTTACTGTCTCTTACAGCCATAGCAAAATTTCCATAATTGTATGGACATTTACTTAAGTCACAAGGTTGGTTTTTATTATAATCTGAATTACATTTTCCTTTTTTATACATTAAGCATTTTGGATTAGTTTTTTTCATTTTTGGCCTCAAGAAATTCAATTTTCTTATCCATCCATAAAATAATCTCTTTTAAAAAGTCATCAGTATAATTATCCAAATCTAGCATGTAAAATCTAGGTTTTTCTAACTCAATAAGTCTTCCTTCATCACAATCTCCTTCGGGATGCAATTCCCAAATAACACCACAAACCGGACAGTAATTATATTGGTCATCATTTAAGTCATTTGTCATTTTGACATCTCCCAGTTCCAAAATATCCATTTCATAAGACCATATGCTAATAATATACATAGCCCGATAAATATCAAAATTAATATTGGAATTAGAATATCGATTACCATAATATACATAATTAATTCTTCACCACCACATTCCAGAGTTGATGTCCACGAAGCTTGACTATAGCTATTACTAATACTGTTTACAATGGTTTTATTTTGATTAGTAAAATATTCGGTATAAGAACAGATATCATTAGAATCCATAAATTTATTGGACCCATATATCCCGGATATGTTAGCTATGAACAGAAAAGAAAAATGGAGAAGAAGAACAAGAGAAACAACTAATGCAATTTCTCCGAGTTTTAAACAAGTAAACTTAAATAAGCGCTTTTTGAACGAAGGTTCAGAGTGTTGACTAACTTTATCATTTTCTTTTAAAGTTTCAACTTTATCTTGTTGTTTTTTGACCATTGTAATATTAAACAAAGAGATTCTTACTACATCCAACATTTAAAAAACGAATCATATCATCTCGACATCTAGTAGTCTGAATTCGACCTCCTCCTCCACTGGCATGATTCAAAATTATAGACTCTCCAACCAAACGTTTAAATCTACTTGTAAAATTTGGTTCATTTTCATGTATTCTGTTAACAATGAATATATGGAACAAAGGAACAAAAACATGAGGTCTTATGTACATGTTGTTTTTATTGATTTTACCAAAAATAGGAATAAAAAACTCTATAAACTCTTTCATATTTTTATAATCTTGGTATTGTAAATTGGCTCCAAATCCAATAATAGTACGCTTTCCGAGTGTATAAGGTGTGAATTTGCCGGTTTCACATTTCTGAGCCGCCGCAAACGCAGAAAGAATAGTTTTTAATTGGATACCCTCCACAACGTCAGATACAACTATCTTACAAGGAAAACCATAGTCTTGGCAGTTTTTAATAAATTGAAAATCTTTATAATGAACTTGTAACATATTATTCATTGAAACAACTTTTCCACCGTTAAGTTCATCAAACTTCTGCTTCATTTCTTCATCTGATAAGTTATCATAAACTTCTTGTTCACATTCAAACTCGAACCGTTTATTTGGGTTTGATTCACATAATTGAGCAAATGCCTCCATCCGATGATTACCATCAATTAAAATATCGCCGGTCTGTCTTCGATTAATAGAGATTACCCGAAAAAGATTTATTCCTTGTCCTAATAATTTCTTATAATCGTTAACCCAGGATGTACCAATATCTCTTCTGTCACGCATAAATTGATATTTTTTGACGGTCTCCGGTGTTATTTTCACACTTTCTCTCTTAAAGGGTAAAGATGTTTTAATAACTTCTTTTTTATTTTCCATTTTTCTTACCTCCTTTCAATTTTAATTTCAGTACAGTATTTTTTGGATTACTATATTTCATAACTTTTTTGATTGTGCTTTCTTTCTTCAAAAATCTTTTCGTAGCTTCTTCTCTGTTTAATACATATTCTTTAAATAAGAATCTTAATATATCTTCTGTTCCGATACAAGCCATATGGCCTTCATTAAATAGCTTAGTTAAATGTTTCTTAGTTACGTTCTGTTGCCAACTATAGCCATTCTTCGTATTGCCCTTAGTTAAACATCTTAAAGCAACTTTGTCACCTTTAACATTAGTTATTTTTGCCACCTTCGTTGGAAATAATAAATATTGTCCAATTTGCCAATTCATTTTATATAGCTCCTGTGACTCTTAAAAAGATTAAAAGAGAGCAGAATGTTGCTAATGAACCCAGAAAAGCAATTAATGCTATCCAATTCATTTTGTTTTTTAATCTGTCACATTCATTAATATACATATCAGCAGTGCCTTCCCAATCTAATTCAGGTGGTTTAATAGCAGGTCTCTTTGTTGTCTTATTATGAACAACAGACTTCTTATTAATTTTATTCTTAAAAGAAGTAAATCTACCTTTACTATCTCTTAAACGATTTATATAAGCTATTTTTCTTTTCATTTTTATGAATGTGATTGAATTTATGACATTTTATGTAATACTTTCTAGTATATAAAGGTTTTCTTGGATTGTTATTTTTTAGGTTTTGAGTTATGTAATTCTTTAGTTACACTACTATCCGTGAAACGAATCTTCTTAGTTATTAAACCATATATTAATAATATAATGCCTATCGCTAACAACATTGTTGTGAAGATGATTAATGGAATATTTAGAATAGAACATATAACTCCGCTTATGCCCAGAATGCTAATTAACAAAAATAAACCTTCCATAAAGTTTAATTCTTTAAAGAAGTTATTATTACTTATAAAAGTATTGGCTTTATTACTATTCATTTTCACCTCCATTATTCATCATTTCAACTTCACACTCATCTTTTATTTCTATATACTCTTTGCATGAACAACCATCTACTCCACATTCCCCGGCCTTTAATCCAGGAGTCATTCCATTCCAATGTGATTTTCGAGGATGGCCACATATACATAATACTTCTCTTTCGCGTGCAGATTCCAAAACTAGATTCTCTCTTTCAACTTCATATTCTTTTGTTTCTCCATCACTAACAGTAATTACCTGATACCCATCATCTTTCATTTTTTCTGCTATAACATCAGATGATAGACCCATACCACTATTAGTTAAAGATAAAGTGTCCTCGGGAGTTTTGTCCCCGCTTAAAACCGGCGTAAGTGCACCCCCGTCGATTAATATAGCTTGTGGGCTTTGTGTCTCCTGAGAACTATCATCAAAATTATATTTTCTTTTAAATTCTCGTAATTCTTCTAATTCCTTTAGTAAGTGTCTTAGAGCAAAACGAGAACTTAATCCTTTATGTGTCGAAAGCTCTTCTATCCATTCTTTTAAGTTTTTTGAAAACGATATATTTGTATTCTTGAGTGATTTTCGTTTGTCTTTTCTTTCTCTTAATCGTATCGCTCTTCTATTTTCATGCTTCAATGGTATTAATATTATAGGCATAGTTGTTTCTTTGAAATGATTAATTTCACAACATAATACAAGATTTAGTTCTTGTTTATGATTTACAAAACAATCGATTACTTTAGATGAATAAAAGACTAAATCTAAGTCGATTTCTTCACCATTAACTAGAACTTTAAAATCCGGCCTATCGGCAGATATTCTTCTTATCAAAATTAAACTCTCTATACCTAATAAGTTATAATTATTCTTAAACCAGTCTCTTAAGTCTTTTTCATAAAACAGAGTGTTTACTTTTTCAATTGTCTCTTTATTCCTATTAATGGCATTCTTGATATGTTCTATTGTTTCAGGTTTCATAAATAATATAATACATCCTAGTATTTAAAGGTTTTCATGACTCATAGACCTCTCTCTAGTTTATCGCTAAATATTAAGTATACCACTCATCATCTTTTAATGAGCTTAATGAGCTGTTTTTGACCGCTTTGAGCCGACGGGTAGAGATGTGTAATATATCATATTTTATCTACTTTATCTTAGATAAAATATGATATACATTCTACCTAAATATTTTTGATAAAAAATAATCTTTTTTTATCTTACATAAATTTGTATTATATTTTATATATCTAAAATTGTAATGTATTCTTTTATTTTTGTTAGTCTCATCATCTTTTAATGAGCTTTATCATATTATATAATAATATCATTTCTGTTGCTCATAACCCTCATGCATGGTGGAGCTGAATATATTTTATAATTGCCCAAAAATTCTTCCAAATTTATAAAAAAATTGGGTTAAAAATGAGGGGAAAAAATGAGTAAGATTTTTATGGGGTAAATCATAAGGAGTGATATGTTGTAACTATTTAGTATATAAAATATATACTGACTCCAGTATATAAAATATATACTCATAGAAAAGTTTAAATACTAGGGTGTATTATAAATAATAACCTAAACAAAAACAAAAATAAAATGGATGCACAAAAAAGACGAACCCTTTGTTGTAAAGCATTAGCATTTCAGCATGCTGAATTGTTAAAGAACTTACCAGAAAACAAAGAAGCAAGAGAGAGTGTCAGATTAACAGTGAACGACATCGCAACAGCTTTTAAGAAAATCGATAAACAAATCGAGAATGGCTCTGGTATAAGTGAATTAAAGCAATTTACACAAAAGGAATTTCGAGGCATGTTAAGAAATGATAACGAAGATGAGAATATAGATAATAATGATGAAGATTAATCATCATTAAATATATTCATATTCAGAGTTATTATAAAAAGTCTTAATAAAACAGGGAAAATGAAAACAATAGTAAAAAACTTTGTAGAACAAGACATATACGATAGACTAGTAGAGTCTTTTAACAAAGCGTCAGATAAACTAAAATCGAAGTATAAAATCATTTATGTTGACAATCACCCTAAATTAATTAGAAAGGGGTTATTTGGTCTAGGAACGGGTATACCTCCTTATACGATATCTTATGATATAAAAGAAAAGCAGTATTTTTTCATAGGTGGGATTTTAGAGGATGATTTTAGGGCCATACAACCTATTATAGATGAAATAAAGGATAAACATTATGTTTTCCTTATAGAGGTAGTAAAATGATAGTCGTTACAAAATCAATAAAACAGGGAAAATCTTCTCAGACAATAGTTTTACCCAAACATTTCACTAGTTTATATCATATTAAAGATGGTGATACATTGAAACTAGATATTAGATTATTAGATAAGATAAATGAAAACACTATCTCGTTTAGATGTGCTGCATGTCAACATATATTTGATATGGAAAAAGATGATGTTTATTGCCCAATATGTGGAAGTGAAAGTGTAATGGAATACTCACAGGAGGATGAAGATGATTAATACTATTTCAGAATTAGTACAAGCTGCTGCATCGGAGAATTGGGAAGAAGTTATAAATTTTGGTAAACATAAGGGAAAATTATTAAAAGAAATTCCAAATGACTATATTAAATGGGCAAAAGAAAATCAAGAAATAGACGAACACCCAGAAATTCCGAAGTTTGAAGAAAAAGGTGGTGAGAGAGAATTTAATGTTAAAGGAAGAGACATGCAAGCTCTAAATAAAAAGGTTCAAGAATCATTGTCAAAAGAAACAACACAAAATAAAGTAATTAAAGAAAACGAAGAGTCTTATGAATCAAGTGAAAAAGATAAATTTGTCTATGACGAAAAAAGCAGTTTTAAGGTAATAAAGAATACAAAAGGATATAATTATGAGTTCAAAATAATTGAAGATGATTTAGAGACATTAAAGAAAAAGGTCATTGATATGAAAAGTTGGGCTCAATTGATGTTTGGAGGTGCAAATTAAAATGAATACAATAGCAGTTAATTTTGGACACGAAACAGAGATATATGAAGAATGTAGTAAATTTGAAGCTATGCAATGTTCTAAATGTATAGTTGTGTTGGATAATAGAATTCCTACTTTTTATAAAAAGAGAAAAAATAAGGAGGCTTTAGCGCTATGTCAATAGAAATTAATACTAATGAGATGACGTTAAGAAAATTGGTTCGTGATTTTCTTACGGAACGTGGATATGAACTACAATCTAAATATAGTGTTAGTTGTCAAGTCGTGAAAGAAATCGAAGACGAAAGAAAAAAATCAGGTGTTTTTTATTCAATCTTAACAACATTAGGGTTCATTGATAAAGAAAAAAATAAATACGAAGTTTTAACTAAGGATATCTTCTTTTATGATGGTGTTATACTTGTAAAGGTTTTTGAAGATAATTTAGAAATCATAAAAAGTTTGTTTCAAGAATTTTTAGACGTTAATAATCTTAACGAAGAATTAAAAATTAAAATCGAGGTAAGTGAATAATGTCAAAACATATTAATAGTCAGCAGACAAAACCCGACAGAGTGAAATCGGACAATAGTCGTCTTGACGGTCACGCACTGAAAGAGACGATTGGGAGGGACAAATCTGCTGACACTTTATCAAAAATCAACGAAGAAGTTATGAATAATGAAGATATAAAAAATATGTATACAGATGCAAAAGTTGTTTTTGGTTATGGTGATGGCAGTAATGGTATTATAATAATAGGTGAAGCGCCTTCTCGTTCAGGTGGTAATATAACAAGTGAACCCTTTACTTCAAAATTTTCTGGAAAATTATTGTCAGAAATTTTGATGAATAATAATATAAGGAAGGAAGAATGTTTTATTTCTAATGTATGTTTTTGTAGTCCACCAATGAATGGAAAACCTGATATGGATAACGTTATTTTATGCACACCGTATTTATTAAGAGCAATCAAGGTAATAAAACCTAAAAAGATAATATTGTTAGGAATGTTCGCTAAAAACTTCTTAGAACCAGGATTAAAAGAAAGATATAACGTTTATTCGTTATGTCATCCCGCTTATGTGTTAAGACGTGGGATTAAAGAAACAGAAGAATATAAACTTAAATTTAAGGAGATTTTAAAAAATGATTAATGTTACAGAAAATGGATATGTTATTATGGACGATAAAGCTGTTGGGCAAATAGTTGGAAATACTTTTCGAACTACTGCTCATAATGTTCACGGCGGGCCTCAATCAATAATATATGCAATGTCAGGTTGTCAATTTGCTTATGGACTTCACGATAATATTTACGACAAATTGGTTATTTATAAAGTTGATACATTAATTTTAACATGGGAATATACTAATAAGTCACAAGAAAAAACTATACGAAAATTCTCTTGTCCTCTGGGTTATTTTAGAGATAAAGAACATTCACATCCTGCTGCTAATTGGTTGCATGGTGAACAAACCTTTGTGTCATTATTAGATATGAAGCAAATAGAAGGTCCTTCTATAAGACCTGAAAAAATAGAAAGAAAGAAAGAAAACACTCATGGTCAGAGGAGGTTATCTGATTATGACAGATAGTGATAAATTTCAGGTATTCGAAATAAGTATTTTGATAATTGTAGGTGTAGTTATCTTTTTAGCTTGCAGGAGTTTACAATGACGGATTTAAAAAAACAAATAGAATTAGAAAAACAGAAAATAGTAGGTCTTGCTCTATATCATGACATTTTAAAATTAAGTGAATTTAATGAATACATTGGAAAATATTTTGATGAATATGGTAATGATAGTTTTATTAATTATTTATCTATGTTAGTTTCTAGTCAAAAGATGGATGGGTTTTTAACTTTATGTAACCCATTAATAAAAGATAAAGCAAAGATTGAAAAACGATTTGGTGTAAAAATTCTTACACCGGGAGATATTGAAAATGACAATTGACAATCTAAGCGACCAACAAATGAGTGGAGACAGAGAATTTCATTACTATGCAGAGAAAGATGTAAAACAACATATCCAAAATGCACAAGGAAGATTAAAAGAAGGGGTTTCTAAGATAAGTTTAAAGACTGCATCAGGAAGAAATAGATTACCATCTATTGTTTTAGTAGAAACAGAGGAAATAATAGACAAAATATTCAAAGAAGAATTTGGAGCGAAATTACTATGACTGAAACATATAGAACAATGCCCGAAATAATAGATGATATGGCAACTCGATTTGCAGCTTTATATAAAGAAGCAAGAAATAGACTATGTTGTTCATCAAGATTAGAAGTTGTAGATGAAACAGAAGAATTCTTTGATAGATTATTAAGACATGATGAAAAACAAGTTTCTGTAGCTATGGAAGTGTTTTATAGGAAGGTGAGAGCATGAGTGAATATGATAATGTGGATGGTGACAGATTAAATTGTGTCAAATGTGATAATTTTATTACAGAAATCGACGGCCGAGGTTTTTGTCCGGTATGTGCTGAATTTGAAAAACAAGAAAAAATAACGAGATTTAAACAAGCAATATCACAAATATGCTTGGATGGTAGAAAGAGAGGTTACTTCGAGTATAATTTTGATGATTCATTTAGAGTGGCCTGCGGAGAAATCAGTAGTAATGAGTTTGCTCGCGAGCCGCTGGTTAAGGTTTTTAAAACTGTAATCGAAAAATTTAAAAAAGATATAAATGATAGATTTATTAGTGAAATCGTGATATTAGATGTTGCTACTCAATTAAATTTTGCTTCGTTACAACACGCAATATAAAAATGTCAGAACATACATCAATAACCGGTAAAGTCGATTATTGGCATATACCATATCGCGAAAAAGGTTTTAGTTATTGTAAAAAGTGTAAAAAATATGTAAGTAATTTAATTATTGATTTTCATGAGGGATGGTTTAATGATTGGATGTGTGTTAGATGTGGAAAATGTAAGAAAGCTATATGGGTATGCTCTTTTAAAATGGACCCAAGACAAGACTGTCTTACTCCAAAAGAAGAGTTGATAAGACTGAAAAAAATGAAGAAAGAGGATTTAGATTTTGAACTCGAGGGGGTAAGAAGATTTATTAAAGACGACAAGAAATGCTTTATATGTAAAAAACCTACTAATCATTACGACTGTCATTGTTTAATGTATGGAGGAATGATTAAACCAAGAATGGATAAATATTTTTGTTCAAAAAAATGTAACGATATTTATGATAAAGAAGATGCAAAATTAAGAAGGTTAAAGAAAAATGAAAAAATACACACTAAGAAAAGATGAAGTTGAAGCATTGATTTCGGAAGGCGTTATACGTGTCGAAAGACTTGGTGATAGTGAAACAGGTCGTGTTTTTTATGACGGGGCTTGGTACCATAAAGTTACAACAAGACCAGACTACTATGTCAGAGAAGATACCTCGTCAAATGACTTATTTGATAAAAGAAATCATTGCACATAGAAAAGTATATATACTAGAAAGTATAATAAAATATATCATAAAACAAAAATGAAAAAATTAAACGATTATAAATATGAATCATTAACAAAAATTGATGCTTATCATATATTAGTTAAGTTAGTTGTCGGTGATTTTGATAATATGGAGGACGAACATGAACATATGGGGTATTGAAAAGCAGATAAAGGAACGACAAAGATATTTAAAAGAGTTAGAAAAGGCTGTTAGAACATCTGACACAAAAGAAAGAAATATATTACAGTTTTTACATGGTAAAACTAGTGATAAAATAAAGAAATTGCAGGCGCAGGTTAAGGTTATGAAATTAAACAAAATAAAAAAACTTAAAAAATGAAATTTAACTTTAGATTTTTTAGAAACCGAAAAACATTGAACAAACAAGAATTAATGTTTTTGCACACCCTAGTATCAGATGTTTATGGCGGTAAGCAAACTTTTGAACAAACCACATTAGACGATTGTTTACATTTAAGAATGAGAATAAAAGGGGTTCTTGATGATTTAGAATGACAACTATATTTGATATCGAAACAGATGGAATCGCTCCATTTGAAAAGTTAAATGAGCGAAACGAAGTGAGACAAGTTGTAGAACATAGAATAATTAGCATAGGTGTTATGCACGTTGAAAGAGGAATCTGTGAATGTTTTTGTGGAGATGATGAGGCTGATATTCTTAGGATGTTTTTTGCGTTTATCGAAAACGAAAACACTCTTGTCGGTTTTAATTGTGAGTTTGATTTAAATTTCATTAGAGTACGAACGTTGGTCAACAATGTTAAAGCTTCTGTAAACTTTAAAAGTATTTGTGTAGTCGATTTACGTAACGCTATAAATAATTATAAGTTTGCTGTTGGAACGCTGAGCGATTATGCTAAAGCATTAAATCTTGAGGTTAAAACTCAAAATGGCGAAATGATGCCTTTTTATTTTAAAGAGAAAAACTGGTTGCAAATAAAAAATCATAATTTAGAGGATGTCCAGTTGACATTACGTCTATATCAACAATGCAAAGGATGTGGATTAATATGAAAAGATATAAAGTGTTTTTCAGCGGGAGAATATCGTTAGATGCCAAAGATAAGTATGAAGCCGAGTCTTTAGCTCAAGAACAACTAAATAAAGTTGATGGTGATGTTAATTATATAAATATCGACGAAGTGGAGGAGTTTACAGAAGATGAATGAAAAAAGATTTTGCCCTGAATGTTTCAGAGAAGTTGTAAAAAGAAAAAATGAACCGTTTTATACATGTGTTCATTGTCAAGACCATTATATTGAAGATATTACACTCACAAAAGAACAAATGAAAGGAGGTCAAAAAAAATGGCAGAAAAAGAATACATTGCAAAAGAACCAAAACTTGTGAAACCAATACCGAACGGTGCGTATTCAGGAAAAATTGTTGAATTGAAATATAGAGACACTCTTTACAGAGGAGACACTATTACATACGCAGATATGACATTGACTGTTGACGGGATGCCAGATACAACTATCGTTGCATCAATATCAGCAAACGAATTAACTTCAAACAATTCTTGGGGAAAATTTGTTTCTCAGTTCAAAACATTTAATGTCGGCGAGAAAATCGTTCCAAGAGAAGTTTTGTTGAATAAGGAAGTATCTTATATGGTAATGAACGTTCCTGGCACAAAAGACCCAACAAAAATTTATCCACAAGTCGTTAAGGGGTCAATAGTACCAAAGAGATAAACCTTTTTATTTTTTATTTTTTTTATCTCTTTATTTATTTATAATCATACTAACGGAGGAAATTAAAAATGAATGAAAAAGAAATACGGGAAGAAATCAAGAAACTAGATTCTTCGATAGCTGGGCTCGAAAAGAAGAAAAGAGATTTACAAGCTAAGCTGCCAAGAAGAGTCGAAACTCGAGGAGACCCTGTTTGTAGAGTAGAATAAGAAAATGAAACAATATCATATGGAGAACCCGTCTTATAGTTGCATCTATTTAGACTTTAAGAGTAAAGAGAAACCTGTCTCTTTTAGGTATCCAAATATGCAAACGAAGTTTAAGGCTATATTCAATGGTATAAGTTCAATATTTGCTGCTATAGTCATAAAAATTATACTTTTTGTATTACCAATTATTTGGTTTATCATACTTGTTGCAATAAATTATGATTTTTATGAGGCTCTCCTAATTACTGGCGTAATATTATCGTGCATAATAGGTTTACAAATAGTATTATCTTTTATTTTGACGATTGTATGTTATTTAAGCCCTAAGTTAACATTAAGGATTCCTGATATAAGTGCTAAGGTATATAAGAGTTTAAGTGGATACAATTTTGTTAATGTCAAAACTTTGAGAGAAAAACGCTTCGAGATTCCATTATTTAATAATATCTATCTTGATTTTAAATTAACCGGTGATTTTAAAAAGCATTGTACTGATTTTTTCATAGAGAATTACCCCGTTAAATATAACACTAGTTCTTTAAAATGGTGGGGTAAACAAAGTCAAGAATCGACAGATAACTGGCGTGCAGTGTGGATATTTAACAAAATACCAAAAACAGGAGAACTATATGCTGAGTTTTTATGATGTCATAGAAAACTTTATATACTAGATTATGTTACATATTTTATCCAACAAAATGACAATTAATAATCATTTAGTGAAAGGAGGTTATAAAAGAATCAGATGAAAAAATTACTTTTTGTGCTACCATTATTAGCTATGCTTAGTGTTAGCTTCGCTGCTGCAGCTCTTCAATCTTCATCAAGTGTTAGAGGATACGACGGGACAGTAGCATATGTTGGAAGTAACTCCGATTTTAGTTTCAGTAAGGCTTCTTATTCTGGTTGGACAGCTGTTAACAAAATAAAGAATGTTGATGTGTTAACAGGTCAAGGAACTTTGCAAGTTGTTGCAGAAACAAGTGCTAAGAAAAGAATTGTGTTAAATCTTAAGCTTTCTGCTGACGGCACAGCCTATGGAACTTATTGGATGAAGGGAGCTTTACCAGTTAGAGTGTCTTATTCTTCTGTTACTAACGTAATTGAAGAAGATGGAAGTATGACAATGACTGGAGTGAGCAGTTTGTCTCAAGCTAACTTTCAGGTAGTTGGTCTTAAGGTTGTTAATGCAATGACAGCTCAATAAATAAAAATTTTTTATTTTTATTTTTTATTATTAACTTTTTCTTTTTTATTTTTTTCAGAAATGTTTAAATACTAGATTAGTATTTAATAATGTTAGAAAAATAATGGATAGTTCAGATTATGTCCTCTCTTGGAGACGTAGTAAGGCATTACCACAGTCTTACTACGTCATAAAATTAACAATAATATTTATATAGTCATATTTGGTTATTTTTCTATGAAAAAGCATAGAATGAATAAAAAGGAGAAAAAGAGATTATATGTTATAATTGGTATTGTTTCTTCAATTATTCTACTTATTTCGGTACTGTATTTTGGAGGTGTTCTATCAACAGTTTTTTCACCACAAACACCTGACGATTCTTTAGATAAATACATTAATAAGTATTATTTTCCAGTAGTTGATAAACCAACGACAAAAATAGTTGCCTCTAATAACGAGAGATATTTTTGTGATAGTAAATCAAATACGATTTATTATATTGCTCCTGGAAAAACAAGTAAAAAAATAGTCGACAGATGTAAGACAGGGTGTGAAGTTGTTCAAAAAACCATCGACAGCGGGACTGTAACCATTGCGAAATGTAAGGGTGATTATAAGCCTAGTATTAAAACGTGTAGTTCTGATGGAAGTAAATTCTTTACTACCGATAAATTAGGTACTTTAACAACAACTTATTGTTGTAGTTGTAAATATAGTCGTTGTGTTGCTGGGTGTGCTCCTGTTAAACCACCTGTTATAACGCCACCTCCTTCTCCATGCAAACTTCTATCTGGGCCAGGGAAGACTGATAATAAAGAAATAAATATTTTTATTTATAACGATGCTTCAGACAAGGAGTATTATAAGTGGGTTTTATCAGAATATTCATCTCGAGCTCCATTTAACAAAATAACATGGAATGTTTATCACGAAGATACTAAATATGCTTGTCGAAACATCATTACTCAAAGAGGAAAAGACATTAGGATTGGGTTTGATTATATATCTTGGTGTCCAAACTGTTATGGATGGGGTCAACCTCCTGCTGGCACAGGTCAACCCGGTGAACTAACATTTTCAACTTGGAATCCAAACAAACATTGGTCTTTTTTATTGTTTCACGAGTCTGGTCATATTTATACAAGATGGGGTCATAGTAACGACGGTAGTATTATGGATGCAAACGGTGGCGATGGTCAATTTAGACAATATCAAGTTGATTGGATATATAAGAACATGATGGTTAATGATTATTAAATTAACAATAATATTTATAAAGACTAAATTTGTTAAGTAATTAAGGAAAAATGGATATATTAAGCGCTATATTATGGATAATTAGTATTGGAGTAATCGTTTACATAGCTTTACTAGTTTTCTTTCTCTATATGTTGTTTAAATTAACTAAGAAATATCCAATACCAGCTCTTTTTGTTTTAATAATATTAATTGGTGTTGGAATAGCAGAAACATTATCTGTTGCTGGTATAACAGCTGGAATCGCTACTGTTACTGGTTCAGTAATTACTATTATTTTATCATATAAACGATTATCTAAAGCTGTTAAAGATAAATTAAAATGAGAGTAAAGAAAAAACTCAAGAAGCTTTTTTCGCCTAAGTTTTTACTATTTTTGTTTATTGGGATTATTCTTTCAGCGATATTACTAGTCTTTTTTCCAGCTGAATTTTTTGACATATTTGGTATATCAGTTTGGGTATTCTTTTTAGGACTTGGTGGCTGGATGCTTTTAACTGATAAGGAAACTCCTGATTGGATTGCATACATTATTCTTATTATTGGGGTCCTGGGACTAATAGTCGATGGATACATAGTAATTAAAACTTTTTTATTATAGTTTTAATTATTTCTTATGCATTTTAGTGTCGTATCTGTCTCGTAGTTCAACTTCGTTTAAGTTTTCTCGTCCGTAAGGTGCAGGAAAATTTGCAACCTTTGCTAACTTACAACGTCTTAACCAAACTGAAGTTGGATGACATCTATATACTTTAGCTATTTCAACATCGCTAAATCCTCTTTCGTGCAACTCAGATAATTCGTTATCGGTAAACTTTTGATTTTTACCGTGTTCTGCATGTTTCATGATTTCTTGTAAAACTTCTGTTTCATGCAGATTACGAATAACTTGTTTTTCAGATTTATATTGATGTTGTCGAAATTGTGATAAAGTTAGGCCTAAATTTTTAGCGTTGTTTTGGTCTTCTAAATCACGTTCGATAGCCACGGGTATAATTAAACAACCGTTGTTATCAAATTCTAACATCTTTTTTCACCTCCTTTTAATATGAAAATAATGGAATATTATAACATAATATTTCATTGTTTTTATAACATAATATATAACACTTTATAGTATATAAATGTTCTTATTTTGTGTTCTATAGTTTGTGTAACTAAATAGTTACATTATCACAGTGATAACGTTTATATACTAGTATATGGTATATTATATATAATAAAAACTATAACAGATAAAAGAGGATAAAAATGGATAAAAAGCATGTTACAATAATCGATTCAGCCGGGTGCAAAATATCAGGTGTTTTTACTGATAAAGAAATTGAGCTATTCAAAAGTAAAGAATGGAAGGTCATTGAAAAATGAGAATGTGGATGTGTAATCCAAAAATAATGTGTCGCCAACACTTATTAGGGGAATATCGAGAATTATTTACAATAGTTGGTAGTCTTAGAAAACAGATAAGCTTACAGGGGTATTTTGATAATGACTTAATTCAACCTTTGTACATAAAACGTCGGTATAACGAATTAAGAACAGAAATGATTAGGAGGGGATATTCTCCTAAAAAACCATTTTTATTTTCGAAGTTGATGACATTATATTTAGGAGAAAAACGATTACATAAGATTGATGCCAAAAAATCCTTACTAGAGTTATTGACCAGATGTCCAGAATGCAATGAAAGATATAAGAGTTTTAAATCTTCATGGAATAAAGGCTTAACAAAAGAGTCTAATATAATTATGTATCAAATTTCTGAAAATATAAGAAAGAGGGAAAACGATAAGGAATGGAAAGAGACAATTGGAAAACATAAGTCCGAAAAAATAAAAAGGGCATTAATACAAACGGACCATACGTCGTGGAATAAAGGATTGAATAAGTTTAATTGTCAGAAAGTAGCTGTAATTGGAAAAAACATTTCAGAAACTTTCCAAAACATGAGCTCGGAAGAGAAAGCTGTTATATCAAGAAAACTTCGTGTTGCGACGGTTAAACGTATTGCTACTGGACAAGTGCCTAATAAACAGTATTTTAACACAAGACCTGAACAAAAATTTAAACAAATGCTAGATGCTTTACATATTACTTATAAACATAACTATCCTATACTAAATATAGAACATGCTTATCCTGTCGATTTCTATTTACCAAATCATAAGTTGGTTATTGAGATTGACGGGATGAAATGGCATAATTGGCCTAATGGAAATGAAATTGATATTATTCGTGAACAGGAATTATTAGCAACAGGTCTAAAAACAATACGATTTTGGGACAAAGAATTACGAGTTCTTGATTTAGATATATTAAACGAAACGATACAGAATATTAAGGTGAAAAATGGATAAGAAGTTCAGGCCTATGCTTGCACCGAACGACGAAGTGGATTTAGATAACATTAAATATCCGATTCTAGCTTCTACTAAGCTTGATGGGATTAGATGTATTTTTATGAATGGCCAAATGTTATCACGTTCTCTTAAACCTATTCCAAATAAACAAATGCAAGAGAAGTTTAAAGTGTTAGCTGAATACTCTAAGAAATACAATATAATCTTGGATGGAGAACTTTACGGCGAAGGAATGACTTTCCAAGAGATAACCCACTTCATCATGACTCAGGATTTAGACGATTCTAAGAACATTAAGAAAGTTGGCCATGAAGAGATAATACCGGAGAAATTAAAATTCTACTGTTTCGATGCAGTTGAAGATTTAAAATTTGATGTTCCTTTTGAAACAAGATTGCAAGAAGTTGACGAAATGTGTTATTATGCTGAATTAGTGGAAGTTGTTGAACAGAAAGCTGTTCATTCTAAAGAAGCCGTTATGGAATATTTTGAAGAAGTTTTAGGCGACGGATATGAAGGCTTGATATTGAAATCGTACGATAGTCGGTATAAGTTTGGCAGATGCACAATGAACGAAGGTACGATGTACAAGGTGAAACCATATAGAACGTTTGATGCTCAGATTATAGACATAGAAGAACGTTATCTTAATACAAGTGAATCTTATATTAACGAATTAGGGAAATCACAGAAGCATAATAATAAAGAGGCTATGATACCTACCGGTATTGCTGGTTCATTTGTTGTTGATTATGAAGGTCAAAAACAGAAAGTTGCATTAACAGGCACAGAAGAGTTCAGACGAGAAGTTTGGAAAAACAGAAAACAGTATATTGGTAAATGGATAGAATTTAAGGGAATGCTAATTGGTGTAAAAGATTGTGTGCGACATCCAACGTTTGTAAGATGGAGAAACGATAAAAATGACAAATAGTATTATGATAAAGTTACAACAATTAAATAGCAACATTTATATACTAGAATGTATTACATATTATAAGATAAAAACAATCATACGTTCATAATACAAAAATAAGAGGTGATAAAATGAAACAAGAATACACAGAATTCACACAAGCTGAGATTTATGAAAATCTTGACTTAGAAGCTGAATTTATCTGGAGAAATGAAAACCCAGAACTAAACTAAAAACAACAACAATGAAATACAGTATAAATAAACAGATGCCAACAAAGATGAAGATGACTAGTAACGGAGAACTAGTCATCTTTAATCTTAATAATAAGGGTGTAATGGTTAATGATTATATTTTGAAACCAACAGACATTTTCTTAAGAAATCATTATATTATTTATATACAAAGATTATTAGCCTATAGAAAACATAAAATAAATGAGGTCGATGTTAGATACGAGGATGTGATTGAAAATGAATGAAAGACAAATGAAAAAGTTGGAAGAGTTAAAACAATGGCTCGAAAACACTTTAGGCGAATACGGGTTTACTGATGAATATCATGTTGAAACACAAGATACTGATGACGATTATATTGAAGTAACTGTGAAAGTTATGTTACGTGTCTATAACCATGAAACCCGTGACCATGATGTTAAAGAAATATGTTTGGGTTTTGAAGTATACGAAGATAATGTTAATATCATAACACACGATGATTCTTACGACGAAATAGATTATTTAAATTATAACGAATTGATATGGAGGCAAATGTTTTTCGAAAAATGAGAGATGAAAATGAACAAATGAGACTAAGTGGCTGTCCAATAGAACAGGATATATATGAAGCTGAAGCTTCTCGTGATAAAGAATTCTTATGTGGATTTAGAGATATGTGTTCACAGCCGTGTAAGAAGCAATGTAAACATCTTGATAGAAATTTGGTAAAAAAACGAGTTGTAGTAATTATCGATAAAAGAAGTAAAACTCATGGTTTTTTTACTGATGACGATATACGAGGATTTAAACTCAAGGGATGGGAGGTAAAAGATGTCAAAGAAACACGTCACGATAATTGATGGAAGTGGCTGTAAGATAACTGGCGATTTTACTGAAAATGAAATTCAAAAATTTGAAGAAAAAGGATGGCAAATAAAAGATGAAAATTGAACTTAACAACGAAGAAGCCGTATTACTACAGACGATATTAGAGAAACAAACAGGTAATACTCAATGGGTGATAGATAATAAAGAACCTGTTAATAAGGATGATTTACAAGCTAGAGTAGATGTTATGAATAAAGTGATTATCCAAATTGACAAAGAGGTAAAACAAAATGACAAATAAAACTTGGATTGAAAAAGAAATTGAAAAATGCAATGAATTATTAGCCGATAATAATCTGAAATCGATTGAAAGAAGAGGTATTAACATCTATTTACAGTCTTTAATTAAACAAATTGATGATAAATTAGAAATTATAACACAATGAAAACTCATATGTACTGCAGACTAGTAAATAGACAAGGTTTAAATCACCTCTTTACCTATCGATTGAACATCTGTAGTACTTTTCATGATAAAACATATAAAGGAGGAAGATTTTGATAAGTCGTAGCAACATTTATATACTAGAATCTAGTATATAATTTATAAATAAAATAAGAAATACAATAGAACATGGAATTAAAAAAGAAAGCAAAATTCAGAATCATTGTAAAGGACTTGGCTACGAAGAAAAACAAGACTTACACATTGTATGAGGGCGAAAAGAAAATCTCATTCGATGATTTTGTTGCTAAAATCGGTAAGCTAGTTCAAAACATTTAATAAAATGGGAGGGGTGAAAAGTGCTGACCAAATCAGAAAAGCACTTAATAAGGCAAAAGAAGAGAACCGGGAAAGAAGAAGAGCAAGACAGAAAGAGATTGACGATTTAGCAGGAAAAGAGAAACTTCTATTTGAAATCAGTGAATTGAAAACAAGAATCAAGTTATGTGAATATGATTTAAAAGGTGCATTCAAGAATAATTTTCTTATTGAACAAAAACATCATAATCTTATCCTAGAATTAAATAAAAAGGAGGAGGAATTGCGAAAATGGGACGAAAACATGTTAAACTCGTCGAACCAACAGCACCAAGAGTCGTTGTCTCAAGATGTTTAAATTGTCATGACAATGTTCGATATCCAAGTGACTTTGTTATTCCAGACCCGACTGTTGACGAAAAATCTTACATTTGTAAAGTGTGTAAACACAAAGACATGAGATATTATGAAGGTAAAAAAATTGGAACATATGGAACTTTATATCGAAAACCCGATGAAAGTATTTCAACTAATATTAAAGGAGGTAACTCTACTATGTCAAAAGATAAAAACAAGAAATCAAAAAAGGTTACTTGTGAATGTGAAGAATCATCTGCAGATGAATCAAAGGCGAAAAAGTCTAGAGGTTACGGAGCTGATGTAAAAGAAAGAGCAATTTCTCTTGCAAGACAGGGAAAAAGCTTAAAAGAAATTTACAAAGCCCTTAACGGTCCTGGTGTTAAGGCGATTCAAAGGTACTTAAAATCTGCTGGTGTTGAAGTAACAAAGAAGTAAAAATAATATTTATTATTTTTTTATTTTTTACTTTTAATTATAATCATGAAACAAAAAATCAAAAAATCATCAATTGATGATTATCAAAAAATAATAGAAAAAATACTGAAAATACGAAAAGAAAGAAAATCGTTATATGGCGATAGTTATAACGAAATGGAAAGTTTAGGTCATTATTTCCATGCATTTAATAAGTTCAAACGGTTGAGACATCAATTGGATTTAGAACTTAATCATATTAATCTGGCTAATAATTACGAGAAAGTCGATGATAACGTCATTGATATCATCAATTATTTGATATTTTTTCTCATTATGCGTGAAAAAGAAGCTAAATCAAAGAAACATTTAAATATAAGTTAATGTTATAATATATTATAAAATGACAAAAGATAATTTATCAGTTACATTGGATATTGAGAATATTGAAGCTTTAAAAGATGAAGCAGCGACTAATCACTTAGATACTTCCACTCAATTAAATCAAATACTATGGCAAAGATATGAAGATAGGAGAAAAAAGAAATGAATATTTTAAATATACCCAAAGAGGATGTTGAAAAGAAATTAAAAGAATTCGGCAACGGTGAATGTGATAACTTAGAGTTATTTTTTAAAATCGGAAGACATTATATGACTAAATACGGAACTAAGAAAGTTAATATTCATAGTAGAGAAGGTCAAGAACAAATCAGAAAAATATTGTTTGCTATGACAGAAGAATCTTTTGAATTTGCCAATACGTTAAAGAACAAATCTTGGTGTATAGAAGAATATCCAACTGACGAAGAACATATGACTGAAGAGATATGTGATATGTTTGCTTTTATGATTCAATTATTATTGTTATTGGATTTCAATGCAGAAACTTTTAAAGAAACTTATATTAAAAAATTAATCGTCAACGAGTTTAGACGGGAGAGTAATTATTAAAATGAAAACAGGAAAAGAAAATATCCGTCATACTATAGGTATTAAAGCGATGAATATTATACAAGAATATTTATCGTCAAAAAAATATAAAACGGAAGATGTTTCACATGATGCTAGATTTAAAGGTATTGACTTAATATGTGTAAGAGGGAAAAAAACATTTACAGCTGAAGTTAAAGGAACCACTAAACAGAACTCGATTCCAAATGCGTATTCTTCTGAATTTAAATCTCAAGTTTTTGTTGCAGATTATTTATTTGTTGTTTGGTTTATGAAACAACACAAATATAAGAAATATTGCATCTATCAGATTAGTCGAGACCAGCTTAAAAACGAAGGACTCCACAAAAAACATAATTATGTTAAGTTTTCAAGTCAACTAAAACACAATTTGCCAACATATGTTATTGAAAGGGAGGTAGCTGTCAAATGAGAATCTTCACATCATGTATTCAAATGCTTGATGAAACATACAGAGAGGTATGGAAAAGAGGACAGACTATCTTTGACCAAACTGTGCAAGGTAAAATCGTTGACCCGAAAGACTTTGAAAGAAGAGAGTTAGTATTTTATAACTTTAGGGTTGATAATTTTGATGATTTAAAAGACATGTTAGATAAAGCTCGTGAAACATTTAACAAGGAACACTTAGCTATAGATTCTGCTTATGAATGGCTAAAGGATATGACTCAGAATAATACATTAAGAGAAAATTGGTGGCAATTACATGAATCATCAAAGAGATATTGGAAAGAATTTTGTGAAGAGAAAGACGGTAATGCATCATATTCTTATGGTAATAGAATGATAAATCAAATACAACCACTTATAGAAAAGATAAAAAGAAATAAATATAGTACAGGGGCTCAAATAATTGTATCTAGAGAAACAGACATTTCTACAGTAGGCAGAAGAATTCCTTGCACGACTTCATTTCATTTCATTTGTCGCCCAACAGTGCCTGGTGATAAGTTAAATTTGATAATTAATCAGAGGAGTGCTGATGCAATTAATTTCTTCCCGTTGGATTTTGCAAAGGGGGTTTTATTATTACAGTATATTTCAGAAAAAGTCGGAATTCCTGTTGGCTATGTTATTCAAAGCATTGACAGTTTACATGTGTACGCACGGGACGTTCCGGAATCATATCGTTGGTAGGGAAATCTTTATAAAGTTGTATCTTTTTATAGTAAATGATAAAATGAAACCAAAAACAGAACAAGTTGTTAGAGGTTGGGAGACTAGACATGCAAGTATGTTTCCTAAAGAATTCAGAAATAAGTTTTTAGTAATGCACTCTCAAGGAATGTCTGTAAAAGAAATAGCTAGAAAAATAAAGATGCATCCTCAAACCTTACGCGAATGGACTATTCGTGAGAGGATTCCAATACATCTTTTTATTACTAAGGAACGTCGGATGTTAGAGAATAATAAAAACGATATTATTAAGATGTATAATAAACGGGCCTCGATGTATGACATTGCCAAGAAATATAAGCTTTCTGTTCAAACCATTAAGCGGTTTTTACAATTGAATGGTATTAAGCGTCGGACAGTTTCTCAGGCGAATTTGAATAACCCAAAAATAAAAGGTGTACCGAAAGATTTGTCGTTTCAAAGAAATGCTGTCATTGAATGTCACAAGAAGCTAAAAATTAAGAATGTTGCTACGGCAGGTTTAGGAATAGGGTATATTCCGGACTTAGTCGCCAGTGAGTCGGGACATTTTATAGCGATTGAACTTTTGTCAGATTTACGACCAACTATTATACAACGTAAGATACGTGCTTCATATAATATGGGTTATAAATTTATTCTTTTTAAGAACATTGTTAAGGGGCAGTATCTGTTGTATGATTGTTCTAAAAAACTTTTTGCAAATAAAATTCCGGAGAAATACAAATGGTAAAATTTGAAATGTTTACGATTGAGCAATGTTACAAAGACAAAAGTCCAAGCGGATTAAGATTGTTTGGAAGAGACGTTGATAAGAATAAAATAGATATTACTATTAACGGTCCACCTACTTTTTTTTATATTTTAGAATCTGAAGAAGATAAGATTGATTTTCCATGTCATTCAGATGACGGTTTCGTTTCTATTTTCAACGATAAGTTATTAAAAGTATATCTTACTAACCCATGGGACTTAAAAGACGTTAAACACAAATTCTCTAAGACGTTTGAATCAGACATTGTATACCCAACAAAGATTTTAATTGATAAAGAGATATATACAGGTGTCGAATTTGATGGTGAAGATATTAAACATTCTGATTGTGAATCTGTGCCTCGTATTATGATTGTTGACATTGAGACTCTTTACGCCGGCGGCAGTAATAAAGAAATGACTTTCCCTATAACAGCTATATCATTTTTTGATAATTATAGTAATAGAATTTATGCTTTATCATATAAAGAAAATGGTGAAACCGGACAAAGAACATATCGAAACGTCGATAAAGAGCTAGGAACTGATGTTGAGATTGTTGAAACAATTGTTGAAAACGAAGTAGAATTATTGACATTGTTTAAGTCTTATATGTGTGAATTAGATTTTGATATTTTAACAGGGTGGAACGCAGCATTCGATTTTGCTTATATTTTACACAGAATGAACATTTTAAATTTGGAACCTGAGTCATTATCGCCAATAAAGAAAATAAGTTATGATAATGGTCATATATGTTATCGTTCTGGTAAGGATAGTTCAGTGACACAGAGTTCATGGCGAAAAAAAAGTGTTATGATTAGAGGACGAGCTTTTATTGATTTAATGGCTGGCTACAAACGTTTGAAATGGAAAGGCATCCCGTCGTTTAAACTTGATGTCGTAGCTAAAACAGAATTTAATTCTGGTAAAGTTGAATACGAAGGATGGATAAGTGAGTTTTGGAAAAACGACTTCGAAAATTTCTTGAAATATAATATCAAGGATGTTGAAATTTGCATTGCTATAAATAGAAAATATAACATTCTAGATTCTTTGTTAGGTGTTAGACGATTATGCGGAGCAGAGCTATCTGATGTTTTACAGAATTCTCGTTTATTTGATACATACATTTTAAGACAATGTAAGGGAAAGTTTATTCTTCCTGATAAAAAGAAATACACTAAAAAAGAAAAAGAAGAAAAGAAAGATAAAATAGAAGGGGGTTTCGTTTTAAATTCTGTTCCTGGTATACATAAAAATATAGCTGTTCTTGATATTAAAGGTATGTATCCGGCTATAATGTTGGCATGTAATATGAGTCCCGAAACAGTTTCCGGTGATGGCGAGATTATAATTGGAAATGGAATTCGTTTTTCAAATAAAACGGGTATTTTATCTAGTGTTCTGAAAGATTTAATTGATAGACGAGATAAAATTAGAGCAATGTTAAAAAAACCAGAAGTTTATAACGATGCTGAATTGTATACTCGATTATATAAGACTCAATATCATCTAAAAACGTTTACAAATTCTGCCTATGGTATAACACTGTTTCCTGGTTTTCGTTTATTCAACCCCGCGATTGGTAGTTCTATAACATTTCTTGGTCGGACAATTAATGAAAAGATGAGAGAATTGGTTAGAAGCAAAGGCTACATTGTTACAAATGCTGATACAGATAGTTGTATGGTTGATACAAAGACAAACAGCACTGAAGAAGCCATAAAAATTGGAAAAGAACTTGAGGCCGCAATTAATAGTTCATTTGTTGAATGGTTTAAAGGTAGTAATATCGATACGACATATTTTTCAATTAAGTTTGAGAAGCTATATCAAATGTTATTGAATACCGGGGACAAGAAGTGTTATGGTGGTAAAATTGTTTGGGACTGGGAAGGCGGATTATTAGAAAAACCAAAAATTGAGCTTAAGGGTTTTGCAACTGTTAAAAGTGATAGAAGCACATTTTCAAAGACTCTTCAACGGAAAGTCTTCGAAATGATATTTGATAATAAATCTAAGGATGAAGTTTTACGTTTTATAACAAGTGAAATAGATAAGTTTCATAAAAAAGAATATCCGATGGAATATATAGGGATTCCTAAAGCTATATCAAAAGACTTAGATGAGTATAAAACGGGTAACCCATGGATTGATGGGGTAAGGTTTTCTGAAAAATATATACATGGGTTTCAGTTTTCGCCAAAGCCTTATTTATTATATGTAAAGGCCACTCCTAAATATCCAACGACAAGTTTTTGTTTTAATAATAACTCAGAAGTGCCAAAAGACTTAGAGATAGATATGGAAAAAATGCTTATGAATAGTGCATTTAAAATCGTCGAAAAGCAGTTAATCATGCTTAAAATAGACCCTAAGATTATAATAAGTTACATTGATATGAAATCCAAAAAACAAACACTTTTGAGTAACTGGGGAATTACACCTCAAAACATTGCTAGTATAAAGATATAAGATAGAAAATAGCAACATTTATATACTAGAAAGTGTTATATAATTTATCATAAAATGACTCAAATAACACAATCCTTAGAACTTGAAAAAATCGATAATAAATTAAATGAAATTCTGGAAAAGATTAAGAATATTAATAACTCTATTAATGAAAGTATGTGTATAACAGGAAAATTAGAAGCTGAATATTGCGATTTATTTAGAGTGCAACAAAAAATATTAAAGAGGGTAAATAAAAATGAGTGATAATGTCATAGATAATTACAACAAAACAAACAAAGAAGGTTTAGATAGAATAAACGCTATATTAGTAACTAAATCTTTTTATGGCTTTTTAAAAGTAATATTTGTCATAGCTATTTTTGAAACTATTGCCTTTCTAACTATTTTAGGATACGGTATATATCTAATGGACCAGGGAAAATTAAACACTAATGTTTATATGAATACGACAGTTCCTATATCGAGTAGTACTAATATAACAACTGGAGATATTACTTGTAACCCAATAAGTCATCAGAATCTTACAGTATCCATAAAATTTGATGATTCTATGATTGACGAACTAGTTGAAATGGAAGTTCAGAAACAGTTATATATATTAAATTGTACAAATCATACGAGTTAAAATGGAAACTATACCTGAAATGACAAACGATATTAAGAGAAAAAGAAAGAAAACTATTATTATTGCATGTGTAATTATTAGTCTAATAGTTTATGCACTTGTTATGCACGCCTTACGATATGATAGTAGTTCTGATAATACAGTTAACTATGGCAGTGAGTCAATGCAACGACCGCCTTTAGTAGTTGAGTTTTGTAATAATACTCGTTTTATATTTGAAGATGAAAAAGGAAATCCTGTTACTGGTAAAGTTTGGGTTTCAATCAACGAAGAGAGGTTCGAAGAAATAACAAATATTTCCGAGATGAAAATGCAAAAAGGTTTGCATTATAGTTTATGGATTGATAGTAAGGATTATTATATGAGTCCGTTTGGTTTTCAAGCACAGTGCATAGATGAAACTGACACTCAACCTTTTTATGTTAAACCAAGTGTTTTTAAAGCTTCTAAAGATTCTGATATGAAATTATTTGATGAGTTGGGTTCGTACGAAAACGGTAAAATCGTTATGACTACAGATAGTGAAGGAAAATACTTCGGAGTGATGCGAATTAGATACCGCCCTGATTTAGTTGGAAGATTTATGCCGTTTGGCAGTTTAATGGTAATCGAATTTCCTGGTTTTTTGAGTAATTTTGAATGTCATACTTTAGGGGCAAACAATTTTATTTCACGAACAAGTAATCCATATTTTTATGTACTCGATTCAACTGATAATTACTTTAATACTTATGAGGTAGAAGAAAAATTCGATATAGCCGAATATGGGTTTAACGACGCTCAATGTACTTTCGGGTTTAATAATATAGAAAACGTTGATAAAATAAATGGTAAAAAAATTAAAGTTGTTTTATTACCTAGAAATTTTTATATTACAAAAACAAATAAATTGATACTCGATGTTACTAAATATGCAGATGAAGCGTATAACGATTATACAAGTAAATCAATAGTATCTTCAGAAGCAACAATTGAGGTGAAAAAATGAACAAGAAAGATTTACAAATAAAAGTCATGGGCGAGGAATTGCAGAAACATCGGGATAAAGAACTGAAACGACAAGTTAGATGGGAAAGAGTTAAAGTAATTGGTTGTTTGTTAGGGATTCTTTTAGGGTTATGTTTATTTGGTTATTGGTTTTCAATTGTTGCTCCTGATACTATTACTCAAAATTATATTATTAAGACAAATGTGTGTCATAATGAGACAACAGTTTTATATGAAGTGAGAGGGTATGAAGGTATTAGTGAACTTAGTACTAAAACAATTTCTGGTACTTTCGATTTAGCAGGATTAGAAGAGTTGGACCGAGATTACATTACAAGATATGTTTTAAAGAACTATAGTTTTGATAATTTATGTTTTGGAGATATTAACCCATACGTTCGAAGTGATTGCAAATTATCTAGCGTTTATGCCAGTAATCGACGTGATATTATTTATGCTGGTGAAGCATATGCATCAGAATTCTTAAAAGCTTATTATGGTGATAATTTAATAATTAACAAAGTTTATGGTATAAGCTTTTTAGGTGATTCGATTCGTGATGATAACGGTAAAGTTAAGAACTTAAGATATGACAAAAATACGGTAATTGTTGTTTTTAATGTTACAACATATAATGTCGCTTTAAAGCATGTTAATACTGTTGAAAAATGTGATGCAGTAGAAGTTGGTGAAATAACTGTTTATGATGATATGTTCTTAGTTGATTGTTTGCAAAATTGCATTAGTTTTTATGCTAATCAAACAAATGCACTAATCCATTGTAAGTCAGATTGTCAGTCACATTCACCAACTCAAAGAACATTAATAACAAGGGATGAATTGACCGGACAATGGCTAATGAATAATTGTGAACCGACTTATTCTGATACGAATCCGAACAGCAAACCCGTTTCGTTTAATTGCTTCGATAAATTTTATATTGAGGTGAGCACAAAATGAAAAGTGATAGAGTTAATGGTGTAAGACACTGTCCTGATTGTTTTGGTGTTTTAGTCATAAGTAAGAAATACGAAAAAACATATGACTGCCCAACATGTAATGATAGTTATGCTTATAGAGTTACTTTAAGTAAATCTAAACTACCGGAGAAATTAAGAACATGACACCTACTAGTAGATGTATGTATTATGATTTATGCCATGAAACACATTGTCATGGTACTGGACAGTGGCATGAAAACGATAGATTTAGGAATATAACTACTGTAACATGTTTAAGTTATGTACCTAATACAAGAAAATACGAAAATCCGTTAGAAGAAGAAGTTAGTAGTGAATTGGTTTTCGTAGGAGAGAAATGACAAATTGTAGTAGTGCAGCGGCAAGTTCTGCAATGATGGCAGCAGTTGTTGCTTCTAATAGTGCTCGAATAGAAGCTGAAAACAGGCAGAGACGTATGCGAAATAAAGGAAACGATGAATGTTATTTTATTGTCGATGAAAACATCGATAGTGTTGGAAATAAGATAGCAAAAATTTATGACAATTGGTATTATAAGGACAAAAAAATAAATGCTGAGAACCCTACTTACAATTGGCATGCATTCTTTGTCGCTTTAGTACTATGTGCGTTTTTTAGTGTCATCGGGTTAATGGTTTATCCTTTAATCGTAAATGATTTCGATACAATGTTTCCTCTTAATAGAGTGTTCATTGCTTCAATAATAAGTTTAATGATATCTATTTGCATTGGGTATTTTTCAGGCGGAGATGAAGAGGTTACAACTATCGAATTAGAAGCTATGACAAGAAGTAAAACTAGTGTCTTAATTCATGTTTATGATGACAGTGGATATCGAAATTATCATGAAAACGAAATACATAAAATATTAGCTTTATTCAAGGAATAAAATGGAATTAACATTATTTTGGGTCAATAATTCAAATGGACACGGCATTTATAGAGTTTTTTCGACTTTCGAAAAACCCTTTATGCAAGAGACGGTATTCGAAATAAGAAGTAAAGAAGGTCGATTAAGAGACGTATGTAAAGATTTAGACATTGATTATTTTGATGAATAAAATTAACAACAATATTTATAAACAGTAGTTTCATTAATATAATATGACAAAAAATCTATTAACAGAAGCAATGCGAGATGAGAGAAAAGCACCTGGCGAATATAAGAAGTTAGCTAAAACTCTTAAAGGTAAGAGAGACAAGAAAACGATAAGAGCTATTATAAAGGACGAAAAGAGACATTTAAAATTATTACAAAAAATTAGAAAGGAGAGAAAGAGATAAAATGGCAAGACAAAGAAATAGATACAATATAATTGTTAAACAAAGAGGGAGAACTGTTAAACGAATTGAGAATGTTAGCCACAGAGACGTGTTGGGTTATGTTAAAATAGCAAGGGATAGTTCTAAATATTTTCCAAGTATGAAAACTACGTTTTTAGTTGAAATTGTAGATGGAAAAACTGGAAAAATTAAACACGTTAGATATTTAAAACACGGGTTTGGATAAATCACAACCTAGAAAGAGATTATAATGGTAACCAAAAAGAAAGCTCTCATAATATCTTTAATTAGTGCATTGATAGTTGGATTTATTCATTTTATTGCACATCGATATGTTTATTTAATCACTACTCTTCCTAGCTTACAAGTTTTATACGTCGGTATAATCGTCGTAATAAGCGTTTTTATCATTGCTTATTTTGGTATGGTTTCGTTTAAGAAACGAAGATAAAATTAACAATAATATTTATAAAGGATTAATTCTTAGTATATTAAATTAAAATGGCATCAAAAGTTACATCATTATATAATACCTTTAAAAGAAAGGGATTGTTAGAAGACAGGAGTGAATACGATACCGACGATTTAAAGAAAGCATATCCTGAACTAAGTGATAAAGAAGCTAAGTTATTATATTTAAGATTACAAAAATGGAGGCGGAATAACGGTTAAAATGGCAGTCAAAATTATATCAAGAGACCAAGCAATAAAACTAAGAGAAGAGAATCGTGCAGCTATTAGACAACTTCGTTCTCAAATTACAACGTTATTAGAACAACAAAATTTGGTTCATGCCAAAGAGAAAGACATTTCTATTGCTGTTAACACAATGCAGAAGAAGATAAATAAGTTACGAGTTAAGGGAAGAAAAATAGAGAGAATGTTTAGAAGTGGCCGGACAAGAACTGGTGAAGACACTATTTATATCCAATAAGATTTCTCAGAAAATAGCAAAGTATATAAACTTGTAAGAGTATCAGTATTTATGATAAAAAGCTTTGTTAACGCAGTATTACAAAATTTCTAGTCGTTAATGTTTTTCATAATTAATAAACGAAGCAACTGTTGAAAATGCAGAAGATTAATAAATCAAAGAAGGAAGAGAAAATTATCGTTAAGGTGTTTATCCGGGTTTGTGAATCCCCATGGCATGAAGAGAAGGTATTAAATAAACACCAGGAATGCGATATTTGTCATAGCAAAGCTTATCATCTTGTAAAATTAATAAAGAATAAAAATAATGAAAACCTCTGATTTGGTTATTAATAACTATTCATACTTATTAATAACGCTATAAGTATGTTTACTTTCTGAATTTATATACACATACTTTCTTGTGATTTTCACATGCCCATTCCATCATATATCCTTTAGAACAATGCGGACACTTATATCTGTTTCTTAGAATACTACAGTTCTTGTTATGTGCCATTTATACCTCCACGGTTTATTTAAGTTAAGCCGTGTGGTATTTGTCTTCCTTATACATATTTTGTTAAATTCTCTATACTTTATATATGTTTTCATAGACCATGTTTTTAGGTTACCCAAATATTAACAATAATATTTATAAAGCTTTAAAGCATACTAATTCTATGAAAAGAAAACCTAGTAAACTAAAGATAGCATTAGGAATTTTTGGCATTATTATATTAGCGGCAGTGTTAATATGGGGAGCTGTTTTTTCGATAAATTATTTTTCTAATTCTCCCAGTGTTTCAAGAATATGTACTCCTGGTGATAAACGATGCATAGATGATTATTCGTCTACATGTAATTCGCAAGGAACTCAGTGGATTAATGGTGAATATTGTGATTATGGGTGTGGTTCTTTTGGTGATTGCAAAGATGCTCCTTTCTGTAAACCGCTATCATGTTTATCTGGGTATAAGGGATGCGGCTTATGGCCTGACAGTTGTGGTGGAAGTATAGAATGTGGAAGTTGTGGAAGTGGTGATGTATGTTCAAATGGAATATGTAAACCTTCTTGCATAAAGGATACTTGTTCTTCATTAAGTAAAACATGTGGCACTTTTTCTGATGGCTGCGGCGGAACTATATCATGTGGGACTTGTTATTCAGGATTTACATGTATCAATGGAAAGTGTAATCAGGATATTGTTTCTGGATTACCTAAGTTTTCTGATTCATATGAAACAGCTAGGAAAGCAGCTGGAATATCTGACGATTATTTAAAAGAAACATGGTATTATGATTATAAGTCTTCAACAATAAAAAACATTGTTATAGTAACATCACTTAATGGGAACAAGGACCCTAAGTTTGCTGCAAAGAATGTTGCATATACTGTTTTTCAAAGTGTAGATTATGACACCAAGTATCAAACAGGGCCATATTGTTATAATAATAGGGCATCACAAATTTGGAATAATAAGAAAGGTGTTTGTTCAACAATGTCTCGAGTTAATGTTGCCGTATTAAGAGGATTAGGTTTGGCAGCAAGAGAAGTTACTGGTTGTGTTCATTTGGATGTTACATGTCAAACAATGACAGTATTTAAACCAGAAATTAAAATGTCAAAAGAAGTAAAAGAAGGTAACCGATATATTACAGGCGGTGGTGCACATACTTGGGTCGAAGTCTGGTTACCTAATAGTGGGTGGACTATTCTAGAATCAACTGCAGGAGTAATATATCCAGTTAGTTGTGTTGATTATTGGGCAATGGCGAAAGAACCTAACTTTAACGATAATGCAGATGAATGTTCTATGAGTGAAGTTAACTATTTGAAATGCTTAGCTTGGTAATTCTCTGAGATTTTGATATATACCCTTGAGTATATATGATTAATAATAATCTTTATAAACATGTGTTTCGTTAATTTATTGCCTTAGAAAGTAAAAGCGTAGGTCGCTATACGCGGCTACATATAGCGAATGCTTTAAATAGAAAGATTTATATACTAGTTGATATTAGTATTATTAACGATTTACTCTTGGAAATCTAAGGCATCTATTTCTTTTATTTTTTAACTACTAATCAAACTCTTGTAGAATGTTTAACATTGATAACATATCTTCTCGTTTTTTCATTTTTATTCTTCTATGATACACGATAATAATACATATCATTAATACTATAACTATAGCAAACGTTATGGTGTAAGCCTTTCCTTCTGTATAAATATCTACGTCGTTAACTTTATCCTCGATGGTTCGATTATGATACTCGTAACGATAAGCATAATAACCAGCGCCGAATTCCAAAAGATTACTAGCGTTTAATAAATAGCTCGGGTGAGTCGGAAGATTCAAAGCACATATCTCTTCTGTCTTAACAGTATTATTTTTGTTAAAGTCATAGTAATGTGATAACTCATGTATCGCAGTGCTGAAGACTATACATCCTATAATGGCGAAGAACATGATAATGCCGAAGGCAATTGATTCAAGTTTCATTGTTTAGTGAGGTCTTCGTGGACTTTAAATACTTTGATTCTCATATTAGCTTCCAAACACTTTATCTAGTGCCTCCTTCTTCGTTTCATCACTAACGTGAGCATATATTGAAGTCGTAGCCATATTCTTATGTCCTAGTAGTTCTTGCACCATCTTTAAGTCTTTGGTTGTGTTATATATTTCTGTCGCATAACTATGTCGGAACGAGTGGGGATGTATGTTCTTTTTGATGCCGGCTTTCTTAACATATATTTTAACGATTTGCCATGCCCTTTGTTTCGTGAAGTCAAACAGTCTTTGTTTGTTTTCTATTAATTTAAAATAAGCTTTAAAGGGTTCAATCATGTTCTTCGGTATGGTAACATGACGTTCTACCTTTCTTTTAGTGTTCTCAGCTTTAAACGTAACATAAGGATTGTCTCTAGCCAGATGTACATCATTCTTTTCTAGTAAAACAACTTCCGTTACTCTACCTCCTAGATAATATAATGTTTGTAACAGCATTAGGTGTTGCGGAATAGTAACGTTACTTAGAATTTGTTTGAATTCAGATAAGGTGATGATTGTTTTCACTTTAGTTTCTTTTCTGATGCCTTGTTTCTGGTTATTGATTCGTTTGGGCATGTCTCTTAACTCATGAAACATAATACCGTAATGATGTTTGCATAGCAGTAAGATATTAGTATCTTCGTTGTTGTTCATGTTGCCATTCTTTCTGTAAATCATTAAGTCATCTTTGTTGGTACACTTAACATTAAGTTCTTCGTTCAAGTAGTGTCGCTTACTCGCCCAGATGGGTACAAGAGAAGGTGTGAAACAACACTCACCGTTATATCTATCATATATTTTTTTTCTAAAGTCTTTCTTCCTGTCTTCTCGTAATAATGTTTTTGTTTTGTGCATTTTAATTTATGTAATAGATTAATTAAAATTTTCATCCTTAAAGTTCTTTATAAAGGATACTTATTTTAATTAATATTAATTAATTAAACATATTATTTAAATGTTTCTAAGGCTATACATGCCTAATTATATTATATACCATAGTTTTAGCAGGCTATTTGCCGACTTGCCTGTATCGTATATATAATTCGGTATGCTTAATTTTTAATTATAGACTAATCCTATAAATATAGAGTTAGTCTATAAGGGCAAACTATATAAACTTTCAAAGGTTGCTATTTTCATGAAAACAAAGAGAAACTCTGATAATGTACACATGAGCTGTTTGGTTACTATAAACAAAGAACATCAGAGCAAGAATAATATGAATAATACTAATAATAGTAATACTATTAATAGTAATCAGAGGTTTATGATATGACTAAATCCTATCACTTACAACGGTTTGTTTATAATGAAGACTTTGTTGATGAATTCGATAGATTTAAAACATTAATTAAACTTGATTCGCGCTTTGTTGTTAAGGACATTACTGGCAAAGAGAAGAAAAACCAAGGTGATAGAGTTTCAGTTGCGATAAGATGGCTAATTAAATTTTATAACGATAAGAAGATGGCTGAATTGGAGAAAGCTAGAGCAAGTAGACAAAGCACATGACAAAAGAAATAAGAATAAGTATCAGAAAGAAGACCTTGGTGCCAACTAAGCGGGCGATTGTTCATCAATGGAGAAGTGATTGGTGCAGAGTAGGTGTTATAGATTATCCTCAATCAAGGGCAGTATTTAAGGTTATTGATGGAAATGGTTTGATAGAGAACGATGCTCAATTCGCTAAGTTATTATTCGACAACTATGGTGACGGAGAATACTATTGTCAGGCATGGTGTAAAGGTCACGAAGGATTCTGGAATTTTATGCATGTTGTTTGTGGTAAGAATGGTTTTTTCAAAAGAGTCGAGAAACGAATGACACAAGAGGAGAAAGAGTTGAGAGAGAATGTTAGTGAAATACGGAGACTTGCTAGTCAGTATAAAGAAGTTGAAAGTGAAGCTGAAAAAGCTGATATTGTAAAGGAGATTGATATGTTGAAAGACATGGTAGATTTAGATAAGGAAATTAAAAGCGGTGAAACATCTAAGCGGCGTGGGCCTTATCCATGGCTGAAGACAACACAGCCGATATATAAAGAACATGAGTATGAAGAATATAGACAAACGTATAAAGGAGAGGATGTGTATCAGAGTTTCTTCTAATTCGAAGAAACATTTATATACTAGAATATAGTATACATATTATCATAAAATGGCGATAAAAAAATCTAAAACCCGAAACAAATTGTTGGAGACCCTTGAGAAAAAAGAGAGTAAGGACCCTAAGAAAAAAGAACTAATTGCTATTGAATGTGCAAAAATGCAATTAGAATGGAAAAAAGAAATATTAGATTATGCTGTTGAAGCAATCGCCGAATACTGTGACGACTTAGGCATTAGAGCGATAAAAACAGAGGAGATGAAAGATACTGAAATGCAAAGAGTTCTTGAGTTATGTAAAGATAATGATAAATCCTTTATGCAATTTATGTTTGGAGAACCCAGTGATAAAAAAACATTCACAGAATTGGATAGAATAAAGAATGAAATAGAACATACTGAAAAGTTAATTAAATGGGCCGAACATATACTTAAGAGTTTGTCAACTGATGTTAAAAAGAAAATGGCAAGAGATTTAGTTGAAAACATGTATGCTTGGAATTTGTTTTTCGATGATGCTTATAAATTGATGAAAGACAAAAATGGAAAAAATAAAATGAAACAGGAGAATAACAAAAATGGATGCGTTTAAGAAAACAGTTGATGGTGTTGTTGTTTGGACATGCAGTCATTGTGAAATGGAATATGACAATCCTGAAGAAGCTGAAGGCTGCTGCGAACCATATGATGAGGATGAAGAGGAGGAAATAGAAGAATGAATAAAATTGCTTGGGCAATAACTATTGCCATATTTACAATAGGGTTTGTATTAATAGGAGTCGTTGGTATTCATATTAAAACTACTGAGAATGGAACTCATACTGGCTATGTTACAGCAATTGAAACTAATGGATTAATATTTAAAACAGTTACTGTATATTTTAAGACAGATGTTGAGAGTTCACAAGAAGATGCTTATTGTTTAATCGATAAAAGCTTGATTCCAACATTACAACAAAAACAAGAATCCCAAGAAAAGGTTACTATTACATTTTATGATTATTTAATGACTAGTTGGACTGAGTGTGGAACCGGGACTGGTATAATATCAGGAGTAAAAAATGAGTGACGAATTAATAAGTGAAACCCCTAATGTAGAAAAAACTAAACAGAAAGGAAAGAAGTTTGTCATAGCCTTAGTTATAATTGGGATATTATTAATATCGCTAATAGCCTTTGTTTCTCAAGATTGGATTAAGTCTTATACACAAGAAAAACAAGTCGCGATATTAAAAGAAATGATTAATGCTATGATGGCCAGAGCTAACACAGAAGGATATATTATTATTCAGAATGAAACAGCTCAGATGGTCTTAATTAAATACATAGAGCCTCAAAATGCCACAGGATAAACATAAAGGCAGTAATTTAGTTACTGTTAAAGAATATAGAAAAAGAATAGAAATACTGATTACTATTATTAGTGCAATTTTCTTTGTTATATGTGTCATCCCGTTGTTTTTCGCTTATGGTCAATTTATAACTGAAATAGAGGAAGTTTCTAGTATTTCAACTCCTGACTCAATGATGTTTTGGTTCATCATTTCGTTCTTATCAACTATGCTGTTTATTTGTTTACTCTTCATTGCTCTTTCTAAGGTATTAGGTAATATTCTTTTATTCATAATTTTATCTGAAGAACGAAAGAACATCTTATCTGGGAGGTATAAATGGGTAATATTCAAATCATAGATGTTAAAGCTACAGCTGAATCTAATAAAAAATATTGGAAAATAATGTTAGATGAGTTTAGAAATGAAGGTTATATTATTAATCGATTCGGCGAGATATACGGAAATAAGAATACATTAAATAAATTTGCTATTTTACTTTGTAAAATGTGGTCGGTTTTGCCGTTATTTGTCCCGAAAACAAGTGTTAAACAATGGAAAGAAGAGGATTTTATATTAGTATTACGAAACGCTAGTGAATTAGAAGAATATAATTCACTATTACAAAAAAGTAAACTCAATTGGGATGTATATTTTTAAAATGATAGTTAGATGTCCAATCACAGGCAAAACATATGAGCGCTTAGATGCTACAGCTTATCACGATGATGATTGTCCATATTGTGAACAGGAGACTGAACAACATGACGACGAATAAAGAAACAAATAATCAAAAATTAGAAGATTTGAAAGAAATCTTAGGTGCAATGGTGAATACTCTTACTGCTATTTCAGATAAAACTTTAGCATTAGAACATAAAATCAATAGTTTAGAATCTTTTATTAATCTAAATATGTCTACGAGAAGAGCTAATTATGTGGGATGAAAAGAGAAGATGTTAATAGAGAATTACGAAAACGAATTCAAGAACGATTTGATAAAGTGAAAAAAGAAGATGTATCTACATTAGACATAGATATTTTTATGAGAGAAATTAACCCGACACTCCAAGACTTTGCTCATAATCAGGTGAAATCCAGCGGGTTGATGCCTCATTGTGATAGAAAATCATATAAAGACTCTTTACGTTTATATATATTAAAAATAATAAATAAAAGATACCCGGATATGACACTAGAATATTTATGGTGTCTATTAAAAGAAAAAGGTTTGAAAGGAGGAAAAACAAATGCCAAAGATATCACATAAAATAAAAAATGGAAAAGTAAAGGTTGATACTGAAAAAGCACCTGAATTGGTAAGGAAAGGGTATACGATAACACCTGATGGCGTAACTCAGTTTTCTGTTAATAGTTCATGGGCAACAGAAGAGTTGGATGATATTATAAAATTAGCTAAAGATAATAAGAAGAGTAAAAAAGCGTTAACTGTTGTTGGTGTTGGAATCTTAATCCCTTGGCCTAAAGGAATGCCTCGTCCACATAATAAGAGCAGGAGAAAGAAAAGATAAAATGGGTAAGTTATTATGTTATCGTTGTGGAAACAATAAAGACGAAAGAGAATTCATTGACGAAACAGGGTCTCCTGGAAATTATTGTGAAAAGTGTAGGAAAGAAATTAAACAACTCAGAGAACAGAGGAATTTAGAATGATTGGATTAAGAAAGATTAATAAGAGTAATCCGTTGCAATCTGCTATTTTTAATACTCCGCCTATACTGATTGGAGGAATCTTTCTCTTCGGTAGGATAGGTTCTGGAAAATCAACAGGAATGATATCTCTATCTCAAAAATATCATGACCACCCTGATAGAAAATATAAAATTATGCATTTATGGGGAGGTGATAGAAATGAACAAATGTATTGGTTACTACCTTCTCGGGATTTTAAATATTGGGATAAAGTTAAGAAAACATTACGACTTGAACAAGAAGGGCCAAAACAATATAAAGTAAACGTTTTGTATCCAATGACAAGTGATTTAAGACATAAACTTCCACAGAAGCAACCTTACATTAATTCAAAAGTTTTCACAATTCCAATCACATCAATCGAAACTGACGATATCTCATTAGTAATTGGTGATATTGCTCCAACAAATGAACATTTATGGCGAGAAGCAAAAGACATGATGAGAAAAAACGATAACGGTGCTCATTTGTTAAAATATTTTAAAAAACTAAGTGGTGAAAACACTATGTTATATAAAGGGTTTGTTTCTCCCTTAGTAAAACATAAGTTATTACAAGGAGAATATAGCAATTATAATCTAGATTTGATTAGTGAAATGAAGGATAAAGAATCTATTACAGTATTAGCATTAGATTTTATTGAGAAGGATTTTCGTTTGTTTGTTATGGGTTGGATTTTACGACAGATTTCTGTTTTATTAGATAATGGAAAAATCCCGAGTAAAAACATTTTAATAATTCAAGAAGCTGCTGAGTTCTTTAGAGCGACAGATGATAGTATTAGCCCAGCAAGATATAAAATCTTTAGAAGACAATTAGCTCATTATATTAGAATGGGTAGACGAGGTATGCATATGTTCATGGACGCTCAGTCGCCGTCGGAAGTTCGAGGAATGGTTGATGGTAGTCAAGATTTAACTATCTTCGGCAAACTAACAGGTGAAGCCGATAAAGAAGCTGGAACTAAACAGCTTCATAAAGACAACTTAATGAGTAAGCGTCAGATTCAAGATTTAAGTGTATTGAATCCGGGTGAGTATTATATATCTGAAACTGGTAAAAAGGTTAAAAAGAGATATTTCTTTTTGCCAAGAACAATGTATTGGCAAAAGGGTTATGGTAATTTCTATGACCATGTTTGGAAATCGTATGTTGACCAATGGAAAGATGTCAGACCAATCATAGACGAAATAATCGAGGATTATGAAAAAAAGAAAAAAGAAATCGAGAGAGATGAAGAATTGAAAAAAGAAGCAGCTAGGGTAGCAAAAGAGAAAGAAAGAGAAAAAGCCATGCAGGAGAAACTGGCTGAATTAGAAGAGAAAGAATTAATTAAGCAGAAGGTTAAAGCATTACGAAGAAGAGCATCAAAAGATGTTGATGAAATAGAGGAATTAAGTCGTGTTATGTCTAGAGGTGTTCCTGTGAACCAAGATGATGATAGTGATGTGACAGAGACTGAAGAGAATATTAGTGAAGAGGAAGATAACGATGATGTAGATATAACATTACCTGAGATACGACATGAGAAAGAGAAACGTATAAAAAGAGAGAAAGAATCTAATATAAATACTGAAGAAGAATGGGAATTGGATTAAAATGATAAACGGTCGAAATCTTGACGAAAACGGCATTCCAATAATGAAGGGTGCCGAATTAAAAATTCATGATGATATTATTGACCCGGTATTAGAGGAATTAAATCAAGATGATTCTATGACAACGAATAATGCCGACTTACCTGATAATTTATATTTTGAAGACGAATCAGAAGAGGATAATGCATTGGATAGGATGGATAAATTGAATGACGAAATACAAGAGAAAATAAGTGATTATAGTGATAAGAGTGAAAAAATAGAACAAGAAAATATACAGGAAACAGAAAAAACGGTTAATAGCGAGCTTCTAAATGACCAATTTAGTGCTGCTAATGATGTTATTTCTGATGATTTAGATGAAAGTGAAGAAAATGCTGTTTTATCTGATGCGAACGAATTAATCGAAAAAAACGAGAATCTACCTCTGTTTTCGTCACTCGATAGAGCCATCGAACGGAGAACGACTATTATAGAAATAATACGAACATTTAACAAGAAAGAGATTCAAGAAGTTAATGCATACATCGCAGCTAATGTGCCTTATAGCGTTTTAACTCAGTTATTCATATTAACAGAAAAACCTATTCATAAAGCTCAAATATTTGTAGCTGTATACCGTTTAATTCAAAGTGCTGAGAGATATGTTGCTTCAGAGAATACTCGATATAAATTAAATAAGTTATTAAGTGATGGCGAAAGAGAACATGAAATAGTATATGAACAATTATCAAAATTTCAACATTCAAATGTTAATTTTAATAGACATCATTTCTTAAATAAGATTGAGGATGTTTTTATAGACCAAAAAGCAAACCAACGGATAAACAGAATAATCGACGCGTTCTTAGTATTCGCTGAGAAACAAGAGTTATTGGATGTCGATAAAGTAACAGGTCTTGACTTAGAGAATGAACAAGGTCAGAAAGCGTTAAAAAGCATTATAACAGATACACCAATGGAATAGTAATAAGATTTAATATAATTATGTGTTATAATATAATTATCTTCTAAACATATTTCTTAACTTATCAATAAAACTTTGGAACCAAAGTTTTATTCTATCTCCAAATGATAAACTAGTTGATTGTTGGTTATTAGGTGCTATATTTAACTGGTCTACTGGTATATACCCAGTTCCAGATGCTGACATCATAACTAACTTTCTAGTGCCCGATGTAGTTTGATTATTATTACAATCAGTAGCTTTTATAGTATATGAATAAAGAGTATTTTCACTTAAATTCCAATCACTTCCGAGATAATTAGCTGAGCATCCATCTTGACTACCAAAATTGGTTAATCCACCATAGGGTGATACTGATATACTTTTTGTTAAACTATTTAACGATACAGTACAATTACAAAATCCAATTGAAGTATCTGGTGCAAGACCAAGAGTGAAATACTGGTCTGATGTGAAATAGCCATATTCATTAACAGGGATTAATGAATTACCTGCATATGTAGCAGTAGGACTTCCCTTGTTTAATGACACATTTTCAATATAATCAGAAGTTATAATTCCACCTGTAACGTTATAGGCAGTAGCATTTACTGCTAAAACGGGGCCACAATCTGGAATAGCCGCGTATGATTCAGTATAATTCCACGATGTTTGTTGTTCAGATACATTATTTACGATTGCTGTTGGTTCGTCGATTGCTGTATCAAATGAACCTTCAACTCCTATCCATATGCTAACATTAGTAACATTTGCCGAATTAGTATCCATATTAAATATCCATAATCCTGTGCCATCTATGAAACCATTATCATTAGGGGTTGATATAGTAATAGTGTCTGCAGCATAAACGATTGTTATTAAGGCTAAAGCCAAAATTCCTAGCATTAATATTTTGTTTTTCATTAAATTATATACTAAACTACCCTTTATAAATATTATTGTTAATTTTATTTTTGTAGTGATATCGCGGATGCTTGAGTCGAACAAAGACTTTAGGCGCATGAGGCCTACGTGCTAAACCGTTACACTACACCGCGATTGATATTGAAACCTTGCTTAGAGGATACATAACTACTTATGTTCGTTAGGTAGCCTCTAAGTAGGTAAAGAGGTGATAGTATAATTAATAATTTAAAGTTTATAAAATTTTCTTAGATATAGTTAAAGATACATTCTTACATTACATTCGACTTCTGCGATAAAACGTAGTAGTTTTCCTTTGTTTTTATCACAATCTCTAATCCATCCACGAGAATATTGTTCTATATGACATAATTCATGTTTTTTTATTCTTTCATTTAATGTGTCATCTTCAAACTTAACAAGAGTAACTAATGCATGAACTTCGTCTGTTGTTTTGTTATAGACAAATGTTGTTGTCCCTGTTGCTTCAATAGGCGTAATGTTACATCCACCTAAAACGCTTTCATAAGCGGGTTCCAGAAATAGATTATAAGATAATATCGAAATAGTGATTATAATCAGTGTCATAATAATTAGTAAATATATAGTAGTTCTTTTCATTTATCATAATATTCACTATACTATATAAAAGTTACTAAAAGAAAATAAAAAGAAAAGAATAAAGAATTAAAAATCAGCTTAGTTGATATAACCTGTGAAACTGTATGCAGCTATACTTTGAAGATTACCTTGACTGTCTTCTACATCGAAAACGACTTTTCCGGTATAAGAGTCTAAGAACCATTCTTTAGTATAACAAGCTATTTTTACGTAGTTACCACCTGCTAGAGTTTTTGATGTTCCAGACTTAGTAGTTAATGTTCCGTAAACAGGGTCAGCGCCTGATATAGCTTTAACATCATACACGTAAACACCAGAGTTAGAACCTGCCATTGAATACCAGTTAGGTTTATTCTTTCCTAAGAAAGAAGCGCCTAAGTCAGAGCCTGACAATATTACGTCAGTTGTATTCTGTCCAGCTGTAGATTCAAGAACACATCTCATATCTTGAGTAGATTTCTTGTCTTGAGCTGTGAATTTCAACTTCCATGTATATGTAGCTCCTGAAGCTCCTGTTTCATTCTGTGTTCCTCCAGCACTAGTCATCAATTGGTCATTCTGATTCCAAGCGTTAATAGTTAGTGATGAATTAGCAAAGAACTTAGCTTCGATTGGCATAGTTGGTGATGCTGGGACAGCTTGTCCTGGTATGTAGACATTATGATATCCAGTATTATTTACTAATAGAATATCAAGTACTTGTTTAGGCGATGCAGATGTAATTCCTGTCTTGAATCCAACACCACTTACATCAATGTAAGATGTAGACCCAACAGAAGTTCCTTCTTGCAGAGCGTCTTTACCAGCAATTGACAAAGTTGTAGCTCCAGTACTTATGTATACGCCATTTCCATTTGAACCAGTTTGTTGGTCAGCAAAAGTTGTCTGAGCAACAGGTTCCATAAAAAGAACGCCATAAGCAATCACTCCTAACAATCCAACGACTAAGAACACGGCAACAGGTATCCAAATACTACCTTTTCCTTGTTTGTCCATGTGCTTTAATTTTGACCTCCTTTCACTTGTATAAATATAACATTATATCTCATAATTATTCAAAGAGTCGATGATATTTAAAGGTATCTTTTAACTTTTTATAATATGATATTAGAAAGATTTAAATAGTTATAAAAAGTATATATTATTATATCAAAAATACAATGATAGAAGAGAATATAAACAGGATTCCTCGGACAATATTATACTTAATATCTCTAATTAAGCTAGGAAAAAACGTCTTTGTCATATCCGAATTTGAGCGCTCTTTGGGATATCTGACTCCCCAGCCTGATTTGCGTAAATTAATTGAATATTTAATCAGTAAAGATGTTATTGGATTATATGATACAGTAGCAGGAATTAAGAGATACCAAGTTCGAATAAAAAAACTAAAGGATATGATTGATGAATTGCCAATTACTAACTTATATTATGAGTATTTTAACCAGGAGCATTACTGCCAGTGGTAAAAATGGACGATATAAAAACAGACTTTACATACCAGGAATGTCGAATTATGACACGAATTCTGATTTTTAATGAAAACTCTAGTGATTTAACCTTAAGCAAAATCGCATCAAACGCTAAGTTAAATATGAGCGACCCAAGATTCTATAAGATAATAAAATATTTATTTGATAATGAAATTATAACTTTAAACGACCCCGTGAAGAAGACATACTTTATACATCAAAAGAAATTAAGAGATGTTATAGATGAACAAGAAGTGATTAATGAAATAACTGATTATTTAAAAATATACCACTATTTCACATGGTAAGTGAATTTCCAACTAAGACGCCGTTCATAAAGGTGATGTTTCGTTCAATATTGATTATTGCCTTGATTTTTATATTTGCTAATGCCGTTTTTCAAGGCATTCAGGAAAAGTCATTTGAGCCTGTTGCGAAAGACATTGGAAATAAGTTTTTTCTGGCATCGAAGAATCTTCAAGTTGCATCACAGGAAATAATAGATAATAAAGGTGTGTATAATATTGAGGACTATTCGTTAACAAAAATATGGAATGTTTTTTATAATTCGTCAAATCTATTATCTTCTATTATTATCATAATAACTTGGATACAGGTTTTCATGTTTATCTATAAAAAGAGTTTCTTCTCAGATGAATCACATTGGTTTAACAACTTCTTCTTCTCTTTAATAACGTTTATTATTATAGAAGCCATTGCAATTTTAAGTATGTCAGCAATTAATCACGAGATAAATAGTTATAAAGACGTTTTCTTGTTAATATCGTATCCAATAATTTCATTTTATACATTTATCAAAACAATGCCTTATATATTATCCCCTGTCGCAGAAAGAATAAATGATATTTATAGCAATTCTATTTCACAAGTAAATTCTTCTTTTAATATAACATGAACAAAAAGGAATTGAAAAGAAAAATAAGGATAGAAAATAAGAAAAGGTTTAAAGAGTGGTCTAAATTAGTTAAGGAACGTGATAACTTTAAATGTGTATTTTGTGACGAAACAAAAATGTTAAATGCACATCACATAATTAATCGACAGAATGAGGATTTAAGATTTGATATAAATAACGGGATAACCTTATGTAGTAAACATCATCGTTTTTCATTTAGCTTTTCCGCACATCAAAACTCTTTTATTTTTGTGGTGTGGCTAATGTTAAATAGAAGAGAACAATATGATTATCTAGTAAACTATTTAAAGAACAAACATGTTATAATTACAGAAAAATGATGTCAGAAATTAAGATGGTTAGATTGTTGAGTAATCGCAATCGGGTGTTTTCTCGGATGAGACTTCTTTCCCATACATTCGGGCTTTTTTCACCTAGGTTAAACCATCTTATTTCTACATCGAGTATACTATGAAAACTAAATATATAAAAACAATCGGGAATCTGTGTAAAGCACCACTAATCGTATTAGTGGTAATAGCTTTTATCGCGAGCATATATGCATCGTATAACAATATGATGAATATTACCTATGGCTCGACTGTCGTATTAGGTCTAGTATTGATAGCCTATGTTATAGGTGAAATATTGCTCCATAGAAAACCTAAGGGTGAATAAAAAATCTTCATTATAAGGCATTTATGGCTTAATTTTGAGCTATTAAATGGTCTTATTTTAGGTATACTTAAGAAATTGATTTCCTTTTCTCACTTAGTATCTTTAATAATCGCTTGTGTTTTCTTAGTAAAAACTTCTTATTAGAAGATGATATACCGCTGTTTTCTGCGTTTTTAATGTAGTTTTTACTTCGGTATTCTATGATTTTTAAAGCCTTTAGATTAGACGCATTCTGAGCATCTCGGTATAAAGTATTGTATAAATGAGTGATATGCGTTTTCATTAAAATATAATAGAATTAGAGTTTATAAATTTTACTATAATTAAAAATAAATAATTTTAAAAGATTAAATAATGAGGTTTGTCGATAAAGGCAGAGGGATTCTCTGCTTTTATCTTTTTTTCTTTTTCTTAGCCATTTTTCAAACCTCCATGAATATTTTTTATTATGATATAAAAAGTCATTTTAATCAAATTTTCTCCTAGCCTCCTTCCATATAACTTTCATGATTTTTTGTCTTTGCTTAGGAGTAAGAGACTTGCCACTAAGTTGTCTTTTCATTTCTGCATTAACCCAATCCATTTTTTTACTCATTGTTTTCTCCTTCGTTTTAATTCATCTAAAGCCTTTCTTTTTTTGGCTGCTTTTCCGGGTTTGTATTTTTTTAAAAATCTTCTTTTCATTTTTTCTTTCTACCTCGTTTCATTTTGGCTTTACAAACATTACCACTACCGTCGACATAATAGAGAAATCCAGGTTCTCTTCTTACTGCGTTCTTAACAATTATTTTTCCAGCCATTTTTTCTTATTAGTATTAAGAAATCATCCTTTATAAATATTATTGTTAATTTTTAATAAAGAAAAAATAAAAATAAAAAGGAAAAAATAAAAATTTACTTACATTCTAGCCGGTTTCTATTCTTCTGGAGTTGCTCTTTTCTGGCTTTATTTTCTTGCTCTGTCATCTCTTGTCTTCCTAACGGGATTGTCCAGTTCGCATTACCACTTGACATACTAGATGGGATTACAATCATTAAACTGTTATGTTCTACACCGATTTCTTGGAATGTTTGTAACTCTCTTAGTCTTAACGCAGCTGGGTTTCTGTTATAAATTTGAGCAGCTTCTTCGAACTTCTTTGAAGCTTCTTCTTCTCCAACAGCTTTAGTCTTTCTAGCTTCTTTCTCTCTCTCTGCTTCAGCTTGTTTAGCCATAGCTCGAGTTAATTCCTTTGGCAATTCTATATTGTTTATCTGAACACTTTTTATAGTAACGCCCCATGCCTTTGTCTTATCATTAGGTGCATCTTCGTCGTTTACAGCTCCTTCTAGTTTTTTCATTAATTCGTTAGCAATGTTTTCTCTCTGGGATAAAGCTTCTGACATTGTTCTAGTGCTAAGAACTTCCTTTAGTTCAGAAGTTGCTTTGTCCTCTATCTGAGAACGCAAATCAGATACATTTAAGAAAGCATCCTTTGGGTTAATTACGTTATAGAAAACAACTCCGTCTATTTTCAAGTTTACATTATCCTTTGTCATAACTTCTTGAGGTGGCATATCAATTGTTCGCTGTCTTATATCGACAAGTTCATATGTTTGAACAATAGGAACTATGAAATTAAGACCTGGTTCCATTAATCCACTATATCGTCCGAATGTTAATTTAACTCCTCGTGTATATTGAGGAACAACTCTGAGAAAGGCTAATAAGGCTACTATAACACCAAAGAAAGCACAGGCGATTATTATTAGTAAAGTAATTTGTTCCATTTTAATAATATTCACCGTTTTCTGCTTCCTTCTTCTTTCTATCAGCCTCTACGAATGCACCAACTATTAATAGAACGAACGAAGCTATAAAGTATAGAGCTATTGCAGCAAAAAATATACCACTTAATAGCGATAATAGATTAACGTTATTAATTAGCCAATATAGGACAAATGCGCCTAATATGCCGGCTGTCGGTATTTGCATATATAATCCATACTTAAAATACTTATTCATTGTGACCTCCTTTCATTTGTTTTATCATAAAATATATACTAGATTCTAGTATATAAAGGTTTCTTTGTTTATGCGTAATTGTGGACTAATTCTTCCTTGTTCTCTTTTCTTGCTTTTTCGCATTCTTGACAAAGACCAATATTTGCTAGTGTCGAATATATACCAAAAGCTATCTTTTGGTAGGGGTCTGTGTCAGCGTTTGGAGTGTCTGGAAATTCAACAGTCTTTCCACAATCATTGCACTTAAATTTTATACCCATTGATAAAACCTCCTTTTATGTTATATATCATAAAATATATAACATAATCTAGTATATAAACATTGCTATAGAATTAGTGTAACTAGCTAGTTACACACTTATACTGAAAATAAAGAAAATAAAAAATAGAAAAAATATAACAATTAATTCTTTATTTTTTTCCAGAATACCATACCAGCTACGACTAATGCAGCAGGCCAGATTAACAATGCTAATCTTCCGAAGATTACTTGTAACCAGTCTCCTACAAATGGTAATGCAGCTAATCCTGTTAAAGCTGATGCAATTACTAATGCAGCAACCATGAATGGTAGAGATTCGCCGTCTTTAACGTTCAAAAATCCTAGTACAGCACCAACAGCGATGATTGCTAAAACAATCCACGTATTGAAACTTGATACTGAGATTATACCAGAGGCTTCTACGATTCCTAACAGCAATACTGCCAATAGAGCAATTACTGCTAATATTGCTCCAATTTGATTTTTCTTTGCCATTATACGATACCTCCTTTCACTTGTATAAATGTCATAAGTATACAAAGAATTAGACCTTTATAAATATTATTGTTAATTTTATTTCAGAAAAACAAATCTTTAAAGAAGGTAATAACTACTTGAGTCGTGTTTGGCAAAAATAACAGAAAACATAACACTATTCCACTTGCAATGAATGTAAAAAAGAATATAGTTAAAAACTTTTCTTTGTTACTAACACTGAAGAAACCTACTAAGAATAGAACTAACATTGTAAAGAACCATAAAATCAATAATGATGGGAATGCAGTAGCATTATGAGCATATGAAACAAATTGAGCTTCGGTCATGTTGCTTATCTTGTCTAGGTCTAATAATGTCATAAACTATGTAACAAAAAGAAATATATAAACTTTGTTATTTGAACCATATTAGCGGATTATATACCCGAAAATCTGCTAAGAAAACATAGATATATAAAATCACAATTATACCTATAACAATCCATCTCCAATGGCCTAATGTTTTATTTCTGATGTTTCTAATTATAGCTATGACAAAGAACGGCATAGTTACTTGAAAGGAAATAAGTATCGGTATAATATAACCTAAACATGATACATCAGCGGTACATAATTCTAATGCTAAATAGAACAAGAAAATACTTCCTAATAACCCGATTAGAATATATACATCCCAATTCTTTTTGATTTTCTCTTTAAAGTTCATGAATAGTATAATAATAATAAGTATATAAAATTATCTTCGATGTTTGGTATATATCATACTTTCAATAACAACGCCAACTATTCCACCTAAAGCGCCGATTATACTACTGACAATCTCTGGTGAGACAGCTTGAGTCTCCGTTCCTGTTCCTATTGCGGACATCTCGGTCATTGATATCTCAATTGGAAAAAAGTAATTATAAATAAAGAATACGATTAACGCTACTGTTAACCCAACACCAAAATAAATTAATCTTCTTTTAGTCTGTTTTTTCATTTTATATGTTCCAAACAGTATTCTTTTTAGTTCTCGATAGTTTAATGGTGTAAACTAAAATTATCAAAAATGCAATACCTAATACAGCGATTATTCCCCATAAATAATATGGATATCTAATAACTTCACCTCTTAACTGTGCTATTAACTCATCCTTTTCTGTTTGTGATATATTTAATGAGTTAATTAAAGCTTCTTTCTCTTCTAATGTTAGTTGTAATCCAGTGATTATTTGATTCTTATCTTCTAATGTTAAATTCAGTTCATCGATTAATTTAGCATAATCATCAGCCTTAAGTTTTAATTCATTTATTAGTTTAATAGAGTCTTCATTAGACAATTGTAATTGTTTAATTATTTGTGCTTGTTCATTAATATTTAAATTTAATGCTTTTATAATCTGAGCTTGGTCTGCGATAGATAATTGTAACTGCTTTATGGTTTTAACATCATCATCAATTTTTAAATTAAGATTAGCTATTATTACTCCTTGCTCACTAACTTTACTAGTTAATTGCTTTACTAATTCGATTTGGTCTCCAACATTTAGTCCCATATTCTTAATGATTTCTGCTTGTTGTTGTAATGTAATATTCATCCCATTGATAATCTGGGCTTGTTCATTAACCTTATTTGTTAATGCTATTACAAGTTGAGCTTGTTTATCGTTAGCCAGTTTCAATTGTGTGATAATCTGTCCTTCATTATAAAGACTTAATTCTAATGCTTTTATATCTTGAGCATCTTCTTGGATAGTTTGTTGAAGTGAACTAATTACATTAGCCTGCTCAGAAAAACTGTCTTTCATTTGTTCTATTAACTGAGCTTGTTCTTCATTAGTAATATTTAATTGTTTTACTAGTGCTATTTTCTCTTCTAGCCTTAGATTTAAGTTGTTAATTAATTTAGCCTGTTCGTTTATGTTAAGATTTAGTTGATTGATTAAACTTGCTTTTTCGGCTACTGTTAATTCTAACTGGTTAATGATATCACCTTGTTCTTGTATATTGAGTTCTAACTGCTTAATATAGTTTACTTGGTCTGATAATTTAAGATTTAAATTGTTTATCATAACTCCTAGTTCATTTGTTTTTAAGTTTAATTTGTCAATAATAGCTTTCTGTTCGTTTATATTAAGATTCAATTGAGTTATTAATTGAGCTTTTTCTTGTAACGTAACGTTTAAGTGGTTTATCAAATCCGCTTGTTGAGCAATATTAAGATTTAAGTTATTTATTAATGTAGCCTGGTCAGAAACCTTAAGATTAAGATTGTTTATTAATGTTGCCTGATTAGCAATGTTTGACTCTAATTGGGATATTGTTCTTGCTTGGTCAACTAAGTTTAAGTTTAATTCGTCTATAATTTTTGCCTTATCTGCTAAATTCATGTTTAAGCCTTCGATAATATTAGCTTTTTCTTCTAGAGAAACTTGCAAACCACTTATAATATTAGCTTTTTCAGTTACAGTAGCACTTAATGTATTAATAATAGATGTTTTTTCATTAATCGTAGTTGTTAGTGATTCAATTTGTTTAATTTTTTGTTCTAATACTGCATCCTGATTAAGAGGTGTTGAATAGGTTAATGTCGAAGAAGTCCCTTGCATTTCTGATACTACGACAAATGTTCCGAATTCTGTATTAGCTGAAGTATATTGAGATGTTGAAGTTAAATAGTTTCCGTCTTCTCGTAAAACAATACACATGTTATCATATAAACCTTTTGAACATTTAAAAGGCATACCACTTATAACTGAAGGAGTTGTACCCTTGTAAAATTTATTTACATGAATATCATTATTTACTGAACCGACACCTTTAAGATAATAATAGAAATATGCATTACCAGATTGTGATTGAACATTACATATTATCGAATTACTAGGTAAACTTGACATAGCTGGTGAATTGACTGTTATTGAATTAACAGACCAAAACTCATTAGTTCCTGAACAAAAGTCATCAATTTCGGCTTGAGAATATGTTTGAACGTAGATTCCTTGAGAAATACTTGTAGAAAATGTAGTATATAACAAAATAAAGATTATTATCGATAATACTGATAATGTTGTTCCTGCGATTATTAGTTTATTTCGTTTTTTCATTTTCTTATCCTTTTTAATGTTAAAGCTAAAACAGCTCTTCTTTTTAAGAGAGGTGTAACCTTCATCTTTTTTGTTTTTCCCTTATAAGTAATATATGCTTCGCTGTTAATAGGTGAGTCTCTAATTACTGTAAGAACGCTAATTGGTATATTTTCCTCTACTGGAATGCCAAGTTGACGAGATAATGCTCCTTGTTTTTTATTACTCAATGCCTTTCTTATCCATTTCTTCTTTTTCATTTTATTATCTTATCAGAAGCGTAGATTGCGAGAACCATGATAATAAGTTTAATCATAGCAACTGATAACAATAATATTGGTGAGGTTAATGTGCTAAATATTAAGAATCCGACGACTTCTAATATCATACCTCCTATTACAGCTAAAATAGTATAACTATTTAATCCAAATTTAAATTTGATAAATAAGTTAACTAAGATTAAAGCTAAAAATGAAATAAATACTCCGTCAACAAAAAACCCAGTTGCTAAAACAAAAGCTGGATTACTAGAACCATTGATAAATAGCATTATTAAATTGTAAACAAATGTGAAAGCGCCAGCAAACAATGCTGCAACTAATACCTTGCTTATGTCTACTTTTTTAAAATATTTTTTAAGTTTCATCTTCTCATTCCCCATAATCCGCCAAATAATATAATAGAAGCAGATAAGATGTTTATAATCAATATGCCTTTAAGTGTTGAAACTGACGGTGATATAAAATATCCATATAAGTTACTTAAAAAGATAACAAGTAAACCTAAATAAATTAATACACTACCAATTAAGTTTCTTGTTTTAGTTTTCATTTGAATATCCAGTTTTTATATTTAATTATTAGCCATCCGTCGACAATAAGACTTATTATAACGAAGGGAATCATTAATAATACGTATGTTAAAATAGAGACAATAAATATAACTTTAAGTATTAACAAAGGAATAAACATAATAAGTGACCCTAGGAATAGAACTAAAGCTAATTTAAATCCTGTTTTCAAATATTTCATAAATTTGTTTTTCATTTAAGCATACCTCTTGTAACCAGCTCCAGATGGGTTACATATTGTGACACTATTAGTTCCAGATGAACCTGTATAGATTTTAACAACGTATCCTTCTGGTGTTGTTGTTTTAGCTGTTCCAGGACAAGCTCCTGCTGTTATTAAAGATGAATATGTGAACTGTTCTAAGACATTATCGTTATTAGCATCTACCCTTACCCATGTTCCACTTTTATAATTACTATATGAACCAAAGACAGCGTTAGTTTGAAAGTCTACATTAGGTTCTTCTGGAGTCTCGTCTTCTTCCGGTGGTAGAGGTGGTGTTTCAGGGTCATTAGAAGTACTTTCTGGTCCGACAGATACTTCAAAGTTAGATGTTGGGTCTTGTGCAATTGTTAATGATAAACAATTATTTTTATCTGCACTTTGTCTTCCAGTTGCAGATGCTCTAACATTAGCACAGAAATCAGTTGTTGTGTCGGCAAACGGATTTAAATCAATTAATCCAGAAACCCAGGTTACTGAATTACCAGGATTAGCTGTTTGTTTAGAATTAAGAGTTAAAACGTCTTCAAATTCAGCAGGTGAAGCTTCTATTATTTCAAAATCAAGATTTATATTATCTTTATTAGTAGCCATAACTTTTAATTTGATATATTGGACCCCGCTTTGTCCGTTAATCATAACTTGTGACTTATCTATTCTGTTTCCATTCGCATCATAATAACCCTCAATAGCAATTGCAGAATTATTATGGAATGCCAAATAAACGATTCCTCCGACTAAAGCTATTAATAACATTACTACGACACCGACTAATATTAATTTGTTTTTCATTATATCTTTCTTCCGAATTTATCTAATAAGTATAAGATTTGTTGAACAGCATCTGTTTTAACACAATATTTATTCCCTTCTACTGAAAAAGCTTTTTCATATGATTCGCATTCACCAGAAGGTGTTGTTGGAACGCATCGGCCATCTTTACATACGTTAGCATCTTTACATACTTCTATGTTTTTCCATTGCATTGGACAATTACAATTACCTTTTGCTGCACACCATAATGTTGCACAGGGAAGGGTTTGACATTCCATAACGACGTTATTTTGGCATTTTCTTTCACCCGGTGTTGTGCATTTAACTTCATTTTCACAGTTAGGGTAATTAGGCAATGGTGCTATAGTGAATATTTGAGCACATTTGTTATTTGTACAATGATAATAACAACTTTTATATTCATCATAGCATTCTTGGTTTGTCGAACAAGTAATTAATTCATCAGAAGGTGTTGTTGGAACACAACAATAACCTCGGCAATCTGCTGTATATTTGATTTCTCCATTACATGAATATTGTGGTTGTTTTTTACATAAAGGTGTTTTAGAAAAGACGGATAATATTCTGTATTTACAAAAAGAATCATCTGCTACGATGCCTTGTATACAAGTACCACCTAGTTCAGAGCATTTTTTGTCTTCTATGATATTAGATGATGCGGCATTTACAAATGATAACGAACCTATGATTAATAATAATGCTATACTCAGTGATAAGATAGTTTTCATTAAAATATATACGAATTTACCCTTTATAAATATTATTGTTAATTTATGGATTTATCACTTTCATTAGGTTCTTCTTTTTCATCAAAGAATTCTGAATTATTAACTTCTCTTTCGTTTTCTCTAAGTTTCTCATCTTGTTCTTTCTCAAGTCTTTTCTTTTTTCTGAAATGATATATTAAATACGCAATTACTAAGATAACTATGATTGTAAACACTGTTACAGTTAACCAATTAACAATTGGATATTCTGGTGTATATGTTTCATCAACTGAAGAGTTTGTATCTTGAGTATCACTAGCTTCAGTTGTTAATGTAGTTATAGATTCGTTAGATACTGATGTTGTTACATTATGTGAATTATTTATATATGTTACGGACACAGAATCAGATACTCCAACTGATGCTGAAGTGCCGCCGCCCGAGTTAGGAACAGAATTATTTTGTTGTGTGTGGTTAGTAGTATTAATAACAGTATCATTGAAATATTTTACTATTATTGTTTGAGGCACAGTAAACGACTGATTTTCACCGTTAAATGTCACAGGGATTGTAAATGTTACGTTTTGTTTATCGTCATTAAGCATAATAGCATAGTCTATTGAAACATTTTCACCTGGCAACATTGATATATTATTTTCAAAAAACGTTACATTTTCAGGGAATGCTATTTCAATGTTTATAGAGAAATCGTTTTTATTGGATAGTTCAATATAATTAGGTATAATAGTAGTTTCTGGATTATTAAAAGTCATTTGTGGATTACCGACATATACTCTTAATTCAGCGCTTACTAAACTTAGTAAGAAAATACTCAGTATTATTAATGTTATTGTTCGTTTCATTGTATTTATGATAAATTATATAACATAATCTAGTATATAAATGTTTCTATTCCTTAGTGTAACTTATTTATGATAACAAAAATAAAGGAAAATAAAAAATTAAAAATGTCTTTATTTTAAATAGCTAATGCCCAAAGGTCGATTCTTCCTGTATCAAACTGACCATTACATGGTTGTGGTAAACCTAGGTGTAATGTTAAAGATGTTTCTGCACCCGGTGACATTAATACAAATGGTCCGCCCCAATCTCTCCAGTCCACAGCAGATGTTGACTGACTAAAAACAGGGTCTGAATTTACAAAAGATGTTCCGTATGGAATTCTTTTGTTACCAATTATATTAGCACCTTGAACTGCTGAATACCAGAACCCATAAGTAAATGCATCTTCGTCTCCATGTAAGCTAAGTTGGTTTGTTGTTGGACAAACGCCTCCGCTTGATGAAGAGTCATAGAAATCAGTTCCTGAGATAGACAAAACTACTTGAGTTCCACTGCCATCTTCAGCTGAATTCTCAACGCTTACTGTTGATGCTCCTTGTTCACCCGGTCCTAAGATTCCAAAATCGATTGTCCCACTAACTGTCAAATCTAAAGCTGGGTTACAGAACCAAGATTCTGCCTCTTGCATTGTGCTCGAATAACCATCTATATCAACTGCTTTAACTCCTAACCATTTTTGTCCATGACATGTTGGTTCAATTGTTAAAACACAGTCATATATTCCCATTGTATCATCATTAAATGATATTTGAGATTCTTGGTCGCCAGGTCTTCTTACGTTAGAATAACCAGCTTGAGCTAAATTTTGACCATCTTGTAATTGTTCATCTGAATAGAAACAATTACTCTGTATCTCAGGGTCAGCTGGTCCATTAGTTTGATTAGTCCACCCACTGAAAACATCTTCTATTTTTTCAGGAACGCCGTTTTTATCCCAAACCAATACTCTCCATGAAATCTGTTCACCAGTAAAAGCATAGTTATTCTCTCTTGTTTCGATATTACCATTATTCATAAATCCATATGGGTCATCAATCAAAACTCTTCCACCGTCCTGGTTAAGAAATACTAATGGAGTAAACTTGTCTTCTGTGTAAATAGGGCCGTTTCCGCCGCCTATTAATGGTATCTGTTGCACAGGTCCTGCAAACGCAAAACTAACACTAGAAATCACCAAAGCTGCAATTAACGATATTGCTAATAACTGCCTCATTTTATGTTACCTCCTTTCAATTGTATAAGCATTTTTGTAACTACTTTGTTTTATTTAGATTAAGAATAATATAAAACCTAGTATTTAAACTTTGTTATAGAAGCTTAGACAACATTTAGATAATTTCTTTTAGATAGTTTATGACACAGTATAAACTATTTCTTACAACATTAACAACCATTAATGCTAGTGATATATCCATTGTAATTATTTATCTATTTTTAGATTTTTTCTTCTTAAAAAACATAGCTCCTACCGTTATAACAAGCATGAAAAGAATACCAAATATTATGAGTCCGCCAACTATGATACCGATAACAACCCACCAGTTAATTGGATTCACCTTTATACATTCATGATTACTTATTACTTCATCAGAATTACATTTTAAAGCGGTACATGTGCCTTCTGTACAAACTTGGTTTTCGTCACATTGGTCATTAATATTACAGCCACATGGTTTCTCTTCTAATTTTGATGAACAAGATGCACTGCATTCGTAAATAGTTCTGGTCATCTTACCATTTAAACAATCAGACCATGGAGTTGGGTCTGGGCAATTGCAAACATTCGAAACACATTCGCCGTTATCACACTTTTGATTTTGTGCAACATCACAAACGACAACTGTTCTTTTTTCAGATGTGCAATCGATTAGTTGAAATTGTTGTTTTACTTCTAATCCTTCACATGTTTTACTGCCAATCCACCCTTCATTACAATTGCCAACACATTGAGCGTTTTCACATTTTTCGTTTGCATTACATTGTATAGCAATTTCTTCTCTTTGGTTACATGAATTATACCAATAAACTTGGCCGTTAGAACATTGTTTGGATGCATGAGATTGACATTGTTGCTGTCCACAATTACTGCCACTACAGCCATAAGTACATGATTCAACAACATTCCAGACGCCGCCTGATGAACATAAATATCTTGTGCTGCTTTCACACTTATAAGTTCCTGGACTAGCTCCACCTGAGCAAGTTGGATTAGGACTAGTGCAATAACATTGTTTGTTATACCAGTTGTATTTTAGAAAGGGAGTACTACAATATGAAGTCGCCGACTGATAATTAGTCCCGCCCCCGATTGAATCTGCAAATATTCCACAACCGGATGACACTTCGCCAGATGAACACGGATTACATTCATATTGAATAACATTACTTGTGCATGTTTTTTCACAAGATTTGTAACCTGAACCCGTTAATAATATACCACCTGTTAACATTGTTTGGACAATGTTTTCTCTGTTTCCGTCTTCAACTGCCTGTTTATATTGCTCCCAGGTCATATCTTTTGGTATTGTATTAACAGTTGTATAAGCAAAGACAGAGCTAATTAATAATATTCCTAATAATATTAAAATATATTTTTTCATGTTAGTGAATAGCACCACCAATTCCATATATAATTAAGTAAATGATGATTGGAATTATTATTGCAACCCATCTTCCGATGTTTTTTCTCATTTTCTTAATGACTAATGTTCTTGCGATTGAGATAATTAAACAACTTCCGCCTATGATAATACCAATGACAGCAAAAACTAATGTGCCCAGACAAGCTAAGCCAGCAGTACAGTTTTTGGCCGCGATTATTGTAAACAAAAATCCAACTAATGGTGCAACATATGATAGTATTATGTCCCAATGTTTTTTCATAAATTCAATATATTTTTTTTTCATTTTTTTCGTTTGTTAGAGCTTCGAGAAAATAATTTTTTTACTAAAAGTGCACTACCGGTAATTAATAATATAGCAATCATAGTTATTAGGAATAATATAAATAGTAATATTCCAACGATTAAGAAGAATATTGGACACATAATGTTCATATTTGTTATTCCTGTAATATCAATCCCACTTTTAATCCAATTTAACGGGTTAATGTAGTCCCAAAATCCATTATAAGTAGTTCGAATAATACTCTGAGCTTCACATTTATCAGCATCACTCTTAAATATATTCATCGCCCACTTAGTACAAGATTCGCAAGGTAGTTTCCCGTTATTATCTGTTTTTTTGCATACTCCATCTGAAAACCAACCAGCTCCACTACATTTAAAGTTATCTCCACAATTAAAACAATCCAAGTCTTTTTTACAAAAATCAGGACATGTGCCATTTGGTAATGGTGGTGTAATACTACTACATTTCCATAATAATGTATCACAAACGCCTCCGTTTGGATTGCCGATGCAATCATCATTATTTGTACATTCTACAACTTTACTATCTTTTACACACTTACCACTTATACAATTATACTTAATCAATGTTTTTGGACCACCTGGATACCAATCAACACCTTGACATGGATTATAATAGCTACATTCTGCATTGTCAATTGGATGCCATTTATAATCAGTCGAGCACTTTCTTGTTGGTTCTTTATCTTGTGGACAACATTCTATTCCATTTGAAGGACCAGCTATAATATTGTTATAAGTTGTATCAACTATTTTAGAAGTGCCCGTTTTAGTAGTTACTGTTGCAATTTTATAAATATTTCTATTTAAACAATATCCTTGTTGTCCATTATAAGTTACAAACTGAACATTATTTACATTAAGAGGAATAAATGCTTCAATGACGTTTCTAGTTTTATGTGGTTCTAATTCTGTTAAGGATGTTGAAGTCTGTGTCAATGACTGACCCTTAACATCTGTCAAAGCATTTATTAACTTGTCTACACCAGGCATCAAATAGCCATTAGCATAAGTATCACTTGCTGGGAACTTACAACCTTCAATTAATGAAGTATACTCATGTCTTCCTGTTAACGGAGAAGTATACCATAAAATGAAAGGGGTATATGTTTGATACCATTTTGCAACACTACCTTTCTCTTTCCAAACACCTGCACAAGTAGTTCCATAAGAAATACCTAAACATTCTTGATATTTAACTAAGATTTTGTTTTGATAAGTATATGTGCCAGGAATATTAATCCTATTAACACCGCCGTCACTAAACCAAGGAACATCTCCGGCCCCGAGATATCTTTCTAAATCACACATATTCGTAGAAGTATCATAAGAAGGACAAATTCGATAAGCAACTCTTCTTCCTAAAATACTAGTTGATTCGCCGATAATAGAAAATGTACATTCTTCTGTATAAGGAGAACAACGTAAAACATCATAAGTTCCTTGCGTATTATATATAGTAACAGGATTACTTTTAATAGACTTACCAGCTGCACTGCACTCATAATATCCAAATACTGGAGATTCTATATATTCAACAGCTCCTGTCGTGTAAGAATGTTGTTCAATTTTTGACATAGCAAAAATTATAACACCCAAAACTAACAGAATTCCAATTGAAAATAACCCAACATACATCAGCTTCTTCTTATCTTTATTTCTCATACATATACTACAATTTAAGCCTTTATAAATATTATTGTTAATTATTTAAATCACTATGGTTAGCCTATTAATTTCTTTAAAACGAAGACTATAACGACTATAGAAATAGCAGTTATACCTAATATAAATATAATACCGTATTTAATTATTTGTAAATCCCAAGTATTATTATCGATTTTAACGTTATATGTTTCACCTGAATACTCAGACATGATGACATATTTATGTGAAGTAATACCCTTTAATTTATTTTTATCTTCAAATATTTTATCTCCGTTTAAATTTGTAAAGTCATTAGTACTTCTTAATACCTGAAAAACAGGAGTTATCTTTACAGTCCCGGTTACCTTACTATTCAATAAGATTTCAATGTTAATTGAACTTTCACCGGGTGGAAGAGTTAATGTATAATTCTGGTCACTTAATTTTTCGCCTAACAATGTGTCAGTAGAATATAGTACTTTTAATTTTCCAATGACATTTTTATTATCTTTATTTTCAATTTTAACTTTAAAACTTATATTATTAGTGTCAGTGTATAATGATTCTAGTTCACTTGCTCTAATAACAATTAAATCTTCAGGATACACTATTCGATAATTATGAACCTTATGATATGAAGGACATCTAACGCTAAAATCTGTAGGTTCAGTTCCACCTATACCGAAATTAGCAATTAACCCGCTTTTTCCCCCGGGTAATAAATTTCCAGGGTTCTCTTCTTTAATAACGATGTCCGTGCCGGGAAACTTAGTTATAAAAGCATCTGGTGTTTTATAAACATTACATGAATCATCATATGCTCGATATTTTCTTTGGTCTATAGCCGGATTTGCTCCACAGTAAGCTGCGTTAGGAATTAAAGACATAGAGTCAATTAATTTATTATTACAATATACGTCAAATGAATAAGTAATAATAGCGGTTCCACCTCCACATGTTTGATATTGTTGAGCGTGTGAAATGATTTTAAAATCACTTTTTGCTGTCTTAAGAGTAGATTCTTGGCTAAACAAATATCCATTTTCTGTTACCCATGTTTCTGTTCGACAATCAGGATTTAATGGCGGATTATCTGTGTAGTGAAATAATCCATCTTCTTCATTAAGAAAATAAGCTTGTAATACTCCACTATTATATGCAAAATAAAAAGATAAAATGCTAATGAGTAATATTGATACAACAGCTATGATGTAATATATTTTTTTATCTTTTTTCTTTCGTTTTTTCATTTTCTCTTAAACAAAAACTTATAACCTATGACTCCAAAGATTAATGCTGCAACTATGAAAAAGAATATTCCAGCATACAAGTAAATTCGTTTATCAGGTTTACATTTACCAGCCTCACAACCATTATTACATAATTCTTTAGTGACATAAGAATTATTATCACACATTAAAACACTTTGATTGTTTGATGAACACATAGTTGAATTTTGAACACATGAAAATGAAATACAACCAACGCCACTGTCCAAACAGACTTCGTCATCTGGAGTACAAAGTTCTCCACATTGATAGTCACATGTTTCTAAAATCTCATCGAATATCTGAGTAGAACATTTGTTATTATTACATATTCCTCTTTCTGATTTTTGCATCAAAACAACGCCATTACAATGCTTTTCTCCATTTATACTAATAATACTGTCTGGTCCTGTGTCTGGGCAATCAGAATTTTTTAAACAATCTATCCCACATTTTCCAACTGTAACAGCATTAATATACCATTTATTATAAAATTGTGGATTTGAAGAAACACTGCCTATTGCACATTTTTTATAAGTTGTTCCACTACAAACTTCTTCAGTGTAAATACTTTGTCGATTATGAGTATTTGGGTCTTCTACAGCATAAGCTTTACATTCTGAGTTACGAGTATAGAAATTATCACTATTTTGAGTAGGATATTCTACACATGAATTTGCTCCAGCATAAAAAGGTACCGCAGGTGGACAACACAACATCGCACTATAATCAATTATCCAGCCGCCATTATTACAACATCTACTCCTATCTGAATTACAAGATTTATCCCCGTTTAACCAATTTTCACAGAATTCATGACTCGGCCCACACGTATTAGTGTTTCCACATCTAACATGACCAGGAACATCACATCGAAAATTATCTGTGTTACTACAACTACCATAATGACAATCATATCCACCACTACCGTCGTCGCACAACACCCATCCATCGTTATCACAACAAACCTGACCTCCACCTGGCATATTTCGACATTCACCTGTTCCAGTTAAAACAGTTTGAGTAACTGAATATGATGTTGGAATAGTAAACTTAGCATTAATATTTCCAAGACTTACTCCAGATGAAAAACTACTTTGTTGAACAATATTAGAAGTCGAACTATACATCATAACACCGATTATCAATAATACTATTATACCGAGTATTACGCTTATTATAATAGCTTTTTTCATAGATAAACAACGCATTAAGTCTTTATAAATATTATTATTAATTTATGGAATCACTAATAAAATACCAAAGAAAGCGATTATTGCAAATACTATCGCAAGAGCTAATCCAATTCTCAATTTTCTGAATAAGAAAAAGTTACAAGCTATAAACACTAAAGCTGCTGATAATATAGAAAATAGGATATATGGAACTTTCAATCCGGCAATATTCTTTGTTGCCCCTAATTTAGAAAATACCTCGATAGGTAATCCCGATTTGCCTATTGTTATTTCTACAGTAACTATCTTGTTTTGATTATCTTGGTCAATCCCACGAATATTATTAACATATGTACCGTCATCCAAGTCGACTGGTAATTTTATAGTCATATCGATTACTGTCACGATATCCATTCCAACGGGTAATGTGATATCCGTATCACTTAACGTTATATACTTACACAAATCTCCTTCACAAGAAACTTTAACGAATGTTTCGTTTGCTTCACTATTTGTAAAATGTATTTCTCGATTTCTGATACCACCCTTAACCATTGTTAACTCATATTTCTGTGTTCCTGTTTCGGTAGTCATTTCCCAACTTCGGTTTCCTTTCGGTGTAGTAGTTCCACCTCCACCACCGCCTTGTTGTCCAGATGGAGCTGTTGTTGTAATTGTTATTGTGCTAGAGTTTGTATTTCCGGCTAAATCTATTCCTCTAACAGAGATATTATATGTTCCCGCTGTTAACGTTAATGATTTTGATGATTCGTTACATGTTAAAGTATCTACCCAACTACCATCGTCAATTTTATAACCACATGTTCCCATATGTAAATCACTAATATTGTAACCAAGAGAAAATGTAGTAGACGAAAATGTTGTCCCGCTCACTGTTGTAATATTAACACTTGGATAAGTTACATCTAGTGTAAATGTATAGTTGCTAGCTCCGAAATCACTATTATTAAGAGTATCATTACACCATACATTATAACTGTAAGAAGCTTCACTTAAATTAAGTAACGATGGAAAATTCTTAACGACATCCTTTGTTATACTATTTACGCTTTGGTTTAAATGCCAAATGTCTGTCCAATTTCCCCAGAGTTGACAGGTATCAAATGCAATATCTCTATTACTAACGGTGAAGTTGAATTGAATATTTGTTGTTCTATTAATATATTGATTAAGCGATGGGTTTTGCAAGTTAACAGCTGGTTTAACAGTTCTTATTCTAAACATAAACGATGTGTCAAACGAATTACCTATTGTATCATTTGCATATAATGTAATAAAATAGTCAACATCTCCGTCTGGTAAACTAAATGTAGTATTACTAATACAAGGAATTGTTGAATTGTCAATTGTTAATAATCCAAACTCGTCGTAAATATTATAAAAACAAGTATCAGTCCCTATGTAATTATCTGTTACAGATACATTTAAACCAATGCTGTTGTTGTATGGATATGCAGTAAATGCTCCGGGTGAATCAATAATGAAAGTAGGAGCTTCATTATCTAATCGTATAACACGAGTCTCTGTTGAATTTCTATTATTTGCTAAATCAGTAATTGTAACGTTATATCTATATAACCCATCATCCAAACTAGTGTAATTAATATATCTTAAATTAGATGTTGATGTAGTTACATTTATTGGATAATAACTTTCATTATATAAATAAAATGTAATATTAGCTTCATTTATTTCTACTACACTAACATTAACAAATATTGAATCTGCTGAGACATTTGACTCACTAGCTAACACATTATCTCCAAACGAAATTTGTGGATATGCTGAGTCAATAATAAATGAGTTATTTGATAATGGATTTCCCCATCCTCCATTGTTTCCACTATCATTACACCATACGTTCCATTCATAACTACTATCTGTTAAATTAAGAGTGAAATTGTACTGTTGTCCCGAAGTCGGAGAATATTGGGTATTATTCAAATGCCATACTCCATTTTTCAACCACAACTGACATTCACTAATGCCATCTTCATCTACTGCCGTGTACTTTAATAACAAATTAAGGCCCGAATTGACCCATTGAGCATCAGTTGGATAATCAAGTGAAATGGATGGTGGACCAAGATTTGTAGTAAATGATACATTACTAACACCAACATTTCCGGCTGAATCGTTTGCGTAAAAATATAATATATGTTCTTCACCAGAAGACGTATTAAATGTCGTATTAGTTCCACATGTTATAGTATTGTTACTATCACCATCAAGATTCCACCAACACGCTTGTGTATGCAAATCAGATACACTATAATTCAATGGCAAACTAACATTAACATTATAGTTTTTAGAAATTGGAGCATGAATTGTTATTACTGGAGAAATTGTATCAATTGTTAATGTATTGTTTGTAGTTGTAAAAGAATTTCCAGCCATATCAAATATAGTATAAAACCAATCATATACGCCGTCGACTAATGTAACAATTATTCCAATTGTTGCTTGAAGTTCACTTGATAATGTTATGGTACTTTGATTAAATAGAGTTCCACTTTTATAAACATTCAATGTTGCATTTTTAACTCCGGTTAAACTGTCACTAACGTTTGCTGTAAAATTAACTGAGACATTAGAAGTAATGGAATCATTTAATGGAGTTAATAACGTGCCATTCGGCGCGGTATTTTCTATAACTAATTCTTCACTCATTCCAATTGAACAATATCCGTTGATATCACATGCCTTTACATGAATAGTATAATTCCAATCACCAACACCAGCACTATTCCAAATATAACTTAGATTATTTGAATTATTAGTTCTGATAGTTGTAACTAGTGTTTCATCTGTAGCATTATATAATGTAATATTATAAAAACTAATAGCATAAGCATTAGGCGAAACAGCGGCTGTGTAATTAATAGTGATATTTCCACTGTAGTTTCCTTGTTGTGGATTAATTATGACAGGGGCTGAGGGCGGTAAATTAGCGTAATCGAAAATATCACTTCTTTCGCTTGAACAATTGGTATTTCCCGATGTATCATTTGCACATACATAATATCTAAATGCATCACTCCCGTCAAACTGATGCAGGTGAGAATCAACAGTATATGTTTGTGAAGTCCATGCATTTCCATTATTTGCAGTTGTTTTTATAGCATTTGTTCTTGAAGTATTCGCAATGTTATATACATACCATGTTCCGAATGTTCCTCGTAATAAAAAATATGACGTCGAAGTTACTCTAACCGAACCAATACTTCCAGATGCAATATTAATAGGCATCGAGATAATCTGATGAGCTGAATTTGTTGTATGAACATGATTAAATGTTTGTGTTGCAGACAAAGTATTAAATTGAATACAGTTACTACTTAATACAGGATTGCCCGTTGAATAAGATGAATTACAATAATAAACTCTAAGGTTTCCAGCTACTGCCGTAGAATTTGCCATTACTTCGAAGAATGAATAATTCTTTGTGTTCGAAACATTTAATAATTCAATCCATACGTAATTATTACTTCCAGAAAGAGTATTAACACTATGAACTGTGTTCTCCATAGTCACTTCACCGAAATTATAAGTAGCAGGCAAAATATAATTGTCACTTAAATCAAATCGCCATGTGTTACTTACGTTTGAAGTAAACTCCGCAGGAGAAAACCAGCCACTATGAGCTGAGCCGTTTTGATAATACTGAACATTACTTGAACTGGAATTGCCTTTATAATAAAAAATAACAGTAGATGCATTAATATTAGACCATGCGTCTGTTATATTGTATGATATGTTAATGTATCTACCGAAGGTGTTATTAGTTGTTATATCAGCGGGTGATTGCCAATTAAATACAAAATTCGGACCGCTTAAATCAACGACATATCTTCGAGTTTCTGTATTATTTTGATTACCGACACTATCGTTTACGTAAGCTGTATAATTATACATTCCTTCAGTTAATCCAGTAAACGTTCTATTGCAAACATACGGAGAAGTTCCTGTACAAGTTGCAGTGTAATTTACATTATTCATTGTAATCCAACCAGAGTTCCGATTAGCTTCAGTTCCTGTAAAATTAACGATAAAACTAGTTGTTCGTGTTATTGTGTTATTGTCAGGTGTTGGCGAAGTAAAATTAATCGTTGGGTTTATAAAAGTAGTACTAACGTTCCACGATTGATATGTTTGATACCCATTGGTGTCATTTATATAAACTTCAACCACTGAACTTCTTTTATCAAATATCCAAGTTAAAAGGGTCTCAGCAGTGCCTGTTAAAACACTAACTCCTTCTACATACCAAGAATAAAACAATGAACCTAAACTAGTATCAGTATCAGCCGTAGTTACAGAAACATCAAGAGTTGAATATTCTTCGAATGTTGGATTTGTTGCTAAATATATATTACTAACGTCTGTGACACTTAGATTAGTATTATATATTCTAAACTCATCAACCATCCCGTTGTAATAACTGGTTCCCGAATAATCTCGTCCAATGTAAAATGTGTTAGATAAAATATCTATCCCTGTTAAGCTTCCACCATTATCTGAATCTTCAGCAACTAATACATTATCGACATAAAGTAAACCAGTTCTAACACCATTTCTAATTCCTACGGCATGATGCCATCTGTTATCATTATATAATGTAGAAGAATTCATACTTTGAACATCCCCTGTAGAATAGTTAAAATATAATCTACCCCCGTTCATATACATAGAATAATAATCTTGACTATTATTTCCAACCATAAATAAAGTGCCAGTTGACTGATTAGTTTTAAACCATAAAGATATCGAAAAATTATTAGTAGCAAAACTATAAGGACTTGTTACACTCATCGGCATACTTACATAATTTTGATGCCCGTCAAATACAATTGCATTCCCGATTTTACCTTTGCTATACCAAATTGGCCCTTCTGTTATAAAATCAAAATATGACCCATTTTCAATACCTCTTGAAGCATGCCGAGCATATGCCCAAAGCTGAGGTGATGTAGATGCATTTTCACAAGCTACAACTTTAAATAATTTCCAATCTGTATAAGCCGCTCCACCATTACATGTAGTAGGAATGTCGTTGGCTCCGCAATTTGTTCTACAACCAGTTTCAACATCTTCAACATAAGAAACATATTTACTTCCGTTCCAAATTCCGACACGAGCCCAGCCTTTTCCATAATAAAATATAGTATAATTCGGAGCAACAGGTTTATCAGTTATATATGGTGAGTTCATACATGCTAATCCATCTCCACCCGTTGAATATAATAAAACACCTCTGTCGCCTATTAACCCTGTAACATTTGTATATGTTGGACTACCACCACAATCTAATGCAAAACCATCTACTCCATTTTCAAAGGAAGCTAATATATTCCCGCCAACTAATGACCCGTTTATTCTGTTACTAGAACTATCATACGAAATATTTAAATGGTTTTCATCAAATTTCCACCAACCTATCAAATTAGCTAGCGTTGAGTTTCTAGAATAACTATTGCTTGCATTAGAAATATTGATATCCGTGATTGTTGGTGTAAAAGTCAAATTAAATAATATTAAAGAAGAATTTACTGTGTTTCCTAGAGAATCGTTTACATATATCTTTATAGTATTATTGTTCAGTTGAGCTGTTACATATGTAGGTGACGTAAATGTAACATTCGTTGCTCCATTTAAAGAATACCAATAACTTCCAATTACACCGACTCCGGCGTCTGCTGCACTAACATTTAATAAAACTTTATAATCGTATTGGTCTCTAAATCTAAGATTATTGCCAGGTGAAGTTACATTTAAAATAGGTCCGATTGTATCAACTCTAAAAGTTACATTAGTAGAATTTTGATTGTTTGCACTGTCATTCACATATATTATTACAGTATTTAATCCTTCAGTAAACGTAGAAGTAATATTAGTTCCACACGTTAATGTTGTATTAGTTGAACCTCCGTTTTTAGTCCATTTACAAGTGTTCAGATTAGTATCACTTACTGTATAGTTAACACCAATTGTAGTAGTAGAGAAGTTTGCTCCACTTAGCGGATAAACAATTGATAATAACGGGTTAATAGTATCAATGTTAAACGTTCTTGTTGCTGAACCTATCCCACCATAAGAGTCGTTTGCATAAACAGTTACAGTATTTAATCCTTGTGGCCAAGTTTTACCTGTTATATTAGTTCCACATGTAACAGTAGTATTTATTAAACCACTATCATTTGTATACCAACATGCTTGAAGGTTTACATCAGAAGCTGTATAATTAACATTAGTTTGATAATTAAACCATAACCCATTTGCTGTCGGAATTACAATAGATACAGTTGGAACTTGACTATCAACAGAAAATGTTGTACTCGACGAATTCACATTCCCAGCTGAATCATTAACATAAACCGTCCAGATGTTAGTACCTTGAGCAGCAGTTAAACCACTAACATTATTTCCACATGTTATAGTTGTGTTAGTTAAACCACTATTTAAAGAATATTTACAAGCTTGTATATTAGTATCACTTACTGTGTAATTCAGAGTGAGAGATGCTGTTAATAAGTTGCTTCCGTTCACTGGATATGTTACATTTATCTGTGGTTTTATCATATCTATCTTAAAAATTCTTGTTGCTGAATTAACATTACCAAAGGAATCATTTGCATATACTTTTACAGTATTAGTTCCAGAATCCCAAACCTGTCCTGTAACATTAGTTCCGCACGTTGCTAAAGTATGATTACTCACTCCACTGTTATTTGTCCACCAACATGCTTGTAAATTAGTATCCGTAGCAGTAAAGTTAACATTAGTGTTATAATTATACCAAATATTATCGGATGGTGGAATTGATATTGTTATAGTTGGTGCTTGTGTGTCCATAGAAAAAGTAATACTAGAAGAATTACTATTACCAGCGGAGTCATTAACATAAACTGTCCATGTGTTTGAACCTTGTGATGCTGATAAGCCAGTAATATTAGTGCCACATGTTATAGTTGTATTTGTTATACCACCATTAGTCGAATATTTACAAGCTTGTATATTAGTATCACTTACTGTGTAATTTATTGCTGTTACGGCAGTTTGATATGTTATATTTGTAGGATAAACAATTGCTACTTGAGGATTTATAGAATCAGCAGTAAATGAGATACTTGTTATATTAACGTTGTTAGAAGTATCATTAACATATAATTTTACAGTATGAGAACCCTGAGAAACATTAAAAGTTGTATTTAGACAATTTGTTATAGTTGTATTAGCTCCATTATCAATATTAAACCAACATGCTTGTTTATGAGTGTCTGTGGCTGTGTAGTTAAGATTGATTGATGTATTATAATTATAATATTTATTTATAATAGGTGACGTGACAGTAACAGATGGTTTAATACTATCGACAATAGTCACGTTCCAATATTTACTAGTTATTGCATTTGACGAGTCGTTAACATATACAGTTACATTATGATATCCAACAGCATAAGACCCAAGAACCCAAGAATACCATATCTGAGTATAACTAGTAGATTTTCTCGAACCGTCGATGTAAAAATCATACAAAACAGTATCACTATCACCATCAGAAACACTAGTTACATTAAAAATATATGTCCCGTTAGTTGCATTCTCATATAGAGAAAAGTTTGTCCCGCTGGATATACTCCATGTTGAATTAGAAACATTCCAAGATACAATAACAGGAGGAGAGTTTGATATAGTAACACTTGTTGTATTAATGTTACTATATTCATATGAATCATACGCTTTAACATTACAATATATTGTGTCGCCCTTAGCACAAGCTGCATAAGCACTACAATTAAAAGTATTAGTAGTAGAATAAGCTTGTATGATACTAGTTGTATCATTAAATTGATAATAATAAGATACAGAGTCACCGTCTGCATCTGAACTTGCTGAGCCCGAACATGTTAACGTTGTATTCTTATATGCTGTGGATGGAGTTAACGCGATATTAGGATTTGTTGGCTCTGCGTTTTCTCTAAAGGTTCTCAAACTAGTGTTTCCCAAATTACCAATTGATGTATTAGCAAATACTTTAAAATAATATGTGGTTCCATCAGTAGTAGCAATTGTGTAATTACATGTCGTTCCACTTTTAGTCATAGTATAATTTGTTAACGTTGTAGTTGCGTTCCATTGTAAAGTGCAAGTATCCAACGACGATGCACTAGAAACTGTTACATTGATAGTAGCTGAATTAGTTATATTTCGTGAACCATTTACAGGAGTAGGTGTTTGAAAAGTAACTGTAGGAGGCACTGAGTCAACAGTGAATTGAGCATCTTTATCTGCCCAGAGTCCAAATCCATTTCCATTTTCATATACAATATCATAGTAACAAGACCAATAAAAAGTACCATCATATGGCACTGTTGTTGTCCAATTAGTATATAGTGTTTTATTAGGAGGAGTAATCCCGTTTGTAGTATTAAAACTAATATAATCAACTAGAGAGTCACCATCCATACTTGAATCATTAAAATACATAATATCAGCCTGAGTTATATTTGCATTAGAATCTATCCCGTTGAATGTTATGTTACAAGCAAAGTTTACAGTTCTAGAAGATTGAGTTGACCCATTAGCTGGTGTAATCAAAGCAGTTGCAGGATATGGATAATCCCAGGTTACATTTAGAATCGGGTCATAATTACTACCCAAAGAATCCATTTGATTAAAACACAAATCGCCAAGATTATAATCTGATGTTAAAAAAAATCCATAATTAGTTCTTGTGCCATTAACAAAATTTCTAATAGCGTTTGTAACATCATAATTTTTTCTTCCACTGACATATGTCCCTGTAGATATTAGTGTGTCATAGTCTCCACCGGCTGTCGTCCAATTAACACCGGGTTTTCTTAAAAACCAAGTTGCTGCACTACCATCCCAGTCATTAGATGCATAATAAATAAAAACATTTCTACCAGTTGAACCCGATGAGCCATAAAGACTTAATGATGCACTAGTAATAGTTGCATTAGCGGGTAAACCCGAAAAATTAAAATATATCATTGCGTTTTGAATCGACGCTGACTGACCACTTATACATAACAAAGATTCTGTCCCAAAATTATCATTCCTCTCTGATAAAACGCTAGATATATAAGTATCATTCGCACTGTTTGGTACATAAAAAACAGCATAATTATTCAGAGCATAAACAACAGTCATCAGAAAAATCGTTATTATTAATAACGTGAATATGAAAATCTTATTACTTTTAAATATATTTCTCATATTCTTTATAACAAAACCCAGTATATAAAATTTGTCACATAATATCACTAGATACTAAATGACGAGGTCTGTTTTTTCGGCGTTCTTAAATTTAACCATATCAGTAAAATTGTTGCAACTATCAAAATTGTTAATATTACAACCAATGGAGTCATAATCTTAGCATTCGAAGCCTCGAGATATTTTATACCGGAAGCGTCTTTTCCCTCTAAGAAAGCTTCTCCATAAATCAGAACATTAGCTGTATTATCGATTGTCTGTTGTTGAATACTTGAAACGTCGCCGATTGGGACAAAATTACTTATTGGTGAAATCAACCATTGGAATGTTGTCATTCCAGCTCCAGCTGCAAATGCGAACGCTAATCCTCCCATGATTAATAAGACTATTAAAATACCAGACACTGTTAACCAATGATACCACTTTCTTCTATCACTATAAACAAGTTTCTTGAAAACTATCAATATCATTAATGTTAAAAAGAACGCCATAAAGGCAAAATACGCAGCTACTATTGCGAAAGGAATTGTCATAATTCTACCAAATGAAATGCCTTTATATCCTGACGTTTGGACCTGAGCAATGAAAGCTTCAAATAATGAATCTAAATCTATACCTTTATAATCTTTTTCTCCTGATAACACTCTTTTATATAAATCTGAACATGTTTTATAACTTTCAAGTTTTCCCATTGCAATTGCATTTGCACCGGGGTTTTGTTTATTTACTATATTATCTTCATGTTGTTCTGCAAACGGATGTATGATTTGATTTGGTAAAAATGTATGTTCGATTGCATAAGGTACCATTTGTGTATGCGAAGGTAAATCTTGGGCCTGATGTATGCAAGCTCCAACTGCACATGCTAATTCTTCTTCTCCTCTTGCTTGGTCAATTAATGCTCTACAGAAAGTTGGACTATGTGTTATAGAATATCTTTTAAAATAAGTATAATAATACATAACAGAAACATCTGTTAACGTGTCTCCGGCATAACATAAATCAAGATGGTTCTTACAAGCATCATATAAATCTAATGTTGACCCACTCGCCTTATCAATGGCTTTCTCTAAATCAACCCAATGTGTTAAAGGCATATGAGCAGATACAGTAAAAACTAATAACAAAGATATAAATATTAGAGGCAAAATCTTATTATTCATTTTTAAATTGGAATCATCTCGGTCGATGTTTTTTTATTTTTAATGAATCTGAATACTAATATAATTATTATTACAACAACTATTATACCTATTACAATTAAGATATATTTCAGATAATTAGGAGTTGGGTCACTACAACTACCGTTTATACATAATTGTCCGGATGAACATTCATCATCTGATGCACATTCAGTTGGAATATTGCCAGGAGCAACGTTAATTATTTGAGGCAAAGTTTCTTTCTTATCATAACCTGGAGCTTCACTTCTTACATAAATTGTCCATCCACCTTCTTCTGAAGTTGGAGAAAATGTAAACTTGTAATTTCCGTTTGAACCGCTAGGTGTTAATTTAGTCCCACTTCCGATTGCTTGCCCCGGTCTTATTATTTCAACTTCATTTGTCGTAGCTAACAGCTGCTGCGCTAAATTCTTAGTTGTAAATTCTATAATATTATTTGAGTTAATATCAACTCCTCTTTTATAATTATCTATATTTAAAAATTCAATGAATATTTCTGCAGTATCAACACCAACTGAAATTGTTTTTTCAGCTATATATCCAAATCTTTCGGCTCTAGCTTTTATTGATAGAGTTCCGGCCTCGTTAACAGTAGTTACACATGTATAAATACCAGTAGTTTCTTGTTTACAATCACTTACGCTAACAGCTTTACCATTAATAGTAGCTGTGGCAGTAGGAGTTGTTGTAGCAGCAACAGCTACTCGACCCTCTTCGTCTGATGAAGTTCTGATTTCGATTGTTATTGGAGAGCCAACTTGTAACTTTGAACCTATTGAAGAAGTTTTAATATTAACATACAATTGATTAGCAATGTTGAATCTGAACTTCTTTGTCGAACTCTCCTGTCCGCTATATGTATAAGTTACTTTAAGATAATATTCTCCGTTAGTCGAAATAGGAGAAAAATCTAATTTAAAATTATTCGGTTTACTGAAATCTAAAATCTTATTTTGAACAGGAGAAACAGCATTACCATCAGAATCAACTATAACGTATGTTCCAGTAGCACTTGAAATTTTAGATGAAGATACAGACACTTGAGTATGAATGTTTTGTCCAGAGGCAAACCCAGTAGTTTGTTCACCATTGTCAGCTAAGAAAACAACAGTTGTTGAAATAGGAGACTCACATGATGCTCCAGTTGGTGAATCAAAACATTTCGCGCCCCCTGAACACAACTCTACAGTTGAACTTTTAACTTTACATCCATTGCTATCAGTTTTACAACTAATGACTCCGGTTTTTTCTGGATTACATACATCAACACTACATGCCCTAGACGTATCCTTCATTGTATAAAAAATCTTACCATCAAATTTGAACTCTTGTCCTGTTGTTAAAGAATATGTTGACGAAGTTCTAATACCAGGAACTTTATCACTATAGGACAATCTTTCTTTTTCAACATTATTTATGTAAACAGGAACATCACATTTATAAGTATTAACATCACCCTCTGTCATTTCTTGATTATTTGATTTATATGGGTCTGTTGGGTAAATAGAAGTAACACCATCGTCTGATATTTTATATACATAATACGTATATAGAGACTTATAACAAGTATACCCTGCACCAGCACAACATCTTGGACCAGACGGACCTTCACACATTTGACGACAACAAGTATCAGCTATCTGTTGAGTTTCTCCATCTTTCCATACATACACAACTTTGTTAACAGTATCATATCCAACATGTATACCGTCTTTCGGAAATGTTACTATTGGGTCAAACGCATCATATTTCTTAACAGTCTTATAATTTCCTTCCCAGCCATCATAAGAAATTAACCGCGCTTCACCCCAAGTATAAGATTCTAATGCACCGTCACCGTTTCTATCAAATGCAATCCAAACTCCATTTTGATTATACTTCCCATACTGAGCATTTGTTCTAAATACTACACGTAAATTCGTTTCTGTAATAGTATTACAATTTAATTGTGCTGACATCGTACATTCACCAGAACAAACTTTTGCAGTAGTTGTCGACCCACTATCAGTAACGTAACATGAATCTGCACCAGTCAATTGTGTTTGTGATAATGAACCCCATAACAAAATAAATCCAGTAGAGCCACCCATAAGAAAAAACCCAATGACTAATATCAAAATTGCACCAAGTCCGATTCCGCCATAGATAATATTTTTTCTCTGTTTCTTTGATAATCTTTTCGTCATTTTTAAATATTAAGTATAAGAATTAATCCTTTATAAATATTATTGTTAATTATAAAACATTTATTTAAACGACCTAAGTAACATTTTCTTTCTCACTAACCAAACTATTAATATTATTATAGCAACAATGCCAGCCCCGATGCTACCAGCTATCAATGATGATTGTAGACTTGCTCCAGTTTGAGTACATGAATCCAGGCATGAACCATCTGAACATTGAATTTTGTCTCCTGGACAAGAATCCTCTTCGGGAGAATCTTTAGTATCACCACTTCCAGTGTCTTCTACTACACATTCCGGCTTCTCGATTTGTTGCCAAGTCCACCCATCGTCAATGCATTCAAACCCAATACCATTTAAACATTTTTCTTCGCCAACTGTGCATATAGGTTTCTGACATTTACTATTAACACATTTCTCATCACTTCTACAATGTAATATCCCACTCCACATTCCACTCTTTAAACATGTCTCGTATTCAGTATCTGAAATACATTTAGTTGAATTAAAAACATTACATGTTCTAGGTTCACCAGCTTTACACATCCAATTAACACAATTCTGACTAGGACATTCTAAATCATTTTTACATATTTGAACCGTCGAACCATCTTTTTTATAAGCAACATCGCATGTATATATTAATGAAGAACTTCCTGATGATTCAATCTGACATGAAGTCTCTCCTCTAGAATTTGTTTTTTCAACAATATTCTTAACATAATATAATGTTTCTTGATTATTTAATACATAGACAAAACATTCACCGATGTTTGCACCGTGCGTATATTTTTGAATTGCAGAATCACAATCAAGATAAACAGCGACTTCACCACCGAACGATGTTTCTCTAGTGCCCATTGAATATGAAAATATAATTATAAATGTTAACAAAACTAATACAACAGAGGTAATTACATATAGTTTTTTCTTCTTAGCCTTTTTCATAGTTTACTTAATAAACCAGACTATTTAAATATTATTGTTAATTTGTAACTGTCCATCTACGATGTTTCTTTCCGTTTCTTCTAATAAACAACAATACATATGTTATAATCATAACAACGAT
>Ga0209202_1000084_pt1 | contig 110480 bp, 96 predicted proteins | sample AD_UKC032_MetaG_FD_184416 | JGI IMG/M metagenome (GOLD analysis project Ga0209202, IMG submission 184416) | Active sludge microbial communities of municipal wastewater-treating anaerobic digesters from USA - AD_UKC032_MetaG (SPAdes) (version 2) | ecosystem: Engineered > Bioreactor > Anaerobic >... | reverse complement strand
TTTTGAGCTAAGAAACATCATTGAAATGAAGCTCAAAAAGATTACCCGGCTTCGGTAACATCTTTTATGAGGCAACGTTTCCTATCCACTCTCTTCGCTCGGTAACATTTTTTAATGAGGCAACAGGGGCGAGCGTATAAAAATCGAATAATTTAAATAAGTGATATTTTTTAGATCGGATTGGGTAATTTTTTATGAGAATAAGCCAGCATGATCATGCCGAAAACATAATCTTTTTGAAAATTTAGCTTGTTTGATTAAACTACAGTGTGTTATGCGTCTCAGCACAAAAAATAGCCAACAATGTTAATTTCACATTTTTTTTTAAATTCCCGGCGGAAAAAGTCTAGGGAAGTAAGTTTTTACTGATTGAATTAAACGGTGCCCTTAAAAATGAATAGATCAGCTTTACCTTATTGAAAGGACTGGAAAAATGCCGGCTGAATATTTTATTGTCTACAACCCGCTTACTTATCAATTGATGGATTTAATGAAGAGCCATTCAATAGATCCTTTCGATGTTATTTCGTATTTAACCGGCCGGGATGCGCGTAATATAAATTTTGAGAACTTCCTCAATTTTGTTGATTTTCAACCGGAGAAACAACGGGCGACCATGGTGGATGCCCTGGCGATTGAAATGTATGCGGGCCTCTATATCCAGAATCAACTGGCACGGCTGGCGACAGATCACATCGTCGTGATGGTGGACGGCAAGCGCAGATTTTTTTCTCAGGTCATTCGGGAGAAAAAGAACTTGCCGCGGGCTGTTTTTATCTCAGCGATGAGTTCCAGTTTTCCCGCCGCGGCCGCGGCCGCGATTGTTTTAAACCATGCTCGAATCCCGGTGATCATCGGCGGCATTCATGTGTCGACGATGTCCGAAGACGTCGACACATTTATCAGAAGCCACTGCCCTCACCCGGAACTGGTTTCTCTTGTCAAAGGGGCGGGCGATTCCAGCGTGATGAACGATATTCTGAAAGACCTGAAAAATCACGCGCTGAAAAGTGAATATTCAGGAACCGTGCTGATTGAAAACGGCGTCTGGGGAGATTTTAAGAATCTGGAGCCGCTGGAGCCGCTGAAGATAAATCTTTTAAACAGGTTGCCGATTATCAAATACACCCCCCTGAAGGATTTCCGGATTAATCCGGTCGCCCCGTTTACAGGCTGTCCGTTTTCCTGTAAGTTTTGTTCCATCTCCACGCTGCCGAAGCAATATAAAACGGTGCAGTTCCGAGATCCGGATGATTTTGTGGAAGAGCTGCGCTCCTATCAGAAAGGGAAGCTTGATTTCAAAAACCGGTATTATTTTTTCACGCCGGATAATCTTTTCACCAACAAAAAAGAACTGACTTCTTTTTTAAAAAAAATCATCGCGAGCGATCTCAGTATCAATTACGCGGTGCAGATCTCCATTGAAGTGGCGGATGATGAAGAGCTCCTGAAATTGATCCGGGCCTCCGGCGGCACGCACTTTTTTATCGGTCTGGAGTCTCTGGATATGAGCAATTTAAAGCATATCAATAAACACATCGTCCGGGATATCGAAAAAAGCGGCATGTCGGTGAAAGAATACTACGCGTCCAAGATTAAAAAGATCCACGCGCATGGCATTTCCGTTCATGGATCTTTCATTGTCGGTCTGCCCTACGACTATTTCAATTCCGTGACGGATAACACCGGCGTTGATATCGCGGATTTCTGCGTTCAAAACAGGATCGGGGCCCAGCCGAGCACGATCGTCGATCTGCCCGGATCAGTTTTCTTTAACGAAAGCCAGGAGAATCATCAATTCATTTACGGAAAAAAAGGGACGATGGATTACTTTCTGTCCCTGTCCATTGCCGATCTGGCCGAAACGAACAAAATTCCGCCGGATGCTCTTTACCGGAGTCAGCTGGTGATTGCGTCCATGGTGTATGAAATATCGAAAACAGTCGGTGCGCCGGTTCGGGCGGTCATCAATTCTTCCATCATCTTTATGAGATCCTTCATGAATCCGACGAAAAGCGGGCAGGGATTCAGAGTGTGGCAACGGTTTATCGACGCCCTGTGTTCAGCGGTTTCTCAGACGGCTGTCGCCCTTTACAAGGAACAGGGCGAATCGCTGGTGAAATCCAGATACGGCGTGCGGGGCATCATGGAGCGGCTCTACGACGAGGAAAAGAATCCGGAGATTAAAAAACAGTTTAAAAATTACATTCCCCGGTTTATCGAGTAGTGGCCCGATGGAAAAGTCTCTGGACATAACCATGTTTTCAAGACCCGGAGAATCTATCGATGTCTGAAAAATTGAAATGGCCGCTTTTTGCCGTTGGTTTTCTGTTGATTCTTTTTATCATGGCTGAACTTTTATTTCGCTATTTGTTCCCCATGATCAGTCCCTTTGACGAACGCATTGCCGTTCGTTATGCCGCGCCATACACAATGTTCAGCACCTTTGACTATGGAACAAAGGAAAAGGAAAAGGCGCAGGGACAAATCAGAATCATGATGCTGGGCGGATCAACGGTGGCTTACGGCAACCCGCCCCTGCCAGTCTATGTCGAACGGGAACTCCACAGACGGGGCATCCACGGAGTCCGCGTGTTGAACTACGGCGTTATTTCGCAGAATTCCAGCCAGGAGCTTGCCCATCTGGTGTTTCACATTCTGGATTCCGAGCCCGACCTGGTTGTGATGTATGATGGCGGCAATGATATTATGGATCCGCTGCTTTATGATCCCCGTCCTGGTTATCCGTTCAATTTTCTCGCTTATGAAAATAATGTCCTGTTCAAGGACGTCAAAGAATATCCGTGGGCGGCGCTGATGGCCTACGGCAGTGAAATGTTCCGGCATTTATTCCGCGGATATTTTTTCGAAAAGTTCGGCAATTTTTCCGCGTTAAGAATGGCGGCGGATTATGGAGAGACTTCATGGTCGGAGAAAGTAGCGGAAATTTATGCCGGCAATCTGGCCAAAGCGGCCCGCATCTGCAGTACCTATGATGTTGGCTATGTCGCTGTCTTTCAGCCGATCATTTTTTATAAGCGCCAAGCCGTTTCGGATGTGGAAAAGAATATCCTGGCGGGATGGCCGGAGACGGAGGCGAAAATCGTAGGGCCCTATACCCATGACGTCAGAACGAGAATTCTGCGTCACATCAGTAAAGAACAGAAAAGATTTTCCTTTGAATTCCATGATCTCAGTGGCATATTTGCAGGCTCAACGGAACCTGTCTTTACAGACTACATTCATATAAACGATGCATCGAACAGAAAAATAGCCACAACCATCTGCGATCATCTGATGGATACCGTTGCCAGAAGAGCTAACAAACAACACTGAATAATGCTGACGTTTATCAAGGAGGAAAGAAAGTGAAATTATTGTTACTATGCGGCGCGTCACTCATTTTGATATCCATAGCGATCGGCTGGCTGATCATCGCGAGAAAATATTTGTCGCTGGAAATCTTTATAAGAATAATTCGTGATGATAAAAAACTCGTCAAAGCCCACATTGATTATGTCATGATGGCTCTCATCCTTTTTGCTTTCTTCTTTATCGGCGTAAATTTGCCGTTGCCTTTGATTTTGCTTGCCTGCGCGGGGGCGTTGGCCGATCCGGCTTTATTCATCTTCCTGTCGGTCAAGCCTGACGTCAATAAAAAGATAGGCAGTCCTTTCAGCATTATCAGCACCATAGTATTTTTAATGACCACCGTTGGAATCGGCGGCTCTGCATTTTTTATTATCCTGGAATTCATAAAATAATGTATAACATAAGTGAATTGTAACCGTCATCTACCGGAATGAGACATTTTCTTCGACGGCAGCATGTGAACTTATTGTATGAAAGAAATTAACGCCTTAAAAGATAAAATCGCTTCCTTTCCGAAAAGCCCCGGCGTTTATCTGATGAAGGATGTGGCACGAAAGATTATTTACGTCGGCAAGGCCAATGATTTGAAAAGCCGTGTGATGTCCTATTTTACCGGCAAGGATACTCGCCCGATGGCGCCGTTTTTGATGGTGCGGGTTTATGATATTGAATTTATCAATACCGCCACGCCTAAAGAGGCGTTGATTCTGGAAAACAATCTCATCAAGCGTCATCATCCCCGCTACAACGTGACGCTGCGCGACGACAAAACCTATTATCATCTGTCGCTGGATCCGACGGAGAAATATCCCCGTCTGCAACTGGTCCGCAAAAGATTGAACAACGCCGCGCTTTATTTCGGCCCTTACCCTTCGGGACTGGCCGCTAAGGAAACGCTGCGTTTTGCCCAGGAGATTTTTCCGCTGCGTACCTGCCGCAACCGGGATTTTCAGTTGCGATCACGACCATGTCTGGAATATCAAATCGGGAAATGTCCGGCGCCATGTAAAGGGCTCATCGATAAGGAAGCCTACGGGAAACTGGTGAAGGGCGTCATTGCTTTTCTCCAGGGACGACGCCGTGAACTTATCGCTGACTTGAAGAAACAGATGGTGGAAGCATCGGAGTCCCTTTGTTATGAGGAAGCGGCGCGACTTCGCGACCGCATTGCGGCGCTGGAGCACGCGCTGGAAAAGCAGAACGTTGATTGGGGAGCGGACAAAGATCAGGACGTGGTCGGCCTCTATGAGCAGGATAATCATTTTCAACTTTGCATTTTGTTTGTGCGCGGTGGCAAGCTTCTCGGCAGCAAATCATTTGTGGAGGTTAAAACGAAAACGGACGCGGCGGAAGTGATTTCATCCTGTTTGACTCAGTATTATGACGGCGAAGTGATGATACCCGATGAAATTATCATTCCTTGCCGTCTGCCCGATGAAGAAGTGATTATCGAATGGCTGACGGAAAAGAGAAATAAAAAAGTTATTTTGACCTTGCCCGCCATCGGGATCAAATATTCATTGCTGGAAATGGCGAATGAAAACGCCCGCAATGTCTGGGAGGCCGCGCATCGAAAAGAGGAACAGAAGGTTTCCTCCTTGCAGATTCTTCAGGAAAAATTGTCGCTTACGAAGGTGCCCAAACGTATTGAGTGCTACGATATTTCCAACATCAGCGGCACAAGCGCCGTCGGTTCCATGGTGGTGTTGCAGGATGGAGAGCCGGACAAGAAAAGCTACCGCCAGTACCGGATCAAGTCACTCTCAGAGCCGGACGATTACGGGATGATGCATGAAGTGCTCTCCCGCCGATTCGCGCATACAGAAAATTTGCCTGATCTGGTGGTGGTGGACGGTGGCAAGGGGCAATTAAATGTCGCGCTTTCAGTGTTCAAGGATTTGAAAATCAGGCTGGATGTGATTGGTCTGGCCAAGGAAGAGCGCTCTTTTATCTCCGGCAGAGGCATAACCAAAAAAAAAGCGTCAAAGTCCGAAGACCGTGTTTATCTGCCGGGGCGGAAAGACGCTGTTTATCTGTCCGCTTGGCCGCAGGCGTTGCGGTTGCTTCAGCAGGTTCGCGATGAGGCGCATCGCTTTGCCGTAAGCTATCATCATCAGATCAAACGAAAAGATGATCTGAAATCTGTTTTGGACGGCATTGCCGATGTTGGAGAGGTTCGTAAAAAAATATTGCTCAAACACTTCGGTTCGGTGAAGGGAGCGCGGAAAGCATCACTTGATGAATTGCAAAAAGTTCCGGGAATTGGTAAAGCACTGGCGGAAAATATTTATAACGAGTTAAGAAGCAGAAAACAATAATAATTATCTTCTATGAGTTTAATAACCGTTTTATTCATCGCAGTCGGGCTGGGTGTTGACGCTTTTTCAGTGGCTATCGGCATCGGCGCGGCTAACCATAAAAAATCGTGGACGCCGGTCTTACGGCTGGCGGCTTCGTTTGGTTTATTTCAGTTTCTGATGCCCATCATCGGTTGGCTGGCCGGTCTGATCGTTGTTGAAATGATTGCCTCATTTGATCATTGGATTGCTTTCGGCCTTCTGGCGCTGGTCGGCGGGAAAATGATCTGGGAAGGATTTGAAAAAGAACATGACGAGGAAAAAGATGATCAAACCCGGGGCTGGCCGCTGCTTGTGCTCTCCATTGCCACGAGCATTGACGCGCTGGCAGTGGGTTTCAGTTTTTCCGTTCTGAAAAGTCAGATATTGCTGCCGGCGATCATTATCGGCATCGTCTGTTTTCTGATGACCGTTATCGGTATGATCTTCGGCAAGGTGCTGGCCAGAATCTTCGGCAAAAAAGTGGAAATCTTCGGCGGCCTGGTTTTAATTTCGATTGGCATCAAAATTATGATGGATCATATGGCGTAAAGATGGCACGTTCTAAAGAAGGTAAGGGCGGGTTGATGATGAAAAGAAATAATCCGTATGCGGCCCTGAAAATATGGGGGATGATTTTCATCATCCTGATTTCCCTATGTTCCTGTTCAGCTCTTTACCCTGATAAACTCAACGCCGGTGTTGCCCCGTCCCGTTGCCTGCCCGATTTTCCGGATAAAGACGGGTGGTATGGAGGCGACGGCGCCTATTCCATCCCGCTGGACAGCCGACGCACGCTCTGGCTGTTCGGGGACACGTTTGTCTCCTGCCCCGGATGGAGAAGCGACCGTGTGGATATGGACGTTGTGCTGGGAACGACGCTGGGCATTTCCACCTGCTCCAGGGACAATGAATTCAAAATAAAGTATTATCTGGAACACAAAGACGGAAAATTCGTTTCATCCTTCAGCGGGGAGGAATGGCTCTGGCCGCAGGATCCTTTTATTGTCAACAATGTTTTATATATCCCGCTGATCGCTGTGGCGCCGGCGAATCAGAAAGGCGAAGTTTTCAATTTCAAAGTAGCCGGCCATAAATTTGTGCGGGTGCGTGATTTTTCCGCCGAGGACCCGCGTGCGTGGCATTATGATTTTGTCGATTTGACGTCCAGTCTTCCGATGGAGATATCCGCTTTTGCGACAACGTCGGTGGTCCATGACGGCTATGTTTATTTTTATCCTTTCTACGTCCGGTTGAAGGAGAAGCCGCATATTTTCGGAAATATTCTGGCGCGTATTCCCGCGAATCAAATTGATCATCCTCAGGACGCCATAGAATATTTTACCAGAGACGGCCGGTGGGAAAGAACACTTGAACCTGAAAATATAAAAGTGGTGCTTGACGCCGGCGTTTCGGAATTAAGCGTCCGGTATCACGATGCCTGTAGAAAATGGGTTGCTGTTTACTTGACCGTCCGGAACAAGGGGAATCAGCTTTTATATCAGACCGCCGATCGGCCGGAAGGCCCCTGGAGTGTCCCGAAGGTTCTGGAGGTCCGGATTCCCGAACTCGATCCCCAAAGCCCTTTTTACGACAAGGGCAATTTCTGCTATGCCGGCAAGGAGCACATTGAATTTTCCCGGGATAAAAATCTTGTTGTCACTTACGTTTGCAATTCGTCAGAAGATATGGAGAGCCAGACCACTTTCATCCGCCGCAGCCTGTTTCTATACCGTCCGGTGGTGAGAGAAGCGGCTTACGAATAAATCACACGCGGCACGGCACGACTGGCAGGCGTTTCAGATTCCCAGCCATCGGACAAAGTTATATGCCGCAATGCCGCCCAGATACGAAATGATCAGCGTCATCACGATGGATCCATAAAACCATTTGCTGTTGTTCATCTCTTTTTTCAGAACGGCGATGGTAGCAGCGCAGGGAATAAAAAGCATCATGATCACCAGAAAGGCCGCAGCGGATTCGTGATTCATGATGGTGGGCAGCATATTGGAGAGACCGTCTCTGCCCAACGAATAAAGCACGCCCAGTGTGGCGACAACGTTTTCCTTGGCGATCAGGCCGGTCAGGAGCGCGGTGATCATCTTCCAGTCCAGACCGAGCGGCACACCCAACGGCTGAAGCAATTTGCCGAAGCGCGCCAGAAAGCTTTCTTCCACAACGCCGGTCGGAAAATAGGACAGCAGCCAGATGATGACGGAGATGCCCAGAATGACCGTTCCTGCTTTGCGGATAAAAGACAAGAGTCTGGTCCAGATGACCAGAAGAATCGTTTTTACATCCGGCATGTGATAGATGGGTAACTCCATGATGAAGGGAGCATCCTGCTTCCGGAGGGTTTTGTTGACAAAAATTCCGACGATCCCGAGCACGGCGATATTGAGCGCCACAATGCTCCAGGAAACAAGAGCTGCCTGCGATCCGAAGATGGCCGCGGAAACCAGTGTCAACACGGCAAGTCGGGCTGTACAGGGAACAAATGGAATTAAGAGAAGCGTGATCAGTCTGGCTTTTTGACTTTCGATGATCCGTGCTCCCAGAACGGCGGGCACATTGCAGCCGAAGCCCAGAAACATGGGAATAAAACTTTTGCCATGCAGACCGACCAGATGCATGATTCTGTCCATGACAAAGGCCGCGCGCGCCATGTAGCCAATATCTTCCAGAACCGCCATGATAGCGAAGAAAATTAAAAGGACGGGCAGGAAAGTCAGGACGGAACCCGCTCCGCCGATGACGCCGTTGAGCAGTAATCCGGAAAGCCAATTCGGCCATCCTGCTGTAAAAGGTTCACAGCATTTTATGAGGTTCTGAATCTGATCGCTCAGCCAGCCCTGGAGGGGGACGCCCACCGCGTAAGTCAGAAAGAAGACGAGCGCCATCACGCCCAGCAGGACAGGAATACCGAAGATCGGGCGGGTTAGAATATGGTCAATTCTATCCGTCAGCACAACCTCACCCATCTTGAATCTGGAAACGGCGGCACGGGTGATCTGCTCAATCCAGTCATAACGGCCGTTCACCACGGCATGGAGAGCATCTTCATGTTTGATGAGCAGCTGTTCGATGCTGTCACGCGCCACTTTTGGCGCGTTGCTTTCCACCACCCTGGATACTTCCGGATCGCCTTCCATTAGTTTGACGGTCACCCATTCCGGGGAATAAGGCTCCTGAATATGAGGCCGAATGTGTTGTAGAATCGCCTGATAAATCTGCAGGTGATCGGCGGAGACCTGCGGCAAATCGGGGTTATACTTGTCCTCACAAAAAGCAATGGCGACAATCTGATTGACCAGTTCCCGGATGCCGCTGTTGCGCTTGGCCACCATGGGAATTACCGGTATTCTCAGCGAATCCTCCAATGCTCTGGTGTCAATTTCGATTCCCTGATTGGAAGCTACATCAAGCATATTAATGGCAACAATGACAGGACGGTTCAATAAGAGAACCTCGGATAAAAGATAGAGCCCTCGCTCCAGCGCGGCTGCATTTAAGACCAGGACAACCAGGTCGGGTTTTTCCTGTATGATAAAATCACGGGTGACTCTTTCTTCCTCCGAAAAGGCGGTGAGACTGTATGTTCCCGGGAGATCAACAATTCTGATTAAAACATTTTCCGCGCGGTGGGTTCCTTCTTTTTTCTCTACCGTTTTTCCGGGCCAGTTGCCGACATGCTGTGATAAACCGGTCAGAATATTAAAAATAGTTGATTTGCCGACGTTGGGTTGTCCGACCAGGGCTACAAAAACTTCCTTTTCCACGGGCGGCAGACAGACTTCGGCTTCCTCGGCGACTTTATAGACCATAATTTTGGAAGCTTCCCCCTGACCGAGAGCGATGCGGGTGCTGCCCACCTGAATGACAATCAGGCCGCTGCTCATCTGGGAGACGCGGAATCGGGCATTGACGGCAATGCCCAGTCCGGCCAGCCGGCTGGTCATGGACGTTCCACCTTCCAGGGCGTGAATCACGCCGTGATCCCCTTCGCGCAATGATGTGATGTTGACCGGTCCGTTCATGAATTCTATGGTCCTGTTGGTTTCAGTCCGACGCGATATTTTTTCAGAATAAATTCCGGCCCGTATGATCTTTTGGTTCGCCGCAAGTTTTTATTTCCCATATCCTCTTCCAGATTAAGGTATTTATACCGTGATTGTAGTCTCTTCGCGGTGTCGTTGAACATAAATTCATAAATGCCGTGATATTGCCTGGATGCCTTGGCAAAATGCAGGCAGAATGTTTCGCTGTTCAATGCCTCTCCGATGATGAAGCCTGCAGTATTGTTATCAATGTAATATATTGTTCCCCATAGCGCAAGCTCTGAGAAGTGATGGAGCGCTTCGCTACATTGCTCAAAATCGGTTTTGTCGGCTGCGGTCCGGGAGCTGTTCTGCCATTCCTGCAAAACCGTCAGCGCATCCTGATAATTGCCGGCGGATAACGCGACGCCCTCGGGTTTGTATAAAGATAAAAACTGGTTTAAGTGGTTCCGATGGCGGACGTATTGTTTGCCTTTGAAGCCGGCCATATTGGCGGTGAGGTAGATATAATCGGATTCGCTGTCTTCATAAGTGACGGTAAATTGATCTTCCGGAAAATACTTCAGCCATCCTTCCGGAACGGGAAAGAAGAAATCGCGTTTTTCGAGAACGTCACGGAATGTCTGAATATCGCATCCAGCCGGATCATTGAGCGGCATGACATAATTCTGCCGCTGCCTGTTGCGGCCGGAAACGAATAGTCCGCAGTCTCTGGTGACGAACTCATAATGGCTGATATTACGAAACAGATAAACGTTGGCAAAACTGTAATCCGATATTTGCAGATTCATTCCTTGAAAGCGCTCGGTCAGGCAACGATGGTGCTTCAGATCAATGATTTCTATTTTTTCCATAGGGCTGTTTCTTTATCCTCTTCTGAGATCAGCTTAAATGTTCAACAGTTGATGGTTGATCCTCAGCCAGCGCCGATGTTGATGATAATCCGGAATTATGGACTCCACCAGCCGCCAGAAATCTCGTGAATGATTTTTCTCCCTGATGTGCGCCAGTTCATGGACAATCACGTAATCAATGATTGCCGGCGGCGCCATGATCAACTGAAAGCTGAAGGCCAGCCGGTCGTCTTCTGAACAGGATCCCCAGCGGCTCTTGGCCGATGTTATCCTGATATTTTCAGGCTGTGATTTAAGCATCCGGCTATAAAGATCAACGCGCTGACGGAAATATTCAGCAGCTTTTTTCTTATACCACGAAACAAAACAGCGTTTTCTTAATTCCGTGTCTTCGCGTGCGTTGAGATAGAACCGGCTATTGCTGAATACAACGCCCTCGCTTTCAAACGGTTCAAAAAATACTTCCAGCGGATACGCTTGTCCCAGATAGAGAAAGGTTTCTCCCGCCTGATATTCCTTGGTTTTGTTTTTTAAAGCGGCATCCTTTTGCTGCCTGAGCGTTTTCTGAATCCAGTTCTGTTTCTCTTCAATGAACCGGCTGATTTCCGCCGCTGGCGTGAAATAGGGCGCTGAAACAATGATTTCCGATTCGCTCTGTATCCGCAATGAGATCGTTTTCTTTCTTTTTTTGCTTTTATGAATTCTGTAATTGACGTCCATCGTATCCAATTTTCTTCAACAATTTGTTCTTGAATACCATAAATCAGCATGTAAAGCGAGACCGGAAAGGTCTTTTCATTCACGGAAATATGTGTTAGTCGACAAGCAAAATTCCGGGGAAATAAAATGGGAAAAATGACCAGATGCCCGTGGGGCAGTTTCGAAGTTTTATCCGAGACGCGCGGGCATAAAGTGAAGAGAATCACTGTCGAGCCGGGTGGATCTCTGAGCCTGCAACTTCATCATAAGCGGGCGGAGCACTGGTTTGTGGTGGCCGGAAAAGGCGAGGTGACCGTTGACAGCAAAAAGAAAACGCTGCAGGCGGGCAGCGCGATCGACATTCCGAAAAAAACCAAACATCGTATCCGGAACTCTTCAGCGGAAAACCTTGTGTTCATTGAAGTGCAGACCGGCGAATACTGCGGCGACGACGATATCGAACGTTTTGAAGATATCTACGGCCGGGTCTGATCAATGCTCCGGGCATCCCATCACGGTTTCCGGTGAAATCTGACGGAAATAAAATCATGCTGGACTATGTTTATCACGAATCCTTTGACTGGACGGCCATGTTTCAAGCCGATCAGCTCAAAGGGTATGACCGCCGGAAAGCCGGCATTGCGGCTTGCCTTGCCCGGGACAGCTATTTTAACGATTTGCGATATGGCCAGACGCTGCTGACGCTGGGTTTTAATGATGTCCGGCTTTTTTACACCGGCAATTTGCAGGCCCTGATCGGATGTCGGGATATCCGGACATCTGAAGGGCCTTTGGCATTGATGACCATTGTGTTTCGCGGCTCGGATCAGATTCAGGATTGGCTGGACAACCTCGATTTCCGGATGACGCGCTTTCTGAACAGGGACCGTTTTCCTCTCTTCAGCAGGATCCGGGTTCATAACGGCATTTTTGAAAATGTGCATCATTTTGAAAACAGCGCCCAGAAAGTTGTGTTTGATCACGGCGCTGTGAAGGGCAGCCTTGCTCAAATCCTGAAGGATGAAACGAAGAGGCAACAGTGCTTCTTCTGGATGATCGGCCATAGTCTCGGCGGGGCGATGGCGACTCTGTTTGCGGCCCGGTTGTACGACTACTATGGCGTTTCCCCGGATAGGATATTGACACACACCTTCGGAGCTCCGCCGATCGGCAACCGGTATTTTGCCGCTCGTTACGGACACCAATCCGTTCTCAGTATGGAAAAGAATCTAAAAAGGAACACTTTGCTGAATCTGGTGCGGTTTGTTAATTCAGAGGATCCTGTGCCGGCGCCGAGATTTATTGATCATGCCCGTGCGGAGGCGGAAGGCGGCTCCATCACCCCGCCTCCATACAAAATACTGGGCTTCAAGCACGTGGGCCGAGAAGTGCGCTTTTCACCCCGCAGGCTTTCCGGATTTTATGATCAGTACCAAACCTTCACCGGCCGGAGATATAACAGCGCCAATTTTATGAAAGTTCATTTTATGGAAGCCTATATGACCGGTTTGGCAGCGCTGGGAACGCCCTATTAATTATTTCCAAGACTCAAAGAAAGAGAAGCACGGCAAAAAAATAACTCAGTGCTGTGTCCGTACGAATTCCCTCCCGCCTTATTTTAGGCTTCTCTGTATCTATGGAAAATTTATTTCTTCTTCCATGTTCCGGTAAACAAGGAAGAAAATATATCCTTGCCTGCTTCAAATTGAATGGTTTTTCTTGAAACCGTCCCCTGGGTATTGCCATCCAGAGCGGTGATCAAAATCGTGTCATCTTTTACAGAATAATCGAATTGAGTGGTATACATCACACCTTTACCATTGTTGTACAATATCAATTCTCTGCCAGGATTGTTTTCAAGCTGGTATGTTCCAGTCACATCACCCTTACCACATCCAATCAATAGAAAAGTAGCCAATAAAACCAAAATGAATATGCAACCTGTTAATCGTATTTTTTTCATGTGAATCTCCTTTATTGTTACCTTACAATAATCATTATTTTAGGTTCGGCCGACAAGAAGGACAGCAAATTTGCAATGATCACGCACTGAATATCGGTGATAAGACCCTCCTTTTGGCTGAACGACGTACATTAAGTGAACTTATATGTCAAGGGGGAGATCATCGTTTTTTCAAACCCGCCAGCCTTTACTGTACGAATCCGTAATCAACAGCATAGCCGGTTGTTCCAACTTTCCTTTCATAATGAAATCATCAGTGGAAGATTTTTCTATCCGGTATTTTCGCCGGCCGTAATTGTAATTCGGAAGCACAATTACAACCTGGCCGTTTAGATTATGAACGATCATAAAAATTTTTTCTTGCTTCCTCAAGTATCTCGGTTTATTGGTTTCAAATCATATGGAAATTATTTGAAATTCATCAATGAGGGAAAGATGATCATGTCACATTCTTTGATACAGGAACTGGGCCATTCCGTGATGATCGGCAGCGGGGCGATCGGGACATGTCTGCGCCAGGCCGGCGGCGCTGGCAACGAACCCGTTGAGCTTTTAAATATCAGGTACCCTGAGATGGTCAGAAATCTGCATATCGATTACCGGAAGGCGGGCTCACAGATTCTGGTGACCAATACATTTGCCGCCAATGCCGTTGCCCTCGGAGAGGCCGGGTTTGGAGAGTTGGTTAAAGAGATAAGCCGGGCAGGTGTGACGCTGGCTCGTGAAGCCGGGGGTAGAGAATGCGTGATCTGGGCGTCTGTTGGGCCTTTGGGACTGGGGCTTCGCTTGGAAGACTACACCGACGACGTCCTTCTGGGCATCTATCGTGAGCAGTGCGGCATGCTCGGTGACGCGGACGCATTGTTACTGGAAACATTTATCAATCTCCGGGAAGCGCATGCGGCTCTGCAAGCCGCATCGGAGACGGGCCTGCCGGTGATTTTCCAGATTGGCAATACGGGCGGAGGAAATCTGAAGTGGCATCGCGTGGATCAGTTGCTTGTGGAGGCCGAACGCGCCAGGGTGGTTGCCGTGGGGACGAATTGTCATCATCCGGACGAAATTGTCCGGATGGCATCCTACATCGGCGCCCGCACGAATCTGCCCCTGACCGCTTCCCCGAACGCCGGCCATCCGAAAATCGAGCGGGGGCTGGTCGCCTATGAATTTACGCCGGATGATTTTGCCGCTGCCGCCCAGGCTTTATACGAAGCGGGAGCTTCGGTCATTGGCGGCTGCTGCGGGACGACGCCGGATCACATCCGCAGGGTGGCGAAAATGCTGGGCGGTAAAATCGTCCAACCGAGGACGGGCATCAAGGTTTCTGCATCGCAGCCGTCTGTCCTGACCGCACCAGCGGAGGCAAAATCCAATTCCTTCCGTTCGATGATCCAATCGAATCGTTTCCTGATCAGTGTGGAGATTCGGGCCGATCGAACAAGGTCTCTTGATGAAATCGTTGAAGGAGCGTCAAGAATCGCGGCGGTCGGGGTGGATATGTTCGATGTCCCAGACAATGCCGGGGCAACCGTCGGACGGGATGCGATGGTCACAGCCGCAAAGCTGCAAAGTACCCTTCAGATTCCTTCCCTTTGCCATTTAAGCGTGACGCAGTCCAATTTGATGCGGCTGCACTCCACACTCATCGGCTGCTGGGATTCCGGGTTGCGGGGCCTGTTGGCGGTGACGGGCGATGCGCCGTCGATGGGTCACCTGGGCAATCTGGCGCACCGCGTTTTGGATTTGCGCAGTTCGGTGGAGCTGCTGCGTCTGATTCGCGAACTACGCGGCGGCAGGATTATCAACGGAGAGGGTCTGGCGGATCCGCCGGATTTTTGCGCCGGCTGCGGCGTCGGAGCGCCGAACGCAGCGCAGATCCGCTGGCTCAAAACCAAGATCGATGCCGGCGCCGAGTTTGTCTTCTCGCAGCCGGTCTTCACGCTTGACGACTACATGAAACTGCGCGACGCCCTGAAAGGGTTTCCGCTTCGCCTTTTTCCGGGTCTCATGCCGTTGGTCAGTCGACGCAACGCCGAATTTCTGGCCGGCGGCCGCATTCCCGGTATCAGTGTGCCCGCGGATATCGTCGCGGGTTTTGAGCGGTATGATTCGCCGGAGGACCAGCGCCGCTATGGCCTGGATCAGGCCGGCCTGCTCGCGGCCGGTATTGCGAAGGATGCAGCCGGGCTCTACCTTATCATGCCTTTCGGCAAAAATTGCTATGATGATGCGGCCCGGATTGTCCGCCATGTCCGGGAACATCGCCCCGCGCCGGTTCTTGCAGCAGCGGACAAGCATGATTTATGAAGCGTCCGTGATCACGCGGGGGGGCAGCAATCAAAAAATTTATTTGAAGAATACCCGGCTGTCCACGATAGAGCATCCTTTGCCGGTTTCGTGAACGATCACGGGATTCAGATCGATTTCGGCAATATCCGGTTTTTCGGCCAGAAGATTGGACACACGGCAGATAACATCGACCAGGGCATCAATATCCGACTTCTTTTTTCCTCGGGCGCCTAGCAGCAGCGGATAAGCCATCAATTTGCTCAGCATATCCATGGCTTCGCTTTTTGTTACCGGCGCGAGGCGGATGGCCGTGTCCTTAAAAATTTCCAGAAAGATGCCGCCCAGGCCCGCCATGACAATCGGCCCGAAGACAGGATCCTGACGGCCGCCGACAAAGCATTCCACGCCGTCCTCTGCCATTTTCTGAATCAGAAAACCGTCCAGGGTTGGAAGGGGGATGAGGGCTTTTAATTGCTCTTCCATCTCCCGAATGGATTGAGTCAGTTCTTCGCGACTGCGAATATTTAATTGGACGCCCCCGACATCCGATTTGTGCGAAGCGTCGCGGGAAAGAAGTTTTACGGCAACAGGAAAATCAATTTTTAAATCTTCTGCTTCATTTGCCGATTTAACGGCAAACCCGGTAACGCAAGGGATTCCCGCGGCCGCGACGATTCTGAGGGCTTCGTCCGTCAGGGGAATGCGCTTTTCAGCACCACAGATGTCTTTGATGGTTTCTATTTCCGATACCTGAATATCGGTGGGAACGAGTCTGCCTCTGGCGTCCCGCGCTGTCTTTTCTTCGAAATAGGTGGCGGACATATGGAGCGCCTTCGCAGCCATCAGCGGTGTGGTGAAAACGGGAAATGTCTGATTTCTGGAGATATTCAACAATTCCTGCGTGTCGGTAACCATCGTCATGGCCACCGGTTTCTGATACTGTTCCACCAGCCGGCTGACATTGCTCAAGAAATCGCGCGACATTTCACCTTCGTAGCTCGCGATGTAAAGATGGTTGAACAGAACGCCGTCTACATCCGGCAGTTTCAGGGCTTCTTCCAGAATTTTGGTGAAGATGGTGTAGTCGAATATTTCACCCAGATCCAGGGGATTCTGATGGGCAATGACCCGCGTGTTGTAAATGGTTTTCAAATTTTCAATGAAAGCCGGGGGGAAATCCACGAGGGAAAATCCGAATTTCGCACAGGCATCCACGCTCATTACGGCATGTCCGCCGGAGCGTGAAAGGACGGCAACCTTTCTGCTTTTCATCAGAGGCAGCCGGATGATTTTTACCGCGTTGATAAAATCGATATCATCTTCCGCCCGAATGACGGCCGCTTGCCGGAAAGCGCCATCGACCACGGTGTCGTCGGCGGAAAGCGCGGTGGTATGGGACTGGGCGATTTTGGCGGTCAGATTGCTGCGGTTGGATTTCTGAATGATCAGCGGTTTGCCGGAATGAACGGCCAGATCGAAAAAAGCCCGGCCGCGTTTGAACCCTTCCAGGTACATTGCGATGATATCCGTCTTCTCGTCCTTGAGCAGATAATCCAGAACATCGACCTCATCGATCTGCAGTTTATTGCCCAAGGCGGCGAATTTTCCCGGAATAATCGCGTTGTCGCCGAATTCGCCGAGATAGGAGCTTCCCACGCCGCCGCTCTGAACGATCATGGCGACGCGCCCGCCGAAAGGCGTTGCCGGAAAGAAGCCGAAGGGCATCATCATTTTAATGTCGAAATTGATTGTACCGATGCAGTTGGGTCCGATGAAACGGATACCGTATCGTTCGGCAATATCGAGCAGCGTCTTTTCCATTGTCTGCTGTTCATTCGAGTATTCGCTGAAGCCGCCCGACTCAATGACGATGCGTTTAATGCCCTTCTTCCCGCAGTCATCCATGAAAGCCGGCACGGTGTGGGCGGGCGAAATGATGATGGCCACATCCGGAACCTCGGGAAGCTTCTCGACGCTGTCATAAACGGGAGCGCCGGCGATATTTCCCTCTTCCCGTCCGACGCCATAGATATTGCCTTCATAGCCTTTCTGGCGGTTGTTGAGAACGATGATATGTCCCAGATTCAATCGGGTGACGGAGACGCCGATCACGACGATGCTGCGCGGGTAGAAAAATTTTTCCATTTTATTTTATACATCCTTTCCGACTATGCACTTTAATATCTGCGCGAATCACTTACCGATCTTGGATTTAATCCGGTTTTGATATTCCAGAATCTCATTGCGCAGAATGTTCAGATCCGCGATGCGGTCATCGAGCCGGGAGAGCTGACTATTTAAAATCTCCATCAGACGCCTGAGCACCTTGTCGTTTGATTTTTCGATGGTCCACATCGCTTCCAGCTCCTGCATTTCCGACAGGGTCATGCCCATAATCTTCAGACGTTTGATTAATTTCAAACGCCGCAAATCCGCGTCGGTATAAATCCGGCGTCCGCCTTCAACCCGTTTGATGGAGTTGAGCAGGCCGATTTCTTCATAATAGCGGATCGTGCGCTGGCTCATATCCAGTTTTCGGGCGATGTCTCCAATGGAGGTAAAAGTTTCTTTTGTTTCTTCCATACGTGAGCACTCCTGTCCGTGTTATCCGTTGAGCTGCGCCTTGAGTTCCCGTTTTAATATTTTCCCTGACGGATTCTTCGGCAGTTTATCGACGATAAAAACTTTCTTGGGGCATTTGAAACCGGCCAGGTGCTGTTTGCAGTGGGCGATGATGTCCTTTTCACTGAGTGTCGCGTCTTTTTTCGGTACGGCCACAACCGCCACAATTTCGATCCACTTGGGATCGGGCAGGCCGATCACCGCCACCTCTTCGATGCCCGGATACTGATAAAGCACTTCCTCGACTTCGCGCGACGCCACGTTTTCTCCGCCCGTTTTAATCATATCTTTTTTGCGATCGACCACGTAGAGGTAACCATCGCTGTCGAAGCGCCCCAGATCACCGCTGTGGAACCAGCCAAACTGAAAAGCTTCTCCGGTCTTTTCCGGATCGTTCAGATAACCGGTCATCACATGTCCCGAGCGGTGGACGATTTCGCCTACGTCGCCCACGGGAACGAATTTGCCGTCGTCATCCATCAGTCTTGTCTCTACATTCAAAACCGGTTTTCCCGCCGAGCCCGGTTTCAGAAGCTGATCCTCCGGTTTCAGAATGGTTGCCACCGGTCCCATTTCGGTCTGGCCGTAGTAATTCCAGAGCTTCAAACCGTGAAAAGCGACCGACAGTTGTTTGATGATTTCCACCGGCATGATGCTGGCACCATAGGCCGCCTTCCTGAGGCTCGCGTGATTATAGTTTTTGAATCTCGGGTGGTTCAGAATGCCGATCCAGACGGTCGGCGGCGCGAACATGTGCGTGATCTGATACTTCTCAATCAGCCGGATCATCTCGGCGGGATCCGCCTTGTGCATAATCACATTGGTGGCGCCGATATACAGGTAGGGCATCAGAAAGCAGTGGAGCTGCGCGCAATGAAAGAGGGGCAGGGCATGCAGACTGACGTCGTCCGTCTCATACTGACCGTCAAAGATGCAGCTGTGGTATTGTGACATCAGTGCCCGGTGCGAGAGCATGGCCCCCTTCGGTTTTGCTTCTGTTCCGCTGGTGTAGGGAATCTGCACAATATCTTCCGCGCTGACTTCCACCTGCGGCTCGTCATAGGGCATTTTAGCTGTTTCAGTAATGACGTTGAAAAAACCTTCCGGAAGGTCATGGTTTTCCAGAGGAATGAAGCCCCATTTCTCGACGGAGGAAAACTTATCTCTGCAGCCGGCTATCATTGGATAGAGGGAGTCTTCGACAATAAACATTCTGGATCCGGAATGGCCGATGATAAAAGCGATTTCTTCGACATTGAGCATGTAGTTGATGGGAACCTGAATGGCGCCGATTTTGGCCAGGCCCATCATGCTGATGGGGTAGTAGTGTGAGTTATAGGCATAGACGGCTACCCGGTCGCCCTTCTGGATTCCGTAGCGCGTCATCAGGTTGGCGAACCGCCTGGCCTCGCGCTCCAGGTCATAAAACGACAGCGTGACATCGCGGAAAATAATGGCGGTTTTGTCACCGTATTTGGTGGCGGCCCGGCGGGCCATATCACCGATCGTATCCCGATTGATTATGTTGCTCATCTTTCCTCTCCTTTTATGCATGATGCATTTTGATATTTTTTCGCAAAGGCTTCCTTCATCTTGAATTTCTGAATCTTGCCGCTGGCGGTCATCGGATAGCTGTCCACAAACTCCCAGTATCTGGGAATTTTATGCCGGGCAATTTTGCCCGTGCAATAGTCGGTAAACTCTTCGGGGGTCGCCGACTGTCCGGCTTTGAGCTGAATGGCGGCCAGGACCTGTTCTCCGTATTTTTGATCGGGAATGCCGATGACCTGAACATTCATCACCTTGGGATGCCTGTAGAGAAATTCTTCCAGCTCGCGGGGATAGATATTTTCACCGCCGCGAATGATCATGTCCTTGATGCGCCCGGTCACTTTGAAGTAGCCCTGCTCATCCACCTCGCCCAGATCGCCCGTATGCAGCCAGGCTTCCCTGTCAATGGCTTCCGCGGTTGCTTCCGGCATTTTATAATATCCTTTCATCACACAGGCGCTGCGGGTCACGATTTCACCCTGAACATTCGCGGGAAGGTCGGCCCCCGTTTCCGGATCAACAATTTTTCCTTCAATATCCGGCAGGAGCCTGCCCACAGTGGCCACGCGCATCTGCACCGGATCATCGCGCCGTGTCATGGTCATCACCGGAGAGGATTCCGTCTGGCCGAAGGCAATCACGATTTCGGAGCAGTGCATTTTTGTGCGGACCTGATTCATCGTTTCTTCAGGGCAGGGGGCGCCGGCCATAATGCCGGTACGCAGAGAGGTCATATCATATTTTTCAAAGTCAGGATGATTCAGCATCGTCACAAACATGGTCGGCACGCCATTAACAGCGGTGCAGCGCTGGGTGGCGATAAACTGCAGCGCTTTGAGTGCATCAAAAGATTCCAGGATGACCATAGTTGAACCATGATAAATGCAGTTCAGGGTGCTCATCACGCAGCCGAAGCAATGGAAGAAAGGCACCTGAATCAGCAGACTGTCTCTTTCGGTCATGCCCATGACATCGCCCACCATCCGGGCATTATTGACAATGTTATGATGGGTAAGCATTACGCCTTTGGGGAATCCGGTCGTGCCCGAGGTGTACTGCATATTGATCACATCATCATCGGCCAGAGAGTTGATACGTTCATCCAGCTCAGCCTCGGTTATTTTTTCTCCGGCTTTCATCATAGCGGAAAACGTCAACATGCCGGGAGTGACATCTTTCCCCCCGATGTAAATCACATTTTTTAAAAGCGGCAGGTTTTTCGTGATCAGTACCCCCGGTGCGCAGGAATCCAATTCCGGAACGATTTGGCGCACCGTATTGTAAAAGCTGGTGCCGCGGTATGAATCAATCAGAAACAGGGTCGTCGCGTCGGATTGTCTGAGAATGTAATCCAATTCGTGACTCTGATAATTGGTGTTGACCGTGACGAGTATTCCCCCGGTCATACCCAGCGCGCACTGCAGATATGTCCATTCCGGAATATTGGTTGTCCAGACGGCGACATTATCACCCCGCTGAATACCGATGGCCATCAGCCCTTTGGCGACTTGCCTGCAGGTTTGATAAAATTCAGCATAGGTCTTACGGATTCCAAAATCCGGACAAACCAAAGCCGTGTTCTGCGGATAAAGTGCGGCTGTCTCCTTGACTAATTGACCGATTGTCTTTTTGACGAAAGCGGACATTTTGTACCCCCGATTCTTAAAATTATTTCTTTTAGATCAAAGCATTATGGTCATTTTCCTGAAAACATCAAATGAGCGAATGCTTTACTATGCGATTGGTTTTTAAGCTAAAACCACCTTACGTTAACTGGGATGATACATCCGCAAAATCATTCTGTCAAGAGATTTTCATACATTTCAAACGTGCTGGAAATTCAAACGAATTTTGTCATAACATCGCTTTCAGAATTATGTAGATTATTGATCGGAAAATGAAAGGTTTAGGGAAAGTTGATTCAGTGGGCTTCGTCCCAGTTTTTGCCGGAGGCGATTTCAACTTTGAGCGGGACTTTCAGTTCGATGACTTCTTCCATTTCTTCTCTGACCAGTTGTATAACGTCTTCTTTTTCCCCGGCCGGGGCTTCGACAACCAGTTCATCGTGCACCTGCATGATCAGACGGGCGGCCATTTTTTTCTTTAAAAATAAATTTACGATATTGACCATGGCCACTTTAATCAGGTCGGCAGCCGTCCCCTGAATGGGCGTGTTAACCGCCATGCGTTCGGCAAACTGGCGCACGGAAGGAATCTTGCTTTTTAGCTCCGGCAGGTAGCGGCGGCGGTTGAGCAGCGTGCAGACATAACCGTCGCGATGAGCACCTTCCAAAATTCCATCCAGATAAATGCGGACCTTTTTATACCGATTAAAATATCCATCGATATATTCCTGAGCGGTTTTCATGGAAACGCCCAGTTCTTTGGCCAGACCGAAGGCGCTCATGCCATAGAGAATGCCGAAATTGATTACTTTGGCCTGCCGGCGCATATCGGCATTCACCATTTGAGGAAAAACGCCAAACACATCTGAGGCGGTTCTGCTGTGGATATCTTCATTGGAAGCGAAGGCGCTGATCAGTGTTTCATCTTCCGATAAATGCGCCAGAACGCGCAGCTCGATCTGCGAATAGTCAGCCGAGATCAAATAACAGTCCGGATCGGCGATGAAAGCCTGACGGATTCGTTTACCTTCCAGCGTCCGGATGGGAATATTCTGCAAGTTGGGATTGGAGCTGGAAAGTCTGCCGGTCGCCGTCACGGTCTGATTGTAGGAGGTGTGGATTCTGCCGGTTCGCGGATTGATCAAAGCGGGCAGGGCATCCACATACGTGGATTTGAGCTTGGCCAGAGAGCGATAAGCCAGAATCTCCGCGGGCAGTTCATGACTCCGGGCGAGGTTGGTCAGCACGTCTACGTCAGTGGAGTAGCCTTCTTTAGTTTTTTTGCCTGCGGGGAGCTTGAGTTTTTCAAATAAAATGTTCTGAAGTTGCTTGGGCGAATTGATATTAAATTTTTCTCCGGCCAAACGGTGAATTTTTTCTTCGGACAACGACAACAATTGCCCCAGATCCGTCGACATCTGTTTGAGCAGAGTGTTGTCAATCAGCACGCCTTTCTTTTCCATATCGACCAGAACATGCAAAAGCGGCATCTCCACTTTGCTGTATAGATCCATAGCGTCCGTATTTTGTAACTGATCCGTCAATACCGGAGCGAGCTTGTAAAGCGCGTCAGCACGCTGACCAGCGTAAGCGGTCATTTTGTCGACAGGAACGGAAACCAGCGTGTAATTTTTTCCTTTGCCTCCGGAAACGTCACCGGGTGCGGAAACGCGTTCATGCAGGTATTCCCAGGCGACTTCATCGAGATGGTAAGAGCTTTTTGCCGGATTGAGAAGATACGCGGCCAACTGCAAATCATCGGCGGCCCGGATGGCCAGGCCATCCAGAATCACCAGCGTTGTCTTCAGATCATAGACATATTTTTTGATATCCATATCGCTCAAGACTGGCGTCAGCGCTTTGAAAACTTCTTTTGCCGGTAGCTGATCCGCCATACCGGAATGACCGACGGGAATATAAAAAGTCTCCTTGCCGTTGCTCAGCGCGATGCCGATTAAATCTGTTGAGGGACTTTTTTCGAAAATGACTTCCAGAGCGATTTCATTGCCTTTTTTGAAAAGGACAACAAGATCATCGAGTACCTTCGATGTACTGATACGCTGGTATTCTCTGACCGGCTTTGCCTTGTCCTGTCTGATTTCCTGTAAGAGCGAGGAGAATTCAAATTCGCTGAAAAGCCCGGTCAGCGCTTCCTGATCCGGTGCTTTGACCACCGCTTCCTGCAGATCAAAATCAAGGTCAATGTCTTTTCTGATGTTGGCCAGTTGTCGGCTGAGTCTTGCCTGTTCGGCATACTGACGAAAACTATCGCGCAGTTTGACATTTTTTAAATGTTCGGCATTTTTAATGACCTCTTCGACGGAGCCGTATTCTTCAATCAAACGCTGCGCTGTTTTGGGGCCGATGCCGGGAACGCCGGGAATATTATCGGATGTATCGCCCATCAGTCCCAGAATCTCCACCACCTTATCCGGACCGACGCCGAATTTTTCTTTCACGGCCGTGGCATCGTAGGTCTTCTCTTTCATCGTGTCGATCATCGTTACATGGTCATCCACCAGTTGCATCAAATCCTTGTCACCGGAAATAATGGCCGTTTGCCAGCCTTTTTGATTTGCCTGGACCGTGAGTGTCCCGATAATGTCATCGGCTTCGACACCCTGTTTTTCAAGAATGGAGATGGAAAATCCGCGCACGATTTCCTTGATGAAAGGCACTTGCGGGATAAGATCGTCCGGCATGGGTTTGCGTGTGGCTTTATAATTCTCGAATTCTTCGTGGCGCGTGGTCGGCCCTTTGAGATCAAACGTCACTACAATATAATCCGGCTTGAGATCGCGCCTGAGCTTCATCAGCATGTTGGTAAAGCCGTAAATCGCGTTGGTGGGGAAGCCTTTGGAATTGGTCAGTGGAGGCAATCCGTAAAAGGCGCGATAAATATAATTGCTGCCGTCCACCAGCGCCAGCAGAGGTCTTTTATTTTGTTCGCTCATACATTCCTGAAAGCTTTTTCTTTATGATGAAAATATTTGATGTTTCAAAATCAACCCGCGGGCTTTACCGGGCGGAGAACTTTATCGATTTCTCTCTGCCTGTCTTTTCATTTCTTCAGCCTGTTCGCGTAATTGTCTGGCCATTTCTTCGGTCTGCTCGCGCATCTCGTCAGCGGACTTCTGCATATCTTTTGTCTGGTCCTGGTATTCTTTGCGCACTTCTTCTCCAGCGCGCAGCCACTTTTCCATTTCGGATGACATATGTCTTGCCTTGTATTCTCCGGAAACACCGATGATTGCAAGGATTGCGCCGATGATGCCGAATACCAGCCAGGAATTTTGCGCCGGAAGATTATGAACGTTCACACTGGCAATCACCAGATAAAATACGTAAATGGCCATGCTGACCATGCCGCCCAGGTAGGGCACCGCTCCGATGACGGATGTAATCGGAGCCAGTGCGGACAGATAAGCGCCACAGCGATAGGCTGTTTCATAATTACCCTGTGAGCCCATCAGCTTCCAGATCACAAAAAGAATGGCGCCGCCGATGAAACTGCCGATGGCGATAAAGATCGGCATGAAAATGATGATGCCAAAGCTGGCCATCATCGATCCGCCGTAACCCGCAGCCGGTCCAAATCCGATAACATTTAATAACGCCTGAATAATGCCGCCGATAAAACCCATAATGACAGCAAAAACAAGCGGCTCCAGAAATCCGCCTGTTTTCGGCATGCCCTGAAAAAATTCCGTTGGTTTTGTGACGATGTTCACCGCTGTCTGTGGCATAGCTGCGAAGTTAATATCCTTCAGGTTCATCCTTTCCTCCTCCTTTTTGAATGTTGAAAAGTTCAAAAAACGAAAGACTCTTTTTATTAACAATGTGTCACAGGGCTGCAGACGCTTCCATCAGTTTTTATAAATCGAATGATGCGTTTATTTTAAAGGTTCTCACCGCGCGCATATCCAGAATATCCGTTATGCCGGTTTGCGCCTTGACATCTTTGAGGAATTTCTCCAGTTCTTTAGCATTTGCGGCGCTGACTGTAAACCAGATATTGTATTCGTGATTGCGCTGGTAGTTATGGGTGACATTCTTGCTGGCATTGACGATTTTTACGAAGCTGTCTATTTTGTCTTCCGGCACGCGCGCCGCGCAGAGTGTGCTGACACGCCCGAGTTTTTTGCCCTCAAACACTGCGCCGATGCGGCGGATAATTCCTTCTTTTTTCATCCGCTTGACCCGGCGGATTGTTTCATCCTCGCTGATGCCGCACCGCTGACCCACAATTAAAAAAGGCTGCTCTTCCAGCGGGAATTCTTTCTGTAAAATGTTTAATATTTTCTTATCGATTTCATCCATAATCTATTTTGCTTTGGGTTGGTATAAGCACAGCGGCTCCTCCGCCAGATAATCCCCCGTTGCCTCATAAGCACGTGCCCGGCATCCGCCGCAAACTTTGATAAACTCGCAGCGGCCGCATTTGCCTTCATATTTACTGTAGTCGCGCAGGTTGCGGAATACCTCCGAGTTATCCCAGATATCGGAAAAACTCTTTTTCTTTACATTGCCGCAATTCAGTTCCAGATAGCCGCAGGGTTGAACCTGCCCGACATGGGAAATAAAACAAAACGTGATGCCGCCCAGACACCCTCTGGTCGATTCGTGAAAGTGACCTCCCGGTTTCTTAGCCAGCTTTTCGCTTTTGGGTTTGTTCTGATGCATGATGCGGAAATAATGTGGGGCGCAGGTGGCCTTGAGCTGGATTTCACAGTTCATGCTTTCCTGATGAAACCACATCAGGGTCTCTTCATAATCGGCGGCGGTTATGGCCTGCGCGGCAAGATCTTTCCCGCGGCCTGTGGGGACCAGTAAGAATATATGATGCGCGGCCGCGCCGATATCTTTGGCCAACTTTAAAATGTCTTTAATCTGTGAGAGGTTATTGGTTGTGATCGTCGTGTTGATTTGGAATTCCATTCCGGAATTTTTAAGAATCTCAATGCCGGACATTGCCTTATCAAACGCGCCTTTCTCTTGCCGAAAGGTGTCATGACTGTGCGCGTCTTTCCCGTCAATACTGATGCTGACTCTCTGAATGCCGCTTTCTCTCATTTTCTTTGCAACTGCCGGTGTAACCAGTGTACCGTTGGTTGCCATCACCATTCGCAATCCCTTGCTTGTTCCGTAGGCAGCAATTTCAAAAATATCCGGCCGCAGGAGCGGCTCACCGCCGGTCAAAATAATCACCGGTGAAGATGTGGCGGCGATTTCATCAACGAGTTTGAGGCACTTATCCGTGGAGAGTTCTCCTGGATAAGGTCCGCAACTGGACGCCGCCCGGCAATGCACACAGTTCAGGTTGCAGCTTCGCGTCACTTCCCACGCGATCATACGGACTTTATTGTCAAGAGATACAGGCATCATTGTTTGATCTTATTTGTTTAGCAGTTTTGCCACATCCGGGGCGAAGTAGGTAATGATAATATCCGCGCCGGCACGTTTGATGGCGGTTAACGATTCCATCATGGCTCTTTCTTCATCGAGCCAGCCGAGCTGAGCGGCGGCTTTAATCATCGAATATTCACCGCTGACGTTATACGCCGCCAAAGGCAAGTCGAATTCCTGTTTCGCGCGGCAGATAATATCCAGATAAGCCAGCGCCGGTTTCACCATGATGATGTCTGCTCCCTCATTCACATCCAGTGAAATTTCCCGTATCGCTTCGTCAGCGTTGGCCGGATCCATTTGATAAGCTTTCCGGTCGCCGAACTGCGGCGCGCTTTCGGCAGCGTCACGGAACGGTCCATAAAAAGATGAAGCGTATTTTGCAGCGTAGGCCATGATGGGCACATCCTCAAAAGCGTTTTCATCCAGCGCTTCGCGGATGGCCGCCACCTGTCCGTCCATCATCGCCGACGGCGCCACCATATCGGCTCCGGCACGCGTGTGTGAAAGAGCGGTTTCAGCGAGCACTTCCAACGTTTCGTCATTTTGGACGTTGTCTTTTTCCAGCATGCCGCAGTGGCCATGGCTGGTGTATTCACAAAGGCAGACATCCGTAATCACCAGAATGTCGGGAACTTCATTTTTAATGCGCTTGACGGCCTGCTGGACAATACCGTCTTTGGCAAAAGCGCCTGTGGCCATTTCATCTTTTTTGGCCGGAATGCCGAAAAGCAGAACCGCAGGGATTCCCAAATCATGAGCTTTTTTCGTTTCCTTAACAATATTATCGACAGACAACTGAAACTGTCCGGGCATGGACGAAATCGGTTTTTTGAAATCCTTGCCGGGTACCGCAAATAACGGATAGACCAGATCGTCAACGCTGAGTTTTGTTTCGCGTATCAGGCGCCGGAAGTTTTCATTTTTTCTCAACCTGCGGGCACGATATTCCGGAAACTGCATAATTATTCTCCTTTCCTTTCAATTTCTTCATCTGTCAGATAACAGGCGGGATCGGATCCCCAGAGATCGCCTTCCGATTCCGCGCGGGCGCGGAAATTGCCAGCGCAGACATTCAGCCACAGACATCCCGCGCACCTTCCTTGGACATGTTTCTTTTTATCTTTCATTTTCATCAAAAATTCATTTTTTTCATCCGTCCAGATTTCGCTGAAAGGTTTCTTGCGGATGTTGCCCAGAGACTGGTTGCGCCAGAACTGATCCGGATAAACCTCGCCGTCCCAGCTCACGCAGCCGATGCCGACGCCGGACGAGTTGCCCTCGTTCATTTCCAATAATTCAAGGATCTCTTTTGCGCGCTCCGGATTTTCTTTTTTCGTCTTTAGATACAGATACGGACCGTCCGCGTGATTATCCACCGTCAGAATTTCTGGAGACAGGCCTTCGTCAAACATCTTTTTGGTCTCCGCGGCAATCAAGTCGATCAAGGCGCGGGTTTCTTTATGTGTCAAATCTTCCTCGCGCAGCTTGGAGCCGCGGCCGGTATAAACCAGATGATAGAAGCAAAGCCTTTCGATTTTTTCTTTCCGAAGCAGTTGAAACATCTCTTTCACATCGGCCAGATTGTGCTTATTGACCGTAAAACGGATGCCGACCTTGATTCCCGCCTCGCGGCAGTTGCGGATTCCCTCGATGGCCGCGGCAAACGCGCCCTTCTTCCCGCGGAAACGGTCGTGCGTTTTTTCGATGCCGTCCAGGCTGACCCCGACATAGGAAAGACCGACTTTCTGAAGTCTGGCCGCGATGTCTTTGGTGATCAGCGTCCCGTTGGTGGAAATGACCGCCCGCATGCCTTTGTCCCTGGCGTACTGGGCAAGCTCCAGCAAATCCTTGCGCAGCAGCGGTTCGCCGCCGGAGAAAAGAATCACCGGAGAGCCGAAGGCCGCCAGATCATCAATCAGTTTTTTCCCTTCTTCGGTAGTCAGTTCATCGGGATAGTCGATATCGGCGGAATTGGAATAGCAGTGAATGCATTTCAAATTGCAACGGCGCGTCATGTTCCAGACGACAACGGGTTTTTTGTCCGCTGAAAACTGAAGAAGATGCGAAGGCAAATCACCCGATTTGCGATTGTAGCGCAGAACATCGGACGGTTCCACCGCCCCGCAATATAATTTGGAAATTCCGATCATTTACTTCTTACCCCTTTTGCCCGCCGTTTTTTTTCCAAAATACGCATTTAAGGCGCCGACAAGCCCTTCCATTGTATATTCTTCCTGATGAATATCAACGGAAAATCCGGCCTTTTTGGCCGCCGCTGCCGTCACCGGTCCGATACAGGCGATTTTAACACTCGTGAGCAGTTTAAAACCGCTTCCCATTATTTTAATAAAGTTATTTACTGTTGATGAACTTGTAAAGGTGATTACATCCACCTGATTGTCTTTAAGCAGCTCTTCCAGTTCGTTTTTCTTTTTTCCCGAGTTGACCGTCACGTAGGCGGTCGCAACATCAACCTTGGCGCCGAGTTTTTTCAATCCTTCGGGAAGAACATCGCGCGCTTCGGCTGCTCTGGCGAGAAGTATTTTCTTCCCTTTCAGGTTTGTGCGGGCAAAGGATTCCAGGATTCCTTCAGAAATGAATTTCTTGGGAACCAGATCAACCTTGATTCCTCTGTTGGCCACCTGCTGAGCGGTTGCCGGGCCGATACAGCAAATTTTAATACCCTTCAGATCGCGGATGTCCTTTTTTTTCGCGAATAATCTTTCAAAGAAGAAAACCACGCCGTTGGCGCTGGTGAAGATCAGCCAGTTGTAATCTTCCAGATTTTTTATCGCTGCATCCAGTTCCCGCCAATCAGGCGGCGGGACAATTTTAATGGTCGGAAAATGAATCGGGTTGGCACCTTCCTTCATGAGAAGTTTTGCCAGATCGTCCGCCTGCTTCTCCGGCCTCGTGATGACCACGCCTTTGCCGAACAACGGCCTGGAATCAAACCACTGCAAGGTGTCGCGCAGGGCAACAACCTCGCCGACAACCAGAATTGCCGGCGGCGCAAACTTGCGCTCCCAGGCCAGTTTGACAATGTTGGAAAGATTGCCTTCAAGAATTTCCTGTTTTGGCGTTGTGCCCCAGCGAATAAGCGCGGCAGGCGTCTTAGGCGACCGGCCGTTGTCTTTTAATTCTTGCACTATTTTTTCGATATTCTTCACACCCATCAGAAAAACCAGTGTTCCGATGCGGGACAATGCCGGCCAGTTGATGTCGCTTCTTTCCTTGGTTGGGTCTTCATGGCCGGTGACAAAAGCCACCGTGGAAGTTAAGCCCCGATGCGTGAGCGGAATTCCGGCATAAGCGGGTACGGCAATTGCCGAGGTGACGCCGGGAACAATTTCAAAAGGAATCTTGTTTTCAGAAAGTTTTTCCGCTTCTTCCCCGCCACGGCCGAAAATAAAAGGATCGCCGCCTTTGAGACGCGCAACAATGTTCCCGGCCTTGGCTTCTTTTACCAACAGGTCGTTGATTTGCCACTGCGACAGGGTATGCGCACCGCCCTGCTTCCCCGCGTAAATGAAACGGGCGTCAGCTTTGGCGTATTTTAATAAGTCCTTGCTGACCAGATAGTCGTAAATGACAACATCTGCTTCCCGCAGACAGTCAACGCCTTTGAGCGTCATCAGCCCCGCATCGCCCGGCCCCGCTCCAATGATATAAACTTTTCCTTTTTTGTTTTTTTTCATAATTTTTAAAGTATCAAATCCAAAAGTCTTCGGCCACCTTTGTCCAGAACGATTTCCGCCAGCTTCTTTCCCATTTCTTCCGCGTCTTTTATCGTACCGTTAATTTTTTCACGAATCATTGTGGAACCATTCGGGGCCGCAACCATTCCTTCCAGCGTCAGCATTTGGCCATCCAGTTCCCCCAGCGCCGCGATCGGCAGACGGCATCCGCCGCCCAGCGCCCTCAGAAACGAGCGTTCGGCGGCAACTTCCGCCGCAGTTGTCGCGTCATTCAATGCGGCGCAGGCCTTTGCCAGTTCGGTATCGTCCTTGCGAATCTGCAATCCCAGTGCGCCCTGGCCGACCGCCGGAAGCATCGTTTCCACCGGCAGGAACTGAGTAATTCTTTCTGCCAGTCCCATTCTCTTCATTCCCGCCGCTGCCAAGATGACGCCGGTGAGATTTTCTGTCTCGATTTTTCTTAATCGCGTGTCGATGTTGCCGCGAAGCGGCACAATGTTGATATCGGGCATCATTGCTTTGATCTGAGCGCCGCGCCGCTGCGAACCGGTTCCAATTTTCGCGCTTTTGGGCATGAATTCCAGTTTCGTGTTGTCGCGCGAAACCAGAACATCACGGATGTCTTCTCGCGGCAGAATCGCCGCAAACGTCAAGCCCTCCGGAATGTCACCCGGCACATCCTTCATGCTGTGCACCGCCAGATCAACCTTACCCGATAATAGGGCTTCTTCAAGCTCCTTGACGAAAACGCCCTGGCCACCGATGGTCAAAAGCGATACATCCTGCATAATATCGCCGCTGGTCTTGATGACACAGATTTCAATTTCCGCGTCCGGTATTGCCTTCTTCAATTTATCGGCAACAAAATTCGTCTGCGTCAATGCCAGTTTGCTGCCGCGTGTACCTATTTTTAAGTTCATACAAATCCTTTCAGCTATTAATCCAACCTGAAAAGCCTCCGCACAGCCGCCACAATGTCGCGGGAGCTGATATCGGAGCTTTCTTCTTTCATCACCGTTACCGGAGAATGCAGTACCTTGTTTACGATGGAGTGAACCAGCGCCTCGATTTTCTCCTGATCCTCTTTTGTCAAATTTCCAATCCATCCGGAAGCCTTTTCCATCTCGGCCTTGACGATATCTTCAGCCTTGTTGTGCAGGGAAACGATGGTCGGCACAGATTCAAGTTCCCTCTGCCAGTTGACGAATCTTTCCACTTCCTCATCCACAATCTTTTCCGCCCTGATTGCTTCCTTACGGCGGGCATGTACGTTTTCATCGACGATGTCCTGAAGATTGTCGATATTATAAAGATAAACATTTTCAAGCTCGCTGGCTGCCGGTTCGATGTCGCGGGGTACGGCGATGTCAATCAGAAACAGCAGGCGGTTGCGGCGCTGATGATGTATTTTTTTGAGCATAGCGGCGGTCACAATAAAGTCGGGAGCGCCGGTGGAACTGATGACGATATCCGTCTCGACTAATTTTTTCTCCAATGAATCAAGCGATACCGCTTTGCCATGGAATTTCTCCGCCAGAAGCTCGGCCTGTGCCAGCGACCTGTTGGCAATGATGATCGACTGAGCGCCTTTTTCAATGAGCTGCGTACCGGTAAGTTCCGCCATTTCTCCGGCGCCGATCAACAGAATTTTCTTACCGTCCAGCGAGCCGAAGATTTTCTTGGCCAGTTCCACGGCGGCGTGGCTGACCGATACCGGATTGACGGCGATGCCCGTTTCGGAACGGACGCGCTTGGCCGCTCGGAAAGAGCAGTGCATCAAACGGTTCAGGACAACACCAGTCGCGTACTTCTCCAGCGCGTCGCGATAGGCATCCTTCACCTGTCCTAGAATCTGCGATTCGCCCATGACCATGGAATCAAGACTCGACGCGACACGGAAGATGTGGCGCACAGCTTCCTCGTCGCGGTATTCGTAAAAACACCCCGCGGCCTCCTGATCGGTCAGTCCGCCGTTTTGTGCCAGAAAGGCGCTTAACGCTTTCAAAGCCTTGCCGTCCTCCGCAATGCTGGCAATTACCTCCACGCGGTTGCAGGTAGAAAGATACAGGACTTCCTCCACACCGACGATGGAACGCAGCGCCGGGAGCACATCCTTTTTCTCCTGACAGCCGGCGAAAATTTTTTCCCGGACAGCGACGGATGCTGTTTTATGATTCAGACCAGTCAGTGCAATCATGTTTAAATAAAGTTATGCAACGTTGGAAAACAAATTTTTACACCAAAGTAAGACACCAAAAGAAGAATAAAGGTGATGCCGGAAAACAACGCCATCCGGTAACCCTTCCAGCCGATGGCCAGGCGCTGATGCAGCAGGAAGCCGTAAATCATCCAGGCGGCAAACGTCCAGACGATTTTCGGATCAGTCAGCCAGCCGGTCTTCCAGCTTATTTGGGCGAAAATTACGCCGGCGATGACGCCCACACTCAGAAGTGGGAACCCCCACAAAAGACAAAGGTGATTAATTCTATCGAGATCGTTTAATGAAGGCAGCAGCCTGCTCATGCCGCTTAACTTTTTGCTCTTCAGCAGCCGGTTTTGCATGATGAACATCAGTCCGGCGCAAGAGGCGATGACAAAAAGCGCCTCACCGAAAATGGTCAGAAACAGATGCAAGGCGGTGAGTCCGCTTTGCAGATTCTGCGGACGGATAGATTTGCCCGCCTCCTCGCCTGCGGCGGCAATCATAAACAGCAGGATCAACGGCGAAATAAATGCGCCGAGCACCCGGGTTTTCGTTTTAAATTGCAAAACCAGATAAACCGCGCACACCGTCCAGGCGCAAAAGGAAAGAAAATCCCTCGAGTCAGGATTCAGAAACCACGAGGAATTGATGATAACAAACAGAAATTTAACCGTCAGAAAAACGAAAGCAGTGGACAAAATCCAGGTAGAAATTTTAGCCAGTTTCACTCTTCTGACAAGGAGAGAAGAAAGATAGCCGATCGTGCTGACGGCGCAAAGGATCAGGGCAATCTTAAACGAAATCAATTCCAGATTATTTAAAATCAATTTCCACCTCCTCGCCGGTAATATTCTTCACAATCTCCTTCACTTTGTTGATGTCTTTATCTTTGATTAAATCCAGTATGCCCAACGCCATGAGAGAAGTGAACCAATCCTTGCCGATGCCGGCGTTCTTTTCCATTTTTGTGCGCAGGTTTCCCAGAATATTTAAAAGGATTTCATATTCCCTGCCGTATTGTTTTTCCAATTCTTCTCTTAAATAGCGTGCCAGAGCCGGGCTTTTGCCGCCAGTGCCGATAGCCATGACCAGATCGCCTCTCTGCGCGATGGCAGGCAGAATAAAATCACACTTTTGCGGATCATCAACAATATTGACAGGAATGATTTTTGCGCGTGCATCCTGTGATATGCGGGCATTGGTCTTTTCGTCGTCCGTCGCGCCGATCACTAGGGCAGCTTTGTCGATCAAGTCACCGGAATATTCGGCGGAGACATGAGAAATCAAACCTTTATCGTTTAGCGCTGAGAGTTCCGGCGTCAACTTCGGGCTTATAATGGTAACTTTCGCACCGCAATCCAGGAGCCTTTCAGCTTTTCTCAAGGCAACCTCACCGCCGCCGACGATCACGCAAATTTTGTCTTTGATATCCAGAAAAACCGGGTAATATCTCAATAGGACCTTCCTTATAATAGCGCGAATAATCTTTTTTCAAGATTATCGGGAAAACTACCACGAAGGGGGGTAAAATTCAAGAACGGATAAGATAAAAGCATCGCGGCGACCGTAAGCGGACGCCGCGATTTGTTCAGGATTTCTCTATGAAGAAACTGTTAAAAGATGAAATCGAGTAGGGAGGTCGTCACCTTTTCCGGCTCGCCGTCATTTTGCACAGCCGCCGCCGTCAGGACGTCCAGATGATTATATCCGGGGGTAACGGGCGAATCCGGCGGCAGCTGGTCCAAGCCGAGCTTAGCGCCGTCTCCCGCGACGATATTAATAACGGGCCGTTGGGAAATACCATCCGGATGAACAATCACATCACTGCCCATCATAGCCTCGACCGCCAACCGCATCGGGAAATATTTTTCCACGAAATCCATCGGTAGCGCGCCTAAAGACCTCGCCAGGTCATTGGCATCGGTGACTTCCTTGGCGGCAGTTGTAAAGGGCATGCCGTCGTTGTTGTACGGAATCGCAGCCCCTTCGATTTCATCGTAATTGATCCATCGATAGAGCGGTCCTTTTCTCAGAGCAGTGCCGCTATTGTTGGCAATGGCGAGTGTTCCTCCGCTTCCGAAGGGAAACTTTTTTTCCGCGACCGATCCACCCGCAAAGAAGCCGATGCTTGCCTGGATGATATTGATCGGCATCGCATTGTCATCCATAAACAGAGCCATCAGGGCCTGGTTGGTGTACCGGAACTTGTAGATAGAGGGAGTCACTAATGCGTAATCCCATATATTTTTCGAGTGGTAAAACCGATAGCAGTTTTTAACGCTGATGGAGGCCGGCAAATATGATACTAAATCTGATTCCGCATTCGGTGCGACCATAGCAGCATAGCCGACGCCGGTCAGAAGATTCATGATTTCAGGAGTAATAACGCCGGGAAGGAAGATAAATCGTTCAAACAATCCCTTCCGCATTAAATAGACAGCGCTGTCGGGTATCTTGCCGATAAGATAGCCCAGAGTGACCGAGTCACCTCCCTGAACGGAAAGCAACGTATCGGATGTAATCAGGGAATCCAGAGCGAAGTAGCCGGCGGCCTGATTGTATCCCGCGTCAGCAAGCGTTGTCTGGTCCCCGTCAAAATCGGCGCAGGCATAAGCGCCGGTGATGAATCCGCCAAGAGAGTGACCGCCGATGTAGACTTTCTGCTGACGAACCGACGGGTCGGGAATGCCGCGCGTGATGACCTCGTTCCAGTCCTTCAGGGTCTGTTCCATGCCCATTTCCGCCAGCCATTTCACGTCGTCGGTCAGGGGTTTAAAATACCCCTGGAAATACTGCCCGTGGTATGGTTTGCTCCGGTAATAATAATCCACCATGTCGTGTAGCTTGCCGGTTTCCCTGGCTAGTCTGAGGCCGTTCATATCTTCGAGACAATTTGATCGTCTGTCAATCGCCCAAAATTCAACAAACTTGCCTTTTTCATTGTAGGCCCGCGTCACCAGATTGGCCGCGACATTATAGAATGCCGATGCGCCTTCCAGAATACCCGGTTGCGCGATCAGAATTCTGTCCGCGTTGGAGGGATTAGCCGGTCCGTTAATATGCCTGATTCTGAGAAACTTGAGTTTGTCGCACGCTGTCGGGTGAGATGGACACGAAGCCGGCAGTGGTGCCAAAACAGTCACAGCCGTTGCCTTTGTTAAAGGAAACGCTGTGTTCTGATCCGCGACGCTTTCCGTGAAGCCTGCGGGAGGCCAGACGGCAGCCATGCCGCTTACGGCCATACAAAATACCAATACAAAAAAAGCTGAAAATACAACGATTTTTTTCATAAACCTTTCCTCCTTAGACTTAAGAATGAAAAAATCCTGCACAGCTAGCGATACTTAATTTTATTGTAAAAAAATTATATTTGTATGGATTTGGCCGCGGGTAGAAACGTACAGCGTGAGATGCATAACGTACAATCTGGGTTACACCTAAATGATATTTCGATTTTTGTAAAGAGGAAAAACACAACTTGAAGAAATTGTAACCGGGGCAGCGCTCTGTTTTTTTCATACAATCAGGCAAGATGATATTTGGATAATATTTGCCAGAGAAGGACTATTTATTCGGAAACTTCCACACGGTTACGCCCGTTTTTCTTGGCTTTGTACACGGCTTCATCCGCGCGGGAAATTGTTCGATAGACGCCTTCGGTTTTTAAATGTTCGGCCAGGCCGATCGAAACCGTGACGTGGGATTTTTGCCCCTTTTCCGTTTCGAACACCAGGCAATCTTCCACGCATACACGGATGCGTTCGGCGAAGACCTTTGCTTCTCTCAGATTGGTTTGTGTCAGAACGACCAGGAATTCTTCGCCTCCATAACGGCCGCAGAAGTCTGTCTTACGCAAAACATTGCGGATGATATTGGCAAAAGTCATCAGAACAGCGTCTCCCGCCTGATGCCCCAACGTATCGTTGACACTCTTGAATTTATCAAGATCCATCATGGCCAGTGAAAAAGTCGCTCCCGTACGCGCCGCTCGACTGCGTTCGTTTTCAATAAGCTCCATCAGGTGACGACGATTATAGAATCCGGTCAGATCGTCCTGGATGGCCATTTCCTGAATTTTTGCCAGAGACTCCTGAATTTTTTTCCGGCTGCTGCTCAATTCCCGGCGCAGGGCGCTGATATTACCGCCAATAAAAGAAACTGAAATCAGCACAACGGCCAGGGCCGTCCACTGAAAAAATTCACTTTCAAGAATAATATCGTGCGGTCTGAAAATTTTCAGCAGGGCAATATCGATGCCGTACGTCAAAAGAATAAAGGCGCTCACATAGAGAAACTGCCGGGTATCCAGACGAAAAATGCCGAACAGAAGGATCAAAACGTAAACGGAAAGCAGAACACCTCTTGCCTGATAGACGAAAAATATGCCGTACATCACGACAAGACTGGCAACACAAATCTGGAGAGCCGTCAGACTGGGGTCTTTCATCCTCTTGTTCCAGCCGGAACGAAAGGCGATGTATAAAATAATATTCACCGAAAGGATAAGAAGCCAGTTCCCGTAAAGCGCTTTTAATTCCATGATGCCGGCCTTGTAGCCTAAATAAGCCAGGGAGAGGTTTAAGATATAAATTCCCAGAGATATAAAAAAACGGCGCAGGCGCAGGGCCTGTTTGGGATCGTTTTTGGGGATGATGGAAAAATCCTGTGCCAGCACAGAGATGTTGTAGCCCAGTTTGGAGAACTTCCTGGCAATGCCGTTCACATTTAAAGAGATGCTTTTATGTGCCATATAAAAAATCAGCCCGAGGCTGCTTTGGAGAACGTTTGAATAAATTTTTGCTCATCACATCAGAGAGGGCAAAGCGACAGAATGCCCGGTCTTCCCGCGCGATTGCATCATGGATGCCAGAAAGAATTTCTTGCGGCGACTATCCCCAGAAGATGGTTCGTCTGCCGTTGTATCTTTCGGTATCGTAATATTTATTGACATCAACAAGCTTTAATTTATTGATGATGCCCTGCAGAGGCGCCGTGGTAATCTCGCCTCGGTCCAGACTGACCATCCTTCCGAAATCACCGTTTACGATCATATCGACGGCGGCAATCCCGAACCATCTGGCCATCAGGCGATCGTGAGCCGATGGCGTTCCTCCGCGCTGCAGATGACTGAGGGTAATGGAGCGGGCTTCCAGACCGGTTATTTTTTCAATTTCTGTCGCGACATAACTGCCGATTCCGCCCACCGAAACATGCCCGAAGTCATCCACGTGGCGGTCCTTGAGAAATTCGTCGCGTCCCTTCAACTTTGCGCCTTCGGCGACCAAGATGATGGAATAATTGATTTCCCGACCTTTTCTTTCCCGCAAAAGCTCACAGACCTTTTCCATATCAAAAGGAAGCTCCGGGATGAGAATAATATACGCGCCGCTGCATTCGCCGCCGCGCAGAGCCAGCCATCCGGCATGGCGCCCCATCGTTTCCACGACAAAAATCCGGCCATGGGAACCGGCCGTTGTTCGCAGACGGTCAATCTCCTCCATAATAACATTCACCGCCGTGTCAAAGCCGAGAGAATATTCCGTTCCCGTGAGATCCATATCGATTGTTTTGGGAATGCCGACCGTTTTGACGCCCATCTTGTAGAGTTTATAGGCCACGCCCAGCGTGTCCTCGCCGCCGATCGCCACGATGGCATCAATGCCGAGCTTTTTGATGTTCTCTATGACCTTTTCCGAACGGTCATTTTTTGGATTGAAGGGATTGGTTCGCGACGTTCCCAGATTGGTGCCGCCGTAGCGGTCCCAGGCCCGGACGATTTCTTCATCAAGCGGTTTCAGCCAGCGGACGCAGCTTTTGGGATCGTCCGGATCCACTTCAACGAGTCCTTTCCAACCCTCCACAATGCCGACAATTTCAAACGATACGGAGCGGGTCGCGGCGATGCGGGGATCAAGGGCGCTTTTGGTCACCCATTTGATAGCTCCGTTTAATCCGGGACAATCCCCGCCACCTGTCAGTACGGCGATTTTCATTTTCATATTTTTCTCTCCAAAATATTGAAAATTAAAATAAATAAAATCTGGAAAACGGTTGGGAACATAGCGATGTCTGATTTATAGAAAAAACTTGCCCGTAAGTCAATATATAATCATGCCGCGTCCAGCCGGATTTATCGCTGAACGTGTTCAGGAGGCTTGAAATATTGATGAAAAGAATATATAGATAAACAAAACATTTCGACAGGATTTTTCATGACAGAAAAAGACACGGGAAAATGGCTGAAAGTTGAAGTGCTGGCTCACCCGGAGCTGATGGACGCGCTGGGAAATTTTCTGACCGAATCCGGCGCGCAGGGTGTTTTTCAGGAATCTCTGGCGCCGCAGCAAACCGAAGGAGATTTTCCGGAACCGGCCGATGAAGATATTTTGAAAGCGTATTTTCCTGATGAAAGCCGCAATGAAAAAAGACTGGCCGCGCTTCAGAAGTATATCAACAGCCTGGCGGAAATTTTTCCCAACCTGGCCAAACCTTCGTTTACCACGGAAACCATCTGCGATCCCGACTGGGGGGAACAGTGGAAAAAATATTTCATCCCCGTGCGGGTCAGCAAAAATATTGTGGTCAAGCCGACGTGGGAGCGATACACGCCGGCCAGCCGCGATATCGTCATTGAAATTGATCCCGGCATGGCTTTCGGAACAGGTCAGCATCCCTCGACGCGCATGTGCATCGAAGCCATTGAAGATGTCATTATGAATGACCGCTCCATACAGGAATGGAAGGTGCTGGATGTCGGCTGCGGCACGGGCATCCTGGGCATCACCGCGGCTAAGATGGGCGCGCAGGATGTCATCTGCATCGACAACGACAAAAAGGCCGTTGAAATCGCCGGTGAAAACGCCGCGATCAATAACGTGCAAACCTCCTTACGCATTTTGAATAAAACGGCGGCTGCCATCGACAAGAAGCGCAATCTGATTGTCGCCAATCTGACGTCCAACCTGCTCATCACGCTCCGCCCGCATCTGGCGGAATTGCTTCTACCGGAAGGATACCTGATTATTTCGGGCATCATTGAACAGGACGCGAAAAGAATCGAAAAAGAATTTTTTGTCGCTCCCCTTTCTCTGCATCGGATAATCACGGAGAAAGAGTGGGTCTGTTACGTGCTCCGCAGAAATCCATAAAAAATTCGTTTTCATCTGCCCGAAAATAATAGTGAAGGATGCCCCGATTTGACCATTCCCCGCATATACAGTCCGCAATCTCTGGAAAACAAAACAGTCTGTGAACTGGGCGAAGATAATTTAAAGTATCTGAAACAGGTCATGCGGCTTCAACCGGGGGACAGAATCAATGTTTTTGACGGCTACGGCCGGGAGTTCGAGGCGGTCATCAGGAACTTCTCTGCCGGGGCGGTTTTGGCCGAATTGGGAAAACCGGTTCCTTCAGAGGCCAGAGAAATCCGGCTCACGCTGGCACAGGCCCTGCCCAAAGCCAGGAAGATGGACACAATCATCAAAAGCGCCGCGGAACTGGGGACGGATGTGATTATTCCTTTTCATGCTGCCCGCTCGGTCAGTCATATCAACGATGAAAAAAGTGATTTAAAGCTGAGCCGCTGGCAGAAAATCGCGCAGGAAGCGGCACGTTCCAGCCACAGCGCGTATATCTCTGACGTAGCGAAGATTTCCTCTTTCAGCGAGATGCTATCACTATCCTGTCAGAGTTCCTTGAAATTAATCTTCTGGGAAGAAGAATCCCGGAAAACCATTAAAGATGTTCTGGCCGACGCATCGCTAATCGACGCGAAAGATATTTTTATTGTCGTCGGGCCGGAAGGCGGTTTTACCCGGGATGAGATTCAACAGGCCACGGAAGCGGATTTTATCTCGGTCAGTCTTGGCAGGCAGATTTTAAAAGTAGAAACGGCGGCAGCGGCTATCGTCGCTATTATACAGTATGAAAAAGGCATCTTCAGCAAGAGCACACAGGAGGAGACAAAATGAGTTTTTATAAATATGCCGGATTCTGGCGACGGCTGATCGCTTTTACGATTGACGGGACAATTATATTTTTCATTTTTCTGATTTTATCTATTGTCGCTTCTTTCGCATTTTTTTCCGGCGCTCTTTCCGTAAACAGCGACAGATTTCTTGCGGATTTAGAAGGGACGGCACATTTCTCTCCTTTGATGCTTTATTTATGGGCATTTTATTTTGTCATCAACATCATCTATTTTACCTATTTTCATGGCGCGACAGGCCGGACACCCGGAAAAATGATTCTGGGATTGCAGGTGGTGACCGAAGAAGGCAAGCCCATTTCTTTCGGCACGGCGTTTTTAAGATCGGTCGGCTATTTTATTTCCAACATCTTTTATCTAGGCTTTATCTGGGCCGCTTTCGATCGCCGAAAACAGGGCTGGCATGACAAAATCGCCGGAACGGTCGTCGTCATTAAAGAAAAAACAGATCACAGCGCCGGCTTGTCGATTCCGGATGAGGGCGCTTCCGAGGCGGCAGTGCAACCCGCGACACCGCCGGCAACCGACAATAATTAAACGAAGAACATCTTTGAGTGAGGCAGAAAAAGACCTTGACAAACGATATCTTATTCTATAGACGGTTGCATAATTTCAGGGATTCATTGATCCAACGGGTCGGTAGCTCAGTCGGTAGAGCATCGGACTGAAAATCCGAGTGTCGACAGTTCAATTCTGTCCTGACCCACCATTAAAATCAAGGGGTTGCAAGTGCCAGTCATTTGCAGCCCTTTCGTTTTTGTATAGTTGAGTTTTTATTAATGGTGAATAGGTTCCTGGATAAGTAATCTAAACACGGCTTTCTGGCGCTTTTTGCGGCAGGCCGAAGGCGAGGATCAGTGCTGAAGTAAGCGAGAGACCTGCCCCCAGCGCGAAGGGAATCACCGGACCGACGGAGTTCCAGAACTCTTTTTCTTGTCGATTGGGAACCGGGTCAATTGTGGAAAAAATTTTCCGGGGGGGGGCTGGAGACTTTAATCAATCCGCCGCCCCATATTTTCCGATTCCGGAAGATTCTATGGAGCTATGTAATGTCATTATTGCATATTATGTTTGTGTTTCATTCAAGACATGATATAAATGACCCAACAAATCCTCAATTGAGAATCACATAAATTAAAGATAGCATTTCCTTACAGGGAATGAGTTTAGATTTTTTCGGAATATGGAAACTGAAGGGTTGGCGCTATGAGTCCGATCGCGGAAACTTTTTATAAACCGGATGAAAAAAAAGATTTTTCGTCTGATGAATTTGCCAAGGCGAAAACCGTATGCGATTTTGTCATTGAATTGACCAAAGCTATATCCCGAAGTGGTTATTACGACGCCACCCATCCCGTTTCTCAGGAGGTCAAAAAAGGTCTTTATCAAACGTTTCAAACTGCTCTGGGCGCATCAACGGAGTTTATGCTTACCTGTCATGAAGCAGGAGATAAAGTTGATATCCACATCAGCGGGATACTGGAGGAACCTTTCAATATCAGAAAGCTGGCCAGAGAGAGCACGTTGGATTTATTCGTTCCGAAACTGAAGGATTATTTTGAAAGAAAGAATCTCAACAGTTTTGTCATCAAAAAGTATATCACGCCTGAACACTTCGAATCATTTATTGATCTGATGAGCGAACCGATCCCCGAATCTGCGGATATTTCCAAACTTGGCGAGTATCTGACAAAATCTCTTGCGGATTTGGATATTACGGAAGTGTCCACAATTTTCAAGACGGATATCGTGCTTTCCAGAGGAAGGCTTCCCTGGCGTGTATCGATTATATTGCGCCGTCTGGCTAAAGATTTAAAAGTGATACCGATGTTTCGCTCAGCGTCGGCGGATAAAATGAAATTGATTAAAACGCAGATTGTCGAGGATATTATCAGGCCGCTTCACAAATCCGACGTGCTCAGAGATCTTATCATTAACGGGGATATCATCGTAACCCATATCTCGCATATGCTGGAAATTGACGAACTGGAAAAACTGATTATACATTCTGTTCCCCAGGATGCGATGGTGCCGGTATCCCGGGCTGTTTTTGAAGCTTACAAGCAGATAACAAATGAAAAAACGGGTGAAGATGATTCCTCCTATGAACAGAGAACGGTTTATTTGAAAAAAGTCTTACATATCGCCACTCAAAGAATTATTGCGGAGAATCTGTCGGATGCGATGGATCTTTTTGAGCCATTATATGAATATAAAATTGTTGATTTCAATATGCTTCCCGAAAAGCTTCGCCGTGACATCCAAAACAAAAAAATGGGTGGTGAAATCATTGCTCATATAGACGACTATCTTCAAAAGGCCGCCGCTGCTTCTTCTGATCAAGAGATGGAAGATTATGCTGAAAAGTTCAAGATCGTCATGCCCGAATTTATCATCCAGAGACAATGGTCTGTCATTGATAATATCATAAAAGTATTAATGGATTATTTAGTAAATAAAGATAATGTTTCAGAAGAATCTATGCTCTTAAATCTGCCCGACGCTGTTTTTAGTAATTGTGAAATATTACTTGCTGATGAATATGTTCATGCTGATCAGGATTTAAGAAATCGGATCAACGGTGTTCTTTTACAAATGAAATCGTCATTTATTAAGATCATTAATATTATATTTAACCAATGCAATGATCCCCTGGTTTTGAAAAGTGTTACAGAACTTCTTTCAAAAAAAGGCGAGTTGGCCAGACAATGGTCGATGGAAATATTGGGCGATCAAAGTCAGCCTCTCTCGATGTTGAACATTGCTTTACTGGTCATCGTCAATGTCGGTCAGAGTAGCGATTTCAATATCATAAAAAGGTATGTTAAATATCCCAATGCTAGCATTAAAACCAAGGCGTTGATAGCCGTTGCAAAATTGAATAAAAATGAAGCTGAGAACATTTTAATCGAAACGTTGCGGGATGAAGAAGAAAAGGTGCGAAATCAGGCGGCAAATATTTTGGAGCATGAGATAGCTGTTTCGGGGGAGTCGGTTCACAAACTTTTGTTATTGGCGAGAGAAAAACTAAGCAAGAAAGACATCAAATTTAATGAAGCCGCCTTTATTGCGGGTTTATTGAGAGCCGCCGGTAAAACTCAAGATACCGTTTATAAAGAAAATGTGGAAAACGAGATTATCAGTATTGCTTCGGATATATTGAAAGAAAGAAAAGGCTTTTTAAAATTAATCAAGTCCGATTTGAGCAAGGAACAACTGGAAATTTTATGTGCCTGCGCCTCAACGATGGGTAAGGTTGGCGCAAAGAAATCCAGGGAATATTTAAAAACCCTATTGAACATTGATGAAACATTAACTCGTCTCGTTCGTGAGGCCATGGCTGAGCTGGATAAAAAATGAAAGAAATATGGATGATCCCTTTTCTTCTTAAGAGAAAGGAAGGATGACTGATTCAGATTGACAGGGTCAGGAAAAATGTGCTTTTCTTTGCGCCTTATCGCGCCTTATCAGGGAGAAATAAGATTTGAAAAAGAGCAAGACGGGTTTCTTTTGTCAGCATTGCGGTTATATGTCGCCCAAGTGGCTGGGGAAATGTCCCTCCTGTAACGGGTGGAATTGCTTTGCCGAGGAACTGATTGTTGATACGGGGACCGACAGCCGCGCGGAGATGCGATTTGACGGCAAGCCCCTGCCGATTGAGGAAATTCCCATCGAAGACGGCAAGCGAACCGTTACGAATATTGCGGAAGTTGACCGGGTGCTGGGCGGAGGGATTGTCGGCGGTTCGGCGATTTTGATCGGCGGTGAGCCGGGGATCGGCAAATCCACGCTGATGCTGCAGATGATGCACAACCTGGCGCAGAAAGGGTTGAAAGTTTTATACGTGTCCGGTGAAGAATCCGCCAGCCAGATTAAATTGCGCAGTGACCGGATCGGCGCTGCGGCCAAGGATTTATTTGTTCTGGTCGAGGTCTCCCTGGAAAAAATTCTAGAGCAGATCAAAGTCATTGCTCCGGCCATTGTGGTCATTGATTCCATTCAGACGGTTTATGCTTCAGAACTGATGTCTGCACCGGGAAGTGTCGGGCAGGTGCGCGAAACGTCCTCGCGACTGATTCTCTTTTCTAAAAAACACGGCATCCCTGTTTTTCTGGTGGGCCATGTGACGAAGGACGGCTCAATTGCCGGTCCCAAAGTGTTGGAGCACATGGTGGACACGGTGCTTTATTTTGAGGGCGATTCGTCTCATTCTTACCGGATTGTCCGGGGAATGAAGAACCGTTTCGGCCCGACCAATGAAATCGGTGTTTTTGAAATGCGGGAGAAGGGATTAATCGAAGTTCCCAATCCCTCCACTTTCTTTCTGGCGGAGCGGCCACAGAATGTTGCCGGTTCGGTCGTTGTGCCATCTCTCGAAGGAACCAGGCCGATTCTGGTGGAAATTCAGGCGCTGGTCAGTTCCACAAGTTTCGGAACTCCGCGGCGAACAGCCATCGGCGTCGATTACAATCGCGTTTCACTGCTGGTAGCAGTGCTGGACAAAATCTGCGGCCTGCACCTGGGCGGATCGGATATATTTATCAACGTGGCCGGCGGGGTCAAGGTGGAGGAACCGGCGGTTGATCTCGGCATCGTTGCCGCCATGACATCCAGTTTTCTGGACAGACCGATTGACTCCCGGACCATTGTTATTGGGGAAGTGGGCCTGGCCGGGGAAGTCCGGGCGGTGTCGCAGATGGAGATACGCGTCAAAGAAGCGGCTCGTCTGGGTTTTACACGGTGTCTGATTCCCAAATCAAACGCGGCTCAACTGGAAAAAACGGCCAAAATAGAAATCTGTAAAGTCGGTTCCCTCAAAGAAATGCTGGAAAGCTTATTGTGAAACTCCAATTCTAAAAGTGAAGTGTGAAAAGGGATCAAATGTAGAAAGAGATTGGAAATGCGGTCGGGGGAAAAACTGATATTTCAAGATCTGGTCCCATATGTTCACAGGAGATACCCTGACCTGTTGCCAAAATTTTCTTGACACACAAGAGTGCGTTTTTTATACTGCCGACCACTAAAAGGAAGTTCTTTTCATATTCGCAGATTAAACATATCTGTGTTGATCAGGGGCTGATTCGTTCAAAGAAGATACAGATTAATATGCTTGTCCATGATTAGTGATTAGCATATCACAACCAGTAAGTGTTCGTCCGGAGCAGTTTTTCGTCATGGTGCTCGTTTTGCTTTGACAATTGATCTAATCGAGTTAGGATTGTCGAAAATTTATTTAGAGCTTAGTGTTTTTCCCGACTTGATCCCGATGACGGCGTGAAAATGCTGCCGTTTGATACTGATCCAGGCTTGTAAACGAACTATGTCAAGAGTAACGCTCAACAGGACGAAAAATCCCTATGACATTTATGTCGATAAACATAAGTGTCGCCGCTGTTCGTACTGCATCCGGGTCTGTCCGACTAAAACCATCAAAGCAATAAAAAGCGGTTTTGAAGTTATTGCGGAACGATGCATCATGTGCGGAGGCTGCATAAGGATGTGTCCCCACGGGGCGCTGACCTACCATGACGGCTTTTCCAACGTGCAGGATTTTTTGGCCGCAAAGACGAACATTGTCGCTGTCCTGGATCCGGCGTTTCCTGTTGAAACCGAGCTGGGGACGCCGCGACAGGTCGTAAGCGCGCTCAAGCAAATAGGATTCGCTGAAGTCTGGGAAGGGGCTTTCGGGGCCGACCTCATCAGCAGGGTTTATTTCAGACTGCTTCATGAGGAGACCATCACCCCCATCATATCGTCTTTTTGTCCGGCCATTGTCTTCTATATCCAGAAATATTACCCCCAACTGATTCCAAACCTTGCCCCGGTGGTTTCTCCAATGATCGCCGTCGGCAAGGTTGCACGCGAGCTCAAGGGCGCGGATTGGAAAGTGGTGTACATCACTTCCTGCTTTGCCCGTATGGGAGAAATGGTCACTCCCGAGGTGGCGGGATATATTGACGAGGTCATCACGTTCGATGACATACGCAGACTTGTTCATGAAGCCGGCATCGATCAGGCGACGCTGCCGGAGACGGAATTCGAAGGCCCGAGACCGTACCGGGGCAGAATCATCCCGGTTATCGGGGGACTGTCCAGTACCATGTGGGAAAGTCTGGACTTCCTCTCCGATGAAATCAGCATCACGGGAGGGAACAGGCAGTCGATCAGTGCGATCGGACAATTAGCTCAGGGCGATATTCAGGGCAAGTTTCTCGATTGCGTTTTTTGTAATGGTTGTGTTGATGGTCCTTTTGCCAAGCGCAACCTGTCCATCCTCGCCAGTCGGCAGATTGTGGCCCGATATACAAAGTCGGAAATGGACAAGCAGGACTTTTCAGGCGCGATGGCGGAACTGGACCGGTTCCAGCATATCGATCTGAGCAGAAGCTTTCAGAGCCTGGAGCAAAAGCTGCCGACGCCGACGGAAGAAGAGATCGGCGTTGTGCTCAGGAAAATCGGGAAACTGCCGCCGCACCAAAACCTGGATTGCAGAGCGTGTGGTTATTCATCGTGCCGGGACAAGGCCATTGCCGTTGTGCAGGGCATGGCCCATGAGGAATATTGTCTGCCCTACCTGTTGGCGGAAAGCAAAAGAATCTATCATGAGCTGGAAAAATCTCACGAAGATCTGAAAGTATCGCACCAGGATCTTGAGCAGGCGCAAACGCAACTGATCAGGGCCGAGAAAATGGCGTCTATCGGTCAATTGGCGGCGGGGGTGGCCCACGAAATCAATAATCCCCTCAGCACGATTCTGCTCTATTCCCATATGTTTCAGAAAAGCCTGGCGCCTGATGATTCGCGCAAAGAGGACATTGCGCTGGTTATCAGTGAAACCAACAGAGCCAAGGAAATCGTCCAGGGCCTGTTGAGCTTTGCCAGGGAAAAAAAGCTCCGGGTTTACGAAATCAATGTCAACGATATTCTGGAGGATGTGTTGAACCTGATTGTCAATCAGTCATTATTCCTCAACATCGAAATCAAAAAATTCCTGGCTCCGGATATGCAGACGATCGTCGCTGATGAAACACAACTCAAACAGGTCTTTCTCAACATCATTCTCAATGCCGCCCAGGCCATGGGGGGCAACGGCACCTTAACGATCAGCACCACCTTCGACTCGATGCAGGTGAAGGTCAAGATTGCCGACAGCGGTCCGGGCATCACCCCCGAGGTCATGGCAAACCTTTTTCATCCTTTTTTTACAACCAGGGAAAAAGGAACGGGCCTGGGATTGGCGATATCTTACGGCATCGTCGAGCGTCATCAGGGAAAAATTGATGTTGAAACAGAGTTGGGAAAGGGAACAACATTTATTATTACTCTGCCGGTTACCGCCATTGCGGAGACGGCAGGGGTAAAGTAGGGACAAACGGATATGCATTTAAAATTTCATGAAACGGCAGGGAGAAAAAACCATGAGTGAAAAAGCCAAAATATTACTGGTTGACAATGATGTTGATTTTATTGACCTGAATAAGGCCGTCCTCGAAAATAACGGATTCGATGTTGTTGTCGCCTATTCAGGTACCGAGGGTATTGACCGGGTCATGTCTGAAAATCCGGACCTGATTGTTCTGGACCTGATGATGGAAAAACATGATTCAGGTTTTACCGTCGCCAAAACGATCAAGGCCGATCCGATCTACAAGCACATCCCCATCCTGATGCTTACGGCAGTGGGTAGCGAAACGGGCACGGAATTCTCTCAGAAACTTGACGGCTACTGGATGAAGACCGATGATTATGCCTCCAAACCGTTGGCGCCCGAGGATCTGGTAAAGAAAATCAACGAACTCCTGGCAAGAAAAGCGCGGGGATAAAAAAGATAAACAGGATCGGAACGCTGACGATGGCAGAAACGGCAAACATACTTGTGGTTGACGATGAGCGGGGCATCCGGGAAGGATGCCGCCGTATCCTCGCGAGTGAAGGTCACGCGGTGGATGTGGCCGAAAACGGCGCAGAAGGCTTCACGCTCGTCGGGTCCAAACCTTATGACCTCATTTTGGTTGATCTGATGATGCCGGTCATGGGCGGTCTCGATATGATGGACAAGGTTCGGGAGTACGACCCGGAAATCATCATGATCGTGATTACCGGATTCGCCACCATCGAAACGGCTGTTGATGCCATGAAGCACGGCGCCTACGACTATCTACCGAAGCCGTTTACGCCCGACCAGGTTCTCGCCGTCGTGAACAGGGGTTTCGAAAAAAGGCTTCTTAGCCTGAAGGCCAGGAAGCTCATGGAAGAGAGAGATCAGCATCTCCTGGAAGTCGCCCGCGAGGAATCCAAAAGCCATACCATCGTGAATTCGATGGCGGATGGAATCCTTGTGACGAATAAGGAACATCAGCTGGTTCTCTGGAATCCCGCGGCAGTCAAGATGCTTAACCTCAACGGAAAGCTGGAAGCGGGCAGGGATATCGGGGAGATCATTCACGAAGAAAGCCTGGTCGCCCTCATCGACAGGGCTTTATTGCCGGACTCCTCGCAATATACAGCCATTTCCGAAGAAATAGAGATAAAAGAACCTGAACCGAAAACCCTGATGATCAATGTATCCGTCATCCGGGACAAACACGGCCTGGAACTCGGCGTCGTGAGCACCCTCCGGGATATAACAAGCATGAAAGAACTTGATCAGGTCAAGTCTCAGTTTATTTCCATGGTCACCCATGAATTGCGCGCGCCTCTCTCCGCCGTGGAGGGTTATCTTTCAGCCTATTTAAGCGGCGCCGCCGGCACCGACCCCCGGACGAATCGCCAGATGCTGGAGCGGGCCAAAGCCAGAACCCACTCGCTCCTCGATCTCGTGAATGACCTTCTTCAATTCAGCAGGATGGAGAGTAAGCGGGTTGAGCGAAAAAAGGAATTGCTGGACGTGACGGGCATTATTGCAGGCACCGTGGAACTCCTGAAGAACCGGGGCGAGGCGAATGAAATCCAGTTTGAGACGAACCTGCAGGAAAAATTGCCGCTCGTGGAAGCGGATCGTGTGGAAATGGAAGTATTGTTTACCAATCTCATCTCGAACGCCATCAACTATAATGTCAAGAAAGGCAAGGTTACAATATCCGCGGATGCGGGCGACCATTACCTGAATATCAGGATTGCCGATACAGGCATTGGAATAGCCAAGGAACACCTGTCCAGAATTTTTGATGAGTTCTATCGCGTCAACAGTCCTGAAACCAGGTACGTAACCGGAACAGGCCTGGGGCTGTCCATTGTGAAGAGAATCGTGGAATCACACTACGGGCGCATCGATATCGCAAGCGAGGTCGGAAAAGGCACGACCTTTACGATAAAATTACCTGTTAAAAAAGAACAGCAGCGGGCATCGGAATAATGCCCTGCAATATGAATAAGGGAGAAATTATGGCCAGAGAACTAAAATTAAATGAAATTGTCGAAAAACGTACACCGGCACCTTTACTCACTCTTTTTAAACTCTATGTACCCGACATTGCCAGGAAAGTTCAGGCAGGCCAGTTTGTCGTCCTGCGGGCGGATGATTATGCGGAACGCATCCCCCTGACCGTGATGGAACACGACAGAGAGGCCGGTCTGATCAGCGTCATCTTCCAGGCAGTCGGGTCATCCACCCAGAAGATGGAAAAATACGAAGTCGGACAAACAATCCTTGATGTTGTAGGCCCCTTGGGAAAACCCAGCCACATTGAAAAATTCGGGACCGTGGTTTGCGTGGGTGGGGGCGTTGGCGTTGCCCCGGTTCTGCCGATTGCCAAGGCTCTTCATGAGGCGGGGAATAGGGTCATTTCCATCATCGGCGCCAAGTCAAAAGAAATGCTGATTCTGGAAGACGAAATGAAAGCCGTCAGTGCACAATTATATGTCACCACCAACGACGGCAGCTATGGCCACCATGGTTTTGTTACCGATATTTTAAAAGAGCTCATTGAAAAAGGGGAGAAGATTGACGAAGTTGTCGGCATCGGTCCTGTGATTATGATGAGCGCCATAACGGACGTCACCAGGCCGTACAATATCCGCACGATCGTCAGCCTGAACACCATCATGGTGGATGGAACCGGTATGTGCGGCTGCTGCCGCGCGACCATCGGTGGGGAAACGAAATTTGTATGCGTGGACGGGCCTGAATTTGACGGCCATCAGGTGGACTTCAAGGAACTGATCGACCGGCAGAAAATGTATAACCGCGAAGAGCGGCGGGCTCTGTGGGACCATCAGTGCAAGCTTGAATTCCAGGCGCAACAGTTGAAGAAGAAAACGAAAAGGCGTGAAAGAATGCCTGAGCAGGATCCGAAAAAGCGGATTCAGAACTTTAACGAGGTTGCCCTCGGCTATACAAGGGAGAATGCGATCCGGGAAGCCTCCCGCTGCCTGCAGTGCAAAAAAATGCCCTGCGTGGAGGGCTGCCCCGTGAACATTATCATCCCGTCTTTCATTAAGCAAATGGCGGAAGGTGATTTTATGGGCGCCATCCATACGATCAAAGACACGAATGCTCTCCCGGCCATATGCGGCCGCGTCTGCCCGCAGGAAACGCAGTGCGAGGCAAAATGTGTTCTGGGCAAGAAAGGCGAACCGGTGGCCATTGGACGACTGGAACGTTTTGCTGCCGATTATGAAGCCCACCATGGCGATATCAGAGTGCCTGAAGCAGCCAAACCGACCGGGAAGAAAGTGGCCGTTGTCGGCGCGGGACCTTCCGGTCTTACCGTTGCCGGCGAACTTTCCAAAAAAGGCCATGATGTGACGGTTTTTGAATCGCTTCACAAAGCCGGCGGCGTTCTGGTTTACGGCATCCCGGAATTTCGTCTTCCGAAGGCCATCGTCCAGAGGGAAGTGGATTACGTCAGTAAGCTCGGTGCAAAGATAAAGGTGGATGTGATTGTCGGACAAACCGTTACGATTGATGAACTCTTTGCTCAGGGTTTTGAGGCCATCTTTGTCGGAACCGGCGCCGGGCTGCCTTACTTTCTCAACATCCCCGGTGAAAACCTCAATGGCGTCTATTCGGCCAATGAGTTTCTCACGCGGTCAAACCTGATGAAGGCTTATCTCTTTCCGGATTACGACACCCCGGTACGGATGGGGAAAAAGGTTGCGGTCATCGGCGGCGGTAATGTTGCCATGGACGCCGCGAGGGTGGCGAAGCGACTGGGCGCGGATCAGGTTTATCTGGTTTACCGGCGCTCCCGGGCGGAAATGCCGGCGCGGGCGGAAGAGGCCCATCACGCCGAAGAAGAGGAAATTGATTTCCAGCTCCTGACAAACCCCGTCAGAGTCGTAGGTGACGAGAATGGATGGGTAACGGGACTTGAAGTGGTTAAACAACAGCTGGGTGAACCCGATGCTTCGGGAAGACGCAAACCCATGGACATACCGGGCTCCAACACCATCATCGATGTGGACGTTGTCATCGTTGCCATTGGACAGGGCCCGAACCCGGTCCTGACCCAGAGCGGACCAGGGTTGGAACTCAGGAAACCCGGTTATATCGTTGCTGATCCCGAAACGGGAAAGACGAGCAGGAAAGGCGTTTTTGCGGGCGGCGATATTGTGACGGGCGCCGCAACGGTTATTCTGGCCATGGGCGCGGGACGAAAGGCCGCTGCAGCAATGGATGAATACCTGAAAACGGGCCAGTGGTGATTTTTGTTCCTGGCGTTATTGCATTTGAGGATTTCACCTGACGCTAACGTCCATCGGGGATACCGCCAGGACTTCACCGGCCGGCAAGCGGTCAACCCCGGTAATATTTGTAATGGTTCGCATGCCTTCTGCCAGCGGGATATCCTCACTGGGCAGACGCTTTGGCTTACTCGTTCACGCCCGCCGCCCGAAATCCATCATTGAGCCCAATCCCTGCATCCTGTGCCCTAAATCCTCTTGGCACACAAAACAGCCCCTCTTATACTCAACTCCGAAAAAAGTAAGATCTTATCAATTCAATTCAATCAATTGAAATAGAATGGCCTCAAAGAAATGCTGGAAAATTTATTTTAATTAATATAAATGCCATCAGGCACCTTGACAACTCAAAAATGGTGCATAAAATACGCCTGTTAAATCAGCACTTTTAATAAATTACAATAAGGAAGAAAGGAGCAAAAGAGTATGAAAATCAGACCTTTACAGGATAGAATCATTGTAAAACGTTTGGAAGAAGAACAGAAAACCAAGGGGGGAATCATCATTCCCGACACCGCCAAAGAAAAACCTATTGAAGGCAAGGTTGTTGCTGTGGGTAAGGGCAAGGTTGCCGATGACGGCAAACTGATCAAACCCGAAGTCAGCGTAGGCGACAAAGTCCTTTTCAGCAAATACGGCGGAACGGAAGTCAAGATTGACGGCGAAGAATACCTGATCATGAGAGAAGAAGACATTCTCGGCATCATCGAAAAATAAGAAACTATTAAGGAGGAATATATACAATGGGAGCAAAAATACTTCTTTATGATGAAGAAGCAAGGAAATCGGTTCTGAAGGGCGTCAATACCCTGGCCGATGCTGTTAAAGTCACTCTTGGCCCGAAAGGCCGCAATGTTATTATTGATAAAAGCTATGGTTCGCCCACCGTTACCAAAGACGGCGTGACCGTTGCCAAGGAAGTAGAACTCGAAGATAAATTTGAAAATATGGGTGCGCAGATGGTTAAGGAAGTCGCCAGCAAAACCAGCGACGTCGCCGGTGATGGAACCACCACAGCCACCATTCTGGCCCAGGCCATTTACCGTGAAGGCGTTAAGGCCGTCGCGGCAGGCTCTAACCCCATGGACATCAAACGCGGCATTGACAAGGCTGTCGAAACCGTTGTTAAAGAACTCAGCAAGATGAGCAAACCCACCAAAGATCAGAAGGAAATCGCCCAGGTTGGCACCATTTCCGCCAACAATGATGAAACCATCGGTAACATCATCGCCGGTGCCATGGACAAAGTCGGCAAGGAAGGCGTCATTACCGTTGAAGAAGCCAAAGGTCTGGAAACTGAACTGGAGATCGTTGAAGGTATGCAGTTCGACCGCGGTTATCTTTCTCCTTACTTCGTCACCAACGCCGAAAAGATGCTGGTTGAGCTGGAAGACGCTTTAATTCTGATTTACGAAAAGAAAATCAGCGGCATGAAAGACCTGCTTCCCATTCTGGAACAAATTGCCAAGATGGGACGCCCTCTCCTCATCATTGCTGAAGACATCGAAGGCGAAGCGCTGGCCACCCTGGTGGTCAACAAAATTCGTGGCACCCTGCATGTAGCAGCCGTTAAGGCTCCCGGTTTTGGTGATCGTCGCAAGGCCATGCTGGAAGACATTGCCATTCTGACCGGCGGCAAGATGATTTCCGAAGATATGGGCTACAAGCTTGAAAACGTCAAACTGGAAGATTTGGGACGCGCCAAGAAAATCACAATTGATAAAGACAATACCACCATTATCGACGGCGCCGGAAAACGTGCCGATCTCGAAGGCCGCGTCAAACAGATCCGCGCCCAGATCGAAGAAACCACGTCCGATTACGACAGAGAAAAACTTCAGGAAAGACTGGCCAAACTGGTTGGCGGTGTTGCCGTCATCAAAGTCGGCGCCGCGACCGAGTCCGAAATGAAAGAAAAGAAAGCCCGCGTGGAAGATGCTCTACATGCGACCCGCGCGGCTGTGGAAGAAGGCATCGTTCCCGGCGGTGGCGTGGCTTATCTGCGCACGCTGCCCGCCCTGACCAAGATGGATCTCTCCGGCGACGAGCAGATCGGCGTCAACATCGTGAAGAAAGCCATCGAAGAGCCGATCAAGATGATCGCCTGCAATGCCGGCCTGGAAGGCAGCATCGTTGTCGAAAAAGTTAAGGAGAAAAAAGGCGCTTTTGGTTTCAATGCCCGTACCGATGAATATGAAGACATGATCGCGGCCGGCGTTATCGATCCGACCAAGGTCACCCGTTTCGCCCTGCAGAACGCGGCTTCCGTCTCCGGACTGCTGCTCACCACGCAGTGCATGATTGCTGACAAGCCCGAAGAGAAGGGTGCCGGCGGAATGCCCGCTATGCCTCCCGGAGGAGGATATCCCGGAATGGGTATGTAGGTAGCCACGACGGCATTCACACGGCTACCTTTGTTGGCAGTGTCGTTGGCTTCCTCGACGTATTAGCAATACGCCTGTGGAGCCTCCTCCTTGCCGCCTCGATATCCGGGCGAATGCGACGCGGCTTAGAATACAACATGAAAGCCTCCTGTTTTTCGGACAGGGGGCTTTTTTCATTCCGGCTGATTAGGATTCTGCAATATTTAATTTCGGAAAAGGCCAATAAAAAACCCCCTCAAGTTTTTGAAAGCTTGAGGGGGATATGATGTTCACAGAGCGTTGATTGATTTCGCGGAGCTTGAGCTCCATCTTTTCTACTGCTTTGTCCTAGCTGACGATCGTTTTGACAGCATCAATTACCGGGTTGGTGAAGAGAGCCATCAGAACTGCATACAGAGCGAACACGCCGACCACTTCGCCGACATACATCTTCTCATATTTGCGTTTCAGAGAAACCAGAATCAGCCCGCCCACAATCAGGCATCCCAGCTGGAAGAAGGGGAAATTGGTTGCTCCTGCTGCCGCATATTCAGCAAAGCTGAAAGATGCCGTGATGAGAACTACTGCCGCCGCTACGATGATGGTTCCTAATGTTTTTTTCATGATCTGTTACCTCCTTGAGGGTTATTTGTTTGATTTGCCTTTAGATAATGAAAATACCGTGCCAGATATTGAAGAAGAAAATAATATTATTGTATCTTATTGAAAGATAAGGATTATAAATTAATATTAACCGGGACGACAGAATATTCAATGCCCGTTTCCAGTCGTTTCCTGTAATGAAACGTGCAAATCGTTGAATGAAACGTTGAGATTCTGCCGATAAATTTCTTTCACTGGAAAGCATCCTGGACCCGGGGTTCGGATTGCTTGACAAAGAAATACTCAGGTGATAAGCACGCAAGCAATCAATCACTAATGAACCATAGGACCTATAAAATATGGAATATATGGTGAAGTTGGATGTTATGAAGATGTACAAGTCCACCACTGATGAAATTTATCAGAAAACGTTTACAAAATGTGACAAGCCCATAACCTGCGCCGAGTGCGCCGAACAGGCAAATGGCAAATAATGATATTGTGTCATCATATAGCAGGGACTAAAAAAAAGGAAGGAGAGTAAACAAGATGAGCAAGAGAACGTTAAGATATGCCCTTGTGGTATTGCTGCTTTTACCCTGGATATCCCTTGCCGGAGCGCAGGATTATAAAGGGATCAGGGGAATTTTTCTGCAGGACGGAACCGCTGTTGAGGGACAAATCGTCTTTATGAGCGCCGATGTCGTGAAGATCCGCTCCGCGGACGGAAAAGTATCCTCCTATTCTTTTCTGAAGGAGGTCGATTCATTTATCAAGGAAGGCGATTTTGTCCCGGCAAAGTGTGCCGAAGACAAGCAGGCAACCGAGCAGAAATCTGTCCGGGCGGGCGGTCTTCCTGAGATTAAAATTGATAAAAATATTGCGGATTGTGATTGGAACACCTATTGCCAGGCACCGGTGGCTGCCGCGGCGCCGGTAATTGTTTCCCGGACCGAACCTGTTGTTGAAGCAACTCCGACAGCGGCTCCGGTTCAGGAAAAAATTACCGTGACATTAAATGTTGAATTCGATGCCAATAAAACCGTTGTCAAAGAAAAATATTATGACGAGATCAAGAAGGTCGCAGACTACCTGAAGGAACATCCCGATACAACGGCGGCCATTGAAGGTCATACGGACAATACAGGCGATGCAGTGCGCAACAAGGCCTTATCCGAGACGAGAGCAAACAATGTTCGCCAGTATATCATTGATAAGTTCGGCATCGAGGGGCAGCGGATGACGGCCACCGGTTTCGGAGGGGAAGTGCCGGTTGCCGGCAATGATACGGCAGAGGGACGTCAGAAAAACCGCAGAGTGGAAGTTGTGATCGAAACGAAATAATCAGTTTCAAAAATTTCATTATATTGAAAAATAAAAGCCAATTTCGCAGCAAGTCTCACGAAATTGGCTTTCTCTTTTGAATGATGCCTTATAGTCTATCGGTAGGTTGATTTTTTCAAGGCCTCGATGCGGTCCTCCAGCGGAGGATGGGTCATGAAAAGAACCTTCAGACCGCCTCCGGGTTTGCCGCTGATGCCGAAAGCGGCCATCTGATCCGGCAACGGTTCGCCGACGCCTCTTTTCAGCGCTTCCAGCGCGTTGATCATATTCTGCGTCCCGGCCAGTTTGGCGCCGCCGGCATCGGCCCGGTACTCACGCTGTCTGCTGAACCACATCACAATGATGCTGGCCAGAATCCCGAACAAAACCTGAGCGATCATCGACGTTACAAAAAAACCGATTCCCACTCCGCCCTCATCATCCTCGTTTTTGAAAATGACCCTGTCCACAAAATAGCCGACGACACGGGACAGGAAAATGACGAATGTGTTGACGACGCCCTGAATCAGTGAAAGGGTCACCATATCGCCGTTGGCCACGTGACTTATTTCGTGGCCGATAACCGCTTCCACTTCATCTTTATTCATGGCATGGAGCAGACCCGTGCTGACAGCAACCAGAGCCTTATCCTTGTTCATTCCAGTCGCGAAAGCGTTGGGTGAGGATGAATTAAAAATCGCCACTTCCGGCATGCCGATATGGGCGGCCATAGCCAGCTTTTTAACCGTTTCCACCAGCCAGATTTCCGTCGCGTTCTGAGGATTGGTGATCACTTCTGCGCCCATCATCCGTTTGGCCATCCATTTGGACATAGCCAGAGAGATAAACGAACCGCCGAAACCGAAGATGGCGGCGAAGATCAGCAGGCTGGCCATATTCAAACCGTTTTGAGTCAGAAAACGATCGGCTCCCAGCAGGTGCGCAACAATGCTCAACACAACGAGGACGGCGATATTAGTGGCGAGAAACAACAATATTCTTTTCATTTTTACCTCCTGATTAAAAACTGCCTTCAGCAGTCATTCAAATCTTACGTTTGTATTTGTTTTTCATATATTAATGGCGAGATGCAAGATGTCAAGCAATTATATGCAAAAATTATGAAGTTCTGAATATTTATCAATAAATTATCAAGCGTGGATTGTTTTTCAGTGCTGTTGAGTTCAGCATCCAATCATCTCGCTATGATTCTCTGTTACCTGAATTTTCTTGACACGAGATGCCACCTTGCTTCAATATCAATAACCTTGAAAAATATTTATCATCCGCCAAAAGGAGGAGATGAAAATGAAGCAGCAGGATATCGGGCAATACCCTCAAACCATCAGCAGTTGGGATTTTTTTGTGAAGTCGCTGGCAAACATCGGGCGGCTTCCTTATGTCGCTTATCACCTGATCACAGGTCTCAAGAAGATCGGTTCCAACAGGAACATCTCCTGGGGATCTTATCTTGAAAATACGGCAAGAGAATATCCTGACCATATGGCGGTGAAATCGCCCGACGGTATGCTGACGTATCGCGAACTCAACGCGAAGGCCAACCAATTCGCTCACTTCCTGCTTTCCCGAAAAGTGGCCAAGGGGGATACGGTTACCCTGTGCCTCGAAAACAGGCCGGAACTCTTGGTACTTTACTGCGGCTGTGCCAAGATCGGCGCAGTGTGTTCGCTGATCAATACCAATCAGCGCGGAGATTCTCTTATCTACAGCTTTAATCTCAACAAAGGCAAGGTGGTGGTTGTCGGGGAAGAATGCTATGATTTTTTCACGGAAGTGAAGAGCGGGATTGACCTGCAGGGTTCCGAACTCTGCCTGCTTCGCGATCCGGCCATCAATCGCTTAAAGGAACCGGAAGATATAACGGATAAATTAACGGCCCTGCCCGCGACCGATTTGCCTGAAACAGGCGTGGTCACCCTAAAAGATCCGATGGCCTACGTTTATACCTCCGGCACCACAGGCGGGATGCCCAAAGCAGCCGTCATCACCAACAAGCGCGCGATTTCGGCATCATTCTGGTTCGGACGGATCGTTACCGGAGTCACACCGGATCATACCATTTACATCCCCCTGCCGTTTTTTCACACTAATGCCATCACCGTGGGCTGGCCGCCGGCCATGCTCAGCGGCGCGGCGGTTGCCCTGAGAAGAAAATTCAGCGCGAGCGGATTTCTTGATGACGTGAACAAATTCCAGGCGACTCATTTCGTCTATGTGGGAGAAGTGTGCCGCTACCTGATGGCACAGCCCGCCAAAGAAGGAGAAAATCAGACGACGCTTAAATATGTCATCGGCAACGGTCTGCGGCCCGATATCTGGATGGCGTTTAAAAAGCGCTTCGGTCTCCGGAAAATTTTTGAGTTTTACGGCGCGGCCGAAGGCGTCGGTGTTTTTACCAATCTGATGAATTTTGATTATACGGTCGGAACCTGCCTCACGCCTTTTGCTCTCGTTAAGTATGATATTGAAAACGACCGCCCCGAGCGCAACGCCGACGGCTTTTTGACCAGAGTAGCCAAAGGTGAATCAGGACTTTTGATTATGGAGATATCCGAGAAGACGCCGTTTGCCGGCTATACCGACAAAAAGAAGACGGAGGAAAAGATTATTCGCGACGCTTTTAAGAAAGGCGATCTCTGGTTTAGTACCGGGGATATGCTGCGCAATATGGGATTCCGGCATGTCCAGTTTGTGGACCGTCTGGGCGACACGTTTCGCTGGAAAGGCGAGAACGTTGCGACGATGGAAGTGGAAAAGGCGCTGGATTCATTTTCCGGCATAGCGTCGTCGGCTGTGTATGGCGTGGTGATGCCCAAAGGCGACGGCAGAGCCGGTATGGCCGCCGTCATCAGGGAAGAGGGGAGCGATCCGGATTTGAACGCCTTGACAGCGCACCTGAGATCTGTTTTGCCCAAATACGCGGTGCCGATTTTTCTGCGTTTTGTCAAAGATTTTCAGTTGACTGCCACCCATAAGATCAAAAAGACGGAGCTCAAAAATGACGGCTATAATCCGGCGGTGCTGAAAGGCGATGTTTTTGTCCTCCTGCCCGGAAACGACACCTATGTTCCGGTGGATGACGTTCTGTATCAGGATATTATGACGGGAAAATATAAATTTTAGGGCAGTTTTTGACAGCATTCATCTGTGGATGACAGGGCGCGTCTTCACATGATGGGGGTGGAATGTGAAGTCACGCAAGCTGTTGTTTTTTGAGAGTTTGCTTGAAAGAGGAATATTTATGTGATAGTTGACATAGTTGGACGTATGAATCATATGAAAATCATTATGGGTGGTTAACTTTTTGCGGTTAAGCCGCTATTTTTATTTGAGATACCAGGAGTAATTAAAATGGACTACAAAAATACTTTAAATCTGCCGCAAACGGACTTTCCGATGAAGGCGAATCTGGCGCAGCGCGAGCCGGAAATGCTTAAAAAATGGGAAGAGACGGGCATTTATAAAAAAATCAGGACTATGGCCAAAGGGAAAAAGCCTTACATTCTTCACGACGGCCCTCCCTACGCCAACGGCAATATTCATCTGGGCACGGCGCTCAATAAAATCATCAAGGACATCGTGATTAAATCAAAAAACATGACCGGCTTTGACGGCGTGTACGTGCCGGGATGGGACTGCCACGGTCTGCCCATTGAACATCAGGTGGATAAGGAGTTGGGCGCGAAGAAGACGACGATGTCGCAGGTGGAAAAGCGCCGCGCGTGCCGTGTGTATGCGGAAAGATACGTCGGCATCCAGCGCGAGCAGTTCAAGCGCCTGGGCGTGTTTGGCGAATGGGAAAATCCCTATTTGACGATGGCTTATCCCTATGAAGCGGCCACCGTCGCCGAATTCGGCAAACTCTATCTCAACGGCAGCGTTTACAAAGGGAAAAAGCCTGTTTACTGGTGCGCGACCTGTAAAACCGCTCTGGCGGAAGCGGAAGTGGAATACGCCGATCATCACACGCCTTCTATTTATGTGAAGTTTAATTTCGTGTCCGATATCGCACAGAAACTGCCGAAACTGGCCGGTCAGAAAGTGTCGATGGTCATCTGGACCACCACGCCCTGGACGATTCCTGCCAATCTGGCGATTGCCGTCAAGGATGATTTTATTTACGTTGCCGTCAAGATTGATAATGACGTGCTGATTGTGGCCAAAGACATGCTCGATTACTGTCTGGACGCGTTTGATTATCGCGACAAATCCTATGAAATTCTGGATGAATTCAAGGGCGAAGTTCTGGAAGGCCAGAAGTGCGTTCATCCGCTGATTAGCAGAAACAGTCTGCTCATTCTGGCGCCGTTTGTCACGCTGGAAGCCGGAACCGGCGCCGTGCATATTGCACCCGGCCATGGTCAGGAAGACTATGAAATCGGTCTGGAGTATGGTCTGGATAATTACGCGCCGGTGGACGACGCGGGAAAATTCACGGAAGACGTGGAGCATTTTGCCGGTCAGTTTGTGTTCGACGCCAACGATAACGTCATCAAAAAACTCGACGAAGTGGGCGCGCTTCTGGGGCATGTGCCGATGCAGCATTCTTATCCGCATTGCTGGCGCTGCAAGAAACCGATTATCTTTCGTTCGACCGAACAGTGGTTCATCTCGATGGAAAAAAATGACCTGCGCAAGAAGGCGTTGGCCAGCATCAATGAAGTCAAATGGATTCCCTCCTGGGGCCGCGACCGCATTTACGGCATGGTGGAAAACCGCCCTGACTGGTGCATCTCGCGCCAGCGGCTGTGGGGCGTGCCGATTACCGTTTTCTACTGCGCGAAATGCAAAAACGAAGTGATGACCAAGGAAATTATGGATCATCTTGTTGAACTGGTGGAGAAGGGCGGCGCGGATGTCTGGTTTGAAAAAGAGCCGAAGGATCTGATGCCGAAGCATACCACCTGTCCGCACTGCCATTCGACCGAGTTCACGAAAGAAATCAATATTCTGGATGTCTGGTTTGATTCCGGTGTCAGCCATGCGGCCGTGCTGGAAAAGCGTCCGGATTTGAGTTCGCCCTGCGATATGTATCTGGAAGGCTCCGATCAGCACCGCGGCTGGTTCCATTCGTCGCTGCTGGAATGCGTGGGCACGCGCGGTCGCGCGCCTTACAAGAGCGTTCTGACGCATGGCTTTGTCGTGGACGGCGAAGGCAAGAAAATGTCCAAGTCCGGCGGCAATGCAATAGCCGCGGAAGAAGCCATCGCCAAATACGGAGCGGAAATTCTGCGCCTGTGGGTAGCAGCGGAAGATTATACCGACGACATCCGCATTTCAGATGAAATTCTCAAACGCCTGATGGAGGCTTACCGCCGGATTCGCAACACCAGCCGTTTCATTCTCGGCAACCTCTACGATTTTAAAGTTGATGAAGATGCCGTTTCGTATGAAAAAATGACGGAGATGGATCAATGGGCTCTGCATCGCCTGCAGGAAGTGATCAAACGCGTGACGGAAGCTTACGAGCGCTTTCAGTTCCATGTGGTTTTCTACACACTGTATAATTACTGCACGGTGGATTTGAGCGCCCTTTATCTGGATGTCTTAAAAGACAGGCTCTACACCAATAAGGCCGCTTCCACGATACGCCGCTCCGGTCAGACCGCGATGTTCATCATTCTGGATGCGATGACCCGATTGCTGGCGCCGATTCTGACTTTCACATCCGAAGAAGTCTGGTCGTCGATGCCTGCCTGGAAGGATAAAGAGGAAAGCGTTCATTTGGCGCAGTTTCCGCAGGTCAGTGACCAGTATTTCAATGCGGAACTGGGCGAGCGCTGGAAAGCGATGATTGATGCCAAGAGCGAAATTGCCAAGGCCATCGAGCAGGCGCGCAAAGAAAAGACCATCGGCCATTCGCTGGACGCGCGTATCAGCATCGCGACGCCGCAGAAACTGCGTGAACTGATTGCCGCGCATCTGGAAGATATGAGGGCCCTGCTGATTGTGTCGCAGTTGCAGGTCGTGGAGGAAAAAGATATTGCCGCTCCATTTAGGAGCGCTGAAATTGAAGGGCTGGTTGTCGGCGTGGAAAAAGCGCGCGGCGGCAAATGCGAGCGCTGCTGGATTTATGAAGAATCGGTCGGCGCGGATGCCAATCACCCGACGGTATGCGCCCGTTGTCTGCCGAACCTGTAGAGCATTTTAATCTATGAACGAGGGAAATCATTTGAAGAAAAATCTCATCATTTTTATACTGGGAGCGGCGGTTGTTGTTGTGCTGGATCAGGTCACAAAGGCGGCTATCCTGAAACAATTCGTTCTCCATGAATCCCGGCCCGTCATTGACGGTTTCTTCAATCTTGTTTATGTCATGAATCCCGGCGCGGCTTTCGGGTTTCTGGCCGGTGCGTCCGAAACGTTTCGCTATCTTTTCTTTATCGGGATTACCGTCCTGGTTATGGGATTGATTATTTACTATATCGTTAAAAGCGATTCTAAGAATATCATTAATATCATATCCTTTGCCATGATTTTCGGGGGCGCCGTGGGAAATCTGATTGACCGGATCCGATTCGGTTCAGTGGTTGATTTTCTGGATGTCTATATCGGGACGGCCCACTGGCCGGCGTTTAATGTTGCTGATTCTTCCATCACGATCGGCGCGGTGTTGATGATCTGGGGGATGATCACGCAGCGCAAAAATGAAGCTGCATCATAGTAAGGTTTTTGACCTTCTTTGGAAGGATTTTATATGAAACTTTATATGATCATCCGGACATTCTTTGCCAGACATCTGACCCCCGCCAGGATCTTTGTCTTCAGTTTTGCCGCCGTCATACTATTCGGCACTCTGGCCCTCTGGCTGCCCATTTCGGCTTCCGCGAGCAAAAGCAATTTACGTTTTGTTGACGCTCTCTTTACGTCGGCCTCCTCCGTCTGCGTGACCGGTCTGGCGACCGTGGATATTGGAAGAGATTTGTCGCTGATCGGTCAATTGATCACGCTGGTTTTGTTTCAGGTCGGCGGTCTGGGGATCATGACTTTTTCCCTGGTTCTTTTTGCCTTGATGGGCCGAGGCATTTCTTTTAAGGGGCATGAGATCGCCCAATCCACCTTTATGCAATCGCCCAGGCGTGATTTCTTTTTGATTGTTGTAAGAGTGCTGCGCTATACGTTTATTATTGAAGCCGTCGGCGCCGGCTTACTTTTTGTTCGTTTTGTCTTCGATTTTCCGGTCCGTGAGGCCGTTTATCACGCAGTCTATCATGCCGTGTCCGCGTTCAATAACTGCGGCTTTTCTTTTTTTCCGGACAATATGATGCGCTATCGCGATGATATCCTGATTAATGCAACGATGATGAGCCTGATTATTCTCGGAGGCATCGGCTTTGTTGTTTTGCATGAAGTGATGAGCAAAATACGCGGCAAGCAAAAGAGACTTTCTCTTCATTCCAAAATTGTTCTGATAGCAACGGCGGGGCTGATACTCACGGGTGCGGTTTGTTTTTATTTTTTAGAGATGGACAATATCCTGAGAGGCGCGTCCATTCAAACGATGATCCTGGCATCTTTCTTTCAGTCCGTCACAGCGCGAACGGCGGGGTTTAATACGGTGGATATCGGCATGCTGACCAACTCCACCATTCTGGTCATTATGGCGCTGATGTTTATCGGGGCGTCTCCCGGGTCCACCGGCGGCGGTGTCAAGACCACCAGCTTCTCGCTGCTGCTGCTGTTTATGATCAACCGGATGAAAGGCAATGAAAATGTCAACATCGCCAACCGCACCATTCCCAAGGAGCAGATTGAAAAAACCATTTCCATTGTTTTCAGTTCGGCGATCATTATCGGCATCATCATTGCCGTCCTTTTGCTGGCCGGCGGAAGCAACGCCGATCCTCTGGCCAGTCGCTATCAGTTCATTGAATACGCGTTTGAAACGTTTTCCGCTTTCGGAACGGTCGGGTTGTCGATGGGAGTGACGCCGAAACTTAATGATTTTCAGAAATATACTATTATCCTGATGATGTTTATCGGACGCGTCGGGCCGCTGACGCTGGCTTTCGCCTGGTATTCGGCCCGCAGGAGGGGATTAACCTACGCAGAAGAGTCGATTATGGTTGGTTAGGCCGGATTCGGATAGGTTATACAATTAAGGGGCTGTCTATTGCCGTAAGGAGGATGGAATGAGAAGAGCGGTTGTCATCGGATTGGGCATTTTTGGTTATCACATCGCCCGGACTTTGTTTGAAAATGGCTTTGAAGTTGTGGCGATTGATAAGAATAAAGATATCGTTCAGAAGATAAGAGATTATTCCACCAAAGCGGTGCTGGCGGACGGCACGGATCAGGAGGTCATGAATGAAATCGGCATCGGTGAGGACGATATCGCCATCATTTCTTTCGGTGAAGACCTCGCCGCGGCAACGCTGATTACGCTGCATCTGAAACAGATGAAAGTCAAAAATATCATTGTCAAGGCGCCCAATGAGGATCATAAAATGATTCTGGAGAAAATCGGCGCGACCGATGTGATCATTCCAGAAAAAGATGCGGGGCAGAAGCTGGCCAAAAGCCTGATTTCGCCCAACGTTATGGATTATATTCCGCTGTCCGAAGATTATATGATTTTTGAAATGGCGCCGCCCAACAGTTTTCTGGGAAAAACACTGGCGGAGCTGCAGTTGCGCAACCGGTTTAATATAGAAGTCATTGCGGTGCGCGATGTTATTTCCGACAGCATCCATATGGTGCCGCGCGCCGGTTTCGTGGTCAAGGACGGGGAAGTGCTTGTGGTGATCGGCAAAGAGACCGACATTCGCAAAATAAACTGATTGTGTTGCGGAAATTTTTCGTTGCGAGGCTTTAAACATGCTCCGCCAACACAGATCTTGACAATCTTTTTATTCATAGTAAGATAAAACATACACTGGTCATCATTGAAATATAGAATGTCCGGCTGATCAATTTCGCCTGATATAGATTTTACCTTAAAGGACTACAGCAATAGACAACCACCCTTGGAAAGGTCAGGCGGATTAATGAACATGAACACGCGCGCAGTCCGTTGATTCAAAATTCTTTTCTTTATTTCGGGAGGAACGAAAGAAATAAATGAGAGAATATATACGACACCCGTCAGACATCCCTATTCAGTACTACATCCAGGCGCCGGAGTCCGAGGAATCCCGAAATATACGCAATATCAGCCGGGGAGGGCTTTGTTTTCAGTCGGCCGTTGCCCTGCGGGACAATACCCTGATCAGCATCCATGTTCCGATCATCCACTCCGACGTTTATCTCCGGGGGATCGTGAAGTGGTGCCGTCCCCGTCAGGGGGCCTTTGACGTGGGCATGAAGTTTATTGATGAAGAGAGTGAATTCCGCATTCGCCTCATTGAACAAATCTGTTACATCGAACATTACCGTCGAGACGTCTTCTCGCGCGAGGGCCGTCAGCTTTGCAGCGAAGAAGCCGCTATGGAATGGATTGAAAAGTTCGCCGCGGATTTTCCGTCATCAAAACGATCCGAGTCATATTCTAAAAAAACTTCTCTTAAAAAGGAGGCTGTCATGGAAAATAAAAAAATAGTGAACCAGATGATTGATATGCACAGAAAAGCCTTTGAAAACTGCTTTTCAACAATTTTAACCCTTCAGGAACAGGCGGAAAATCTGATGAAGATTTTTATCGATCACGTTCCCGGCATCAGCGATGAGGGGATCAGGGTGATGAATCAGTGCGCCGATTCGTACAATAAGGGGCTCGAAGAATTGAAGAAGGCGATCGATGAGGGGTACACCAGATTCGAGACATTTTTTGACAGCAACACGATGGTCACGTTCCAGGACGGCACAGAGCAGATGTTCAATGCTCTTTTGAATCAGAAAAGCTGGATGCCGGAAGATGTGAGAAAGATTGTTGAAAAATTGTTTGCCAATTATATGAACGGCAGCGACGAATTCAAAAAATATTTTGATGAGAACGTCTGGTGCCTGAAGCACTTTCCGCCGGTCACCGGAAAACGAAAACCGCAGGACACCCCGAAGGCGGAGGTGAAGGCAGCGCCCGGAGGCAGGGCAAAAGTAAAACCGGCGACCAGGCAAAAGGCAGAGGCAAAACCGGTAACCAGAACCAGAGCGAAGATAAAGCCGAAAGCCGGGAAGAAATAATCGGCCGTCATTTGCTGTCTGAAATACGCATGGGTGAAAAGACTTCCGCGATTAAACATCAGAAAGACAGGGGCAGCTTTGTCCCTGTCTTAGTTCTTAAAAATATTTACTGTTTTGACTCTTTCAGTTTTTCCAGTTCTTCTTTGTAGCTTTCGGCCTGGGCTTTGATGGTTTCAATTTCTTTCCGGGCATTGGCCAGTTTTTCTTCCTGCCGATGTCTTTCCTCCCGGTTCTTTTCCTGCATTTCATCGATTCCGACATAGACGGCCAGCGCGCCACCCAGGAGCATGAAAATCGGCAAAGATCCCTTCAGGATGGTGATAAAATCCCCCCAGAAAAAAATTAAGCTGACCAACCCTAAAATGGCGGATAGTATGCCTCCGATAAGCAAAGACATGGTGGACCTCCGGCAGAAAAATGACATAGAAACTTGATTATTTTTTTAACATAAAAAGAATATTCCGACAAGCCGTAAATAGATGGTATGCATATAAAAATATTACTTGATTTAAAACGGTTCATCATTTAGATATGCGAAATCATAATGTTATGAGGTTGAAATGATTGAACCGAATTTTACGAAGGGTGACGGATTGGTTCCCGCGATTGTTCAGGACGCGGACACGAAAGATGTTCTGATGATGGCTTACATGAATCGTGAATCGTGGGAGGCCACGCTGAAAAGCGGCAAGGCGACCTTCTGGAGCAGGTCCCGTCAGAAGCTGTGGCTCAAAGGGGAATCATCGGGAAACGTGCAGATCATCAAGGCTGTTTTTATTGATTGCGATGAAGATACGATTCTGCTGCAGGTCAAACAGATCGGAGACGCCGCCTGTCACACCGGCCACCGCTCCTGTTTTTACCGGAAGCTGAGCGGCGAAGATTTTGTCGTCGTGGGAGAGAAGATTTTTAATCCAGAGGAAGTGTATAAATGAAAGTTTTGAAGTTGGGCATTCCAAAAGGAAGTCTGGAAACCAATACCATCGATTTGTTCAAAAAGGCCGGCTGGCGCATTACCAGCGATGCCCGCAGTTATTTTCCGGATATTGATGATCCGGAAATTTCCTGCAAACTGGTCCGGGCGCAGGAAATGTCGCGCTATGTTGAGGACGGAACGCTGGATCTGGGATTGACCGGCATTGACTGGATCATGGAAAATGAATCGGACGTCGTGGTAGTTCAGGACCTGATTTATTCCAAGGTGTCCACACAGCAGGCGCGCTGGGTTCTGGTGGTGAAGGAAAACTCACCGTGCAAGACCATTGAGGATATGGAAGGCAAAAGGATCTCGACCGAGCTGGTGAACTTCACAAAAAAATATTTTGCTGAACGCAACATCAATATTCATGTGGAATTTTCCTGGGGCGCGACGGAGGCCAAAGTGGTGGAAGGCCTGGTAGACGCCATTGTAGAGGTTACGGAAACCGGTTCGACCATTCGGGCCAATAAATTGCGGATTATCCACGAGCTGATGAAAACCAACACGCAGCTCATCGCCAATAAAACGGCCTGGCATAACGTATGGAAACGAAAAAAAATTCAGCAGATCAGCACGATGCTGACCGGCTCTCTGCAGGCGATGGGAAAAGTGGGCATCAAGCTGAATGTCGCCAAAGAAAATCTGGATAAGGTGATGGCGTTGCTGCCCTCGCTGAAGTCTCCGACCATATCCGCTCTGTCGTCCAATACATGGTTTGCCATTGAGTCGATTGTGGACGCGAAAATTGTCCGTGATTTGATCCCGACGCTTCTGGATGCCGGAGCACAGGGGATTATTGAATACCCTTTAAACAAGGTGATTTGATTGGAATTGATGATGGCCAGAAAAGCAAAAATCATCCGCAAGACGACAGAAACGGATATCCATCTCGAAATGGATCTGGATAAAACGTCCGGCAGCAGCATTGAAACAACCATTCCTTTTTTTAATCATATGCTGGAACTCTTCTCGCGCCACGGTTTCCTGAAACTGGTTGTCAAAGCCAAAGGCGACACCCATATTGACGATCACCATTTAATTGAAGATCTGGGCATCTGTCTGGGCAAGGCTGTCGCGCAGGCGCTGGGCAATAAGGCCGGGATTAACCGGTATGGCTCGTCTTGTGTTCCGATGGATGAATGTCTGTGCCGGGTCGATCTGGACATTTCCGGCCGTCCCTATCTGATCTACAATGTTAAATACGGCAGAAGAAAAACCGGCGGCTTTGATCCGGCGCTGGTGAAGGAATTCTTCAAGGCCTTTACCGATCAGAGCGGCATCACGCTGCACATCAATCTGTTGTATGGCGATAATGTTCATCACATGATTGAATCGGTGTTTAAAGCCTTTGCCCGTGCCTTTAAAAATGCGGTTATCGTTGATGCAAATATTAAAGGCGTTCTTTCCACCAAAGGAAAACTTTAAAATATGAGGTGGGATTATGATGAATCATTACTATAAAAATTTAAAATATATTTCGGGATTGTTTTTCGTATTTCTTCTGGCTTTCGCTCTGGTGGTTCAGGCGGAAGATGAAAATGCAGAGAAAGCAAAAAAGACCAAGCGTATTGCTGTTCTATCGTTTCAGGCATTATCCCCCGGAGAGGGTAATACGGTTTTCTGTCCGCTTTGCGGCAGCGGTTCTTCCAGCGGAAAAATACAGGAGGGATCGGAAAAAGTTGTCGAAGAAATTTTTGTCGACCGGTTGAGCAAAATACCGGGGGTTGAAATCATCCCTTCCGAGAAAGCGGAAAGCGTTTATAAAAGAATCTCCTCTGAAAAGCTGAAAGGAAGTTTAGCTGAAAATCTGACAAAAGTCGGCAGTGAACTGGGCGCGGATTTTGTCGCGGTAGGCTATGTTTACCGGTATACCGAGCGGGTGGGTTAAAAGTATTCATCGGCGCATCCGGCATCCGTGACTTTTGAGATTCACCTGGTTGACGCAGCCGGAAACATTATCTGGGGAAGGCATTTCGACAAAACGCAGAAATCTCTGATGGAAAATATTTTCGACATATCTTCCTTCTTCAAGGGCGGAGCAAAGTGGGTCACGGCACGTCAGTTGACCGAGCAGGGAATGGACAGCGTTTTTAAAACATTTCCCCGCTTTTCAAATTAAAATCTTTTTTATCATACTTTTTTTGCATGATGCCATAAAGGGGTGTTCGATTGATTATTATTCCGGCCATAGATATTAAAGATGGAAAATGCGTTCGTCTGGCTCAGGGCAAATTCGACCGCGTGACAACCTACGGCGATGATCCGGTCGAAATGGCGCGCCGCTGGATGGACCGGGGCGCCGAACGGATTCATATTGTCGATCTCGACGGCTCCGTTGCCGGTTTGCCCCGCAACGGGAATATCATTCTGGATATCGCGAAACATACCGGTGTGCCTGTTCAGGTTGGTGGCGGCATCCGCGATATGGAAACCATCCGGTTTTATTTAAATAACGGTGTTGACAGTGTGATTCTGGGCACGACCGCTCTGCAGAATGAAAGCGTTGTGCGCGAATCCTGCGCCTCTTTTCCCGATCGAATCATTGTCGGCATCGATGCTCTCCATGGCCGTGTAGCCGTTAAAGGCTGGACGGAGACCTCGGAGAAGAAAGCGGCTGACCTCGCCCGGCAGTATGAAGGCTTTGGGGTGAAGGCGATTGTCTATACGGATATCGAACGCGACGGTATGAGCACGGGTGTCAATATTCAGGCGACCGTCGATCTGGCGAAAGCGGTGAAAATTCCGGTCATCGCTTCCGGCGGCGTGGCCTCGATCGCGGATGTTGAAAATCTGCTGGCCGTCAAGGAGTGCGAACTTTACGGCGTCATTATCGGCCGCGCCCTTTACACGGGTGCTGTGTCGCTGGAAGAAGCGATCAAAAAAACAAAAGGTTGAACGGCAAAAAGTAACGGAGGTGATCTTTATGTCCGATTGTGTGTTTTGCAAAATTGTTCGGGGAGAGATTCCCTGCAACAAGGTTTATGAAGATGAAAAAGTGCTGGCCTTTGATGATATCCATCCGATGGCGCCGGTGCATGTGGTCATCATTCCCAAAAATCATATTGCCACACTGATGGATGTTGACACAGGACGTGATAACATCATCAATGATCTGATAGCCGCGGCGCAGAAAGTGGCGAAAATCAAGAAAATTGATGTCAGCGGATTCCGCATAGCCATCAACTGTAACGCGGAAGGAGGGCAGTTGGTGTTTCATCTTCACGTTCATATTTTGGGCGGCAGAAAGCTTCAGGATGAATTAGGCTAAAAAAAGAGGTGAATGACAATGGATATTAATAAAAAAATAAATGAAGAAATGGTGGCAGCCGCCAAAGCTCAGGATAAAATCCGGCTGTCCGCTGTACGGATGATTAAAGCGGCGCTGCACAACAAAGAAATCAGCCTGATGAGGCCGTTAAATGAAAATGAAACTCTCCAACTTCTTGCTTCCATGGTCAAGCAGAGAAAGGATTCCATTGAACAGTTTGCCAAGGGCGGCCGGACGGATCTGGTGGCAAAGGAAGAATCGGAATTGAAAGTGATTCAGGAATTTATGCCCGCGCAGATGTCGGAAGAAGAGGTTGACGAGATCATTAAGAAAACGATTGAGGAGGCGGGTGCTGTTTCCGTGAAGGATATGGGAAAGGTCATGAAACTTTTAATGCCCAAACTTGCCGGCGTCGCCGACGGCAAAGCGGCCGGCGAAAAAGTGAAAGCGTTTCTGTCCAAATAAGAGATTCCGACGCTGAATATTGCCATCAGGATAGCCCGTGTACGTTGATCAAAGCAAGATTGAAGAAATTAAGAACCGAATCGATATCGTTGATCTTGTTTCCGAATACGTGACGTTAAAAAAGGCGGGAAGAAATTTCACAGGCCTGTGCCCCTTTCATCAGGAAAAGACGCCCTCTTTTTCCGTCAATCGCGAAAAACAGATCTTTTACTGTTTTGGCTGCGGAGAAGCAGGCAACGCGATTACGTTTCTGATGAAAATTGCCGACAAGTCTTTCCCGGAAGCCATTAAAGACCTGGCGGACAAGACGGGCGTTATCCTGCCCCCGGTTTCCTCCGGCAGGGAAGGCAGACAGAAGGATCTGGTTAAGGAAGGCATTATCGGTTTGAATGCCCGGGCGGCGCAGCAATTTTCCCGAAATCTCTTTTCTCCTGCCGGCGCGATAGCCCGCAAATATCTTGAGGAAAGGGGAATCGCCGACGAGGTTGTCAAACAATTTCGTCTGGGATTTGCGCCGGATACCTGGCGATCCCTGACGGATTATCTGGCCAAAGAAGGCTGCTCTCTGAAACTGGCCGAACAGGCCGGCCTGATCATTCCGGGCAAGGAAGGCGGTTTTTACGACAGATTCCGCGGCCGTCTTATTTTTCCGATTGAAAATGTTTCCGGCGATATTATCGCCTTTGGCGGAAGAATACTGGGGAAAGGCGAACCGAAGTATTTGAATTCGCCGGAATCGCCGGTTTATATTAAGGGGAAGAATTTATACGGCCTCAACAAAGCAAAAGAAGAGATCCGAAAAAAAGGTTTTGTTTTAATAGTCGAGGGCTATTTTGATTTAATTTCCTTGTGGAATGCCGGCATTGGCAACGTGGTGGCCACGTTGGGCACGGCGCTGACCCGTGAGCATCTGGACCTTCTGCGCCGCTACACCATGGATGTCGTGGCTCTGTTTGATCCGGATGAGGCCGGGAAAAAAGCGCTTGACCGCAGTCTGGAATTATTTTTAAGTGCCGGAATGAAGGCCAGGGCGCTGATTCTGCCGGGTGAGTATGACCCTGACGATTATGTCCGGAAATTCGGCAAAGATAAAATGAATGCGCTGATCGCCCTTGCCCAACCGCTGAGCGATTATTATATTGAAAATGTTCTCGGCGCCGGTCGGACGTTTGAAGATAAAAAAGTCATGGTCAAAAACGCCATGGAATTTATCGCTAAAATCAGCGACAAAAAAGAAAAGGATCTTTTCATCAAGCGCATCTCGGAAAAAACCGGCGTCAACGAAGAACTCCTGATTAAAGAAATCTACCGCGATGCGAGAAAAAGCGGCGCCAAAACGGATGACGGTCAGCAGGGGGGCCATGGCCATTATGATCCGGTTGAACTGTTCCTGATTCAGTTGATGATGGACTTTCCCCAGAAAATTACGCAGGTCGACCGTGAAAAGATTCTGGATTTTTTTATGCAGCCCGAGCTGCTGACCCTGGGACGTAAGGTTATTGATACCTATAAACTGCTCGGCTTTATTGACATGAGCGTGATTTTATCGGACAGCGCGGATTCGACATTGCGCGAGAAAATGTATAAATTAATGATGAAAAACATGCCGATCGATGACGCCATGATGGAAAAGATTTTTGCCGATAGCGTCCGGCAGATCAAAAGAAAATGGTACAAAGAGCAGCATCGGCAGATCAAAATCAAGTTAAGTCAAGCTCAGGAAAAAGGCAATCAGGATCTGATCAAAGAGCTTCTTTACGAAAAAGAAAAGCTTTTGACGCAGGAAAAAGAAATGCCCTGAAGTCCGGCCAATAAAATATTTGAAGGAGACGCCAAATGGCAAAAGAAATTCAGTCAGATGAAGTTAATAAGCTCATTATGCTGGGAGAAGAGAAAGGTTTCTTAACTTACGATGATGTTAACGACGCGCTGTTGCCCGATGTGACGTCCGCGGAGCAGTTGGATGATATCATATCGCTTTTCGGAGAAAAGAATATTGATATCATTGATACCGAACAGGGTGAAAAACTGACGCTGAAGAAATCGATGAAAGATATGGGCGATGCGAATCTCAAGGATACGCTTCCTCTGGGGCCCGGCGCTGATAAGACGGGAGATCCTGTCAAAATGTATCTGCGCGAGATGGGTTCGGTTTCGCTTTTAAGCCGTGAAGGCGAAGTGGAAATAGCCAAACGAATCGAGGAAGGCGCCCGCGAGACGATGTCGGCCATATTTCGTCTGGCCGTCTCCATCGATGAAGTCTTGAGTATCGGAGAAAAGCTCCAGAGCGGCGAATTAAAAGTTAAAAATGTTGTGGATAATATTGAGGATGAAGAAGGCTTTATGGAGGAAGACGAGCATAAAGAAAGAATCCTCAAATTAATCGCCAGAATCAAGGATTTCAACGATAAAAATAAATACCTGAAAACCAGGCTGAAAGCGGCGAATCTACCGAAGAAGAAAAGAGACGCCCTGAATGCGCAGCTGGAAATCGGCACGCGCCGTATTGTGACGTTGTGCCGCAAGATTCGCTTCAGCAAAAAGCAGATTCAGCGCTTTATTTCCCGATTGCGGACCTACTCGGAAGAAATTGAAGCGGCTGAAAACGTCATCGCAAAATATAAAAAAGCAACCGGCCTGACCATTGTGCAGATGGAGAAAAACTGGGCGAAGTTAAAGAAATCCAAAAAGGATGATAAGCGCGTCGCCAAGGAAGTGCGCATGCCGGTAGAAGCTTTCAAAAAGATTAAGCCGGAAATTCAGGAGGCGCAAAAGAAAACAAAACAAATTTCTCACGAGGTGGGCATCCCGACCGCGACGCTGAAAACCATCATTAAAACCATTGAAGTCGGCGAAAGAAAGGCGGAGATCGCGCAAAGAACGCTCGTGGAGGCCAATCTGCGTCTCGTGGTGAGCATTGCCAAAAAATATACCAACAGAGGGTTGCAGTTTCTCGATTTGATTCAGGAAGGCAATATCGGCCTGATGAAAGCGGTGGATAAATTTGAATATCAGCGCGGATACAAATTTTCCACCTACGCCACGTGGTGGATCCGGCAGGCGATTACCCGCGCGATTGCCGATCAGGCGCGCACCATCAGAATTCCCGTCCATATGATTGAGACGATCAATAAACTGATCCGCACATCCCGCTATCTGGTGCAGGAACTGGGGCGCGAACCCACTCCCGAAGAGATTGCTAACAAAATGGAATATCCGCTGGAAAAGGTCCGGAAGGTCCTGAAAATTGCGAAAGAGCCCATTTCCCTGGAAACCCCCATCGGTGAGGAGGAAGACAGCCATCTGGGCGATTTTATTGAAGATAAAAGAGTCATTTCGCCTTCAGAGGCCACGATCAATATCGATCTGGCGGAACAGACACGAAAAATTCTCACGACCCTGACGTCCCGTGAAGAAAAGGTTTTACGGATGCGTTTTGGCATCAGTGACCGGTCCAATATCCTGAACCGGGAGGAAATCACATGGGTGGAACCAACAGAAAAGACAGGCGAAGATCATGAACCTGTCGAAATTCCTGAAACTTATGAAGTTGCTAAAGTAAAGGAGAAAACCAGGAAACGTTATACAAAACAGTAAAATATTATTGACAATCGATATATTTGTGTATATCAAACAACGTTTTTTATACTTTGGAAAGGGACGGGCCTATAGCTCAACTGGTAGAGCCACCGGCTCATAACCGGTAGGTCCCTGGTTCGACTCCAGGTGGGCCCACCAGATAAACACAAATGATGACAGAAGCAATAAAAAAACTTCGAGACGCTCAGGAAATTGCCAAAATAAGCTTCCTGACTGCCGCAATGAGACGCACGGAGTCATCATTAAACGGCACAGACAAGAAACTCGAAAAGTAGTTTGCTTAAGAAATGCACCCCTCAAAGGTGCATTTTTTTTATGTTAAAAACAGAGAAAGAAGGAGAAGAGTATTGAAAGAGAAACTGATGTTGTTGATAAAAATTCAGGAATGTGACTCCCAACTTGTTAAACTTTCCGCAAAGAAGAAAACCCTGCCGGAAGATATCGAGAAGCTGACGCGGGACTTCGGTGCATTTGAGGAAGGGATTAAGGCCAATAAAACAAAATACGATGAACTGAAGGCACGTCATTCAGAAAGCGAGAGCAAAATCAAAAAAATTAACGAGGGCATTGTCAAAACAAAAGAAAGAATGCTGGAAGTAAAAAACAACAAGGAATACCAGGCGATGCTCAAGGAAATCGAAACCGCGGAAACGTCGCGCGGCGAGGTGGAAACAGGCATCATCTCCATTCTGGATGAGCTGGATAGATTATCGGTCCTGGTGAAGAAAGATGACGACGTCCTGAAAGAGAGAAAAACTCAATACGAGCAGGAAAAGAAAACCGTCGAAGATGAATTAAATGCCGTGGATTCCGACGCGGCCGACTGGGAACAGAAAAGAAATGAACTGCAAAAGAACATTCCCGAAGACCTGATGGTGAGATACGAAAAAGTTAAAAAAAGAAACAGGGGAATCGGCGTGACGTCCGTCTGGAAATCAGTGTGCAACGGCTGCCATATGAACATTCCGCCGCAGCTTTATAATGAAGTGCAGCGGTCTGAAGAGCTATTTAGTTGTCCGAACTGCAACCGCATTATCTATTTTCAGGATATGGAAAAGCCCGCTTAAACGCTATGCCTGACGTGATTTACATACTCTTCAGCGACGGCGCCTGCCGGGGCAATCCGGGGATCGGCGGCGCCGGCGCCGTCATCACCGATTCTGCCGGCAAAATCATCTGGGAAGGCAAGGAATATCTGGGGCATTGCACCAATAACATTGCGGAATATAAAGCGCTCATCCTGGGTTTAAAAGGGGCGCTCTCGCTCGGATACAAGCGCCTGAAAATTAATATGGATTCAGAGCTTCTGGCCAAACAAATCAACGGATCTTACCGCGTGAAAAATGATAACCTCAAAATATTAATGAAAGAAGTTCGTGATTTGATGAATGCTTTTGACAAGGCAGAAGTCCAGCACGTCCCCCGCAGCCGCAACAGCCACGCCGACAAACTGGCTAACCAGGCCATTGATGAAAAAACATAACAAAACTGCTCCGGCCCTACTGATACTCTGCTGGTTCAATCGTCCTCTGATTGAACCATTTTTTTTGTCCAGTGCCTAAACATTTCCCAAACATTCCGGTTCAGGTAACAGCCCTGAACCAGCATTGTCTTCTAAAGATTAAGGTTTGCTTTTGTAATTTTGTCTGGTAACCGCCAGATTATCCCGGTGAATAACTTCGTCGTAATCCTTGTGTCCCAGAACCTGTTGGATGTGGCTTGATTTCAGCCCTTTGATTTTTCGCAGCTCATCGGAGCTGAAATTGACCAGGCCTTTGGCCAAAACGCTGCCGTCCCGTCCTATGCAGTTGACGGCATCTCCCGGATTAAAATCGCCTTCCACGTCGATGATGCCGGAAGGCAATAGACTTTTTCCTTTTTCCAGCAGGGCTTTTTTCGCGCCGTCATCAAGCACCAGTTTGCCGCGGGGGCGCAAGGTAAAGGCGATCCAGTATTTTTTGCTGTTCAGCCGATCAGCCATCGGCAGGAACAGGGTGCCGATTTCGTCTCCGGAGATGATGTCGGACAGAACATTTTTCTTTTTTCCGGGGGCGATAATGCAGGGGATGCCGATGGCGGTTACTTTTTTGGCGGCCTGAATTTTACTCTTCATGCCTCCCGTGCCGGCGGAGGAAGTATCCGCGGTGGCGGCTGCTTCGAGTTCTTCCGAAAATTCGCTGACCAGGGGGATCAGTTGAGCTTTTTTGTTGACCGAGGGATTGCCGTCATAAAGGCCGGCGGTGCTGGTCAGGTTAATAAAGAGATCGGCTTCAATGATATTGGCGATCATCGCGGCCAGGTTGTCGTTGTCGCCGAACTTTATTTCATCGATAGCGACGGTGTCATTTTCGTTGATAATGGGAATGGTTCCCCATTCCAGCAATGTGGAAAGCGTGTTGCGGATGTTCAGATAACGCTGGCGGTCGGTCAGGTCGGACAGGGTTAAGAGAATCTGTGCCACATAATACCCGTTTTTTTCAAAAGCTTTGGAATAGACGCGCATCAACCGGCCCTGCCCGATGGCGGCGGCGGCCTGCTTTTCGGGAATGCTTTTGAGTTTTTCGGTTATCTTCATGCGATGCTTGCCCGAGACAATGGCGCCGGAAGAGACCAGTACCACCGCGTAGCCCCGGTTTTTTAATGCACACATATCCTGCACCAGTGAATCGATTACCTTGAGGTCAAGACCGTCCTCTCCGGTCAGCACCGCCGAACCGATTTTAATGAGGATTTTTTTCGCGTGCGCGAGTATTTCCGGGCGAATGTTCTTCATGATTTTATCCTGATTGATTGACAATGGTGATGAGCTTGTTGAGTATCTCCTTCAGTCCTTCGCCGGTCACGGCGGAAAAAAGATGCAGTATGATGCCTTTTTTCTTGAAGAGCACAACTTCTTTCTTGGCTCTTTCTTTCACATCGGGAAGATCGATTTTATTTAGCGCGACCACCTGTGGCTTGGCGGTCATTTCGGGTTTGTAACGCTCCAGTTCCTGATTGATGGCGGTGAAGTTTGACCAGGCGCTTGTATGCGGTTCGACGGAGATATCAATGATGTGCAGCAGCACGGATGTTCGTTCGACATGTTTTAAAAATTTGTCGCCCATGCCCAGCCCTTCATGCGCTCCCGAAATCAGCCCCGGAATGTCGGCGATGACAAAGCTTTTCGTGCCTGAATATTGGACGACGCCCAGATGCGGTGTCAGCGTGGTAAAAGGATAATCGGCGATTTTGGGTCTGGCCGCGGACACGCGGGAAATGAACGTTGATTTGCCGGCGTTGGGAAATCCGATAATGCCGACATCGGCCAGCAGTTTCAGCTCCAGTTTGAGCGTGAATTCTGCGCCTTCCATGCCTTCCTGAGCGAAGCGCGGAGTCTGATGGGTGGATGTTTTAAAGTGCGCGTTGCCCTTGCCGCCGATGCCGCCGCGCGCGGCGATAAAGGTCTGGTCTTTTTCAGATAAATCGGCCATCTCTTCGCCCGTTTCGAAATTTTTGATGACCGTTCCCACCGGGACGGGAATCACCAGATCCTCAGCGCTTTTACCGGTGCGGTTATTACCGGAGCCGTGCCCGCCGTTTTTGGCGTTTTGATGCTGCTTGTATTTCAGGTCCAGCAGCGTGTGATGACTTTCCGTGGCGCGAAAGATGACATCGCCACCCTTGCCGCCGTCGCCTCCGTCGGGTCCGCCTTTCGGCACAAACTTTTCCCGTCGGAAACTCACGCAGCCGCTGCCGCCGTGGCCGGCCCTGATATAGATTTTGACTTCATCAACGAATTTCATGATTTTCAAAAACAAAAGGCGCTTTGGTGTAAGCGCCTTTGATAATCCAAATATCTAAACGAAATTTCTATGCAGCGTAAACGCTTACTTTCTTCCTCGTTTTGTCCAATCTTTCATATTTTACCACGCCGTTAATCAGTGAGAAAATGGTAAAATCTTTGCCCAATCCCACGTTATTACCGGGGTGAATTTTTGTTCCCACCTGCCGCACAATGATAGAGCCGGCATTGATTTTTTCGCCGCCGAAGACCTTGATCCCGCGCCGCTGCGCGTTGCTGTCTCTACCGTTGCGGGAACTTCCCTGACCTTTCTTATGTGCCATGACTTCCTCCGCTTATGCCGTAATCTTTGTTATTTTCATGCTGGTCAAGTTTTGACGATGACCTGTTTTCTTGTGAAAGCCCTTGCGTTTTTTCATGTGATACACGATCAACTTCTGGCCTTTTTTCTGGGCGACGATTTGACCGACCACTTTGGCGCCTTCCACGAAGGGTTTTCCGACTTTGACTGCTTTATCGTCGGACACCATCAGCACTTCATTGAAAACAACTTCATCGCCTTTGGCTCCGGCCAGTTTTTCCACGGATAAAACATCACCTTCGGACACTCTGTGCTGTTTCGCTCCTGTTTTTATTACTGCGTACATAACCAATCCTTTTTTTAATAGAATTAAGACTGGCATTTATAGACAAAATGTTTTCTTTTGTCAATAAAATTTAAGGATCGGCTGGGAAAATTTTGCCGTATATCCGGTTAAATATTAAGTTATTGTAATTACAGACAAATATCGATTGAAAGGCGTGTCGAGCTCTCAGCAATATGCGATTATTGCCTGCATAGATCAAAAAAATGAAGGATAGCAACTTGATTATAAAAGGAAATTGTGTCATTTTCTCAAGAAAAAATCCTGAGGTGAATGATGAAGAATGCTCCAGTCGTCCTGATCAGCGGCTGCTCAACCGGCATCGGCCGCGCGCTGGCTGTTGAATTTTCCGCACGTCACTGGCAGGTCTTTGCCACTGCCCGAAAACCGGAAGCAATTAATGATCTGAAAGCACCGAACGTTGAAATAGCATACTTAGACGTGACGGATGAAAGTTCCATCAAAGCGTGTGTTGATTCGGTTCTTTCAAAAGCCGGCCGTATTGACATGCTGGTCAACAACGCGGGACTTCTTCTGATCGGACCTCTGGTGGAACTGGAAATCAGCGAATTGCGCAGGCAGTTTGAAACCAATGTGCTGGGATTGGCCGCGCTGACCCGCACGGTTGTCCCGCAGATGATGAAAAATAGATCAGGTAAAATTGTCAATATCAGCAGCATATCCGGCGTTTTGAATACGCCGTTTTCCGGCGCTTACTGTTCAACGAAAGCGGCCGTAACGTCGTTTTCCGATGTCCTGCGTATGGAACTGGCGCCTTTCGGCATCCAGGTGATCACCGTTCAGCCGGGCGGCATCACATCAAAATTATCCGATAACGCTGATCAGGGTCTCGATCGTTTCAAAACAACCCCTTACGGTCCGATACAGGAATTTATCGTCAGGCGGGCGCATATGTCGCAGGAAGGAGCGACGTCTGCGGATGTCTTCGCAAAATGCCTTGTTGATCAACTGGAAAGGGAAAAAGTACCCGAATTAATTCGCATCGGTAAAGGTTCCACGCTTCTTCCGCTGGTTGCCAAACTTCCCCGTGCTTTCACCGACAAACTGCTCGGCAAAAAACTGGGTCTGAACAAACTATAGGCGAACGTGCATTCAGGACTGACGACCAGGAACCTCGCCTGCCTTTCACGCAGGATAAAGCATCCCCGCCCACGATATATAAATATCAAGCATCTTCCTCGTGTAAGCGGGTACCTTGTCAAATTCCACACCGGTATCCCATGACCGGTCGGAAGAACTGCCTTTTATCCATTTTACTTTTCCGAAGGTGATGATCCTTTCGCGCAGATTATTCAAGGTTAAATCCAACTGGAGGCGGGTGCCGACCGGCAGATAATTATTCGTGAGAATCCGGGCGCCGGATTCGGAAATATCCTTGCTGTAATTATGGAAAATTTTTTCTTCAACCGGATTATTTTCTCCGCATAAGACGGATAAGGTTGTCTCGTTGAAATCCTCAATTCGTCTGTCCCTTCTTCTTTCATTCATAATGTTTGGCATAGGGGCCTCCTTTTATTGAACTATTTGGAGTGTTTTGCCGGTAAATTTATCGTCTGGTTAACGGATTAACAGGATTACGACTCTTTTTAATTTAATTCTGAGGGTATGAGCTGTCAAGAGTGCGAAAGGAAGCGAATTGATAAAACGCCAAATACAAGAACGGCGCCCGGGCAGCGGCGTCAAAAAGGCAAATCTTTCAAGGGAACACTGTTCTTAAAATCCAATCTGCCTTTATCATTGGACAGCTCCTGCCCCTCCTGAAAAAATCTGTCAATGATGCCGTGCTGATCCAGGTATTCCTTATCGACCTGTTTCAGAAGATTGCGCATCAGATAAAAGCAGGAACGATAACAGTTCGCCTGATCTGCAATAAGTTTCTGTCCATAAGTTTGTTTAATCATTTCCATGGTCAGGTAGGCCAGTTCAATAATTTCCTGATTATTGAGTTTTATTTTTTTTGTATTAAATCTGAAATTTTGATCTTTCATGGCCTCATTTTTTTCCGTAGCCGATGGTTTTGGCGGCCTCGGCGATGATATCCAGAACCGAAGGATCGTCGATCGTGGAAGGAACCACATAATCCTTGCCGTCAACGATTTTGCGCATGGTGCTGCGCAGCGTTTTGCCGGACCGGGTTTTCGGCAGCGCCTTGACCACTGCGGCTTCCCTGAAGCAAGCCAGCGCGCCAAGTTCATCGCGAACCATCTGGACGAGTTCCTTCACGATTTTCTGCGGATCCCGTTCCACGCCGGCTTTGAGCACAACAAATCCCACGGGAACATGACCCTTGAGCTGATCTTCGGCGCCGAAGACGGCGCATTCCGCCACGTCCTTGTGACGGGAGACAATTTCCTCCATCGAGCCGGTGGACAGGCGGTGTCCGGCGACGTTGATGACGTCGTCGATGCGTCCCATAATAAAGATATACCCGTCTTCATCAAAGCGTCCGCCATCGCCGGTGACGTAATAGTCGGGTCTTTCCGTGACGTATTCCAGATAGCGTTTGTCATCCTGCCAGAGTGTGGGCAGACATCCCGGCGGCAGGGGAAGTTTGATGACGACGCTTCCTTCTTCACCGTTGGGGAGCGGGTTGCCGTCGGAATCCAGTATCTGCACATTGTAGCCGGGGACCGGTTTGGTCGGAGAACCCGCCTTGATCGGGAATTTTTCAATGCCCATGCAGTTGGCGGCAATCGGCCAGCCGGTTTCCGTCTGCCACCAGTGATCGACCACAGGAATCTTGAGCATATCGCTTGCCCAGTGATACGTGTCGGGATCGAGGCGTTCGCCCGCGAGAAAAAGATATCTCAGGCATTTGATGTCGTATTTTTTCAGGTAATCGCCGTTGGGGTCTTCCTTCTTGATGGCGCGGAAAGCCGTTGGAGCGGTGAATAAAACAGAGACGCCGTGCTGGGAAATCACTCTCCAGAAAGCGCCCGGATCGGGCGTGCCGACCGGCTTGCCTTCGTAGACGATGGTTGTGCAGCCGTAAAGAAGCGGCGCATAAACGATGTAGGAATGGCCGACCACCCAGCCGACATCGGAGGCTGCCCAGTAAACTTCTCCCGGCTTCACATCGTAAATGTATTTCATCGACCACTTTAACGCCACGGCATGACCGCCGTTGTCCCGCATCACGCCTTTGGGCTTGCCGGTTGTTCCGGACGTGTAGAGAATATAGAGAGGATCGGTAGCGGCAACGGACACACAGCCGACGGCTTCGGCATTTTTCATTATGCCATTCCAATCCAGATCGCGGGAGGCATCCATGTCCGCCTTGACCTGCGGACGCTGATAAATGACGCAGTTCTGCGGTTTATGCGATGCGATTCTGATTGCCTCATCGAGAAGCGGTTTGTAGGGGAGCGTTTTTTTTCCTTCAATGCCGCAGGAAGCGGAGACAATCACCTTGGGCTTGGCATCATCAATGCGGATGGCCAGTTCATTGGGCGCGAATCCGCCGAAGACAACGGAATGAACCGCGCCGATGCGCGCGCAGGAAAGCACGGCGACCAGCGCTTCCGGGATCATCGGCATATAGATGATAACAGTATCGCCCTTTCGGACGCCAAGAGATCTCAGAGCGCCGGCGAACTTGGAAACCTTGTCCAGTAATTCCCTGTAGGTTATTTTTTGGACGGTATCGGTTACGGGACTGTCATAGATGATTGCGGTTTGTTTACCGCGGCCCGCTTCAACGTGATAATCAAGAGCGTTGTAACAGGTATTCAATTCCCCACCGGTAAACCAACGGTAGAAAGGTTTGCTGCTTTCGTCGAGAACCCTGTCCCATTTTTTGTTCCAGACAACGTCTTCGGCTGCTTTGCCCCAGAAGATATCGGGCTGATGAACGGATTGAGAAAACACTTCGTCATACAGTGATTTGTCGGCCATATTGCGTCCTTTGATGTGTGGATTTTATTCATTCATAGCAGATTGAAATTGATTTTGTCAAAGATAAAGCGAAACGGATTAAAAATCGAATATAGCTTGTATGCGCCTGAAACGGGCGAAAGAAAAGCGGGGGAATGATTTTTCATTCCCCCGCTTGAACGAACCGGCCGGCAAAGGTTTTTCCTTCACCGGGAAAAAACAGGAAAAACTATTTCATCTGTTTGAAGGAACCGTCCACGATTTCAGGTTCAGGTTTGAAAATCTTCAGACCGAAACGGGCGTGCAGTTTATTGAGCGTATCCGCAATCTGTGCGGGTTCCATACCGGCGCCAAAGGCGAACGGACCGGCAAACGCTCTCATGCAGTGAACCATGCCTAGGTCGATATCAGCAGCGGATGCCGCAATCTTTTCTTTGTAAACGCGCACGGCTTCGTTGATCTGAATAGCCAGAAAATCCAAGGGACCGAAGTCCTGAGATTCTACGGACATATCGATTTTGGCCTTGCCGCCTTCCCACGTGTAAATGCCCTGACCGCTCTTCATCCCCAGTTTTTTACTGTCCAGCAGACCCTGAAGAACTTTGCCGGGTTTAAATTCCGGAGAAAGCGTCTCCTCATAATATTTGAGGGTGTGATAGAAAACGTCGATGCCGACGTAGTCAGCAAGCTCGAAGGGGCCCATAGGCATACCGGCCTTGGTCTTCATGACGGCATCAATCGTGTCCACTTTGATTTTGCCTTCATCCAGGATGGCGCTGATCAGGGCCTGGTTGGGCGCGCCGATGCGGTTGACGATAAAGCCGGGGGCATCCTTGAGAACCTTGATGGGAACCTTGCCGATCTTCTTGGTCAGCTCGCAAAGCAGGTCCACATTGGCGTCGGTGGTCTGCTTGGCATAAATCACTTCCACGCCTTTCATGACCGGCGCGGGATTGAAGAAATGCATACCGAGAATCCGTTCCGGATTTTTACCGGCCGTGGCAATTTCACTGATGCTCATGGTAGAGGTGTTGGACGCGATCAGCGCGTCGGCCGGAGCGGCGGCCGATATTTCGGCACATACCGTTTTCTTCAGAGACATGATTTCCGGAACGGCTTCAATAATGACCTGAACGTCCTTGACCGCTTCGGTGTTGCTTAATGATGTGGACAGGTTGCCCAATACCTCTGCCTTTTTCTCGGCAGTCATCTTGCCCTTGCTCACCAGGGTATCCAGACTCTTGGTGACCGTGGCCATGCCTTTGTCAAGAAACTCCTGTTTAATGTCCACCATCACAGCCTTAATGCCGGCCTGCGCGCATACCTGTGCGATGCCGTTTCCCATAGCTCCTGAACCGATTACCGCAATTTTCTTTACATCTTCCAATTTCATAGTGGTCGTTCTCCTTCTTATTTTTTTTGATAAGACTTGATGCAGCAATTCTTTTTTGGATGGCGGAGTATAGGTAAATGATGGCTAAACTGTCAAGCGAAAAAAGAATAATTATAAGATTAATATGGCGGCCGAGTGGGCCAGTCGAAGTCATCCATAAAAGCACCTTATCAAGAGAAAGAAATGGGAAAATCTGTGCGCCAATGACCGCTGCATGACCGGCATTGCGGAATGGATTAATTGGATAGTAGATTGGATTTGACGGGTCTATTTTAAAATGTCATACTTCATTATCAGATGAAGAACATGTATATTAAAATATCCGATTAACTATTCAGTAAAACTCTCTGAATAATTAAATGTTTAACGGAAAAAGAAAAAAATATTATGCGATTTTTGTTTATCACGCACGGTGTGGAATCGATTAAGCGTCCCAGTCCCCACTGGGTTCCCCTTGGATTCGCTTATATCGGTGCGCTGCTAAAAAAGCACGGCCATGCCGTGCAGGTTTTTGATTGCCATGCAGCGATGGCCCGCTTGGGACCGGATTGGAAAAAGATCGACCATGAGATGCTGGCGGCGGTCAAGACGTTTTCTCCTGACGTAATCGGTATGACAACTATTTCTCCACTGGTTTATCAGACAGTGCATTGCGCAAAAATTATCCGAGATTCATTTCAAGGAATTATACTGGCAGGCGGACATCACGCAACCGCTTTACCGCAACAGACACTGGAAAAAATTCCGGAACTGGACGGTGTGGGGATAGGAGAAGGTGAAGAATCTCTGCTTGCCTTTGCTGAAGGCGTAAGACAAGATGAAATCAAGGGGATTCTTTGGCGTAATAGATTGAAAGATAGTCAGGAAACAAACATGGATCGGGGCCAAGAGATGGGTCATGGCCGAATCAAGGATCTTGATACATTGCCTTTTCCTGATTTTTCATTGCTGGATATGGCGTTTTATACGCGTCGCACCTCCGCTATCATTCGTGGGTTTTATGTGTCTACTTTAACAATGCTCGGATCGAGGGGATGCAGCTATCGATGCTCTTTTTGCACCGAATCTCTGGTTTACGGAGGCGGGGTGCGTTTCCACAGCGTTGATTACTTGTCAGAGATGATTGATCGCACTATCAAACAATTTCCGAAGGTCGAAGCCATCTATTTTCATGATAATGATTTTATGTTTGACCGGGCGAGAGTGGAAAACATTTGCCGTCGGTTTATTCAAACCGGACTTGCAAAAAAGTTTTCATGGGCTATACAGGCACGGGCGGACAGATTGGAACCGGATTTGTTGAAATTGATGCGGCAGGCCGGCTGCATCAAAATAGAAATTGGCGTGGAAGCCACAGCGCAGAAAGATTTGGATTCATTAAGAAAAGATACGACGGTCGGCACGAATGAAAAAGCCTTGCGGTTGTGCCGTGATGCAGGGATCAGTGTGCATGCATATATGTTGACTCAAACGGCAGAAGAATCGTTAACAGATTTGGATGTGAAACTCGATTGGCTAAAACGCAATCGGCCGGATACATTTATGTTGATGCCTTTGGCTCGTCATCCGGGATCCATTTTATATAATGAAACCGGGAAAAGATTTTTTGAGACAAGCGAATGGACCCGGGAAAATGTGCTGAACTTTTATGAGGAAGATATCTTTTCCAAAGTGTCGCCGCGCGCGAGAGAAATTTGGGTACAATCGCGATTTGCACCGTTTTCAAGAAAACATCTCCGGCCGGTATATATGCGGCTAAACCCGATGAGGAAGTGGCCGCAGATGTGGTGTGAGATCATTACGCATCAGCTGAAAAAGCGCATCTTGTCGCTGCCGCAGCGTGGTAAGTCAATTTCTTTATATCAATGAACAAGAAAAGATCCTATGTAACGAAAAAAAAGGAAGACGATGCAATTTCAACAAATCGGTCCATTAAAAAATATTCATACATCATATTATTGATTACTCTTGAAAATGAGCCTGAGAAAATTTTTTTCTATTGACAAAATATCGTATCTTTTATTATAAAAATATATAAATAAACAATTCATGAAAGGAGGAGGAAACCATGGGTGGCTCTTGCGGTGGTCCATTAAAGTAAAAATCAGACGACAGAAAGCGTACGTTACCTTTTCTGTAAAAAAAGGTAACGTACAAAAATTAGTGTTTTATTATTTGCATAGCATGTTCAATTTCAAAAACCAGAAATATTGAGGGAGGAAGTTATGGGTATTGCAGGTGGTCCGTTAAAATAACAACTGTTGTATCAATAATCCTAGAAAGACCATGAACTTGAATCATGAATATGTCTAAGGCTTTTGCAAGTTAATGGTGTTTTTTATCTTCTGTTTTCATAGAAGAGGTGGGGCAATAAATCCGTAGTCATTGAGTTGCGATAAGTAACTTTGTGTCGAAGAATTTATTTCAATGGGTATCTGCTTGTAATTTGCGCAAAGATTCTTCCACTTTTTTCTTTCAACATCGTAAAACCTGTTTGAACTGACGCGTCAATGTATAAAATACTTCCGACGTTGGATCCCATAAACAGAGATTCCAGATCATTCAAGTGAGTTAAGTTGCTGGAAACGATGTCCCTATCAGTATCAAAAGGAGGATAATGATTAAACATTTCAGCATTGAGTTCTATCCCATATTCTGACAAATAAACTATTTTTTTCATGAAATTCGCATTTCTCATCTCAATAATTGATTCATTCAAACGGCTGGCAATTTGAATTACTGACATTTTATTGATTTCGTCTTTAGTGAATTCGGCGATGCTGTTAAAATATGCATTGCCGATATACATTGAATCGATATCCGGATGTATGTTTCTGAGGTTGATGGGGTTTCTAAATACAATTCTGTCCGTGTTAGGCAACATTTGATGGTGATATTTCTTTAATAAAAATGCAGCCATGATTTGATTATTTGAAATTGCGTGTTCTGCATTATATGATTTTAACATATATTTCATTTCGCTGAGATATTCATCAGAGAAGTATTCCCTTGCTGTATAGGTTTCTATGTTGTCTCCGATTTTGAAGCGCTCCTGAATTTCTTCACTAAGCTCCGATAAGGGTGGAGTGAAAACCTTGTCAATTTGTTCAGACCGAATCGGATTCCCTTTGAATAACCTTTGAGCTGATGGAAGCGCAACTGGATTTCCCTCTATACTGCAATTCCATGCGTATAGAAAAAGCATCAGGGCAATTCCATCGCCTATTGCGTGAGAGCAACTGATTGCCCCCAGTATTCCGTCTTTGATTGGCATTCCTGTTACGGCAAGAAGAGGTTCTCCTGGAAGAGTTTTAACATGGACCATCATTTTTTTTACATCATCGATATGAATATCCTCAAAGGAAATATTGACAGGCGGTAAAATGTTTACTTCAATTCCATCCGTACAGTATTGCAGAGCAAATTTATTGTGATCAATCATGATCAAACGAGTCGAAAAAAGATTATACTGTTCAACAGTTTTAAAAAACAGTTCCTCGAGTTTTGCAAGAGAAGTTCCTTTTTTATAGAAGATTAGTACTTCGGAAGGGATCTTTCCCGGGTAGCAATCATTTTCAACGGCTGATAACGGCAAAATATTCTTGCCATAATTTTCTTCCAGATATTTTATTTTTTCTTCATCATTGATGATGCCTGTTTTCTTCATGATAATTCCATTATTTTGATCAGCAATATTTAGTTTGAGAATAATAATAGGTGGAATATTTTTGTATGTCAATGAAATCGTGGCTGATTACATACAGACTAAAGTTCTATTTTGAGGGATGCCTCGTAACACAGGGGCCAAATATCAGATTAATAATTTGCCCCCTGTGATTGGAATAATTGAGCCTGTTAAAAGGCTGGATTCTTATTAAGACTTTTTAGATGAAATTATTACCTCACATCCGGCTTCTTCGGTCTTAGCCGCAGGTAAATCAGCACCGACAGCAAAAATCCGGCTGCCGCAAAGGGCATGGTGCCTGAAATCAGAAGGAAGGAGATGCCGATCAGAGGATACAGCGCCGCCCGGACTGCCGCTTTGGCCAAAGGCTTGTCCTTAATCCAGTTGGCGGCGACAGGGCCATAGTGATAATACCAGGCGACAAACTTTTTTCCCAGGGCATTTGGCAGCAGATACCGGTCTCTGAACTGCTGTAGAACCCGGACCTGTTTGGCTAACGGCGAACCAAATGCTGCCGTGGCGATGAAGCAGGTGATAAAGACATGGTCATCGTCGTCATCGTCACAATAACAGAGGCCTTCACAATGGCAATGATCATCGCCATCACAATGGACTGCACCTTCACAGTTACAGCCGCCTTCGCAATGGCCGTCATGATCGCAATGGCCACAATCATCATGACTATCACTCAGCGCGTCGAATTCTGATTTTGTGGTTATGCTGAACGTGTCGGATACATCGCCGATGGTCAGGGTGGCTTCTGTTGTCGCGGTGTAGCTTCCGGAGGAGGTCAACTGAACAGTGACAGTATCGCCGTCACTCACGGTGCCTTCTTCAGTTGTGTAGGGTCCACCGTTGATGGAGTACGCACCCGCAGTAATGGAGACAGGCGTCGTGTCATCGATTCCTGACAATGTTATGGTATTGGAAGTGACCAGTACGTTCAGTTCCGCGCCGGTCTGATCGGTAAAAGAAAAGGGATCGGGAGACGCAAATGATGGATTGACAGCCCACAAACAATACAAAAGCACAACCAGACCTAAAATATATTTCTTCATACTCTTATCTCCTTTCTGACGCTTGTCGATGATGGATAATTTTTTTGTTTTCATGATAACACAATACGAGCTGATCCGGGTAAATATTTATGCGCTGTGCGAAATGATTTACGCGCCATGGACCGCTCTTTTTATTTAAAGCGGTTTTTAAAAATTATGAAAAAACGAAACAAATACGTCATGTTCCAACGATCATATCGTTTTTTCTTTTGTGGCATAGATTGTGCTCATCGTTTAATAATTTTGTCGTTGTCATTATAAATATTTTAAGATAAATTGAGACCCCTTAAAGGGGGTGCTGGATTGAATGAAAGATCATAAGAAAACAGCAGTCGTTTTTCCCGGCCAGGGTTCGCAGAGGTCCGGCATGGGAAAAGATTTTTATGAACAGATGCCGGTTTGCCGGCAGGTTTTTGAAGAAGCGGCGGACGCTCTGGGCTGGGATGTCGGGGCGTTGTGTTTCGGTGAAGATGAAAGACTCAATCTGACCGAGTTCACGCAGCCTTGCATCGTCACGACGGAAATCTGCATGCTGCGCGGATTGAAGAAACGTTATGGCTTCGCGCCGGATTATTTCGGCGGTCATTCGCTGGGGGAGTTTACGGCCCTGGTGGCCGCGGGCGTGCTGCCGCTGGCGGAAACCGTCAAGATTGTTCAGGCGCGTGGCAGATTGATGCAGGAAGCTGTGCCGGTAGGCGTCGGCGGTATGGCGGCGGTGATTGCCGATAACATCGATACGGAGATGCTGAGGCGGTTGATGGACGGGCTGAATGCGGGTGTTGCCAATATCAATTCCGCCAATCAGGTGGTCATCAGTGGTGAGTTGAAGGCGATTGACGAAGCGGAAAAGCGCCTGACGGAAAATTTTCCGGCGGAGAAGAGTTTTCGCTTCATACGCTTGAATGTCAGCGCGCCTTTTCACAGCCGTCTGATGAAAACAATTGAGGGGCGGTTTGCCGAGACGCTGGAAAAATACGCCGGTTCTTTAAACGTGCAGAACGCGTCCAGTGTTACATCGAACTTTACCGGCGGTTTTCACCGGGCCGACGCTGATGAGGTCAGGCGGAATCTGATCAACCAGATCAGCAATACCGTGAACTGGCGAGAGAACATGCAGGCGATTGCCGCGCAGGCGCAGGACGTCTATGAAGTCGGACCGGGCCGTCCTCTGCGCGATTTTTTCAGGACAATTGGTGTGGCCTGTCAGTCCGTGACCGGACTGAACGCGGCGGAAAAGATTTTTAAAACTTCAACCTGATTTATTAAAATTCAAAGCGAATAATTCGCAAAGGAGATAATATTTTGAGAAACACGGAGAATAAAAAAAATCCCCTGAAAATTCAGGATAATACTTTTCGCGACGGGCATCAGTCGATCTATGCGACCAGGATGCGTACAGAAGATATGATCCCCATCGCCGAAGAAATGGATAACTGCGGCTTCCACGCGATGGAAGTCTGGGGCGGAGCGACGTTTGATACCATGCACCGGTTTCTGGATGAAGATCCCTGGATGCGGCCGAAGATTTTGAAAAAATATATCAAAAAAACGCCTTTTGCCATGCTTCTGCGGGGCCAGAATCTCGTCGGCTACCGCCATTATGCCGATGATGTCGTGCGCGCTTTTGTGGATAAGGCCTGTGAAATCGGCATTGATGTTTTCCGGTGCTTTGACGCACTGAATGATTTCCGGAATATGGAATCGTGCGCGGAGCGGATCAAGGCCAACGGCAAGCAGTTTCAGGGAGCTCTCTGCTATTCACTGACCGATGTCCGTCTGGGTGGAGAAGTTTATACCGTGGAATATTTTGTCCGCAAGGCCAAAGAACTGGAAAAGATGGGCGCGGATGCGATTTGCATCAAAGACATGGGCGGCATTATGGCCCCTTTTGACGCCTATGATCTGGTGACGGCCATCAAGAAGGAAATTAAACTTCCGCTGCATCTGCATTCCCATTACACCAGCGGCATGGCTTCGATGACGTATTTAAAAGCCATAGAAGCCGGTGTGGATGTGGTGGATACATGTCTGGCGCCTTTTGCGTTGAGAACGTCCATGCCTGCTATTGAACCCATTGTTGCGGCCCTGCAGGGTACGGAGCGTGAAACTGGAATTGATTTAAACAAGATACTCGTGCTGGGTGATCATCTGGAAAGCATCGCGCCGAAGTACAATACGCATCTGGCCACGCATAAACTTTCCATCATTGATAACGGCGTACTGGCGCATCAGATTCCCGGCGGTATGATTTCCAATTTGACCGGTCAGCTTAAAGAAATGAACGCTCTGGACAGACTACCCGAAATATACAAGGAAGTGGTGCAGACACGCAAAGACATGGGCTCTCCGCCTCTGGTTACACCGGTTTCACAGATTATCGGCGCGCAGGCGGTCCTCAACGTTTTGTTCGGTCGTTATGTCCGGGTTTCCAATCAGCTCAAAGACCTGGCTCTGGGGCTCTACGGCAAAACGCCGATGCCGATTGATGCGGAGTTAACGAAAAAGATACTCAAGAACTATAAGCGAGGGCAGGAGCCAATAACCGGCAGGCCCGCTGATCATCTGGAACCGGAAATTGAAGCGGCGAAAAAAACGATGGGGGATCTGGCCCGCAGTGATGAAGATGTGCTGGCCTACATTTTATATCCGGTGACGATGACGAAGTTTTTGCAGAAAAAGTACGGCGTAGAACTGCCGAAAGAAGCGGAAGCATAAAAACACCATAAAAGGGAGTTGGAAAATTACAGGCAGAGTTCCTTTCTTGAACGGCGAAAGTTCATCAAAGGAGTGGGTGGATAAGTTTGTCTTGAAATACAAATAAATCAAGTGATGGATTTTACTTATGGATTTTAATCTTAGCGAAAGTCAGCGGTTGTATCTGGATATGGTCCGCAGGTTTGTGAAAAATGAAATTTTGCCGCGGATTCTGGAAATGGAAAAGGAGCATGTCTTCCCCTGGGAGATCATCAACAAGGCCTGGAAAACCGGCTTAATCAATTTGAGCATTCCGGAATCCGTCCGGGGCTATGAGCTTGACGCCTTCACGTCCGCCCTGATCGTTGAAGAGCTCTCCTATGGCGATACCGGAATCGCCACATCGGCTATGTGCAACGACCTGGCCAATGTGGTTATCGGTCTTCACGGTACCGAAGAACAGAAGAATCTATTCCTGAAGCCTTTTGTCGAAAAACCAATTCTGGCCTCTTTCTGTCTGACGGAGCCGAACGCGGGATCGGATAATTCGATGATGACGAGCTTCATCAGTAAGCGGGATGACGGAAACTATATATTAAACGGCTCCAAGTGCTTTATTACCAACGCATCCTATGCTTCCCAGTTTACGGTGCTTTGCAAGGTCGGCAAGCCGACGGGCAATTTTATGGCCTGCGTCATTATTCCGGTGGAACACGTCATGTCTGCCGACATTTTCGATATCGGAACGTCAACCAGAGAAATCAATGTTCCGGCGGGCGGAAAGATCATCATCGGCAAACCGGAGGACAAACTGGGACAGCGATTGTCCAATACTGCCAGCGTGACATTTGAAAATGTCGTTGTGGCGCCAAATCAGATTATCGGCGACCGGCGTCTGGGCTTCAAGTATATTGTTGACGTTCTGGATTACGCCCGCCCGATGGTGGCCGCCATCGGCCTGGGGCTGGCCAGAAGGGCGTTTGATTTAACCCGGGAATACACAAGGGAACGAAAACAGTTCGGCAGCCGGATTTGTGATCTGCCTGTGGCAAGAGAGATGCTAACCGCCATGTGGAAAAAGGTCGAGCTGGCCGAGATGGCCCTGTTCAAGGCGATTTTTAAGATTCAGGAAAAAGCGGCTGATGCCGGGATTTATGCTTCGCTGGCCAAGAACACCGCCGCCGAAGCGGCCGTGTTTTGTTCGACGGAAGGCCTGCATCTGCATGGTGGCTACGGTTTTACAAATGAATATGAAATTTCCAAACTGGCGCGCGACGCTCACATTATCGACATTTATGAAGGTGTCCGGGAAGTTCAGAATATGATTATTGGAAGGGAGATTGTGTAATGCTTTACCTTCACGCCATGGGGCACTTTCATCCCGAAAATTTTATTTCCAATCAATTTCTGGAAGAGCTGGGTATGGGCACGACCAATGATTGGATTATGGAGCGCGTCGGCATTGCCAACCGCCGGACGGTTTTGCCGCTGGACTATATCCGGGAGACAAAAAACGTTAATCCGCTCAAATCTTTTCCCATCCGGCTCTACACCAATGCGCAGATGTCGGCGAAAGCCGCGCGGATGGCGCTCAAGCGTGCCTCGTTGAGGCCGGAAGATATCGGTCTGGTGATTTCCGGCTCCTCTTCACCGGACAATATTACCCCGGCGGAAGCGGGAGCGGTTGCCGCGGAACTGGGTATTGAAGTTCCCTGCTTTGATTTAAATTCCGCCTGCTCGACATTCGGCATGCAGGTGAATTTTCTGATGCGGATGCAGCCGGAAGAAATGCCGCCTTATGTGCTGCTGGTCGGAGCCGAATCCACAACAAAAGTCATTAACTATACGGATCGCAATTCGGCGGTGCTGTTCGGCGACGGCGCTTCGGCGGCGATTGTTTCGTCACAGATCCCAGCGCGCGCCGCTTTTGTCAGCGGTGGCTATAACGCCCGTCCTTCGGGATGGACAAAAGTCGGCGTAACCGGAGACTGGGTCTTCAGCCAGGACGGCAACGCCGTGCAGGGTTTCGCCATCCGCACGACAACCGAATGCCTGAAAACGCTTCAGGATCAATACGAAGGCCGGGCCGGGCGATTTATGTTTATCGCGCATCAGGCCAATCACATGATGCTCAAAACGGTATGCGAGCGCAGAGGCATCAAGCCGGAAAATCACTGGTACAATGTGGATCAATTTGGAAATGTCGGCTGTGTCGGCGCCCCGGCGGTTTTGAGCATGAACTGGGATAACATTCAGCCGGGCGACAATATCGCCATGGTGATTGTCGGCGCCGGACTGGCCTGGGCTTATGCCATGCTCAAAGTGGAGGATATAAAATGATGGATAAACCCGTTGCTCTGGTTACCGGTGGAGCGAAAGGAATAGGAGCGGCGTGCTGTCGCGCTTTGGCCGCGGAAGGATTCCATGTCGGCATTCATTACAATAAAAGTGCCGGGAACGCGCAGCAGTTGCTGGATGAAATAAAAGAAGGATTTTTAATTCAGGCTGATCTATCGGACGTAACACAGGTGGACGCGATGGTCGGCAAGATTAAAGATACCGTAGGCCGCGTTGATGTTCTGGTCAACAATGCCGGCCATTCCATCAATGCGGATATCATTTCCATGAAGGTGGAACAGTTTGACGAACAAAGAGCTCTGACGCGCGGCGTGTGGTACCTGACCAAAAGAATTCTGCGTCAGTTCATGTTCCGGAGTTCCACCGGTCGCATCATTAATATTTCCAGCGTGGTCGGTCATACGGGCAACGCCGGCCAGATTCCCTATACGATGGAGAAAGCGGCGCTGGATGCTTTTACAAAATCGCTGGCGCGGGAACTCAAAGGCAGAAACATTCTTGTGAATTCCGTGGCGCCCGGTTTTATCGATACGGAGATGACTAAAGAATTACCGGAAGAAATAAAAAATAAAGCCATGGAGGAAATTCTTCTGGGGCGCGTCGGTAAGCCTGAGGAAATCGCCGAGGTGGTTGCTTTTCTGGCAAACAAGGGAAGTTACATCAACGGTTCGGTCATTCATGTCAACGGAGGTCTTTATGGAGGCTGATGCCGCTTTGAAGCAGGAAGTCCTGTCGCTGGTTCCTCAGCAACCGCCTTTCCGTTTTATCGATGAAATTATCTATCTGGATGATGACCGGATCGAGGGAACGTATCGTTTTCGTGAAGATGAATATTTTTACTGCGGGCATTTTCCCGGCAATCCCATCACGCCGGGTGTGATTCTGATTGAGACGATGGCGCAGGTTGGCGTGGTGGCCTTTGGCATCTATCTTCTGTCGCGCCAGAAAAATGCGCGTCCCGGCGATATGAAATTACCGATCAGCCTGTTTTCGCTGGCCGACGGCGTGGAGTTCAAACAGATTGTGAAACCGGGTGAAAGGGTTATCGTCAAAGCGGAAAAAATTTACTTTCGCAAAATGACCATCAAGGCCCGCGTGGTCATGGAAAAGGAAAGCGGCGAGCTCATTTGCAGCGGAGAATTATCGGGAGTGGGAGTGGATCAATGAAAAAAAGAATTGTCATTACGGGGATGGGAGTTGTCGCGCCCAACGCGCACGGTCTGAGTGCTTACGAAAAAGCGCTGAGAGGCGGCGTGTCCGGCATCCGTTTTATTCCTCAACTACAGGAATTGAATTTCGGCTGTCAGATTGGCGGTGTCCCTGAAAATTTCGACGAGATGAAGGCGCGTTACTTTGATCAGGAAAAACTTTTATCCATCAACGAAAACATCGGCTATGCCTCTGTGTCGGCGGTGGATGCCTGGAAGGATGCCGCATTCAGTCTGAGGAGCGATGATGATGATACCGTAGATTGGGATACCGGTGTCATTGCCGGTTCCGGCATTGGCGGTATGGACACCATTGCCGGCAGCATCGTTCCTCTCATTAACGAGCGCAAGGTCAAAAGAATGGGAAGCACCATCGTCGAACAGGTCATGGGGAGCGGAACCAGTGCGCGCATATCCGGTCTTCTTGCCGTGGGAAATCAGGTAACGTCGAATTCTTCCGCCTGTTCCACCGGCAACGAAGCTATCATTGACGCGATGTGGAGAATCAGAAATGGTCTGGCAAAGCGCATGGTAGCGGGCGGTTCGGAAGGCTCTACGCCCTATATTTGGGGCGGGTTCGATGCGATGCGGGTGCTCTGCCGCAAGTTCAACGACGACCCGGCAGCCGGCTCAAGGCCGCTCAGCGCCTCGGCAGCAGGATTTATTCCCGGTGCCGGCGGAGCGATGCTGGTTCTGGAAGAGCTGGAAACGGCACGGGAGCGGGGAGCCCGCATTTATGCGGAGATCCTCGGCGGCTATGTGAACTGCGGCGGACAGAGAATGGGCGGCTCGATGACGGCGCCCAATCCGGAAGGCGTGAAAAGGTGCATTCGCGGCGCGGTGGCCGATGCCGGCATTGACCCCGCCGAAGTGGACGCCATCAACGGACATCTGACGGCGACCTATGCCGATCCTTATGAAGTGAGAAACTGGGCGGAAGCACTGAAACGCGATCCGGAAGATTTTCCTTATATTCAGTCCACTAAATCGCTGATCGGTCATTGTCTGGGGGCGGCGGGCGCCATAGAGTGCGTGGCGGTCGTTTTGGAACTTTATAAAGGATTCCTGCATCCTTCGGTCAACAGCGAGGATGTTCATCCCGATATTGAAAAATACGCGCCGAAAATTCCGCAGACATGTATGGAATTTCCTGATTTGCAAATTATCGCCAAAGCCGGATTCGGCTTCGGCGATGTCAACAGCTGTCTCATCTTCAAAAAATGGGACGAGAAATAAAACAAATTTTAAAGGAGAAAGCAATTAATGGATGTCACGAAAATTTTTGAAGAGATGATTAATATTTTAAGGCCGTACGCCAAAAACCAGGAGCTTCTGGCCACAGCAACATTGGACACGCACATTTTGAATGACCTGAAAGTCAATTCCGCGCGTCTGGTGGACGTGATCATTAAATGCGAAGATGTTTACGGCATCAGCGTTGATGATGATGAAGCCGATAAAATCCGCACCATCGGTGACGCGGTTAAAATCATCAAGCAGAAACTGGCGTAGAAAATGACCCGGAAATCCCTGAACCTTTTGCGTCTGCAAAACCTGATCGGGCGGATGGCCATCTGGGTGATCGCGCCCCTGTATTTCACGGCCGCCAGACTGTTCCGCTACCGGGTCAGGGATTTAAGGGACGTCCGCCGCCGCTGTGCCGCCGAATTCGCGAAACATCAGGGAGGATGGATTATCTGCGCCAATCATCTGACCATGATTGACTCTTTTATTTTAAGCTTCGCGATGTTCAGCCTGCCGCAGCATATCATCCGTTATCGAAAAACGCCCTGGAATCTGCCGGAATGGACGAACTACAAAGACAACATCTTACTCACGCTGCTGTGTTATCTGTCCAAGTGCATTCCCATCAACCGTGGCGGCGCCCGCGAGAAGATGAAAGAAGCCATGGACAAATGCGTCTACCTGCTCAGAAGCGGAGAAACGGTGATGATTTTTCCGGAAGGCAGGCGTTCCCGCACGGGCAGGGTGGATCAGGAAGGCTTCTCCTACGGCGTCGGACGGTTTATTAAAAATGCGGAGAACTGCAAAGTGATGTGCATGTATCTGCGGGGCGACAGGCAGGAGCATTACAGCATTATCCCGTACTGGGGTGAGAAATTTACCGTGCAGATGGAAATTTTCACGCCGCAGCCCGCCGCGGGAAGCGAGCTTCGGGTGCAGCGGGAATACGCCACGCAGATCATTGAAAGGCTCGTGAAATTGGAGGAGAACTATTTTACCCTTCGTCGGAAACGATGTGGTGGATTTGAGGGAAGCGGCGAATGTGGGGAAAAGCGGGGATTCGCGCTTTCTAAAAAAGATCCTCACGGATGCTGAAATTGACCTTGTCCGCGATACAGAAAATCCGGATCAGGAGCTCTGGTCGCTGTGGGCGTGCAAGGAGACCGCGTATAAAGTAGCGCTAAAAAAATCTCCTGACGCCCGATTTCTGCCGCGTCGATGGCAGACAGTTTTTCACGGCTCCGCGTCCGAACCGTCAGATGGAAAAGTAATTCTTGTCGAAACCAGCATTGTTTTCATCAGTCTTTTTGCCGATGCCGAATATATCCATTGCGTGGGATCCGATCAACAGGAGGCGCTGGATACATTCATCTGGAAGGTGGAACCGCTGCCCGATGTAAAAACAGATCCATCCCTTTTTGCGCGTCAATGTCTTGCCCGGAGTCTGGCAAAACACCTTTCCTTGAACATCCAACAGATTAAAATCAAACGAAAAGAAAAGAACAGAGATCTCTCGCCGCCCTTGGTCTACGTCGATGATAACCCAACCGATCTGGACGTCAGCCTCAGCCACGACGGCCGGTTCGTCGCCTACGCTTATCATCTATCCTACCCTTAATGAACCACCATCTTGCTGACTAAATAGATTTTGCGCAGATGGTAAAAATCGGATATAAAAACGTCGGCCCACGTTTGAAGAGCATTATTCTTTCCCCGGCAAGAAGGAGACGTCATGCACATCTACGAACTGCACAAGATTGGACTGCATTTATTTATGCCCCTGATCTTCACCATCTGTGTATCCCCCGGGTTTTTATTACTTGCGGGCGGAAAATTGAACCTGCGGATGAATTATCCAAAACGCAGACTGTGGCTTTGTCTGCCTGTCATGGTCACCTGCGTACTGGATGTGGCCGTCACCCTCGCGGGGCAGCCGGCGGAATACTGGATCAGCTCCTATATCGTGGTCAATGAAGCGAACCCCGTAAGCTATTGGCTGCTGACCATGAATCCTGGTGCGTTCGCGCTCTATAATCTTTATGAACTATTGATGATTTCTCTGCTGATTCTCGCTCTGCCTGAAATCGTTTCAAAATCCATTGCGGTCTTTTATACGATCGGCGCCGCCAAGGCCATCTATTACTGGATGGCGGGCGCGCTGCACAGGGGCTACTGGGTGTCCAACCTGATGCTGATTATCCCGGCCGTGATCCTGGTTGTCGCTCTGGAAAAAGCATCCGACCGAAGACCGGGATCAAATCTTGATTCCTGAATTTAACACTGGAGCTTGAGGAGGTGGTCAATTAATTCCAATGGATGAATTGCGGAAAATACCAGGCGTCGGCAAATCGATTGCCGAAGATTTGAGGAGTCTTGGGATCAGGTGCGTCAGGGATCTTCGCCACCGGAATCCCGAAGACCTCTACAATGATTTGTGCGCAGGAACGGGAAAGCCGGTCGACCGCTGTATGCTTTATGTTCTAAGGTGTGCCGTATATTTTGCATCCCATACCCGTCATGATCCTGAAAAATTGAAATGGTGGAACTGGAAGGATGCGAAATAATTTCTTGTCTTCTTTGCCCGGATTGGGTTAAGAATAGGAAAAACATCCCAGATCTCAATGCCCGGACGCGGAATTTTAACGCAATCATGGTTCAATGAAAAGGAAGGATCGTTATGAACGAAAAAAGAAGGGCGAAACGGCTGCATGAGGAAAGCGAAATTACCGTTACCATTATTGCCTGCAGCAAGAAATTTCCCAAGGAAAAGGTGATTTATAATACCGGCAAGGATGTTTCCGAATCCGGCGCCAGAATTCATTCCAACATCTTTTTGCCCATCGATACCATGCTGAGAATCGATTTTAAATTCAAGAATCTTCAGCACATTATAACGGCGATGGGAAAAGTGCGGTGGATAAAAGTTGTCTGCGAGGATGAGTCCTATGACGCGGGCGTCGAATTCGTCAATACGCCTCAGGAAGCCGTTAAAAGATTGTCCGATTACGTTGCATGGAAACTGAAAAGTTAAACCGCTATTCGGCCATTGACTCTTTAATTTATGGCGGTGATCGTTTTGATGTGATAAAAATATTCCCCCTTAAGACTCTCATTCGCAGGTGATGGTTGTGAAAATCGCTGTTTTGAACGGCTCACCGAAAGGTGAGGTCAGCGTGACCATGCAGTATGTTCATTTTCTGGAGCAGAGATTCCCGGAAACTGAATTTAAACTTTATGATGTGGCGCTGAAGATTAAAAAACTGGAAAAAGATAATCAAGCGTTTCAGGACGTTCTTGCCGGTGTGGCAGCCGCTGATGCGGTGCTTTGGGCTTTCCCGCTTTATTTTTTGGTGGTTTGTTCCCAGTATAAAAGATTCATCGAACTGATTTTTGAAAAAAACGCCGTTTCCGCTTTTCGCGGCAAACCTGCCGCATCCTTATCGACGTCCATCAATTTTTTTGACTACACCGCCCACAATTATATCCATGCCGTTTGCGATGATCTGGAGATGCGATATTTTGGCTCTTATTCGGCGGAGATGAATGATCTGCTGAAAACCGCTGAACGGCGGCGGCTGAAAGCTTTCGGTACATTGTTTTTGAAAGCGATTAAAGAAAGAACGCCTTTTATCAGGAGCCATCCCCCGTTGAAGATGCCGGATGTTGTTTTCGAAGCGGAAAAAACAGCGCCGGTGGAAACAGCGGGGAAAAAAGTCCTGATTATCGCCGACAATCTTTCCGGAAATTCGAATCTTCAAAAGATGGTGGAGAGGCTCAGGCAGAGTTTTTCTCCTGAGGCTGAAGTTGTTCAGCTTATTGATGTTGACATCAAAGGCGGATGTCTGGGCTGCATCCGGTGCGGTATGGATAATCGCTGCGTTTATGACGACCGGGACGGTTTCCGGCAATTATTCAACGCGAGAATCAAGACGGCGGATATTTTGTTTATTGCCGGAGCCGTGCGTGACCGGTATCTGTCCGCTTTGTGGAAATGCTTTTTTGACCGCAGTTTTTTCAACGGGCACACGCCGTTTTTGAAGGACAAGCAGATGGGATTTGTGATCTCTGGTCCACTCAATCAAATGTATCATTTGCGTGAAATATTTGAAGCGTCCGTCGGATTCCAGAGGGCCGGTATGCTTGGTTTTGTCAGCGACGACGCGGGAAGTTCCTCCGAGATCAACGCGGCTCTGCAGGTCATGGCCGCAAATGCGGTCGCGAGAAGCCAACTCGGCTATATCCCGCCGCCGACCTTTTATCAGGTCGCGGGAACAAAATTATTCAGGGACGTGATTTGGGGAAGGCTGCGTCCCGTATTTCAGGCGGATCACCGATACTACAAGGAACACGGCATGTACAATTTTCCCCAGACGTATTATAAATGGTGGATGATCAACAGCACACTGGTCCTTCTGACAAAGATTCCTGCATTTCGCCGGGAATTTTTCAAGAGAATAAAAAATGAAATGATAAAACCCGCGGCCAATGCGCTGAAGAGAACGGAATAAAGCATAAGTCAAACGATTATATTTTTTTCAGACAAAGGAGAAGGAATACAATGAATATTCGGGAAGCAGTTGCGCTGGTGACCGGCGGCGCGTCGGGACTGGGGGAAGCCAGCGTAATGGAATTGGTTCAAGCGGGCGCCCGGGCGGTTATTGTGGATGTTGATGCGGACAGGGGTGAAAAACTTGCGGCCCGTATCGGCGGCAGCGCGGTATTTGCGAAGGCGGATGTCACTTCTGAAGCAGATGTCCATCAGGCCATCCAAAAAGCGGTGGACGCTTTCGGCAAAATCAATGTGGCGATGAATTGCGCGGGGGTCGTCAATCCGGGAAAACTGATCGGCAGAAAAGGCCCCTTATCGCTCGAGGCTTTCAATAAAGTTCTGCAGATTAATCTGGTCGGAACGTTCAATGTGATCAGACTGGCGGTGGAGCAGATGATGAACAACGCACCGGGTGAAGAAGGCGAGAAGGGCGTCATTGTTAACACCGCTTCGATTGCGGCTTTTGAGGGCCAGGTGGGGCAGGCGGCCTACAGCGCATCCAAGGCTGGCATTGTTGGCATGACACTGCCCATCGCGCGGGAGATAGCGGATTATGGAATGAGGGTGGTGACCATTGCTCCCGGAATTTTTGACACGCCGATGATGGCCGGTCTGCCTCCGGCGGTCAAGGAAGATATGGCCAACACCGTGCCCTTTCCAAGACGTCTGGGGCAGCCGGTGGAATTTGCCCGGATGGCGCTACAGATCATTGAAAACAGAATGCTCAATGGTTGCTGTATTCGATTGGATGGGGCTTTAAGAATGCCTCCCAGGTAGAATGCCGGGAAGCGTGTTTCAAAAAATTGTTTAAACGGGGGTGGGGATGATGTCGTCCGTCTTTTCAAGATGCCTGTAGCCTTTCTCCCGCATAAGTCTCAAACAGGAGGCGACGACCGCTTCGTCATAAAGACTGCCCCTGTTTTGCTCGATCTCTCTCAGAGCCGCTTCTATCCCCAGAGATGCGCGGTAGGGGCGGTGAGACGACATGGCGTCCACAACATCGGCCACAGCCATAATGCGGGCTTCCAGAAGAATTTCATTCCCCCTGAGATTGCGGGGATAACCTGTTCCATTCATTCTTTCGTGGTGTTGATAAACAATCTGTGCCAGCGGCCATGGAGATTTGATATCCTTCAGCATGTCGTATCCGCTTTGCGGATGCTCTTTGATGATTTCATATTCGATATCGGTTAATCGGGTGGGTTTGGTCAGGATTTCCGCAGGAATGGATAGTTTGCCGATATCATGAATGGAGCTTGCCATGCGAATGCCTTCAATATTATGGGAAGAAAGGCCCATCTCATTGGCAATGGCGACAGCCAGTCTTGCCACCTGGGACTGGTGGCCGGCCGTGTAGGGATCTCTGGCTTCCAGAGCGGCGACCAATACCTGGATCGTCGCACCGACGGCATTCTTGAGACTTTCGAGGGTTTGCTGAAGTTGTATCTCGGCAAGTTTGCGTTCCGTAACATCCCGGACCAGTCCCCTGAAAACATTTTTTTTGTCCTGGGGATTTTTTTGCAGGGATATGGAGGCTTCAACGTATCTCTTGTTCCCGTCTTTTCTGATAATCTGCCAGTCGAACCCTTCGGCAGGCAACTCCGTGTTGAATACGTTATGAAAAACCTGAAAGAGTTTCTTCGCGTTGTCTTGATCGGTATATTGCCGGTAATTGATGCCCTCCAGTTCTTCGGGAGCATAGCCGAGCAGATGACATGTGGAGTTGTTAAAAAAGGTAAAGTTGCCGGCGGCATCAACCTCAAAATAGCCTTCCTGAATATCCTCGAGGATGGTTCGATATTTTTCCTCGCTCTGGCGCAGTTTTTCTTCCGCTTGCTTCTGTTTGATTCGGACCTTAGTGTCTTCCAGTTCCCTGGCAATGGCCGGGCAGAGACGCGACAGTTTGCCCTTCATAAAATAATCATGCGCGCCGGAGCGCATACATTCAATGGCGGTTTCTTCGCCGATCGTTCCCGATATAACAATAAAAGGAATGTCGAGACCGGTTTCCATGAAAAGGGCAATTGCTGACGGCGCATCAAATGTCGGCATTTTATAATCGCAGAGAATAATGTCCCATGGCTTTTCCCGAAGGGCTTTTTTCATGTCCTCAGCAGTTTCGATGCGTTCATAGATGAGATGATAACCGCCTTTTTTCAATTCACGGACGGTGAGCAGAACATCATCTTCCGAATCGTCGATCATCAATGCCCGAAGTGGTATATCCTGCATAGAATCGCCTTCCCCTTACATACATTTTTAATGAATGTGTGTCCCGGCTGCCATAAGATTTCACAATGATTATAATAAATGCTCTTCTTCAGAATGAATTTGTTCACAAAAATATATAAACAGTCATCCCGGTTGTCAAAGAAAAATCCATTTTACAGATACGCTCCCATATTCAGCGCGTTAATATCCATGCTGACACCCAGCTTAGTGTGCACCAGATCTCGCGCACTCATTTTGAAGGGATGAAGAATCAGCGAAGCCTCTTCCAGCGTGAAATCGAGTGACGGCAACAAATCCGCCAGACTTTTTCTGTCGGGATGGACGCCGCTGAGGATCATCTGAGAACTTTGAAGTCTGACCCCCATCATGTCGCGATCTTTTCTTTTCAAGCTGATTTTGAAAGGAAACGGATCCAAAGAAACATCTTCCAGCGTAAAATTGGATGAAGGCGGCGCCTCCACGATATTGGTTTTGTTGCCCATCAGACTACCCAGGGTAACCAGAGAAGTTTCCAGCGCTTCATTCAGGGGAAGCGTTACCGGATGAACGTTCTTCACCTGAATATCAGCGTCCAGATCCCGGGGCGGCGGCGCGACGGTCAACTGTTTGCACCAGCGCAAGTACAAAGCGGGATTGAGCTTGAACGCCGGGGTATAAAAATAAAAAGGTGTTTGCTGCCAGGCCGGTGTAGGAGCTTTGGGCAGATTGGCGACTTTAATCAAATCGGCGTAGGTTTCCAGCTGAAGGCCGCTGGCCTTAACCTTCAATTGCCAGAAGGGAAGATAGGTAATGTTGTCTCCCTTTTCCGGCCATACCGCAAATTTGACCCGGTTGAAATTCTTTCCCGAAGGATTCCAGGCACTGTGGCAGTTCCCGCAAAAGAGAACCAGAGCGTTCTTTTCTCCCGGCAGATCGGCGCCGCAGTCCGGGCAGAGCAGGGGGAGAAAATCAATATGCCATTTTTCCTCAGCGGCCGAAATCAGCGCCTGTTCCACGTCCGCGTCCTGGTGTTGCAGATCCAGAGGCTTCTTTAAAACAGCGTCATAAATCCGGTTATCGCGGCTGAATAGAGGCGAATAAATGACGCTGGCTGTTTCGCCGATGAAAATTTCCTTCAGGGCGCCGGTCTGGGTTTTAAAATTTTTAAATATATTCTCTTTGGTTTTATGGGCCGAGGAAATGAATTTCCCTTCATTATCCCGGTTACCCACAAATTTTAATTTCATCGCCTGCGGGCGCAGGCCCAGTGAATAGGGCAACAGGGAAGAATCAAACGATAAAAAATTGGCGTCAAAATATTTATAGGCAATGTCATGGGCCTGAATCGCGTAGGACAGACCTTTGATGCGCCAGTAGGGGACGAAATAAATATTTTCCGCGATGCCCGGCGCCGGGGGAATGTAAAAACGGAAATGGTCGTCTGTCGCCAGATAGACGTGGGTGCGGCAGAATTGGCACGAGAGAATACGATCCGTTTCGTCGAGGATTATCGGCGCTCCGCACTGAGGGCACTGCTGTTCAATCTGAAAGTTAGAGCCGTTCACCGCACTTATTGCAATAGATGGATTCTGGTAAATTTTCAAAACCGCACTTGGCGCACGGTTTGAGAGCCGGTTTGACCGTCACCGCCGTGCCGCAATTGACGCAGAAATTGGCATTGACCGGCAAATTTCTGCCGCAGTGCGCGCATTTATTGATGACTAAAATCTGGTGTCCGCAGGCCGGGCAGAAACGCGCCTCCTTCGGCACGATCTGTTTGCAGTCCGGACAGGTGAACGTCTCGGGCGCAGTAGAAGCAGCGGATGTCGCTCCTTTAAAGGCTTCCAGAAGCATACCGGGCATCATAAAGCCCATGCCCAGACCCAGACCGGAACCGGCTTCGGATTGGGTCTGCGCGGCGGTTTCCACGGCCATCGCCGCTTTCATTTTCAAAAGCTTGTTCAAATCATCAAAAACGCCCAGCCGGCTTTTATCGTCGATCGCTTTCTGTACGTCCGGCGGAGGTGTGACGGAGTTGATGTAAAGGTCGGTCAGCGCCAGGCCGAATTTGCTCAGATCATTCTGAAGCATCGTCTTCAGTCCTTCGGAGAATTCATTATATTTGCCCGGCAGGTTGAAAATGGTGTCCACTTTTTCGCCCATGTAATCGTTAAAGCGCGAAACGATGACGCGGTTTAAATACTCTTCGATTTCTTCGGTGCTGAAAATGCCCTGCGTTCCAACGAGAGAGTTAATCAAAAGAAGCGGCTGGATCACGCGGATATTGAAGACGCCGAACGCGCGCAGACGAATCAGCCCCAGTTCCTTATCCCGGAAAGCGACCGGATCGCGCGTGCCCCATTTCAGGTCGGGAAAGACTTTCATATTGATGAAATAGACTTCCGCGCGCAGCGGGCTGGTCATGCCCCAGGGAATCGCGAGGACTTTGGTCAGCAGAGGGATATTAGCTGTTTTGAGCGTGTGTCGTCCCGGACCGAAGGCGTCATAGGCCTTGCCGTTATAGAAGAAGACGGCGGCCTGGCTTTCCCGCACGGTCATCTGCGCGCCGAATTTGATTTCACCGGAGCCCTTTTCCGGAATTCGATGCACGATTTCTTTTCCTGATTCGTCAAACCATTCAATAACTTCCAGAAATATTACATTATTGGTTCCCATAATCCTCCGCTCCTTTGGTTGGTGGTCAAAAGTGAAATCAAAACGCTTTCCGATGATGCAAAATCATAAGGGACGGGCCTTCAATAGTCAAGCACAAATCAAGGATTCAATTTGATTTTTTGAGAGGGATATTATACAGAATCGGCTATGAAAAAAAACCCTTTTACCCAGCAGAACGTTTATAACGGGATGGCGCTGATCGCTGATCCGATTCATCAGTATATCCTTTTTACCGTGCCGGAGAACCGATCCGCCAAAGAAACCACCGAGCAGACCATTATCGATTCTCCCTGGATGCAGAGGTTGAGAAGAATTTATCAACTGCAAAGCGCGCGCTGGGTTTATCCGGCGGCGGAACATTCACGTTTCCAGCATTCTCTGGGGACGATGCATATGGCCGGGGAATTCGCCAAAAGCGTCTATCCGAGTTTATCCGCCGTCTGCCGGGATGTCCCGTCCTGCCCTTACATCGAAGAGCTGCTCAGGCTCGCCGGCCTGCTGCATGATGTTGGACACGGACCCTACGGTCATTTTTTCGATGACAATTTTTTGACCGACTGGGGGCTGACGCACGAAATCATGGGACAGAACATTATCGTGAAAAAGCTGGGCGCTGATATCGCCCGCATCCGGCGCAGCCCCTCCGGTGGGTTCGCGCGCGGCGAGGTCATGGACGCGCGGCTGGTGGCCTTCCTGATCAAAATGCCCGAAGCTTTGGAGGCGGACAAACAACCGCGCTGGCTGCAAATGCTCCGGCAGCTGTTTTCCGGCGTTTATACCGTGGATAATCTTGACTACGTGCAGCGCGACGCCTACATGACCGGCTTTTCGCTGGATATGGTGGATATTCCGCGCCTGCGCTACTACACGTTTTTCACGGAAGAAGGCCTGACCCTCCATCAGTCGGGCATTTCCGCGCTGGGACGTTTTCTGAACGCCCGTCTGAATCTCTACACAAATGTTTATTTCCACCGCACGACGCGCGGGCTGGATCTGCATCTGCAGGAAATTTTTCATGACACCATGAAATTCATTTTGTTCGGCAATCCCCTGGACAACCTCGATGACTATCTGCAGTGCGACGAATGGCATCTTTTCAATCACGTCCGTCTCTGGAAGCGGTCCGGAGACGGAGCGAAAAAAAGGCTGGCTGCGGAATGGAAAAGGCTTCACGACCGGGAAGTGAAGTGGAAAATGTCCTTTGTGGCTGAAATTTCGCTGGACCAGATGCAGCGCGGCGTCGGCTTTGCCCGGGCGGCGGATTACGAAAAAAAGATCAGAGAGTGCCTGCCGAAGAAATTCAAAGACCTTTCCTTCAAGGTGGACCTGGCGACGCAGGATCCGCGTCCGCTCAACCCCATCACCGAGAGAGAAAAGAGAATCAATATTTTTAATCCGGTCACGCAAACGACCTCCCCCGAACCCCTACTGGACATTTACCGGTTCATCCCGGCGCGCGTGATGCACTTCCGGGTGTTTTCGCTCAATCACGATCATGACAATGAATTGTCCGCCGCCGCGGAAACGGTTCTGGGAAGCTCCGAAAAATCATCCCTGACGAATATCTGATATGGCCGCTCATTCTGAAACGACAGACCTGACGCTCTTTGTGCGCACGTCAGGAGAGGAAATCGCCCGCTGGGACCGCCAGCGCATTGTGGACGCTCTGGTGCGTGAGGCGGAGATTGATGATCAGGTGGCCGATGAAATTTCCCGGGAAGTGGAAAAACAGATTATCGCTTCAGGGATCAGCGTGCTGACCACTGCGCTGATTCGCGAACTGGTCAACGTCCGGCTCATCGAAAGAGGACTGGAAAAGGAGCGCCGGCTTCACGGCCGTCTGGGGTTCCCGCTTTATGATGTGCGCCGGTTAATTCTGCACCAGAACAAGCAGGACGCCAACATTCCCCATTCTCCCGAAGCCACGAATCTTATCTTTGCCGAAGGTATTAAACGGGAGCTTTCCCTTTACGATGTTTTTTCCGCCGATATCGGCGACGCCCATATTGCCGGTGATATGCACATTCACGCGCTGGGCTACATCGACCGTCCCTATATCTGCTGCCAGTCGCTCGAATATCTGAAGATCAACGGCTTGAATCTGCCGCAGGCGATCAACTCAGCGAATCCCGCGAAGTATGCCGAGGTGCTGCTGGCGCATATGGTGCGCTTCAGTTCCGTTTTGCAGGGGCATTTTGCCGGCACCATCGGTTGGGACGCGGTGAATATTTCCTTCGCGCCTTATCTTGTGTCGATGACGGATAAGGAAGTGAAGCAGTTCGCGCAAATGCTGATTTATGAATTCTCTCAACTCGCCGCGACGCGAGGCGGTCAGGCGCTCTACACGGATATCCATTTATATTATGATATGCCTTCCACGTGGGCGGTTCTTCCTGCCCTCGGAGCGGAGGGAAAACCGACCGGCAAGACCTATGCCGATTATAACCGCGACGCCCAGCGTTTCGCCCGCGCCATTATGGAAGTCTTGGAAAAGGGTGATGCCCGGGGCAAACCTTTCATTCTTCCCCGTCCGCTTCTGCACATCACTGAAAATTTCTGGAAGAAACAAGACATCCATGACTTTCTGCTCTCGGCCTGCAAAGTGGCCAGTCTGATGGGCAATACCTGTTTTGTTTTTGACCGGAAGGAAAAATCTTTTCCCTCGGATTTCAGAGAAGAAGAGCGGGATCAGCCATGGCTTCATCGTTCGGCCACCATTCAAAGCGTGACCCTGAACCTGCCGCGGCTGGGCTACAGGGCCGGCGGCGATGAGGAAAAATTGTTTGCGTCGCTTGGCGAACTGATCCTAAAAGCGGCTAAAGCTCATGTACAGAAGAAGGATTTTCTGGAAAAATTGCTCTCCTACGCGGAAGACGGGCCGCTGGCCGTTCTGGCGATGAATCACGACGGATATTCGTTTTTAAGAATGAATCTGGCCAGCTATGTGATCGGGATTGTCGGGTTAAATGAGCTGGCGCAAATCCATGTCGGCAAAGAGCTGCATCAGTCGCCGGATGCGCTTGAGTTTGGCCTGAAGGTTGTTGAGTTTATCCGGCAGGAAACCGGACGTTTAAGCAGAGAACTGCAAATCAAATTAGTTCCGGGACAGTCACTGGCGGAAACAACGGCGTATCGTTTTGCCCGGCTCGATTTGCGATATTTTTCTCCGACTGCCGGCCGCTACATCAGGGGCGATGTCGCGGAGGGAGCGATTTATTATACAAACTCCACCCATCTGAACGTAGCTGCGGATGTTGCGCCCCTCCAGCGGGTTATTCAGGAAGGTCTTTTTCACCGGTATCTGGAGGGAGATGTTTTTACGCACATACAATTGGGCGAGAAAAATCCCGGCGGGGAGAAGCTCAGCGAGTTTGTCAAAAGAGTTTATTTTGACTCCCTCAACCGTCAGATTGATTTCAATCCGGAATTTACGTTCTGCTCGTCCTGCGGCAGGACAGGCCGAGGGCTTCACAAAAAATGTGTTTACTGTGGTTCACCGGATGTGGAGGGCATTGCCCGTCTCACTAAATATTTCAGCAAAACATCGAGCTGGAACAAGGGGAAACTGGCTGAGCTTAAATATAGAAAAATAAACGATAATTATGATGAGTAAAGACTGCCACGGAGCTCTTCGGCCGGCTTGGTCCGGGATTTGAAAAAATCTTTCGCAAATTTAAATATCGGTTTGACAGTTGTGCCGGATTTGGGTAAAGGGTAAAGGCATTATGGGATGCCGTTGAGGCGATAAATATTTTCAGGATAAGATCTATAAATTTTGTACCTACAGATGAACAATTAATGGTTTGCTATCGGTGAATAAAAAGAGAGGAACCATAAATAAAAACGAATATGAATGGCAGTATAGGAGGAGTTCAGTATGGCACATAGTAATTGGTTGTATCAGACGCGGGACATCATGTTCCAGATCAAAGAATGGCTCGGGGTGGAAAAGCTCCTGGCCCTTGACGCTTATAAGGATTACTATGGGATGG